>Ga0208299_1001966_pt1 | contig 14497 bp, 21 predicted proteins | sample 15_taG_FD_184089 | JGI IMG/M metagenome (GOLD analysis project Ga0208299, IMG submission 184089) | Marine viral communities from the Subarctic Pacific Ocean - 15_ETSP_OMZ_AT15312 metaG (SPAdes) (version 2) | ecosystem: Environmental > Aquatic > Marine > Oceanic | place: Pacific Ocean | collected...
CTACTATCTTTGACGCTCTAGCACAAGACCAAAATATAAGTTTAAACTATACAATAACAGATACTAATATTGACTCTTGTTGGTATGAGTATAATGGAACAAATACAACTACCCCTTGTGACGCAAACTCTAGTTTCTTATATGAATTAGACGAAAACTTATTAACTCTATGGGCAAATGATACTATTGGAAACACAAACAGCTCTTCAGCAAGTTGGGGTGTTAAGATTAGGGAGAACTCGCAAACATTCTCTAATTCTACTGTTGAAGGTGCAATCGAAAACTTTTATGCTAATGTTACAATAGATGAAAGTATTGAAATATCTTCTGCAACTATGATTTATAATGGAACAGAAGTATCTGGAACTTTTACTTCAGACGGTCAAGAAAGATATTTAGCAGCAGAGAGCTACACAATCCCAGATTTCCCAGCTGACGCTAATGCCACATTCTATTGGGAAGTAACTTTAACAGATGACACGCAAATTAACTTATCAACTCAAACACAGTTAGTGCAGTCAGTTGGATTAGATAATTGTTCTACATACACAAACCAATTATTTAACATAAGTTTATTTAATGAAGAAACACTTGCTCCACTTAATGGTACAATAGAATTATTCTACAAAGTCCAAAACAAACCAGATTACGACACTATTGAAACACTTTCAACAAAATTAGAGGGTGTAAGCAATACATTAGTTTGTTCAGGCATTAATTTATCAACTTCTGGATTAGCTTATTCTGTTGAAATGAGATATTCTGCAACTGGTTACGCTTCTGAGTTATACCACATACAAAATGCAGATATAAATGGAGTAGAACCAGTGCTTTTATATGATTTAAGTAGTAATGATAGCACAGAATTTAAAGTTACTTACCAAGATGACAGCTTTAACTTTGTTGAGGGAGCAATTATTCAACTACAAAGAAGATATATATCAGAAGACCTTTATCGTGTAGTAGAAGCTCCTATAACGTCAAATGAGGGTGTTGCAGTATTGCACGTAGACCTTGATTCAATCAAATATAAAGCAACAGTTATTAAGAATGGAGAAATATTAGATACATTCGATAATTTAGTATTCAAATGTCAAAGTGAGTTAAGTGGGGAATGTGAACAAAAGTTATTAGGAGAGATAGACCCACAAAACATTATAGATTATGATACTGAAAGAGATTTTACATATTCTGTATCTCCAGGAGACAACAACGTAACCATTAGTTATTCAGTGCCTAGCTCTTCTCCTTCAACAGTAAACTTAGTCCTTACACAAAAAGACCAGTTTGGGAATACTACTCAATGTAATAAAACTATTGTTTCTTCAGCTGGTTCAATACAATGTTCGTTCGACGATTCATTAGATATAAGTTATCTTGAATTAGCACTTACAAAAGACGGTGTACCAATAGCGTATAACACTTATGTAATAGACGAGAATACAGGAATGGACTTCTTTGATAATAATTACATTATTGTAGTAGTCCTAATATTAAGTCTTGTTGGTATGGCAATAACAAGTCCAGAATGGATAGTAATAAACGCTGTATTCTCCTTATTGTTATCTGGTATGTTATGGTTAGTAAACGGTGTAAGCTTTGTAGCTGGACTTGGAATATTAATGTATCTAGTTATTGCAGCAGGATTATTAATACTTAAATTAGCTAAACAGGAGGACAAGTAATGGCAGCTGACGACTTAAAGACATTCACAACACAAGGTGTTTTAGGAGGGTTATTATTAACTTGTTTGCTATTCTTTGCTATATCATTTATGTATTATAACAATCCAACTGGTTTAGATGATGGTTCTGGAGAAGTTATACAGACTGTTTACGACGATTCATATAGTAATTTGGTTGAATCAGAGGATGGAGCAGACAAATTATTAAACATAACTTCTAATACTAACCCAGAGGCATCAGATTTAGGTAGTAGAGACAGTGTTTCGACCGCATTTGGAGCTGGTGAAACGTCTAGGGGGAGTTATGAGAATGCTAAATCTTTAATCGCTTGGGTATTCACAGGAACAACAGGGAAGTTATTATTAGGTGTATTAAGCACATTAGTTGGATTATTCCTATACTTTTATATATATAAACACATTAGGCAGGGTAATTAAGATGCAAGAATATTTAACAGCAGCAGATTTTAGCGGAACAGGGTTAATCCCATATTTATCAGCGATAAGTACAGCTATACCAGACTTCTGGGCTATTACATTGTTTGTTTTATGGATAGTTATTAATGCAACTTCATACTTCGCAATCCTAAAATTGACTGGTAAAAAGAGGTTCTGGCACACATTTATGTCAGTTACATTTGTATTCTTCATAGTTAGTCTTGTAATCGCCTCTATGAACGGGGTTAATGGTATCACATTCTTATCTGGTTATTGGGTAGCCTGGTATATAATATGGACAGTTATAGGATGGTTCTTGCTAGAGAACTACAAGTAAGTATGTGGTTGCTAACCACACAACTTTATAAATGAAATTGCTATATATATATTATGTATTATAATAACAGAGAAGGAGGTAAATAATAATGGGAAACGTTAAAAAAGGTATCCAAGACATGGGTGATAGTGTTACAACTCTATTGGTTTATGCTCTTATAATCGGTACTTTAGTTGGTTCATCTGCTTTCGCAGCATTAACTGTTTTAAACATCACTACTCTAACTGCAGCTCTAGTTACATTCTTCGGAGCTATTGTAGGATTTGTTGGTATCGTAGGTACTTTCATCGGTTTAAGATGGTTACTTCAAGCTATTAAAGGTAGCGGGAAGAACGATAGCATAACTAACATCGCAGCTTAATTAAGCTGTTTTGTACTATTAAGGAGGATAGGCGACCTCGGCAACAGAAACCTACAAGACTACGGTAGAACATCGTAGGGAGGGTGTAAATCCCTTTATTTCTATAGGAAGGTTTAAATACAATAAAATATATATATTGTTAATGAGAGATGAATTAAGATGTCCTTCTTGTGGAATAAAACAAATGAGATTTAGAATTAAAACTAATGACTACGTTTGCAATAAATGTGGTGAAATTGTCGAAAAGATTGTGGAGGATAAAGAATAATGGGTTTCGGAGAAACATTTAAACCATTTGCAGAAGGTGGTATTGGAGTTCTACAACAATACGGTTGGATTCTATGGATATTAGTACCAATCGCATTATTAGTTTTTGGTGGTTGGATGTACAAGATATTCCAAGATAAGAAGAAACAATGGACACATACATTAAGAGTTAGACAAGTAATTGGCAATAATGATTTAACAGATGCAGCTACTATAAGAATGCGTAGATATCCTCTTATTAGGACTGGAGAAGTGTTTGAATTAGAGAATCCATTATTAGGTTCTTATTTAATTTCTGAATTAGACGCTTACACAAGTAGAAATGGTTATTCAGTTATCATTGATAAGAATGGTAGAATTTACACAAACAAAGGAGAGAAGTTTTGTCCAGATAAACAAAGTGTTAATGTATCTGCTAAACACTCTGAAATAGATATTACATTAGGAGACTTTAAACAAAAATACCAAGAAGTTCATAAGACAAGTAAAAGAGTTGAATGGGGTCAAATAGCTAAAGCAGCTCTATATGGATTATTAATAATTGCAGTTATGGTTGTTGGTATAAAATGGATTGAAAATGCAGCTGACAATCATAAAGAAGACGCTAATAAGGCAGCAGCTGAAGCAGAAACTTATAGACAGTTAAATGAGGTGTTAGAAACCGTACAAGCGACCGTAAATACCCAATTAATATTAGTTGAGGAGATTAAAGAGCTTAAAGGTACTAATAATATACAAGGGATTGTTAGGAGAACCACAAATGCAACTTCCTAAACTATTCAAGAAGAAAGTGCAAGAAAATAATTCTTTAAATTATAACCCAGAAGACTTAAACAAATTACCTAGGAAGAGAAGAAAAAATGCTTTAAGGTTATTAGAGGAATATAATAAAGGTTTAATTATTGAGGTTGATAGGGATATCAATCAAAAAGACTTTATAAAAACATTGAGAAATAGAAAATAAAATGGGAAGATATTTAGATAAAATTAAAGGAGCAGGTAGAACTGGTAAAAAACTTAGTGTATCTACTGGAAGAAAGATAGATAAGTTTGCTTCTAGACAATCTAACGTTAAGAATAGAATTAATGATGGTAAAATAAGAGAACAAAGGTCTGAATATATGGACGATAATGCAGAAGACTTTGAAGAGGATTTTGAAGAGGATAACGAACAAGATTTTAATGACTTTAATGACGATGTCCACGTACAGAAGTCACAGAAACCAGAGAGTTTCCACCATTTTCTTCTAGAGAATAAATATAAGGATTTAGAAAAGAATATACGTGGTTACAAAGACGTATATAATAAAGAAACTGACAAGTGGGAAGTTAAAAGAAAGAAGAACCATTGTTTTACAGACGAGGAAAGCGAGAATATATTAAGAACGGCACAATCACATTTATCTACAGATATTAAATTAACATTTTATAGTAAAGAAACATTTGGAACAAGATTTTTAGCAGTTTATGACGAGATAGAGAAACAATTTAAAAGAATTATGGAATATCAATATGGAAGATACGGAGACGAGAGGACACAAGGAGAAATGAAAGCTCAAGCAGTTAAAATCTTTGTTGACTTAATTACTAGGATAGAAGCTAACTATTTAATGGCTAGAGGCGGTATGGAAAATAAGAGAACACACGAATCAGTAAACTCCCAAGAAAGTCTACAAGGTGGTAATGACGATATAATGGATAATAGGAGATATAGCTAATGGGATACGACGGAGCGGAGATACAGACCTTTAATGCGTCAAAAGCTATCGCACAATCTAGAGATTTACAATTAATTCTTTGGCATAATGAAGCTATGAGACAAGCAAGAACAGGAGAAACACCAGAGAAGAAAATGGACGATTTAACTGATAATCAACGTAAATTAAATCAAGTTAGGGCATTAAGTCTAGTTATTTCTGCACAAAGAGAGTTAATTAACATATCTAGGTCTCAAGTTAAGTTTAGAAGTATCAATCAATGGAAGAAAGACCATAATAGCGAAAAAGAGCAGTTAGAACACCCATTTAAAGAGCATAAGAACGATTATAATGACTTAATATACCTAAAGGATAAGTTATATGCTTGTGAAATGGACATTATAGATGCAGAAAAGAGTGTTACTAAGGACGACGACTTTTTAATCATTAAAGAGAAATCAGACGGTGACTTTTATGAATTAACACAGAATTTTAGAGAAATGTTAATGGAATTGGAGGATTCTTATGAAGATATACACTTATTAATGTTAACAAATAAAATTATATCGGCAGGAATCGAAGAGAATGAAGAATTGACCTACAAAGAAAAAGAAGAAGAGATGAAACGTCGAATTGTGGACGCATAAATGGCATATAGAAATCATTTTAAGAAAACTATTTTCCCACACAGATATTCTAAGATATTTTATGATTATTGGTTAACACATAAGGCATTATGGGACGCATTTTTACAAAGATTAAAAGACGAGAAAGACGTTTTGGTAATTGTAACTGGTGACACTGGAAATGGTAAATCACACTTTACAGGGAACTTATGTTTTAAACATGGAATGAACACTGATAATTTTGTAATGAATGACGGCACTAAAATGTTTATTCCAGAGGAAGATTTTATTATTGACCCAGACGAATTTGCAGTTAAAATGATTACTAAAGCGGGTAATGTTTTATGGGTGGATGAAGCTCGTGATGGTGTTTCTCGTCGTAATTGGGCAAGTAAGATTAACAAGACTATTGTTTCTAGGAAGAATAAAAATCGTAAATTAAGAAAGATTGTATTCTTATTATTACCTTATGAAAGAGAAATAGATACACAATTATTAAAACACGCAACTATGTGGATTTGGGTTAAAACTCGTGGTGTTTGTGAAGTTTATTGTAAACGTTCTGGTGTTAAGGGTGGGAGTGGTTTGAATATTGAAGGTATCTTAGACAGGGAAGAGAAATTCTTTAAAGAGAACCCAAAAGCTACAACTGTTATCCCAACTATACACCCAGAGTTTATTGGGCGAATTAAGTTTGGTGCATTAACTGCAAACTTAGAACGTAAATATAATGAATTGGTTGAAGTTAAAAGAGCAACTGGGGAACTTAGCGACGAGGAAAAGATAAAATACGGAATTGAAATTACTAAAGAACCAAAAGAAATAGTATTAGAATCTATTGAAAAAATTAAATCAGGAGAGATTAAAGATAAGAAAACTTTATGGGAAACATTAGATTCAACTGATTTAGACGACGATAAAAAAGTTAAAATGTTAAACTTCTATTTAAAATTGGAAGGTTGGAGTGGGTTTAACAAATTGTTTGATGGTGAAAAATCTTCGGCTACAGCTGGGAAGGTTTGGTGATTACAATCACAACATTTAAATAGTAGTAAAGTTATCTAATTGTATAAAAAATGGTGTATAAAATATTAAAAATGGGTGAGGTCTTCACGATTAATCGTGTTGAGAAGAATTCTTATAATGGTGCGGTTGAGTATGTACCAAGTAGACCAGTTAGATATTATAAAACTAAAGCTGGTGCAGTTAGACAAGCAAAGAAAAGAGGTTTCAAATTAGTTAAATAATGGCAGTAAAATTAAATTATGCTAAGAGAAATAGACAATTAGCTAGACTTGCAAGAAACAAGAAAAAATTAAGTTCTTATAATTATCAATTATTATATGGGTGGATAATAAATTGGGAATTTATGGGAGAAACTGGAGATAAAAATTTATCATTAAATTTGAAGGATAGGTTAAAGAGATAATGGCAGCTACAAAGAAATATCAATATAAGGTTAAACCAGTTAAGAGAAGAACATATATTGTTTCTTATGCAAAACAAACAGGTTGGGGTGAAGAAATGTTTGACACAATGAAGGCTGCTGTTGCATTCGGAAAGAAGAAGAGAAGAATTTTTATGGTTTATGTATCAGATAAATATATTAGATACTCTTAAATCTCATTAGTTTCTTTACCACTCTATTGAATTAATAAAAATCTTATATTCAATTTTGTCTTTTTCACGTAATTCTTTGAATATTTTATAATAATAGTTTGATTTTTCCTTATCAAAAATATATTCAAACCTTAGGGGGAAAGCAGCGATATCTATAGAAGTGTTCTTTTTCATATTCAACTCTTTGTTTATTACCCTAATATTTGCTGGAGACCACGCCTTTTTTATCTCTATTGAATTAATAGATTCATCTTCATGTATAAAATTGAAATATGTAAGTGGGATAATGTGGTCTATATGGTGACAACTCATATCACATGGCAAGGGTATCAATGTGTTTATTAGTGCATTCCAATGTATGCCATAAGAGAACTTTTGCTTGTTGCTTTTAGAATTAAGAGTATTGATAAATGCAGCACGAGTTTTCTTCTTAATATCCCTATCTAACTCAAACCATCTAATATAGCCATTTCTATCCCTATCTCTAATTGGTCTTTCCATTTTAAATTGATTGTGAGCCTTCCATGGACTTAATAATTTTGTCAAAACTGATTTTTACATAGATTCTTGTGGTTTCAATGTTTTTATGACCCAAAAGCTCCTGTATCACTTCTATTGGTTGATTTTCGTGATTATATAAATGAGATGCTTTCGCATTTCTAAACTGGTGTAAATGAATCTTTCTACCAATGGCATTGACCGAGTATTTTTTAAGTATATGATAATCTATCCATCTTTCAACATATCTTACATATTCTATTTGCCATTTCTCTTTATCCTGGATAAATAACTCTGGTCTAAAATTACCTTTATCAAAATCAAACATAAACCCCATAGAGTTTGGCAAACCATATTCATTAAGACCAACTGTTTCTTTAGCATATTTATATAACATCTCCATTAGTTCTTCTGGAACAGTCACAAATCTAGATTTGCCTCTTTTTGATTGTTTAATAAGACATTTTGTATTACCCTTCTTCTCTAACCATTCTCTCCAGTTTATACATTCAGAAGACCACGACAGTCTTACAAATTCGCTTATACGAATACCTGCTCCAAGATTATATATCGTTCTTAACATTAAATTATATGGGTAAGGAGTTATATTTATAATATTCTTTATTTCTTCTGCAGTTGGAATGTCTACTAATATCCGTTCTTTCTTGTCTATTTTTGGTACGACTATGGAAAAATTGATTGATTTAGATAGGCAATACGCATTGATTAGATTAAATATAGCTCTTTTATTTGGATTCATATATGTATATTGACCCCTTTTATTCTTCTCTGATAGTATCTTATTAATATTATCTTGTGATAGTACCTCATGATTCTTAAATAACTTGTTTAAAGCATAGCTATATGTCCTAAATGTGTTAGCACTTAGCAGCCTAGCCTTTATATAATCCTGCAATTCGCAGTATAGTTCTTCATTTAGCTCTAGTTCTTCCATTCCAATTTAACACAAACAAACTATTTAAATGCTTCGGTGTAATCAATATTACACCCATTTAGGTTAGAAAGTGCCATTAATAGTACTATCCACCTACTATCAAGAAGATATATTATAATTGCACTTAGTCTACCTAAGTGAAAAGTTCGCACAATCTACACTATATCCCGTTCGCATAACGTTCGCACATAGAATTTGGGGAGTACAGCCCCTCTAGAGCCATAATTCTGCGTTGTTCGCTTAACCGAATAACCAAAAAGGTTCGCACAATCTACTAAAAGTATTAAAAAAGAACCTAGGACTTACGGAGATAATTCCTGCCTAGGTAGAGGTGTAAGTTTTCGGTTGCGGTTGTGCTGTCGGAGTTGAAGGCCAGTCGCCCTGGATTATATACTATCTTATGTGTACACAATAGATAGCCTTTGTACTTACAACCAACTGGCTAAGTCCACAATTAACCAGCAAATATATATGGGTAGATAAGTATTTAAACCTTGTTATATATATATAATTTATGAACTGGAATAAACTAGACAACAGGATAACAAGGAGTGAGGGTTATAAGTTCTTTCAGAAACACGAGAGGTTAATGATATTCATACAGGGTTTAATTGTTATAGGATTATTGTTTGGTATAGTTATGTTCTTTATGCAAGACCTAGAGATTAAAGAACAGATAAGAGACAACTGTGGATACACAACTGACAACTATGAATGTGTGTGTGACCAGACTTATGTTGATAATTGGAAGAAGTTAAAGACTGGGGGTGAGTTGGATTTGAATCTAACTGACTTCGGGAATGGGTAACTTCTTCAGCGACGTACTCAAGAAGATAATGATTAATGTCTTTACGTTTATTATCATCTTAGCAATTATCCTTGGGGCTGTAATCTTTCTAATTAATAAATATGTACCAGCGATATAAATAAGAAGTTTTAAATAGTAGTAATTCTTATAATTTGTATGCCTAGGTCAACCCAATTATCACAAAGAATGTTAGCAAGAAGACAGGTTGCTGCGAAGAGAGGTCTACAAAAACAAAAAAGACTTCCAACTGTTCTTCCTCGTTCTAAATTTGCACACCAGCAAGTTCTACAAAAGAGAGAGAATGAGGCAACTAAGAAAGCTGTTGGTGAATATGTTGATAGTATAGAGGCAGGTAAAATTACAAACTTATCCCAAATACCAGAGAAATATAGAAAATTTATTAAGATAACACAATCTGATTTAGATAAAATTTCTGGTTACTATTCTGCTAAAAGATATGAGGCAGCATATAACCAAGTTATGAAACATTATCAAAAAGGTATGTTATGGGCTGTTGCTGGATTTGGTTCGGGTTTGCAACAACAGATAGCTAGGAAATTGATTAAGCAGGGTTATGCACCAAGTAAACTCGCTATGGAGAGGGAAGCTAAAGAAAGAACAGATGCTTTAAGAAATTTATTTGGAACTGTTAGTACAAAGAATGGGTTGGTTGGTACGTTTATAGATTATAGTGGTTCAAAGGCAAAGGCTCTTGGGGTAACAATGAGAGGGAATACTTTCTTTGACACAAAGACTAACAAACCAATTTCACTATCTAAAATTATGAAAAAGAAAGCTATACAAGAAGTTGAATCAAATTTACCAATTGGTGATAAATTAATTTATGATAGGAATACATATAACATAAAGGGAATCGATAGTGGTCTTTTGAAACAAAGCATTCCATATACAGATAAGGCATTGGTATCATATTCTAAAAGACTTAGTAACTTGGGTGGTTTAAGTAAAGGTGCTACTGGCAAAGTAACAAACATAACTCCATCTTCTAAACCAGGTAGGGTTGATATTAGACTAAGGAATGGTAAGGTTATTGATATTAATGCCGAGGGTGGTGTTGTTTTATCTAAAAGCATAACTGGTTATAAGAGTAATCTTTATTTCTATAATGGGCAATGGGTTGAGAAATTACCTCCAAGAGGTTCTTCTAACGTAACATTGAAGAAGGTAGGGATTGATACAAAGAAACTAAAGGAAGCTGTTACTGCTGGAGATAAAAAGTTTGTGGCATTTAAGAAAGGTGTTGAAAAGAGATTGATTAAATTAGGTGTCCCAACTGCAAAGATAAAACAATTAGATAATAAATATTGGGCTGGTGTTAATAGGGAATTAAGCAAGATAGGATTGGGTAAGAGAGACTTATCGAATTATCGGAAAGAGATATTAAAATATAGAGATAGAAAAGATAAGGAATTAAGGAATTTAACCGCAGACCAAAGGAAGTTATTGGCAGAAGTTAGTGCAAGGATTAGGCAGGATAAGAGTTTGTCTGACTCAGAAATTAGAAAAAGAATAAAGGCGGAGATGTCTAAGGACTCATTTAAGAGGATAAACACTGCTATCCATAATTCAGGTCATGTAATAGCTATTGGTATTATAGACTCTTTAATTAATATTGGTGTTGCAACTCCTTTGTTAATTAAACAAGTTGGAGCTGCTCCTTTAGCAACAGTTGTAGCATTACCCCCCGCAATAGTTGATGGATTAAAGAGTGATATAAAAACTGTTAAGAGTGGTGATTTATTAAAAATCGCAGAGTTGGCAGCAGAATATTATACTATTGGGAAGGTGTTTAATGTTGCTGGTGCTACTGGGAGAACTGCAACACGAGGTGTTAGGAAATTATTACCTGGATATGTAAAACAAGTGAACGGTAAATATATAATTAGGAAAGCTCCAAAAGAAATCTTTAAAGTTAAAGGGACTACTAGATACTTAAAGACTAGAGTTCAGAAACCTTCTATAAAAAGACCAGTGTCTAGTATTGCTGATAAGTTGAAGGGTAGGAAACCTGGACAATTTAAGAAGTTTACAAAAGACCCAGGATTAGTGTTGAAGAAACAGACTGTTGAAAGTGGTTCTATGCCATTCGCAGAACAATTAGCAAGATTCTCTGGTAAAAAATTCACTGGTGTTAATGCATCTTATAACCAGCTGACAAGTTTAATCAGACGTAAAGCAACAGTTAGGAAACCATTTAATCTAACAAGTTCTAAATTACAGAAAAGATTTCCCAAGGGTGAAGCGTCATTCCCAACACGAATAAAGAAATTATTAAAAGAATTTGATAGTGGGAAAAAATTAAAAATTAATGAGATAGTTGAACTAAATACTTGGTTAGGTAAAAATGTTGAAAAAAATATTACAATACTTGAAAGAAGTTTATATGTCGATATCGATAAGGGGTTAAGGTTGTCGAGACTTGGTATACAGGCAGAAGCTGACGCTACATTAAGAGATATAGTGAAACTTAATTTTAAATGGTTTGGTGCAAAACACAAACCCCAAGTCTTAATATTCGAGAATGCACAAATGGCTAAAGCTCCTAAATATATTCAAACTATTGCTAGGAAATTTAATAAGACAGGGAAGATTAGCAATATTGATTTAGCTAAGTATACTAACTGGCAAACAACAAAGGGTAGTGGGTTGTTTAGAGCCTCTGGTAACCCGATATATAAAGGAGGTATAGAACTAGAAGCTACACTAGCACCTGGAGAAATGATAAGAAGAATAAAACAAGTCGGGGTTAAATATATTGACGGGAAGAAGGTTACTTTTGTAACTGCTAAGGTTTACAAACCGACGAAATCAATTCTGAAACAAATGAAAATGGCTGAGCTAGGAAAACTTAATAAGGTTTCATTATCAAAATTAGAAAAAGTATTAAGTAAAAAATTAGGTAGGAAAGTTAAGGTCGCAACACCAGAAACAGCAAAGAGATATATTAAGATATCAAAAAGTGCTGCTAGGAGAGCTGATACTTCTATCCCTGTTATAAGAATTCATCGTAATGGTATAAAAGTTATGGCTGTGAGGTTGAAACCTTCTGTTAAGCGTAAAATTACTAAGAGGAAGGTTGCTAAGAAGAAACCTGTTACTCGTAAGAGACCAAGTAAAAGACCTAAGGCAAAACGTAAGACACCTAAACGTAAACCTACTCCTAGAAAGAAAGCTAAGAGACCTACAGCTAAACGTAAACCAGTTAAGAGGAAACCTACTCCTAGGAAACCAAGTAAAAGACCTAAGGCAAAAAGAGTACCAGTTAAGAGAGCAGCACCTAAGCGTAAACCTACACCACGAGCAGGTAGACCTAGCAAAACAACTAAGAAGAAGAAACCTGCAATAAGACCAGCTCAAGGTTTTAGACCAAAGACTTTATCTAAAAAAGTACAAACTTATTATGTGGTTGAGAAAGTTCGGGGTAAGTTTAAGAAGTTATATCCTAAACCATTGACAGCTAAAGGTGCAAGAGACTTTGCAGTCTATTCTATTGACAATCATTTATCTAAGACAGCATTCTTCGTACCACTTGGTAAAGCGAAGAAAGTTGTACAAGCTCCTAAGAAGATACAAGGATATTATTCTAAGAACAAAGTAAAGGTTAGACCATACAAGATTAGATATGGGAAGAAGAAGTTAATGGTTAATGGTTACATCGAAAAGAGAAAGTATTTCCAAGACACTAAACAAGAAAGATTACAAGCTGCTAAATTACGAGCTAAGAAACGTAAACCAGTTAAGAGAAAGATTGTCAAGAAGAAACCTGTTGCTCGTAAGAAGAAAGTAGTTAAGAAAAGAAAGACTACTCCTAGGAAGAGAGCAAAGCGTAAAGTAGTTAAAAGGAAAACAACTAGAAGGGTTACTAAGAGGAAAAAGAAATGAGTAAATTAAAAGACATTAAAGAAGTTAAGGGGATTCTAAAAGATTTAAAGAAAACTAAAAGTGCAGTTCCAGATAAGGAAAAGAATATTATGACTTGGAGTGCTGGGGAATTAAGTGCTTATATTATTAAAGAAACAAAGGGGATGAGTATCCCTAAGAAATTGAAGTTTGCAAAAGAGTTAGACCACAGAATAAAAGCTGAGAGAGCTAAACTAAAAGCAAACAATTAAGCTTCACATTCTTTAACTTTACCTTGACACTTAACCTTCTTTGAATCCATACCTTGTAGCGTACACCTTTGTCTAGAATAATCATAGTACAAACAATCCTCAGTCCGTTGTTTGTGTTTCACCATACGTACAACAATCTAAGCATCTTTTTATATGTTTCTTTAGATTACACACACATCTAAATGTTTCTCCACAACCTGGACATATATTCTTATCTGGGACAGCCCATGTGATACAGGCATCTGCTTTCATTTTCTTTATTCTATTCATTATCTGTGTTTGGGTCATTGTTTCTCCATCTTTGATTTGTGTTGTTTGTGTTTATGAAAGCAGATACAATCCTTTGGAGCTTTAATTTCTGCTCCACATTCATTACAGATATATTTTACAAGGCGTGTTCTAGGCGTTTTAAGTGCCTTAGAATCGTTTTTTATTGATTTACTTACCATATTTCTTAATTGCGTCCTTTAATTTAGTACAGTCTTTGAATTTGCCATGTCTTTTGAACATAGATTTTATGTGTTGAATCTTGGTGCAAGGTGTGCATACTTTATTATAGGCACTGGTGGGTGCGAACTTTTTGTCGCATATGTTACAAAAACGTTGTAGTTTATTCATTTGCTTTCCTCATGTGCTTTAATTCTTGCTTTAATTATATTCATATATTCTTCATCTCTTTCAATCCCTATGTAATTCATTCCCTCTTTGATACAGGCACAAGCAGTAGTTCCAGAACCTAAGAATGGGTCTAGGACTAATCCACCTTTCTTTGTTACTAATCTAACAAGGTATTGCATTAGTTTAATTGGTTTAACTGTTGGGTGAATGTTCCCTCTTGGCAAAACACTTCCACCATTTGCATAAGGATTCGTAGAATTACCATGTTCTTTACTCCCTGAAAGACCTTTGCTTCCTTCTTTTCTTCCAGTTAATTCAGAAGCAGTTTTAGTAGGCATATCCTCACAACCCAAATTCCTTTCAGATTTTGAAGCTTTAGCACAATAAAAGAACCTTGATGCACCGCCTTTATCTTTATCTTTTTTCCCTACTCCAAAATATTCAGACTTTCCATT
>Ga0208299_1001971_pt1 | contig 14472 bp, 36 predicted proteins | sample 15_taG_FD_184089 | JGI IMG/M metagenome (GOLD analysis project Ga0208299, IMG submission 184089) | Marine viral communities from the Subarctic Pacific Ocean - 15_ETSP_OMZ_AT15312 metaG (SPAdes) (version 2) | ecosystem: Environmental > Aquatic > Marine > Oceanic | place: Pacific Ocean | collected...
AGAGATAGCGGAGATAATATATCAATTTACGACTCAGTAAGAGGAGACGGAAAAGAATTAAGATCATCAAGTAGTAGTGTTGAATTGGACAGATCAGACAATATACAAGCTCTTAATAGCAATGGTTTTCAAGTTGGTACTGATGGACAAGTAAATGCTTCTGGTGGTACTTATGTTTCTTGGGCTTGGAAAGAATCCGCAACTGCTGGGTTTGATATAGTTGGATATACTGGAAACAAAACTGATGATGTAGATATTTCACACTCATTATCGGCTGTACCTCATGTTATTATTGTTAAAAATAGAGAGAATGTTAATAATGAACATTGGGGTGTATATCATCATAAAAATACATCAGCACCAGAAACAGATTATTTGTATTTAAGTTCGACTGCAGCAACTACTGACCATGATGAATTTTGGTCTGATGAAGCACCAACATCTTCTGTTTTTACTATTGGCAGACAAGACGTGGTTAATGGTTCAAGTGAAGATCATATAGCTTATTTATGGACAGCTAAACAAGGCTACAGCAAGTTTGGCTCATATGTCGGAAATGGTGCATCAGATACAAATGGTCAATTTATTTTTCTCGGCTTCAGACCAGCAATGGTACTAGTGAAGCGTACCAATGGAACAAAAGACTGGAAAATTTTTGATAACAAAAGAAATGGATATAATGGTTCTAACGAAGTTTTAGAACCTAATAATAGTGATGCAGAAGATACTACTGAATTTTTAGATTTTTTGTCTAATGGTTTTAGGTGGATAATACCTAGTAGTGATGCCAAATATGCAGATGTAAATGGCGATGGCGATACATTTATCTACATGGCTTTCGCAGAAGCACCACTTGTAAATTCTAAAGGTGTGCCTTGTAATGCTCGTTGATTAAATAAAATAACAAAATTAATAAGAGGAGAAGTACGCTATGAAAATAGCTCTTGCTATGATTGTGTGTTCGGCTCTCTATCAAGAATGTATGCCGCCACATCCAATGCCAGGCTCATACAATAATCATTTTGATTGTATGGTTGCGGGTTATGAGGAAAGTCATAAAAAATTAAAAGAAATAGGAAAAGAAGAAATTAATAAGTATAGAACTTTTATTAAGTTTGTTTGCTATGAGGTTAAAGAGGAGAAGCCTAAGAAAGATGCCTAAAAAAAAGAGAAAGACGCTTTCAAATATTGAAGATCATAATGGTATTCGTATTTCATATCATGAGAAGGTGTGTCAAGAACGGATGAAAACTATTTTTAAAGTTTTAGATGAGATGAGAAAAGATATAAAATCTCTTAAAGAAGATATGGCAAGGGGAAAAGGAGCTGCTGCCATAATAATATTTATTGGAGGCTTACTTGGCTCAATCTTCTACTTCTTCACGAAATAGAATTACAGCTGCTAAAGGTTTATCTAATGAACTATTAGCTGCTGCTGAATTTGCAAAAGATCCAAATTTAATTGTGTTCACTCCAATAGGTGCTGGACCAATAGATATATTAACTTTAAATACCAAGACTAAAGAGATCAAAACTTATGATGTTAAAACTCAGAATTTTAGATCTAACGGAGGCAAAATATATAGAGGGAGAACCGATGAACAGAGAAAGCTCGGAGTTAAAATTCTCAATTTTGATCCAAAAAAATAATTATGAAGTTATCTAAAAATTTTAGTTTAGCTGAATTAACAAAAAGTCAAACTGCCGAAAGAATGGGTATGGATAACAATCCATCCGAAGGAGAGGTAGAGAATTTAAGACTTCTTTGTGAAAGAGTGTTGCAGCCGGTTCGAGATCACTTTAATAAAGTGGTTACTATTAGCTCTGGTTATCGCTCAGAAATTTTGTCAAATAAAATAGGCAGCTCTTCAAAGAGCCAGCATTGCAAAGGGATGGCGGCTGACTTTGAGATCTTTTCTGTTCCTAATAATGAGGTTAGCGATTGGATTAAAGAAAACCTGATGTTCGACCAGTTGATCCTGGAATATTATACACCTGGAGAACCAAATAGTGGTTGGATCCATTGTAGTTACAATCCAGAAATTAATGCAAATAGGAAGGAATATTTAATGGCAATTAAAGTGGATGGCAAAACTCAATATAAACCAATTTTAGGTTTATCAACAGATAGGTATGTAAAATGATATGGTTAAGTGCAATTAAATTAGCGTTGAATGCTGGAACGCATATATACAAAAAGAAACAAGAAACTAAAATGGCTATGGCAGATGCACAGCACATGGCTGCTACCAAGATGGCTCGGGGGGAAACTGAGTATCAAGGTAAACTATTAGAGGCTAGACAATCAGACTGGAAAGACGAATTTGTATTGGTCGTATTAACGCTGCCGATTTTAGTCATTGCCTACGGGGTTTTCTCGGAGGATCCGAATGCTGCTGCAAAGATAAAAGAATTTTTTGAACAATTCCAACAACTTCCATCCTGGTTCACTAATTTGTGGATCCTTGTCGTTGCGAGTATTTATGGAATTAAGGGTACACAAATATTTCGAAATGGTAAAAAATGACAATAACTAAATCAGACTTTGATCCGCATTGCTTTGGCGGTCAATATCAAGATCCACCGGATGCTTTACACTTTCAGTTTGAGGGTGTGAGATGCGATAACTATGTTTATCGTTATGTACTGGTAGACAAGTTTAGACCCAATAAGATTAATTCAAGAAGTAAAAAAACTGAGGAAGAAGAAGGTAAGTCTGGCAAAGAAATAGCTGCTAGTTATCTACCTCCTCTGGTTTTAACAGAGGAAGTTAAACCAAGTTTAATAGATAAGATAAAAAATATTTTTTTCTAGTGGCTAAAAAGAAACCTTTATATGGCGTAAGTAATTATGTCAAAGATCAGCCTAGAAAAAGACCAGGGAGACATTCAAAATCAGTTTCAAAAAGAATACCAAATAAAAAGAAAAACAGGGGTCAAGGCAGATGAAGATTTCAGATAGCACATCAATTTCTATGCCAATGAAAAATCTACTGGCAATATTAGCTGCTGTTGCTTTTGGAATATTTGCCTACACGGAGATTACGGCTAGGTTAGTAAGCCTGGAGACGAGTAGAGAATTAATGGCTAGTGATTTATTAAAAGCCTCAGATCAAAAGCCAATAGACCAGGAACAATTTTTGATCCAGGAAAGTTTAGCTGGAGATTTAGAAAAAACTATAGTTAGAGTAGATGATATGATGCACAATGGAGTTAATATTTCAAGAATGATTAAAGACATTGAAAGATTAAGAGATGAAGTTGAAAAACTTAAAGATAAAGTAAGAGATAATGGCAACCACCAATGATGGATAAAATTATAACAATTTTAATTGGAGTAATGTTAGCTGTTTCTGGATGGGTATTAACCCAAACATTTTCTTTATCAACTAACCAGGCTGTTCAAGTTGATAAGGTTTCTAAGTTAGAAAGACAAGTAGAAAAGCTCCAGGATAAGGTGGCTGATATGATTGATAAAGATGAGGAAATTATGGAACAGCATAAAGATTTATTTAAAATTTTAGAAAAAGGAGATACTCCGTCAACTGGGTATTCATATAATTAATGATTTTAGAAACTGTTTTTGCGCTTTTACTTATTATAGACCATGAAATTAAGGAGCATCGTATTCAACCCAGCCTTTCAAAATGTTTAAAAGCAAAGAGATACGCCATGAGAGATAAAAAAGCTGGCGATAGAGTTCAATATAAATGTATTAAATCTAAAGCGGAGATAGAGATTTATATGGGAGAAAAAAAAATAACTAAATTAATATTGGAGTAACAATGGATATTAAAGATAAAATAGTTGGTTTAGCTTTAGCTGCTTTAATAGCATTGGTTGGCTGGAACCTTAAAGAAACCTGGAATATGAAAGAACAAGTATTTAAACTTCAACAGGGTCAAGTTGTTTTATCTAAACAAATTAAACAAGTTAAAAATACTGTTAAATCATTTAAGAAAAAGAATAAGAAAAAGAAGAATGATTAAGTATGTATTTATTCTCTTTCTTTTTTTAGCTGGTTGTAATTCCGTTTGTCCAGATCAAACCAAGGTTGAAGTAGGAGTTACAGAAACAGATAGTAAAAATGATAAGTTCCAAGAAAAGAGATCACTAACTCAAACTTTCAAATGGGGAAAGAAGAAGTGTAATGATAGATAGAATTTTATTAAAATTTTTTGGAGCCATTGATGATTTAAGAGATTGGATCACAGCTCCTAGATGCAAATGCAAAAACATAAAAAAAAGACGTGGGTAAAACCAGTTCAATATGTAATGAATATTGGTTCGTGTAGGTACTGCCAAGCCGAGATGGAAAATACTGAAAGTTTTGTAGCTTTTGCTGATAAAACCAAGGCTCACTATAAATGCTTATCTGAGGATGATGCTAAAAGAGCTGAAGATAAGACTTATGAATAAGGCGACCACCTTTCAAAGTCGCCTATATTTCTTAATTGGTGCTTGGTTCCCAATCTTTTATTAATTCCCAACACTCTTCAGCATACTTTTCATTTAATGCCTCTTCTGCTGCTTGTACTGATTTAATAAAAGATGCGTATGCTTTATCTATAAAAAAACATACAACACTTGCCATACTAATTGGCATTTCAAATCTTTTTAAAGATAGCTCTTGTAGTTTATTATAACAATCCATACTAATCGCTACTGATTTGAATTTTTCAATATTCATAATTTAATTACCTCCTTTAATATTATTAATGAACATAGTAATTTCATAATTTCCCCAGATAGTTTGTCAAATAAATAATTTTAGTTTAAACAGAGTAGTAGTAAATTAGTAGTGAGAGATAAGCCAAGCTGACTTGTCTTAATAAAATAAACACTTATTTAATGGGATTTATGGCAACTTTTTTTATTCAATTTCTAGTTTCAATAAGGTATATCAATACTTCTGGGAGGTTTGGTCTATAGTTTCAAATCCTGCCGCCCCGACCAATTTAACCCAATAAAATCAATGCTTATTTTTTTTCTTAGTAGTGAAATTAGTAGTGAAATATTTTTTTTATTTTAGGTGGGATTTAAAGTTTTACTTTAAGAGATAAACAGGCGGGGATTATTTCCCCGCCTTTTTTTTTGCTCCTTCCTATACCTTGGAGATATTCGTTGTATTCTTTCTTAACTTGCTCATCCTTTTCAAAGGTATTCTCATAATTCATTTCTTTATTAAGTTTAAACAAAAGATAGCTCATTGGCTGCTCATCCATTAATTAAGTAGCTTATTAATAGCTGACTTAGTTTTCTCTGGGTTGCTATCCAGGTTTTTATGGTAGTATCTTTGAGGAGTTTTACTTTCCATTGTCCAGCCTTGTTGCTGTCTAGCTTGAATATCTGTAAGTTCTCCTTGTTCTTTAACCAATGAGTATCTGAATTTTCTAAGTGGTTTTAATCCACCTACCCATTTTAAACCTAATGCTTTAGCGGCTGTTTTTACTCTACCTCTAGCAGACTTTTTACTTAATGAACCAAATAGTAATTTGTATTTACCAACTCTTTTTGGATTTTTCTGCTGCTGCATCCAGTTCTTTAATAAAACAGCTAACTCTTTACTTATTGGAGTTTCTCTTCTTGAGCTGGCAGTTTTTAATTTATTCTCTCTAAAGTTATTCCATTTATCAACCGAGTGTCTGAATTTAAGCTGCGGTGGATCCGATAATAAATCCACGTTACAGTAAGTTAATCCTAATATTTCATTTAATCTTGGACCACATATAGCAGCCGTTAAAAATAATGTTTTATTTTGCAGATCCTTTTCACTATCAATTATTTTATTAACAGTTGATTTTTTAGGAACCCACTCGGATTTGGTAATATAATCCTGGAAGAAGTTATGGGTAAATTCATATTCCAGGATCTCTTTTGGCATATACCACTTCCTATCTCTGCAATAGTGAACAAACATTTTAAATTCTCCAACTACATCCTTAATGGTTTTCTTTCCGATTGGATCCTTGGTTCTTTCAGTAGTAAATCCACCACCTTTTTTATTCTTAACTTGAGTTTTTTTAGATTGCAGTAATTGAGGGATATAAGAGTGCTTAAAATCAAAGTAAGTATAAGCTCCTAATTTCTCTATTTTTTCATGCCTTACCACACCATCAAATTTTACTTGTTTGTTAATATACGGTGCTATATGGCTGTTTATGAACCCACATTTAAGCAATCTAGTCTCTTCAACTAGCTGCTTATTTAATAAAATGGAATGCTTATATTCCTTGAAAGCTTGATCGAAGGTAATATCAGCCGGGATTAAGTTACCTGGTTCATCCTTTATTTTTTCATCTTTAAAAGCTAGAGCTTGAGTTTTCTTATTTTTAGGAAAAGTAGCAAGATCTTTAGTTTTACCGGTTAGTTTATCATAAGCTTTAACCAACCAGACATAGCTTTTTTTTCTTGGAGATTTAATTACCCATACTTTCATTTAAGCAGCTCCTTTTAGTTTTTCTAATTCTGTATTTTTAATATGTTGATAATCTAAGTAGCCAGAACACCACTTATAAAAATCATAGTTATTATTGGACCAGCATTCAGCAAAAGTTTTATCTTCTCTTTGCTTATTATACTCAGCTCTAACTTGAGCCTCAGTTAATTTAACTGACATTATTTAACCTCACTTTCTTTCCATGTGTTGCCATTTAAAATACACTTATCTTTTGGACCACCAGTTAAAAGATAGGTTTTTCCCTCTTCTGGTTTATCTTTTTTAGTGTATGGATAAAGAGTAGTACCTGGATTAATTACTGGATTATTCATTGTTAATTTTCCAGTTTTATCATCATAAGTATTATCTTTTGTCATTAAGCAGCTCCTTTCTGTTGTTGTTTTTCTTTTTCTGCATATTCTTTTTTCTTCTGCTCCCACCATGGAGCATAGTCTTTACTGCCATATTTAGGATCTTTACTGAAAGATACCCAAGCACCAGAAGAAATCTTAACTGCTTGCTCAACTGGTTTTGGATAATCGTAACCTTGAACAACTCCACCAGTAACAGCTCCACCGCCAGAATTATCAGCAGCAGCTACAGATCCATCTGGCATTAACCAAATATCTTCGTAGTATTTGTAATCAACCATGCCATCAAAACCAGCACCAGAATAAGTATCAACAAACTTATTCATTTCATCTGTTTGCTCTTTGGTAACACCTTTTTTCCAACCATCTTGTAAATAAATATCTACAGAACAGCCTCCCGCAAAATAATCACTCTTTTTTGCAAACTTATATTGAGGATATTTCTTTTTGATACCTTCAAGAATTAAAGTTGCTAACTCTGTAGCAGAAATTCCAACATAGGGATTTTTATTTCCCTGGGAAACTTCTGCATCATATTTAGCTTTGCATTTTTGGTATAGTTTATTCATTAAGCAGCCTCCTTTTTTAATTTTTTCCATCCAACATCAGCACAAAGATAATTAACTCCATTAAGAGAAACTATATCTCCAACACTCATTGAAGTATGACCCACTTTAAAATTTTTATTTTTCATAGCATCCTGGAAATCTTTACCAGTACCAACGCTATCTCCGATCACACAAACTTTATTCCAATCGTTAGTGTATGAAAGTGGATTAGCATCATCTTGGTTAAAAGACATAAAGACACTTTCCAGATTGTCATCTTTAACCACTCCCTCATAAACTTTAGTGTGAGTTTTGCTAAAGTCGTTTGAGTATTTTGGATGCCATCTCGTACAAGCAAGATGGTTTTTTCTATTTTGATAATAGACAGTTATATTATTCACGCAGCCTCCTTTATTATTATTGTTAATCAAAAAAATTTCCTTTTTGCCAAACCCAAGTATCTTTTGGAGATCCATCTTCTGGACCAAACCAAGCACCCTCTGGAAGTAAGAAGTAATCATTGGCAGCACACATAGCTTTATCTGGGCAACCATGCTCATTGACGGTATCTGTCATTTGGAATTTCTCATCATCAAATTTAAAAGTTAATAATCTACCTTTACCTTTGTTAGAAAATTTAGTGTCGTACATTAAGCAGCCTCCTTTAAGTTAAATTTATTAACGACAGTTTTTTTAACACCATCTAATTTTTTATAAGTTTCAACTTTGTAACCAGTACCAAACAAACCAGCACTCATATTGGCTTGTAAATATTTTTTCCAGTTGGTAACTTGGTTATTTTTTTTGATCTTAAAACCACCACTCCAGCAATATCCCTGGTATTTATGACCCGCTGAACTTTGTTGGCAGAAACTCCAACTTGGAAGATCATAAGATTTAAACAGTTGAGCTTTTGTTAAAGTCATTAAGCAGCCTTCTTTCTTTTTTGTTTTTTCCAGACCAAGAGAACCTTACCGATAACTTTTGAACTTGTATTTTTTTGAGGAAGGATCTTGTTTACGAAAAACTTTTCAAGAGCCTGGAAGGTTTTGAACTCGTATCTTTTAAAAGTTCTAGTCATATTATTAATATAAGTATCATTGCCAGAATGTCAACATAATAAATTAATTAGATATTACATTGCCAATTATGCAACTTTAAGTAGGCGTAGGAAGGGTATTACTAAAGTTAATTAGTTTAGAATAATTATAAATTACCAGATTAGCCTGGTATTTTGCTTTGCTCATCTTTTAAAGTGATTATGTCAATCAACTTACTATGAGCTTCTTTAGAGAGAGCTGATATACTGGGATTAACAGTTTCATTTTTTAACTGCTTTGTTATCTTTGTGTTCAACTTTTTTCTCTCCTTTTCCTTTGCCTGGATCTTTTGGTCCAGGTGTTGGTAGTGTGTTTGCATTGGTATCTACCTCCTTGATGCGTTGAAAGTCATAAGATAAAGTTTTTTCATCTATGACTATCTTAGCAGCTGCCGATGGTACACTAACCTCAGTTGCTGCATTCAGATCTTTAAAAGTTTCTGTGGCTGTAAATCCAACAGAACCAGACCAGAATTTTTCAAACTTTTTCACGGATGCTCCAATAGCATCTTATTATATTCTTTTAAGTCTTTAATTTGTTTTTTTAATTTTTTATTTTCTTCATCTAGGTTTTGATAGGATAAAATTGCTTCTATAGTGTATCTAGCGTCATCTATTTTTTCTTCTAATGAATTATTAAGCCATCGTTTGCAATCAATAGGATTTTTTAACATAACTTGCCGCATTGTCAAACCGAATTTATTCATTCCTTCTTTGTCTCTATCTAAAATTTTACTAATTAAAGTATTCGTGTTTGGATCTGGAGATAGATCTATTGGTTTATTTGGATACTTCGGTTCTTGCCTGGAAGTTTTGTTATCCATTTACGTTCCTCTAATTGTTTAATAATATTATGAATTGCACTCTTAGATTTATACCCAGTAGCCTCCATCATTTCTTGATACGATGGCGCTACTGGTGTTTTTTTCATATATGATTTAATGAAGTCAAAAACTTTTTTATGTCTCGGACTTAAACCATATTTCATATTTTCCCCTTAAAACTGATCGTCAAAACCAGTATCAGCTTGAGCTGGTTGAGCAGCTCCTCCTGTTCCGGTTTTTTTGATAGTTATTTTGAGACTTCCGCTATCTTGTTTATACCCAGATGCCTCGGACCATACTTCATTGACAGTAAAGTTCTTTTTAAAAGGTTCTCCTTTTTTATTTAACTTCTCACTATCAATCAGAACATAATCTGGTCTATTTTTATGTTCTGGATTATTAGGATCCTTATTTTTATTTTTAGTTATTTCAAAACTACAAATAAAGTTTGGATCCTTTGGTTTAAACTCAGCCATGTTATTTTCCTCCTTGTAATTGCTGATATTTATTCTTAAAAGCTTTCATAATTTCTTCAGCTTTTATAGAATTTTGTTTAACAAGTTCTGAAAGATAATCTTTATTCTCTCTTTGAAGTTGCTCTAAATTTGCCTGATGTGATATATTTTTAATTCTTTCTAAGATTAATTCTGAGTGTTCTAATTTAACGCCAGAGTTTTCATTTCTTTTTTCTTTTTTATTTTCCAGCTCTTCTTCTGAATAGTAGGTGCCGTGAATATTTAAAGCTTTTAAGACAGCTCTATCTACAGCTCTTTTTTCGGCAATACTAACCGGGAACTTCCAATCATTATTGGCTGGAGAAACTTCTCCAAGAGTTGTAAATCTTTTTCCCTGGTATCTAGCAACAGCTTTAACAACTGCACAGCCTTTAACTAGATCCACATATTGAGTATCTACTTCTGTTTCTACGCCAAACTCATAAGCTAATCTTTCTACTTCTTTATGTAAGATTGCAAATTTACCTGGCTGCAATTCCCATAAACCTTTATTAACTTTTATTTGCTGCAACATTTTATCCAATGTTTGTGGAAAATTAACTACTTTACCCATAATCACTTTCTGATAGCCAAGGGAAACCTTCAGTAGAAAGCTGCCGCAATGAACTGAAAAAACCTTGGCTACCTTTATTAGTTGAAATTCCAATTAGGGAGAAGATCACAATGAGAAAGAAGACTATAATTGTGATCTTTAAAAAAGATTTTTTCTTTTTTTTTCTTTCAACTAATTCTGTAAGATTTCTTTTATTTAACAAGGAAATCTGTAAATTTAAAACTTCTGGATTTTTCAAATATCTCCCCACAATCTCATCGCTTTTACTTTATGATCTCCAAAACCATTCCAAAAATTATGATCGAAATTTGAAAGAATATCCTGTACCCAGGTAGTCTTGCCAGCGTGTTTTTCCATAATCTTTTCCCTGTTGGAACAAATCTGGTTCATTTTAATTAAATATCTTTCTAAGTTTTTTGGTTTTAATTGATCGCAATTATCTGGAGAATAAATCTTATAACCTTCCTCTGTTACTACAACTAAGTGAGGTTTCTTTTTAGTGGCTAGATAATAAAAGGCTACTTGGAGTAGGTGTGAAAACCATCCTCTATATTTTTCAAATTTTTCATCTTCTGCACTAGCAATTTTTTTTAAAGAAAAGGTGTAAGATCCGTCTTTCTTGGCTCTGTTTTTAGATTTATATTTTGTTTTAAGTTCAATAAAACTATCTTCATCTTCAAAGTCTACTCTTCCTATCATTGGGAGTTGGCAATCCGGAAGATCTAAATAAACAGATCTTTCACATTCAATGGGTTTTTTAAGATTAATTTCTTTAATTGCTGTTTGAGCATTCATCCAGGTTAAAGCAAATCCAAGTTTATTTTCTTCATGCTGCCTTTTATCTTTTTCATCATAAGGCTGGTAATTATTAAATAGATCTATAGTTGCTTCAAATATTTTTTTTCCTCTTAAAATTTCTTTTTTAACTAATCCATTGGGTCTTTCGTATTGCCATAAAAAATCTCCAAATTGTTTTTGACCCAAATCTCCAATCCAAGTTCCACATTTCATATTTGAATTAACCGGGAGCAAACGTCTTTCTTCCTGGGTAAGATATAAATATTTATATCCCCATTGGTCGTCTTCCGTGTTGCATTGTGAAGGTGAGTGATGATTTAATTTGTAAAGCTTAACCCACTCTGGAAGTGGTTTGATCCCTTGGACCCACTCCATTAACGCTTTTTCTGCTGCTTGTTCTTTTAAAATCATAAATTCAAATCAATAGAACATTCTATAAACATTTGGGAATTTATTGCAAACAAAATTAGCACATTGTCAACATAGTTGCCAACAATACAAATTATAGGTTGTAAGGATTGTTATTCTGGATCGTATTTTACTTTAACGGGTGCAGCTACATCCAAGTCAGATGCTTTAAGTTGTGTATAAGATTTATTAATTAGCTTATTGTTAAAGCTGTTTAAAATAGATAAAGTTCCATCTCCGTTTGGGTTTAGTAAAGCAATCGTTGGTTTCATTCTTTTACTTTCTAAATAACAAATTTTACCAATAGCATTTTTATTAAATTTTTTAGATCCATTAATATCAAACAACCAAATTTCTCCATCACTAGGTGTACCAGAACAATCCATAAGTACAGCTTTTATATTTTTATGGTTGTATTCAAATGGAATTGGAATTTGTAATTTATTTTCTTTTTTTAATTCAACAACTCTTCCGTTCCAATCGCATTTATATTCCAGTATAATTTCTGATTTACCACCTTCAATAATATCAACAGGATGGCACTTTAAAACTTTTGCAATTTCAACCGCATTATCCCAGGCAACTTCTCTTGAATTTTTTACCCATCTATTAACAGTTGTTTTATCTCTTCCAAGTTGTTTTGCTAAATCTACCTGGCTCATATCGTTATCTTTTAAAAGTTTAGATAAATTTGCCATAGTTTTTTCTGAATGCTGGTTTTCTACTAATTTTAATTTTCTATTATTAATTGTCATATTGGCAATATATGCAATAGGTATATTATTTCAACTTATTTCTTAATTATATTTAAAGTTGTATTTAATCCTTATTTTTACACACTTATTCACAACGTATTAGGAATGTTCTTTTGACAAGTTGACAATAATACATAGAACAATCCCTAATGACGCTAAGAGAATTTCAAAAAAAAGAGGGTTATTCCCATCAACAATTAGCAAATTTTTTAGGAGTAGGAGCAGCAAGCACAGTCTTTAGGTGGACCAATGGTGAGAGGATGCCAGGCAAATCCAACATGGAGTTAATCAAAAAGAAAACTAAAGGCAAAGTAAAGCCAGCTGACTTTTATGAATAGAAAAAAAGAAAAAAAAATATCTGGAACGATTGAAGATTATCCATTTGTTGAAGTTAGATGGTTTGACACCTTGGCGGATAATTCCTGGATGACAGTTGAGAAAGCTAAAAAGTTAAAACCCGCAGTTTGTATTTCAAAGGGTCATAAATTAATTCAAACAAAAGAACTACTTACAATTTTTGCCGACTATTCAATAGATGCAGAGGATGGATCCTTAACAGTTGGTAACACAAATACTATTCCTGGAGCTTGGGTACAGGAGGTTACGGAGATAGTGATTAAATGAAATTACCCAATAAAAAATATGATTTAATTGTTGTGGATCCTCCTTGGCAAATAAAAAAATTAACACATAAAGCAAGATCTAATCAAATTAATATGGATTATCCTTTAATGGATATTGAAGAAATTAAAAACTTACCTATTAAAAATTTAGCAAAAGATAACTGCTGGATTTTTTTATGGGTAACTCAAAAATATTTATTTGAAAGTAAAAATATTTTAAAATCTTGGGGTTTTAATTACTTGGTTATGGGTGTATGGGAAAAAACATTTGGCAAATCTGCTGGTATGCCGTTGTTTGGTTTTCGTTGGAACGCAGAATTTATTGCTATTGGATATAATAAAAAACCAGATTTGTGGATTAAAGGAAAAAAATTAATTCCATTATGTTTTCAAGCTGAAAATATTAAGCATTCAAAAAAACCAGATAAATTTTATGAACAAATAGAACCGCTAGGAAAAAAAAGAATTGATATTTTTGCAAGAAATAAAAGATCTGGCTGGGATGTATGGGGGAATGAAGTATGAAATATTTATTTTTATTTATTATTGCATCTGTAATTTTATTTCCTAAAGAAACACAAAATCAAGTTGTTGTTGATCCTTATAAATTAGAATGGGAACGATTTTGTAAAGTTTGGATGAGTTATGTAAATAAATATCCAAAAGCAATGCACGCTGGATGCTGTGAGATAGATCATCCATCTAATGATATTTTAAAAGAAGGTTACAAAGGAGAGAGCTTATTGCTTTGTGATTATTGCGATGGGGAGTTTTGTTATGGCTGATTTTTTAAATAAAGAGTTAGCCAAGATTAATGAAGGTTTAGCAAAAGAAGAGGCAATTAAATCCGAGGCGGATCATTTAATGATTAATAAAGTTAGCAAGTATGAGGGAGAAATAGCAACTCTTAAAAAAGAAATAGATAGACTAAGTGAGGAAAATTCTAATTTTGAAATAATTAGCAACGGTCATAAAAAAATAAATGGAGAATTACAAGTTAAACTTACTAAAGCCGAGGAAAAAATTAAAGATTTTGAAAAGAATTACATAAGGATAGATGGCAAGAAATAATTATTTTAATAAAGGAGATCCATATTCAGAATGGCACAGGAACCTGGATAATAAAGTTGGTTATATTGATATAGATAGCGTGGGTATTTGTTTAAAATGTAAAGCTCCACTTTATCTTGCAGAAACTACTTTTGATGTAAACCAAACCTGGAAAGCCACCACAACAACGGAGGCTCTAGCTCGTTTAGCTGGATTACCGAGTTTTTTAATTTTTTATAAAGTTGATGATAATAGAAAGATTGTAGCTTTTAGGGTTAGGCAGCTCACACCTACTAAGGATAAAAAGGAAGTTTTATTGGAGCCGCAAGCCTGGGTTCAAGCGATGGAGCTGCTCCAGGATAGACATAATTTAGTCTGTAGAAAGAAGGATGTAGCTTAGTGGCTAGTTTATATTTTGTAGGGGATCTAAATATTTTGGCTGATAAGCGGCTGAGTGGAAATGATAAGCTAGTCTATTTTTGCTTAGTTT
>Ga0208299_1001973_pt1 | contig 14455 bp, 2 predicted proteins | sample 15_taG_FD_184089 | JGI IMG/M metagenome (GOLD analysis project Ga0208299, IMG submission 184089) | Marine viral communities from the Subarctic Pacific Ocean - 15_ETSP_OMZ_AT15312 metaG (SPAdes) (version 2) | ecosystem: Environmental > Aquatic > Marine > Oceanic | place: Pacific Ocean | collected...
CAGTCTCCCAACGAAGACCGATTCTATGTCACAATGCTTTCTGGAGCGACAGGATTTAGTAGTATACCAGTCCCCACGACAGGAAATGTAGATATTACTGATGGAGTTTTCCGAAACTTTTCATTCGTTTTTAATACTTCCGGCTCAATACCAACTTTAGATTTCTTTGTCAATGGCTCTTGCGTCCAGACGGGAATGACTTCTTCTGCCATTAGTCAGATTGGCTTAGTCACTGGCTCAATGATTGCGAACATTGGTGCTCTGCGAACAGACATTGAAGGCTCGCCTGGAGCCGTAGAGGGTTATGGTAAGCTATCTGCGTCGGTTGATGAATTTCGGTTCTGGAAAACCAATAGAAATGAAGAACAAATTGGAAGATACTGGTTTGATAATGTTGGCGGAGGTTCAAACCTTTATGACGCTAACGTTGACCTCGGAGTATACTTTAAGTTCAACGAGGGGATAACCACAGATACAGATATTGATCGGGTCCACTTAGATTATTCAGGTCGTTTATCTAATGGCTTACACATAGGATATACCACTTCCAGCCGCAACACCGGCTCTGCTATCAATAGTTTAGAACTACAATCCGTTGTAGAAACCGGTGACCCGATTGTCAGAGTAACAAACCCGCTGTGGATATCAAAATACGATGAGTATGTTCTGTCTGGCAGTAACCATGATAGTCTGAATAGTTCTAGACTCTTAAACCATTTGCCAAATTGGATAATAGAAGAGAACGAGAACACATCCGGTGAGCTTGTAAGTATAACACAAATCATATCAAGCTACTTTGACACGTTATATAATCAACTTACTGCCTTAAAGAACCTTAGACACGTTGAATATATAGAGGGCGACCTGACATCCTCAATCAACGAGTTCCCATACAATGACCGATTGGTTGAATCTGCCGGCTTTGAAGTTCCCGAGTTTTTCTCAAATATAGGAACTTTACAACAGTTTCTTAAGCGAGACGAACAAATAAACTTTGACCAAAGACTGGTTGAGATAAAGAACTCAATTTATAAGAACATCTATAATAACCTTTCTTATATTCTCAAAGCTAAGGGCAACGAAAAGTCAATAAGAAACTTTATTAGATGTCTGGGCGTTAGTGAAGAAATAATAGCACTAAACACATATCCAGATAACTCAGATTATAAGATTGAGAGCAACTACCTTTCAACAACTAGTACCAAGAAGTTCGCTGATTTTACAACGCTTCTAAATCAGATGGACAAAGAGGCGACAGTATATCAATATCCCGATACTTCAAACGCCGACTCCAAGGGTTTTATAACTGGATCCTCGGCACTAGATGAGTTTGCTTTTACATTACAGAGTGAAGTAGTATTTCCGAACAAAGACAATCCAGATATTCTAGATTATCATATGCCGAGAATCCTAACCTCTTCTATCATGGGTTTCCACACACCTTCAGATACGGATCAAGCTTCTACTGACCTGACGTGGGAATCGGCAGTCAACGACCATGGCTTACAGGTGTTTGCAATCCGATCACCCGGTGAGTTCCCAGAAGTATATTCTCCGGATTACTTGGTAAAAGATGCTTATTTTGTGGTAAAAGACCGCTCGGGAGCAACACTTCTAACGAGTTCTATATTCCACAATGTATATGATAATCAAAAGTGGAACTTCTCGTTGTCTGTTCGTCCTGACAAGTATCCATTTTCTGAGGGTGTGACCGGTACAACCATCGCCGGGTATACCTTAGAGTTCAACGGCGTGAATTATGACACAGGAGTTATGAGAGATAGCTTTAGTCTTTCATCCTCTTATGCAACCGCCGACGGCGCTGCAATTATAGAGAGCAATAAAAGAATCTACGTTGGCGCACACAGAACAAACTTCACAGGCAGCGTAATAGAAAATACAGATATAAGGGCATCTAGTGTCCGGTTCTGGTCTGACTATATACCAGCTAGCTTACTTGAGCTTCATTCTAAAGAGGCTGACGGTCACGGCACCTTACGACCATCAAGAGATTCTTTTTCCTACCAAACTGCCGCTCCCGGCGTTTACGTTCCACAAGCCCAGACTCTAGCAATGAACTGGGACTTCGCCGATGTTACGGGATCCGATGCATCGGGTAGATTTAAAGTATCGGATTATTCTTCTGGATCTATTGCCTCAGATTATGAAAGCCAATACCAGGGACAGAAGTTCAGTGATATTAACCTGCGCCAACACACCGGTCGCGGAGATTTCTTTGCAAACAGTTTTACCCCTGTCCGTAAAGAATACATTTATACCGACAAGCTTCAGGTTCCAGAATATGTCGGCGGCGATGAGATGGTTAGAGCCCTCAACGCAGACGAAAATACTTTTGGGATATACACCAGACCAGAGAGCTTTTTCTTCGCGGTTGAAAAAAGTATGTACCGAAGCATTTCTAACCGTATGCTTGAGATGTTTGCCAGCATTGAAGATTTCAACAACTTAATCGGCGAGCCAGTAAACAAATACAGGATGAACTATAAACGGATGGAGAAGATCCGAGAGATATTCTTTAGAAAAGTTCAGAATGACATTCCTGATTTAGAAAAATATGTAGATTATTATAAATGGCTTGACGCATCTATGACGCAAGTCATTGAGCAGTTTTTCCCAGAGTCTTCTCGCTATGCAAAAGATGTTCGTAAAATAGTAGAAAACCACGTCTTAGAGCGCCCTAAAATACAGCACCGTATTTCTATATTAAAGAATACCCTGGACCCCATCATTACAAACGTTCCTCGTTCAGCATGGTCTGTGTGTCATGATGCTCCGGGTTGGTCAAAAACTCATGCTCCCCTTGGTGGCGCTCAAGACGATAACTGCCGCTGGTGGAAAGTAAGAGCCGAGAGAGACAATGCCTCCTTTTCTACACCCGTCGGATTATTGCCAACTCGCAACGCAGTTCTGGGTGCTATCCAAACGGACATCTCACTAAAAACAACTGTTTGTCTTTCTACGGAACTAAAAACACCCCTCTACGGAGGTATAAACCAGACGTGGAACAAGAAGCGACGCCTCAGAGATCTTACTTTTGACAGATTTGAAGCACTTCCGGACTGCAACGACGAAGGTGTCCCGAATGAAAAGCGCAAGGTCTCGTTCAGGGTAACCAAGGACGGTAATTCTTACAAGGGAGACCACCTCTCCCAGATCACCGCCATAAGCTCCAGTGTTACTTCCGGCTACAATGCCGGTCTAATCTCCTCGGGGATCACGGGTATATCCCTAACCAATCTGCATGAGGATTCTATATTACCATTCCGTCATAGTGTCCCATTACAGGGACCCTTCACCAGCACTCATGTCGGCGGCATACAAGCACGTCACAACCCAGCGTTTAGAACGGCAGATCGCGCCGAGGAATACAGTTTATCTATCACCGCCGGTACTGGTAGCATAACCACCCTTACGACAGAAAACCAGCCCAAAGGTCAATACCTAAGAGGCTTGTCCTCCAAATCGCCGGTAAACATAAGTAATATACTAACAGTGACGACGGGACACAACCTGGCACACGGCGTCAGACAAGCAGGGAACTATTCAAAGTATTATGAAGTTGTCCAGGGCACCGACCGATCTGCAACCAATATGGATTTTGCATACAACAACGATCATTATGATTATAGTATGCCCTCAGCTTTTATAACCCCGCCAACCCGCAGAACATTAGGACTGACGGGCTCGGCAGATTATGAAGCCCCCCGCCAGCGACCTGGCGTCGCTGCCACCGCAATCTTGATTACGGACGGAACTCCGATCGGCGCTGATGACGGCAAGACTATCATCATTACTAACGACGACCTGACTGTAGCCACTTTCACTCTGACAGCGGCAACCCGCTCTTCTACAGAGATTGATAGATCTGCCATCGGCAATGCTAACGATTTTGCAACTGAACTTAAGGCTTCCATGGACTTGGCAGTAGCCGCAGGTCTTCTTAAGGGCACAGTATCTGCCGTTGAGGACGATGGTAACGGCAACCCAAGAATGGTTACCTTGACTTCTGCAATCACAGGACCAAAAGGAAATCAGCCTGTCGTCGGCACATTCATTACGGGTGGCGGCGGAGAGCTAGTATGCAATCCAGCCGGCAACGACCCTGCTGCCGGCAACGGCACTCTATCATTCACGGGCGGCGACGACGCTGTTCGCACGAACCAGACAATCTTTACTGACCGTTTTTCCGCTCCCGGTTCAAAACAGGACTCAAAACAACAGTTTAGAGATGTGAACTCTGATCAATATTCTCCCAACAACGCACTCCCATTCAGGAATGTCGCTATTCGCCAGCCTTATTATAGAGACCTGGCTGAACACTCGCTGTTCGGTGGAGTAGTCGCTGTCAATACGGCCAGCGCCGTTCTTATTACAGATTCCGCACCAACCGCCGGCGATGATGGTAAAACAATCATCATCACCAACTATGATGATACTACAGTCACATTTACCTTGACCGCTGCCACAACTTCTGCTACAGAGATTTCCCGTGCTGCCTCTGGCAATGCTGATGACTTTGCAGACGCCATTAAAGCTTCCTTGGATTTGGCTGCCACTGCCGGCACATTAAAGTCTACGGTTTCCGCAGTTGAGAATGATGCCAACGGCAACCCAAGAATGATTACCTTGACTCCAGAAATCGGCGGAACAAAGGGAAATAAATCAATATACGGAACACTAATCACAGGCGCTGGCGGCGAAGTTATATGTAACCCAGCCGGCAACGACCCAATCTCAGGCAACGGTACCCTGACCTTCCTAGGGGGCACAGACAAGCCCTCAGTACACAAAGTTCAGAGAAACGGCGTCCTCCGCCTTGAAAAGGATCCTTCATCCTTGTTGGGAGCCTTGACTGCCAGCAGCTATGACGACGCTTTAGTAACACGACCAGTCCCTGCCGCTGACAGGTCTCAGTGGACACATTATATAACCGGTCCAGAAAATCAAACAGTATATTCAGAGTATGTTTCACTACAATCCAGATATCCGGAAAACATCTCCTTCATCAAGCAACAGCTTGCTTCCGCTCCCGCTTCTTTCGGGAAGTCAATTGTCACTACTCTTGACTCGTCCAAACAATTCAAGTGGGCAGACAACAGAAACTTCGTCCCATGGAAACAGATCAGGAACGGTGAAAACCCTTATGCGAAGTATTACACGAATAACAACACATATGAAATAATGCCCGAAACCGTGACATCAAACTTGCCCGGCACCAATATAGAACAGGTGGGTTATGCCGACGGTTCCAATGGAACAATACCGACCGTATCCAGGCAGGTTACTGACCGTGCCGACAATACAACCAACTATTATTACTCAATATCAATGAGAGAAGCACCGGTCACATCTAGATATAAGCCATTACTACATCAGATCAGAACTCCATATGGATCTCCTTCCAAAACCTTGGGAGATAAGATTACTGTCGGGGTGAAGTATAGCTACGGCAACGACTTGATGGGCTTTGCAAACAGAGAGCTTAATCACCGCCTCGCCGGCAGAACAAAATACTCACACGCCAAGATCAAAAGACCATACGAGATTATGAGAGATCAAATGGTCTCCGATACAGCCAGAACGATCAATGGCATAGACCTGATTAAAGTGTTCTCATATTCAGAGACGATTTATCCAAAAGAGATATACACTTACTTGTCAGGCTCACGAGCAAGATTATCATACGCTAACGACTACTGGAGAGATGATGCAACCGTCGCTGGTTTTGACACGTTCGCATTCACAATGTACAGTGACTTAAACGAAGGCATAAACAAAACAACTTATAATAGACAGATGCCAAGAATATCTGATCCATTCATAACATCACAAGGGTACACAGTCCAGGCATCAGAACAAACACCATATAACACACTTGACCCGCTAGCTCAAATAGCAATAGGAAACGGATCAGGTTCTATATGGCCATTAGATTCATATATCTACACAGATCATATTACTCCGCTTTCCGCAGTTTTGACGGCATCTGCGCCAGTTCTGCTAGCAGATGCCGCAACTATGCCGGCAGGCGAACTAATGATGACTCACTACGGAACTATTGACGACGGGGTGACTAATGCGAGCTATGCCGACGGAACAGCATCTTTTCAGACATCCGACATTAACTCTGCCCAATATGTGTACAACATTCCAGTGTCTAAGGTTTCCACCTACTCTATTCCAGCCGTGGCAGCCTATGCGTCCCTAGAGGCAACCACTTTTGACGAAATAGATCTAGATACCTTGACTCTTATCATAACAACGACAACTGTCCCTGCTGGCGTAACGTTCACCTTTGATAAAAGCGTTGCTGTACCATCTGGCGCTGGCGCAGCTTATGTAATAGGGTCTCAGACCCTGACGTCGCTTCCCGACACAATCACCCGCATAGCTGCTTCCATATCTCTCGCCGAAGCCTCTGGGGATATAGACATCACGCCGTTTATGCCCGACCCCGCGATACCCGTACTTGTGCTTACTGCACAGGTCCCCGGAACGGCAATGAATGCTCACACTATCACTGGCACTGTCACTGTTCCTGTTACGTCTCCTCCCGCCCGGATACAGCCAACCAATTGGTCTGGTGGTGTGGATTCTGCCACTGTCACCACCGGAGAACTGCCAGAGCCTCGCTCCCCCGGATATGTCTATTCAAGACCCGCTTGGACAGCAGGATCAGAGAGAAGATATGTTGATGGCATCTCCAGGGGCACCTTGGCGACCGCCGTATATCCATTCTATGATACCTATGAAGTCTTTATAGAAGATGCCCGCCTCGCTGGAAAAGATCATACGATAATTCCAGAGTACAGAATCAGCGAGCATGTCGGGGAAATAGAAAACAACGGAACAGTTTTCTCAGTAGTTTCTTCATCACTGGAAATTACAGGGGCAAGCTCAAATATATTTGACGGAACGAATGTCGCATTTTATGAGAGGTTCGCCCAAACAGATGATATAGAGTTCTTAGAGGACTTCATGCCTCAAAATGTGAACGCCCGCGATCTGATATTCAATAAATATCCGCGACACTTTGAGATTGAGTCCGAAGCGATAGTTAAGCTTCTGCCTTACAACGGCTTCTATCCAGTTGATAGAACTCTTGATTTGGCTTCTCTTTTTCACACAGCTTACAACCCACAAGCCGTATATACCGGCACCGATGCCGCAGAAACCCAAGCTTGGAGAAGCATCCTTAGACCATTCTACGCACCGGGAATCGTATACAACTCAATCAAATCTGGAATTGCTGTAGACTATCCCATCCGCCGCTCGGGCAGAAACAACACACAGTACAATGCTGTCTCTGTTTCCAATTCTGATCCTCTAAAGGGCTGCCTAAGCGGCACCTTGGACGTTGCAATCACTGCCGCCGGCGAGATTCCTGGCGGGAAAAGAAGGAACACAAACCTAGACTGGGACAACGCAGACGTTGATAAATTCTTCTGGTCAGAAAGGCTCCCATTTGAATCAATTATGGATCCAGCAAGCGTACTGGTCCAGGGCGAGCTGCAACCAACCGTATTATCTGATATAAACAGTATCATGAGAGTTGATGTCAGTGGCTCGCTAACTCCTAAGGGCTTAGACGATTCTTTATACAAGAAAGCTGTTTCAAACTTCCTAGCCAACGTTCCAAAGTTCTTCTTGCGGGAGAAGAAAAACAAACACGGTAGTGACGGCTTCTTAACGAAATTCGTGTCAAGGTTTGGACAACCTGCCGGTAAAGCAGGAGAATCAACGGACCCCGTGAGAAGAGTTACTGTTTCAAAGGAATCGGCATATATGATGGAAATAGGTCTAATGAAGACTGATGACTTCAATTTCTATAACAACCCGTATGCTTATGGGATTCCAACGTCAACCGGTTCGGTGGGCTGGGACACCCTGACTGCCGCCCAAATCCCAACACAAGTTGACTGGCCAAAACACAGAGGCGAGTTCGCTCCATATACTCCCCCTCATTATTACGGTCCATCTTTGATGAGAATAACGTTTATGCCATCCGGCGACCAAGATGAATATACTCTAGATGAGATTCTAAATAACAATCGTAATGAGGTTTTTGTTCAGTATCTAAATGCCAGCAGTAGCTATTATGACTTTACTTCCGGGTCATATATAGACCGCGACGGCAATACTGTCACCACGACTGCTTCCCCATCTTACGGCTGGAACCGAGCCTGGCAGAATCGCATGGATATAGACGCCTCTGTGAACGTAACTAATGAATTCCCCACTGGTCTAGGCGGAAAATACAAGTCAATGGACCCCAACAAATGGATCATCATGCCAAAATGGGAATGCCCAACATTAGATTATCCCGACAGAACAGGTCCAGCAGATATGTACGCCTATTCCTCTTCGGTAAACGTCGGTGAATTTACTTCTTCAGCACAGGGAATGTGGCACCAATATGGAGTAATGCCTAAAAAGGATCAAGGATCTTACCTCTACATTAAGGATATCCCATCCAAAGAAGAAGAATATGATCTAGTGGCGATCGGAGCAATCCCCGGCTCCGGCGGCCCGGCAGAAAGAACATACACATATGTGAAGAAGATCCCCGATTTTGTGACAGATTCTAACAAGACTGTGGAGTCACTGGCTGATTTGTGCGGCTTTGATCCATCTGAGATTATGAGATCTGGGTTTGATGTGACAAAGGCAAAGCGCCTCGGCGAGCTAGCAGAAGATGGAGAGAAGACAATATCAGAAGCTATCCTTGCATTGCCGTTTTATCTGGACAAGGACAGCAACCCAAGACTGATCACAATTCAGGCACCAGCCGACAAGCTAGGACCAAAGATCAAACAGTTCAGAAAGCAGTTCACCAAGTTCTCACTTCCACCGTCATTAGCCAGCAAACTATTGGGCATGGTCCCCAACGGATACCCCAACATTCCAGATGTGATTAACCCATTCGGCGATGATGAATATGATTCGGCAATAACCGGCGAGAAGATGTCGGAGACTCCGGTTGTATATCTGATGGAACACAAAGTATCAATTACGAGACAAGACCTGGCAGACATATGGCAGGGAGTAATGCCTGAGTTATCTACGAAATTCCAGAAGAGTTTATCTGCAATAGATCACTACATGCCCGGTGACAATGTTGAGGATGAGCCCACGAGCTTCCCAGAGGTACTAAGAGCCCAATTAGATTTTGATGTAGCTCGCACCGGTCACCCAAGATATGATTTGCTGGACATTGCAAAAGAACCAGAGAGACTGGGGCTCTTCCCGGATATCCGATGGCTGACCTTCAAGGTAAAAGAAAAGGGTATTCCCGCCTATCATGATATGATAATGGAAGAGGTTGATGGCGCGGAGGCACTTTCGTATGAAAACGTCCACTCATCCTTCATCAGTAGCGGAATGTCAGAAGCTCAAGCAACAGCAGTCCTCCGCTCACGAGATAACTACGCCAAAACCATATACTCGCACAAGCATCGTCTATCGGATCCAACTTATAACTGGCCTTATGACTATTGTTCCATATTAGAGTTGGGCAAGATAAATACTAAGATTGGTTTCCGGCCAGAACTCAAGAGAGAAGTAGAGGAAGCAGGCGAGCAATCACGGTTTATAGTCAATAACCTACAGAATGTGGAGTTAGATACTAGAAATTCAAGATTGGCTGGCGCAGGGATTTTTAGACAAAACAGATAAAATAGTTTTGGTGGATATTTAGATTATGGTTAAGTTTTTCAATCAAAAAGAAGAAGTAATACAAATTGAGCTAACACCTTATGGTAAGCAAAAGCTTTCAAATGGTGATTTTTCTCCTTTTTACTATGCTTTTTATGACACCGGAATTCTGTACGACGGGACACATGGCGACCTGACTGAGACACAAAATGAAATAGTAGAAAGAATTAAGAACAAGACTCCAAGATTAGAGCCAATAACCAAATTCACCTCTACAAATAAGTCTGTTGTTTCTGTTAAGAGTTTGAATTATCGCGATATTGGCGGTCAGCAAACAGAATACAACGCAGTTTATAATAGATTCTTGGGAAAGAACAATAGTTTTTCAGACTTTTTCCCTTCCTGGGAACTGCATGTTGCCCAGCCAAGCTCAGTTAGAATAAATGACGGCGTTGAGTATGTGTCAAACAACACGATCCCAGTCCTAAGTGCCTCTTTGAATATAGAATACGACTGTTTTCAGGATGAGGACGGCTCAACTTATGTTCTCAAAGAAAACGATAATCTTACCCTGGATATCCAAGAACTAAATACGTTTTTCAGCGTGAATGGAAATGTAGATGTAGAGATCTTCAAGGTGGGTCCAAAAGGAGAGCTGATCGCTTTAGGATTCATAAATGAAGAATCAGTATCATCGTCCGGACTTCAGGAACAAATGACTCCGGCAGTATTGGCTAATACCTTGGCAGGCGACGAACAACAAATATTAGAAACATTCCCAGTGTTAGATGATACTTATGTTGAATTTTACTTTGACATTTTGTTAGATCAAGAAATATCTGGAATTACAATGCCCTCTAACTCTACAATCTATAAGCAGAACATTGATAGAAACCTTGGGAACATCTGTAAGGTCGCTTCTAACTTTCAAGGAACGGATATATAATGTATAATCGGACAATAAAGAGTTTAGATTATGAATCAATAACTTTAGAAAGATCTACTCTAGAAGATAACACTCAGAAAACTATAGCAATAGTCAACACTTCATTTATTCAGGCAACCAGCACTATAGAGGAAATGGATCAGATTCTTGAAAATCTTCGCTTTCGTATAATCGCCGTCCATAACGATAAGACTGCCCAAACATTTGATTATCTTTCTCAAAAGTTTAATGAATATTTGACACATGAGTCACAAAACATGTGGTTCACCAATCGTATTCCAGAAACGGAATTTGTAAAAAACACAAAAAGAGACCTTGAAGGTGAAGACATAAAAATCCTTAGGGATAGTATCACCCCAGGACCAATTTCTCCGTTTGCTTCCGGGAATAGTACTGTTACTAATTTATTCCGGAATCGGATTGTGTATACCGGACCCCCCATTGGCAGCATCTACTATGATGCACCAATACTGTCCATTATGCCGACAGACAGTGAGGAAAATATTATAAGACGCTCAGTGACGGATGTTGCCCCGCGATCCCCGGCTCCTCCTCGCGATCACTTCGGAAGACCTATTATTAATATTGATGACCCAATAGAGGCAGATCCGGTCACCCTTGAGAGAGTTTTTATAGAGCCAGCAATTTTTGATTTGTCCCATGTCACGCAGACATCCTTAGATCAGCTTACTTTTTATATGTTTGTATATGATACGAGCATGACACTTGATGATGGTGACTTGGATTTAGATTTCCCAAGGATATCTCTTGTCACTGGTATGACAGGGGTCAATATAGCGACCGTCATCGGGAGTAGAACAACTTGGCGACCAATGCCACCTACTGGAATCCGAATACCGATCGGAACAAGAGATGCCAACGGCGAATTTCACAATACATCTATCACCGAAGCGCCCCAAGCGGAAATGTTCCAACAAATTACGACATCTCCAGGCTCTAACATTGATAATAGGGTAAACAGTATATTTGACCGCGTTTACGGAACTTTGTCAAGAACCATTTTAGATGAAAAGCCAGAGATAAAGAAGATAATAAAGGATGATAATCTATTCAGTGAGTTCTGGCAGACAAAAGATGGTGACGAAAATCAACGATTTGCATTTGCATTTGACTTAGAATCTTGTTTGATTAAGAATAGCTACTTCCCGTTCCTCTATAGAAGCAAGGGCATATCTGAGCAGCTAATCAACAGCACGGGAATTATGATAAGATCTCAGCCATCAAGAGCCCTAAGTATGGAAATGTCAAGAAAGAGGATCTCCCTAGATGCAGTCATGCCTGGCAATGACTTATCAACTGGAGGTCGAAGCACCAGACTTTTACCTCATGGCACGTTCCCTGAAGAACCTGTCGGTGAGGCTAACAAAATACCAAAGGTATACACATCCAGAGAATCAACTACCACAACGGCTAATAAAATAACCTTTTATGAAGGAAAGGTCAACTTTACATCAAGAGCAAACGATAAATCACAAAAGAGCAGCAGAATTCAGGACAATGGAAACTTTGCATATTCGGCAAATTACACTGTATACGACGCTGCTCCGATTTATATGAGAAGGCTTATCGGATTCTTCAACGACGCAAAATATGTTGTCTCTGAAATTATGTCAACAATTGTAAATTCAGTTCCAACGGCTATTGGCTACCGTGGCGGCGAAGTAACTGATGGAAGGGATTTATATAATCCCCGAACTCAGAAACTAAACGTTCCGTTAAATTTGATACAGATAGAGATAATGGGGCACACCACCTCTGCTGACATATTCCTAAAATCCATAATCTCATCTTATCAACAACTCTTGGACGACTTAGTTCCCTTTAAAGAAGGCACGAACTTAAGCCAACATTTTGAAACCGAATTTTCAAGGAACAATGGATTAATAGACCCGTTAGCATTGGACGACTTAGAAAAACTTATTGATGTCGGCACCCAGATGGTATACCGGAAACTAACAGAGATATTCCCGAATGATCCAATGGGTCGCGGTCTTGCCATAGATCAAACCTCAAATCTACAACGTCGCGGCTTCTGCCAGCGTAAAGTACCGCTGATCAGGGGTGCCCACACATTCTCCCCAACCTTTATCAAAGGTGAAGACTTCGGGTTTGGAATGGATTATATTTTTGAGAGAGACCAGCACAATTATTCTGACACCGGTCTCAAGAGAATTAGTACCGGTGAATACGATCTGAGGATCAACAAAGAGTTTGAGAAGTATTTCCAAGGTCAAGGTCGCCAAGCCCTAATGCCAACGAGTACATACATTAATCCAGCCTATTCTTATATGTCTCCAATCATAATTAGAACTCCTGATCGCGACCAGATCAACCAATCCTCCTTCGGCGGACAGCACGGTCCTCAAGTAAAATATGACTTGGATACTTATGGACAGCTTTTCGCTGACATAATCAATCTCAGGGCATCAATAAAAGATAGGCAGATAGACCCCGCCGTAACTGATACAAACCGGAACACATCAAGAAATGAGGTCTTATATCATTCTGTTTTACAAGCACTAGAACAACAACACGGAACAGAAATAGTCGCAGAGTCTAAAACAGAATTCACTGCTCCAAAGAAAATGACTGGAGATGTGGAGCTAACAATTATAAAAGATGGTGCATTTGGTCGCATGGATTTAGTCCGTAACGGTCCCTTAGCTATCCCAAGCTTGATCGGTGGAGAAAATAATACAGATCCAAATACTTTAACTTATCTTGCATCCGCAGCCGATGCATTAAAGCCATCACCAGCCAACGGACCAAAGTCAGAAAAAGATAAGAACAACCCACAGTCAACGATATTACAGTTCCCAATCAAGTTACCTTTTGCTATTTTAGGAGAGCTATCCGTTGACGCCGATCTCAATATCAACATAGGATACGAAGACATCGCATTCAACTCTTTGAAGGCTCTAGTCGCCCGTCTAAACGTAACACAGAACAATGTAAAAGATATTATAGAGGGACCAACAGCACAAAACTTACCAAATCAGGTGAAGAGTGCTATAATCTTAGCCACAACTAATCAGGCAGGCGACTTTGGTGACCCCGACAATCCATTTGATGCTTGCCGACCAGTCTTAGAGGACCAAGATATCGGAACACCAGAACGATTAATTAGTTTTTCAGATGACGTGTCAAATGAACCGCCGTTTCCGGTAACGAACGACCCAATGAAAATATACGCTAAATTTCTAACTTTTTGGATGAATTATAAGAACATCGCAAAAGTAGAATACTTACATAGCTTCCGAGATGTTAGTGAGATTAGAGACACTCAGCTGGATATTCAATTCAGTCCACGTTCTAGGCTTGACCTCTCAGATATTCAACTCATGCCTCGCCCTGGGTTAGATCTATCAAATATCAGGCTAATAAACAATAATATTCAACCTGTATCAATAACTGATAACGCAGTTAAATCCAAAACCCGACTCCCAAGATGGGAACTTTTGACGCGATCTGTTTTAGCAGCGGCTTCAGCCGCAGGGGAAAAAGTGATGTGCCGAGTTCGGATAACTGATCCTTTAGAATATTCAAAAATGATTGAGGATCTTAAATCCGGAGAATCAAATACTGTTGAAAGCTTATTTGAGAGAAAGTCCCTGCTTGAGCTTCCTATCTATAATCAATTTTTCTTGATGGAACCAGTAGGATTCAAGACTCCGCCACCCCATCGCGAAACCAATACCCGAACGACCCCAGTCTCCACAGCCCTATATACAGTGGCAGGATAAAAGATGACAAATAGTAGAAAACTAGAAATAAGGACCCCGATAGAATCATCAAGGTGCGACCCCCTTAAGA
>Ga0208299_1001976_pt1 | contig 14440 bp, 15 predicted proteins | sample 15_taG_FD_184089 | JGI IMG/M metagenome (GOLD analysis project Ga0208299, IMG submission 184089) | Marine viral communities from the Subarctic Pacific Ocean - 15_ETSP_OMZ_AT15312 metaG (SPAdes) (version 2) | ecosystem: Environmental > Aquatic > Marine > Oceanic | place: Pacific Ocean | collected...
CCCGCACCGTGCCACGTGCTTCCGCGAGGGTCGTACCGGTCAGGTACTTCCCTCCCTTCTGCTCTATGACCTTCTGAGTTGCCTCAGCGATCAGGAACGCACCCTTGGCGGATGACGTCCCGCCGGTAGCGATCATCTTCGATCCCTTCCGGATGGCATCCTTCCCGGTCTTGGTGATGGCGGGGATTACAACTTCCCGCTCTTCCTCAACCGGTTCGGCGGACCCCTTGGTGGTGTCCTTGGTGGATGTTGCTTTCTTGGTGGTTCCCATCAGGGAAACCCCTTTCTTGTTGGGGGGACCGGTTCACCCCGGCCCCCGTGACACCACCAGTATCCCACCCCGGGGTCACCTATTCCAGCGGTGCTGCACCGTGCAGCACCCCGCGCCCCGCGACCCGCGGAAACGTCACCCCGGCCCGCTCCCGCTCCCATCCCGCCAGACGTCCGGACCACGGGCGCTGCACCGTGCAGCACCCCGCGCCCCGCGACCCGCGGAAACGTCACCCCGGCCCGCTCCCGCTCCCATCCCGCCAGACGTCCGGACCACGGGCGCTGCACCGTGCAGCACCTGCCCCGACCCGGCCCACAACGACAGGCAACGTACCCCGAACCCTCAGACGTCCGGCAGGCCACCCCTAGGGGGGGGTACCGGGGCCGCTTCGCGGGTGTGTGTAGATATGGAGGGACAGATCGGTCAGGAATCCCGTTTTCTCCCCCAACGCTGTAAAACGATGCTCTCTATGGCATGAGCCATCTGCTGGAGCGACCCGCTGGTGGCGGGTCGCGGCTAGCCTCCTCGTTTATTAGAGGCTGCCGCTGTCCCATAGGGTGTGGGACGCCCTGTCGGCTTTGGTAGGAGGCTGTGATGGCACAAAATGGTGGCGGTAAGGGTTGGAAGACTGACGACTCGTCGGGTGAGAAGGTGATGCCTGACTTGTGGCGCGAGTTTTTGGAGTGGTTGTTGCGTGGGCCGGATCGTCAGCCTGTGACTCAGCGTGAGTGGGCGCGTGAGCATGAGTTGCATGAGGATTCGTTGCGGCGTTGGAAGCGTGATCCTCGTTTTACACGTGAGTGGGATCGTCGTGCGGCGGAGTTGAACATTCATCCTGAGCGTACGCAGTCTGTGATTGACGCTTTGCATGCTCAGGCGGTGGCGGGGTCTGTGAATGCGGCTTCGTTGTACTTGCAGTACATCGAAAAGTTTACGCCGCGGCGTTCTGTGGTGTTGGAGGATCGTGCGGTGTCGGGTTTGTCGGATTTGGAGTTGGCTGACGAGTTGGAGGGGCTGGTTGCGGAGTTTAGGGATGTGGGGGCGGAAGATGGCGTGGCCTGACCATGTTGAGCGTGTCAGGTTGGGTCCGTTGTTTGATGACGATTTGGCTTGGCGTGAGGAGGCGTTTGGTGAGCATCCTGTGTTGGGTCCGTGGGGCGATCCGTTTCATGGCCCTGTTGCCGATGAGGTGTTGGAGTGCGGGTTGGAGAACCCGGAGGTTTGTGAGGCGTGCGAGTGAACCGGTGGGTGGCGTGTGCGACGGTGTTTCTCCTGTTCGGGTTTATTGCCTTTACGGTTTGGGGTTTGGGTCGGACGTTACAGTCGTTGTTCGACCTGTAGACGATGATTGAGCCGTTTGAGAATCGCAATCCGGAGTCTCGTCTGGATGCTGCGTTGAATCTGATTGCTTCTCGCCGTCGGGATCCGACGGCGTTTCGCCCTCCGCAGGGGCATGGGATGAATCCGTTGCAGGCGTTGGAGGCTTTGGGGAAGAACTACGTTAGGGATCCGTTGTCTGCGGCTATGTCGTATGCGTCGTTGTCTCAGGCCGATCACAAGCAGCAGCGTGATGGGGCGCCGTGGTGGACGCGTGCGTTGTCTGGTGTGAAGGAGCCGTTGGATTGGTTCAACATGGACCGGTGGGGTGAGGCGCGTGGCACGCAGGGTTCGTTGGGTCAGTCTGTGCTGTTGGGGGCGTTGACTGACGATATTCGCGATCCGGAGCAGTTGGGTAAGGCGCGTGAGTCGCAGTGGTACAAGAAGGGGTCTGGGGCGGTTGACTTGGGGGCACGGATCTTTGTGGATCCGAACGCATTGTTGTTTGGGCGCACGATGACGGAGTTGACTAGGCGTGCGGCGGCTAAGGGTGTGCGAACTGGTGGGCCTGCTGCGGCTGCTGCGATTCGGTCTGCGTCTGAGCAGAACCGGTGGGGGTTGCAGAGTCCGAATCGGTGGTTGGGGGACGTCGACCCTCCCGATGTGACGTTGCCGCCGTCGACCCTCCCGACGCGACCACCCCGAACGGCGCATCAGTTTGATACGCCCCGGTACTTGGACGAGATCCGTGCCGCCCGTCCCGGGGGGCGCTCGCCAGCGAGGACGGTCGAAAACAGGGTGCCTGATTCAACCCGGCGGCAACAGTCACTGAAGTGGCAGGACATCATGTTGAGGCGGTCACCGATTTTGGAGGACGGGTACGCCATCCCGATGGTGGGGAAACCGGCCAGCAGTTTTCCGGATCCGTTCGGGAGGCACATCCCCGCGCACGGTGTTCTTGTCCAGTTCGATGAGGCGGGGCGGGTCGTCGGGAAGCCTATTCGCGCTGCCGGTGACACGACGCGGATCCCACGTAACGCTAGCGAGAACTTGTTGTTGCGTGGGATCCGCGACAAGGGTTGGTACTGGATTCACCGAACTCCCACTGGCAGGGTGACGCCCGCAGAGTCGGTACACGGCCCCCCAACCTTGAACAGTTCGGGCGTGTACAAGGTTGCTATGACCGGCGATGAGGTTGCCGCATCGTCGGTGGATGACCTGCTGGAACGGTTCGACAGGATCGGCCCCGATGATGGCTGGGATTTGGAAACCAATCTGGCTGTGATGAGGGGGGGCGTGTTCAAGGGTACGGCTGCGGAGGGGAAGACGTTGGCGGAGATCGGCGAGTTGGTTTCCAACGGAGCGGAGGCGGAACGGATACGTCGTCTTCCCGTGGAGCAGTCAGACCGGTTGGATGCGGAACGGATACGTCGTCTTCGAGAAGCCGCTCTTTCACCCGCTGAGGCCAAGAAGATGTGGCCGACGATTCGTCGCATGTATGCCGACGAAGCGGTCGACAACATTCTGACAGCCCGGGGCGACGAAGACACGATGCGTCTGCGGGCACTCTTTTACGATGATCCGACGATGGCAAACAATCATACCTACCAGTCGGCGATCCACGATTTCGTGGAACGCGGTTCGCGGAGAACCCCTCCTACTCAACTCGCTTCTACCACGGGGCTGGATCAGTGGGATGTGGCGCTGTATGGCCCTGCCCGGGAGGGAAATGTAGGGTTGGGGTTTGATCGCCGTGTCTACGCCGTGGAGGAGATCCGCGAGTTGATTGTCGCCGACTTGCGGGCGGTTACCCGCAAGTTCGCCGACGACGTTGGCCTGCCGGAACGGGTGTCGGTGGGCCGCTGGCAGTCGCCGGGGGAAAGGATCGGTGCGTCTGGTTCGACGCACCCGATGGATCCCCAGTGGGGTCAAATGACGGTGAACCCGGGGGGAATACGTTACGGTCGTTTCGGCCCGGGAGGCATGGGGGGCGGAAGTCCCAAGTGGTTTGAGGCGGTCGTGGACCCCCGCAAGGACATCGACTTCTTCATGCTGTCGCGCACGGGGCAGAACTACGCGGAGCATGAGATTCTGATGTCGCCTGAGACGTGGGCGGAGAAAGCCGTAGGCGGGTTGTCGCGCAGGCGCGGAAGTGTCGATGACCTCACTGCTATGGATATCGACGGGCCGTACGCAGCCCCCTCGTCGATGCCGGGGTTGACTTCGGCACAAATGGAGTTAGGCCCCAACGCTCCCCGCTGGTTGCCGCGCCTGATAGAAGAGTTGACTGAGGCGGGCGTGGCACCAGATCTCGTCAAGCGGTTCATCAAGGAACCAGCCGGTAGGAGTAGGGACGCTTTGGTTCATAAGGTTACAACGGAGTTGGATGTGGCGCGCCGCAACGCGTTGGAGGGGCAGGGTTGGACGAACCTGCCCACCCCCGGTGCCATCAGAGCCCCAACAGTTGGAGATTGGCCAGTCGGCGGTGAGACGCTCAGAAAGATCCACGCGGGGTCGTACAATACATCCGACTGGTTCGACTGGGGATTGGATTCGGGGCGTCTCATGTCGAAGCCTCGTCCTCCAAACTGGCTTCAGTTCCACGACGAGATAGTGGATCTATTCAATAGGGCAGGCGCCCCCGGGGGAGAGATCGGTTCGCTGGCCGCTTCGCGGCCCGCCACTGCGGAAGACGCCCGTCTAGCATTTGAGGATTGGATCTCCATCAAGGACAGGGGGGCAAAGGAGGCGATGCTGAGCGGTCTTGTGGGTTGGAGGATGCCGGAAGGCGCCATCGGCGGCGCTAGGGCCAGTATGGAGTTGTTGCCGGGATGGAAGGACTGGTTGAAGAGACTCGTGGACGCCTTCTACGACACACCCCGTGGTCGCGCTTTGCGCCAGATCGACCTGCATGGAAGACGTCGTTCCCCGTGAGCCGTCTGGGCGAACTCCGCCAAGAAGCAGAGTGGCGCAAATGCCAACGCGACGAACGGTACTTCTTGCAGAAGTACTGGCACATCGCCCACCCGGGCCACGGTCGCATCCTGTTCAACCTGCGTGACGCACAGCAATACGCCCTGAACCATTGGGATGACAACCGCTACTCGTTGACGTTGAAAGCCCGCCAGATCGGATGGACGACGCTCGTCGCCGCCCACCAGTTCTGGTTGGCGTACTTCCACGACGACCAGAACATCATCGACCTCAGCCGAACCGAACGCGAATCCGTCCTCCTCCTTCGTAAATCGAAGTACGGGTTTCAACACCTGCCGGACTGGATGGTGGCCCGCGGTCCGAAGTCGCTGGTGGAACACCAGCAGCGCATGTACTTCGGCAACGGGTCGCAGATCACGTCGATGCCTTCGGCATCGGATCCAGCCCGTGGCGAATCCGCTACCCTGATCGTCGTTGACGAATGGGCATTCTTGCCGAACCCGGAGGAAGCATGGGCATCCATTGAACCTGTGGCGGATGTTGGAGGACGCATCATCGGGTTATCGACGGCGAATGGATCAGGAAACTTCTTTCACCATCTTTGGGTGGGGGCGAGTACCGCCAACAACAAGTTCTCGCCCATGTTCTTCCCGTGGTCTGCGACGGAAGACCGCGACGAGTCGTGGTACGAGTCGAAGAAGCAGTCGATGCTTTCGTGGCAGTTGGCTCAGGAGTATCCGACGACGCCTGAAGAGGCGTTCGTGAAGTCGGGTAATCCGGTGTTCGATCTGGACGTGTTGGAGGAGATGGAGGGGCGCTGCTATGCGGGAACCAGCGGCTACCTGCATGAGACGCATCCGCGGGTTGTGGAGTTTCGGAAGTGAGTTTGGAAGTGTGGCGTGAGCCTGACGGGATGCACGCCTACGTGATGGGGGTGGACACGGCGGAGGGGTTGGGTCACGGCGACTATTCGTGCGTACAGGTGTTGGATGTGGGGACGGGGGAGCAGGTCGCCATCTGGCATGGCCGGATTCCACCGGATGCGCTGGCGGTAGAGGTGACGCGTCTGGGTTTGTGGTACCGGGACGCGTTGTGTTGTGTGGAGTCGAACAACCACGGGTTGACGACCATAACGATGCTGCGCCAGTTGGGGTATCCGCGGATGTTCCGGCAGCGTTCCTTGAACCGTACGACGAACAAGGTTTCTCAGGAGTTCGGGTGGCGTACCACCCGAACGTCGAAGCCTTTGATGATTGACGATCTGGGGATGGCTTTGCGGAATGACGAGTTGTCGCTTTACGACGTGAACACGGTGCAGGAGTTGCGGACGTTTACCCGCAATGATCGGGGCACGATGTCTGGTTCGCCGTTTGATGACCGGGTGATGGCGTTGGCGTTGGCGAACCAGATGCGGAAGTACGCTCACGCTCCGGAATACGTCGAATACGTGGACGATTATTGGACTATTGACTGGTGGAAGCGTCTGGCTGTGGGGCAGGGAGAGTCTAAGGATCCGTTGAGGATTGGTTCTCACAGCGTTCGTGGGACACCCCGCGGTTTGTAGGTAGGAGCGACAGACCATACTGGTTTGTCGCCCGAACAGAGAGAGGTTGCATGTCAGCAGCAGGTAAGTTCGTTTCGTTTACCAGTGGTACTCGCACCATTGACGGCGCTACGGGCAAGAACAACAAGATGGAGCGCGGATCTTCGGTGTCGGCCAATCCCATTTGGGAACCGGCGCAGCCAAACTCGCCACGACAGCGGTTTGATAGTCCGAAGTATGCCAACCAGACTGGCGGGTACGGGCAGGTTTCAGGACGTTCAACTCCGAAGAACCAGCACGGCATCACCGGACAGGTTGAGCCTGCATCTCCGCAGCCCGACCTGAAGGGCCACAACGTCGCACCGCATACCAAGCGCCCATAACTGTGGCCGTTCTGGCCCCGGGAGCAACGTACGAGGAGTTCTGCGACTACACCCAACTGCACCGTGGCACTCTGCCTAGAGCAGAGTTGGATGAGTTGTGGGAATGGCGGCAGAAACTGCTCTCGTTGAGGGTTGCGACGGGGCGCGGCTTGCGTGCCCAGTTGCCCCCAGATGAACGACATCTGAGCCGGGAAGAACGAGGCCGCAAGGCCGAAGTAGAGGCGCGCTCGCAGGGCCGCAACATAGAACGGCTTCCCGATAAGGCATACTTCTGATGGCTCGTAAGACACGCACCGAACTGCACGACCTGTACCACAGGCGCATCGAACTTTCGCGTCGTTGGCATGAGCAGGAGGGGTTCAACGATACGTGGCGGCGCATGATCGACTTGTATCGGGGCCGTCATTGGCCCCGAACGACGTCTGCCATGCAGGATCTGATTTCGGTCAACATGGCGTTCTCTACGGTGAACGTCATCGCCCCGTCGGTTTCGGTGAACCATCCGAAGATCGTGGTGAACGCCAACGACGAGGAGAACCGTGACCGGGCGTTGTTCGTGGAAGCGGTCATCAACCACCAGTGGCGCCACCATGACTTCCGTAGGCCGTTCCGGGCTGCGGTCAAGGACTTCCTGATTGTCGGCCACGGCTGGGTCAAGGTCGGGTGGCGGTTCTTGGAGCAGGAACGCACTCTCGCTGACGCTGAACGTCAGGAAATGATGGATCGGGCGATCTTGGAGGTCGATCAGGCGGCGTCGGAGATGCCAGAGTTTGCTGGCGAGTTGCCGTCAGAGGAGGAGTTGGCGGCGAACATTCCTGAATCAGAAATGAAGATCGTGGAGGATCAGCCGTTCGTGGAGCGGGTGTCCCCGTTCGACATTCTCGTTGATCCAGAAGCAACGTGCGAAGACGACATGTCGTGGATTGCTCAACGAATCGTACGCCCCTTGGAGGACGCCCGAAGCGATCCAAGGTACAAGCCGTCGACACGCAGGGTTCTGTCTGCCGACGCCCGGGTTCTAACCGGCTACGACCACGTGTTTGAGGACGAACGGGAGTACTACACCCCTGACGAGCGGGTGGTCATCTGGGAGTTCTACGACATTTCCCGTAACACGATGTCTGTGTTCGCTGAGAACGGCGAAGGCTTTCTAATCGACCCGGTAGCGATGCCCTACGCCTATGGGCAGCCGTTCGTGATGGTCCGGAACTATGACGTTCCTGACCATTTCTATCCGCTGGGCGAGTTGGAACCCATCGAATCGTTGCAGTTGGAGTTGGACAAGACCCGAACCCAGTTGATGAACGACCGGAAGCGTTACGCCCGGAAGTACCTCTACCACGAACGGTCGTTCGGGCCAGAGGGTCGTGAAGCATTGGAGTCCGACGAGGACTCGCGGATGGTTCCTGTCGTGGACGAGAACAAGCCGTTGTCTGAGGTCATCATTCCGATGCCGCAGGTTCAGGTTTCACCTGAGATCTACCAGTACAGCGACACCATCGAAGCAGACATCATGCAGGTGTCAGGCGTATCGGAGTATGCGCGGGGGGCAATGCCTGAGATCCGTCGCACGGCGACGGAGGCTTCGATCATCGCTGACGCCCAGAATGCGCGTGCTGCGGACAAGTTGGCAATCATTGAACTGAGCATCGCCCAGATTGGTCGCCGCGTCCTCCAGTTGATGCAGCAGTACATGACTGGTGACCAGATGGCTCGTGTTACGAAGCGGGGCGGTGGGGACTTGTGGGTGCCCTACACCCGGGAAGACATCACCGGGGAGTACGACTTCACGGTGGTGGCTGGTTCGACGCAGCCGATGAACGACACCATTCGTAAGCAGCAGGCGATTTCGTTGATGAATGCGGTGGCGCCTTTGGTGGGTGCCGGGGTGATTGACCCGCAGGCTCTAGCGATTCATATTCTTGAAGACGGGTTCGGAATCACGAACCCGGAACGGTTTATCAGTCAGCAGCCGCCGCTACCCCCGTCCGCAACGGGGTCCGCCGCGGCGGGCGCCCCAGAGGCGCCCCCGCCTCCGACGGTTCCTCCCCCCGTCGGGGGCGGTGCCGAACTTCCCCCGGAGGGCGCTTTCGCCCCAACCGGGGGGATACCGCCAGAGTTGTTACTGCAACTCCAGAACCAGATGGGTATGGAACTGCCGTCGCTCTAGGCGGTGCTGCACCGTGCAGCACCAGAGATGTGGGACACCCCCACTATTCATATTAGGAGCAACCCGAAGCGGACTCCCGAGGAGGCCAAGTGCCAGAAAACATGGAATCACCAGAATCCGCTACGGCGGACAACCCGGTTGTTTCCTCAGAAGCAGCAAGGGAACCTGCGGATCATGTCGTCAAGGTAGACGGCGTGGAGCAGCAGGTCAGTCTGAGCGAACTTCGTGATGGATACCAGCGACAGGCGGATTACACCCGTAAGACGCAGGAGTTGGCATCTGAACGTGAACGTCTACAACAGGCCGAAGCCATTGTGTCAGCGTTGGAGTCAGATCCAACGGGGACATTGACGGCTTTGGGGCAGGCTTTCGGTGTGGATAACCAGCAACCTCAGCCACAGTCGTCTTACGACGAGTGGCAAGAGGAGCCGGATCCGACCAGTCAGCGGCTCCAGAGTTTGGAGGCTCAGGTCGCAGCGCAGGCGCGCACGCATAGACAACAGGCGTTGGACAAGGAAGTCCACGGCTTGAAGGATCGGTACGGAGACTTCGATGAGAAGGCGCTGTTTCAACATGCGTTGACGAATCGGATCCCGAACTTGGAAGCGGCATACGCGCACATGAACTTTGGTGAAATGTCTGCAACGGCTGAGAAACTTCAGCACGAGCAGGCAATCATTGACGAGAAGCGCACCGGGGTTCCGGTGGCTGGTGGCAAGTCCACTCAGTCGGGCGCTGTGCAGTCGAATGTTTCTTCTGAGAAAGCCGGTTCTCTCCGTGAGGCGTTTGCCCTCGCCAAACGAGAACATAGCACCTAATCCTCTAAGGGGGTAAAGAATCATGGCGGCTGGTAACAGCAACTTTGACGAGATTCTTTCCACCACGCTAAAGAACTACGTCCCGAAACTGACAGATAACATCTTCAGTGCAAGGCCGTTGTTCTACGCCCTGACGAACGGCCAGACCATTCGTCGGATCAGTGGTGGAGCGAAGATCGTCGTCCCGTTGATTTACGGGACCAACTCAACTGCCGGATCGTATTCGGGCACGGATTCTATTGACACGACCGCTCAGTCCGGCATTTCTGCCGCTGAGTATTCGTGGAAGCAGTATGCGGCCACGGTGACGATCAGCGGTATCGAAGAAGCCAAAAACAACGGTGAAGCCCAGATCATCGACCTGCTGGAAGGCAAGATCTTCCAGACGCAGGAGACGGTCATTGAGAACATGAACACCATGTTCTTCGGGAACGGCACCGGTAACAGTAGCAAGGACTGGTTGGGGCTGAGTGCCCTAGTTGGTTCCACGGGTTCTCCCGGTGGCATTGACGCCACCGATTCGGACAACTCGTGGTGGAGGTCTGCGGTAACGAACCAAGGTTCAGCCGCAATCACCATTGCTTCGATGGCGACCCTGTACAACAACTGTTCGGTTGGCAACGACCAGCCGACGATCATCATTACCGGTCAGAACCAGTACGAGGCTTATGAGGCTCTGCTCACCGATCAGATCCGTTACACGGATACTGATATGGCGGACAGCGGCTTCCAGAACCTCTTGTTCAAGGGCGCTCCGATGACCTTTGACGGTACTCTTGCCGGTGAAGGCAAGATGTACATGCTGAACACCAAGTACATCCAACTGGTGGCTCATTCTGACGTGTGGTTCAAGCCGACTCCGTTCGTGCGGCCCACGAATCAGGATGCGGTTTACTCGCAGTTGCTTTGCTACGGCGAGTTGACCACTTCCAACCGTGCCCGTCAGGGGTACATGTACGGAATCACGCCTGCCTAATGGGACGAGGATTCGCTTACGCTCATAAGGTTGGCACGCGCCCGTACGGGGAGCCTTCGGGCGACCATTACCGGGAATCGACCCCACGGCCTCAGACCGTTGGGCCTTCCCGAAACGTGCAGCGCGTCAACCCCGTAAGCGAACCCGTTCCGGAGGTCAGCAAGTGCAGCGCGCTGACTCGCAGCGGGGCACCCTGTAAGGGGCGTCCCGTTGCGGGCAGCGACCTGTGCGTATTCCATAGGGAGTAGTTGTGGACATTTCGACCATGCGGTCGTATGTCCGCTCTGTGGTGGACATCGACTCGTCCGACATTACGGACGACACGATGAACCGCTTCTTGGGGGAAGGGTACGACGTCATTGTCTACTCTGAGAAGCGTTGGCCGTTCTTTGAGGTTGAGGCCACGTTCGACACGGTTGGTTCCCAGAAGGACTACACGCTTGCCGTGGTGGGCGCTTCGGTCACTAATGGGTTGAGGGAGATTGCTTCGCTTCGCACCGACGACCATGTGGTCACGTATGTGGGGCGTGATAGCGGCGACGTTGTGTACCCGCTGGATTCGACGGGCACCGGGGAACCGTGGTGGTGGTCGTTCTGGGCGGACAGCGTTCGCTTGTATCCGACTCCGGGGGGAGTGCACACGGTAACGGTGCGGGGGTACAGGGATCCGACAGCGTTTGGCGCCGGGTCTTCGGATGCGACGGAACCGTCGGATCTGCCGACGCCGTTCCACATGATTATCGCCACCTATGGGATTGCCCGGGCTTACGAGCAGCAGGAAGACCCCGTGATGGCGGCACAGTACTTTGCGGTATTCAATCAGGAGTTGGACAACTTGCGGGCACGGTATGAGGACATGCCGTCTCCGCAGCCGATTGTGCTTGGTTCGCGTCGGATGTCGCGCTGGTGGGCGCAGTCGTACATGCCGGATCGCTTGCGTTATTCGTGGGAGTAGGGCATGCCTACCCTTAGTCCGCCCAAGACGAGTCGTCGCGCCCAGTTCAAGTTAGAGACGCTGGAGTCGTTTACCGGCGGCTTGAATCTGAGGTCGGATCAGTTCAACCTCGCTGACGACGAGTCACCCGACATGTTGAATGTTCTTGTGGATCCCCGGGGGGGTATCCGTCAGCGCGACGGGGTGGATCGCCGAAACACGACGGCGTTGAGCGCCGACGTAAAGGGCATCTGGTCGTTCTTTACCGATAGCGGCACGGATGCGGTGATGGTGAACTATGGCACCAAGGTCGCCTATTCTACGAGCAGCAACTTTACGGACCTGACCGGGATTACAGCCAGAACTGCTGGTTCCCGCGTGTACGGGATGACGATGAACAACATCGCCTACGGGGTGTCGTACGACCAGCCTTCATTCCGGTGGAATGGAACCACCGCTGCTGATCTGGGTACCACTCTTGGTTCAAGCGGCAATATGCCGCAGGCCCAGTATGTGGCGTTCTGGAACAACTTTGCGTGGGTTGCGAACACCTACGAGTCGGGAACGGGCTACAAGTATCGGGTGCGTTGGTCTAACGCCAACGACCCGGAAACGTGGGCGGCGAACAACTATGTCGACATCGACAAGGGAGAGCATGGCGACTACATCACGGGCTTGTGCCCGATGGGTGACCGCTTGCTGGTGTTCAAGACGAACAGCACGTACGCCATCTTCGGCTTCGACTCTGATTCATTTCAGGTAGTTACGGTTAGTAGCAGCATCGGATCAACGCCACTGTCTTCCCCGGTTACCACCCCTTACGGGGTGTTCTTCTGGTACGCCAATCAAGGCGTGTACCTGTACAACGGCACGAACATGCTGTGGCTCTTCCCGAAGATCTTTCCGGCGGTAGAGAACGGAACGCTAACCGACACGAACCCGCCCCAGTTGGCGTGGGGAAACAACCAGTTGTACGTATCCGTCGACTGGACGGTAAACAGTTCGACCACCAGACGCACCCTCCTGTACGACCCGACTCTGGGAGAAGAAGGCGCATGGGTTACAACCGACATTGACGCCGGACCGCTTCACGCCCACCGGCCCCCCGATTCGGCTCCAACCGTGCTGGGAGGCTGTGTAGCCAACACGGGCGTCGTCATCGACGTGGAAGACGGGCAGAACCGCAGCACCGACCGGTACGCCACCGATGACGTCCACATTTCCTCCTACTTCGTAACACGATGGGTTACCGGGAAGAACCCCATCGTCAAGAAACGATGGGGTCGCCCCCGGGCTGTCCTGTCGGCGGAGAACACTCTTGACCTGTCGGTCCTGCTCTACAAGGACTACGACAAGTCGGCTCAGACGAACACCTTCACTGTCGGGGTGGGAGCCAAGACGTCCACCTCCCTGTGGGGTACAGCAAAGTGGGATGACGCCGATCCGGATTCGGCATATTACGCAGTGTGGGATGCGACTAGCCGTGATTTGACGGCTGAGGTGAAGAATCTGCCCACACTTGGGACAGCACGGTCTGTAAATATGAAGGTTGTTGGTCCCACCACAAACCATCACTGGGAAATGAATGCTCTGGCATTCACTTACACGCCAAGGAGACTTAGGTAAAATGGCAACACTCGCCGTTACGAACACTTTCGCTGCTGGTAACACGATTGTTGCAGCGGACATGAACGAGAACTTCGATGACATCGAAGCGTTCGTGAATACCACGCCCGGTGTCGTCCAGAAGGACATCGTTGACGCAAAGGGCGATATTGTTGCTGCGACGGCAGCCGATGCGGTTGCGCGTCTGGCTGTTGGCACCAACGACTATGTGTTGACCGCTGATTCGTCAGAAGCAACTGGTCTGAAATGGGCGGCGCCTACGACTGGTGACATCACGGCGGTCACGGCAGGAACGAACCTGTCCGGGGGCGGCTCCAGCGGAGACGTCACCTTGAACCTCGCTGTCGATGCTGCCGTGGCGATGGGAGCCGACGGTTCCGGCGTGGACGTCACGTTCCATTCTGCGACCGCAGGCGACAACATGCTGTGGGATGCATCGGAAGAGAAACTGGTCATTACCGGCACGAATGGACAAAACGCCCTAGAGGTCGCTGACGGCAATGTTTCGATCACCGACGATCTAACGGTCAGCAACGATGCGACGGTTACTGGAAACCTGACGGTTACCGGCACCACCACCAACCACCTGAATGTCACCACAGCCGCCGATGCCATCGCTCCTGCTCTTGGAGATGAGAACAAGTATGTTCGGACAACGGGTACGGCGGTGGTGACGTTGCCGCAGCACTCCGCTCAGGCGTTTGCGGTCGGTACGACTATTTATTACGAACGGTACGGGAGTGGGACGCTTACGTTCGCTGCCGGTACGGGGGTTACGGAACTTTCTTCTAAGGACAGTACCCTGACCTGCGGGGATCGTTACACCACTGTTGCCGCTATCAAGACCGGCACTAACACATGGGCGCTGATCGGAAACATCGGCTAGATGTCTTTCCTTCTTTCCGCAGTCGCCGGTCAAGGCGGGGTAAAGATCCCCGGCGCGCCGGGAACCCTTTCAGTCACACGCTCCACAACGGCCCTATCTGTCGCGCTGTCGTGGTCAGCACCATCGGATACGGGTGGCGGTACGATTTCGGGTTACGCCATCAAGCGGGACGGATCGGTAATCGTTGCAGATACAAGTTCGACGGGGACGACCTACACCGATACGGGTCTTGCGGCTGGAACCGCTTACGCCTACACGGTTGCGGCAATCAACGAGGCCGGAACCGGGACTTACGGCAACTCGGCATCGGCTACGACCATTGCGTTGCTGGCTACGGGCGGGACCATCACAACCCACGGGGCGTACAAGGTTCACACCTTCACCTCATCTGGCACCTTCTCCGTGACCGGTGGATCGGCCACCGCTGCGTACCTGATCGTTTCAGGTGGGGGCGGCGGCGGCACCTCTGGTGGCGGTGGTGGCGGTGGGGGCGGTCAAGCATTCACAGGTACCCAAGCGTTATCACCCACAGTCAACTGGGCTATCACTATCGGTGCTGGGGGCGCAGCCCCAAGCGCCGCC
>Ga0208299_1001977_pt1 | contig 14439 bp, 19 predicted proteins | sample 15_taG_FD_184089 | JGI IMG/M metagenome (GOLD analysis project Ga0208299, IMG submission 184089) | Marine viral communities from the Subarctic Pacific Ocean - 15_ETSP_OMZ_AT15312 metaG (SPAdes) (version 2) | ecosystem: Environmental > Aquatic > Marine > Oceanic | place: Pacific Ocean | collected...
AAGAAAATGAATAAGTATTATTATAAAGGCAAAGAATTTAACCCAGTAATTAAATTTGGAGATGAAGAAAGACCATTAGATATCGTTGGAATAGACCAAATGGTATCAAGTCCAAATATATTATATTTAATATTAAGTAGTGATTATGGTAATATTACAGTCCAATTAGATGCTAAAGAGTTTGAAATGGAGCCATTATAGATGGAAGAATTATTAGATAAGATATATAAGTATAATACAAGTAGTGGTTCAGTTGAGTATAAAAATGATACACTAATAATATATAATGGTGGTGGATATCATTGTACTTACCTAAAGAAAGAAGATATTTTAAGTCTTGCAGAGTATCTCAATACTAATACATAGATTTATAAACCAACAATTATTCTTTATATTACAATGAATGCATTAGAATTTATAATAGTTGTAATATTATTCCTAATATTGGTTACCTTAGAAGTTGGTTTTGTTTGGGTCATCTGCTGGTGTTTTGGAATTGTGTTTACGTGGAAGATAGTGTTAGGAGTTTGGATAGTAAGTATGATGCTTGCTGGAATGTGCTCAAAATAAATGATAGAATTGCTCAGTGTATGGTCAATAGACACGAATGGGCTTGGAAGAAATAATGGAAAAAATAGTAATATTGCCTGATGTACATCTAACGGATAAAGTCCCTGAGGAGTACAAGGTAGTCAAAAGATTTATAAAGAAGTATAAGCCTAATGAGGTTATTTTACTTGGCGACTTCATGGATGTAGCGTCTTTATCGGCATGGGATATGGATAAGAAACGCTTAATGGAGGGTCGTCGTTATAAGAAAGAAGTGTGTACTGCTCAGAAGGAATTAGATTTTCTGCAGAAGTATAGTGATAAGGTTACATACCTTGATGGTAACCATGAGTATAGAGTTGATAGGTATGTAGATAAACACCCTGAGGTTGAAGGGTTACTTGAGACTAAAAATGTTCTTAATCTTAAGGATAGAGGTGTTAAGTGGAGAAAGTTAAATGACCCATATAAGAAAGGTAGTTTCTACTTTATTCATGGAGCGTACACAAATAAGTATCATGCCATGAAACATCTTGATATGTATGGTCAGAGTATGGTCTATGGTCATGGTCATAACTTGCAAACTGCTCAAACAAATACTAAGCTTGGTGACCAGCACATTGCATATGGATTACCTTGTCTGTCAAGTACAAATCCTAAGTGGATGGGTGGCAATCCCACAAGATGGGTCAATGGTTTTGGCATTATGGAAATGAGTGAGAAGGAAGGTGTCTGCAATCTTTATCCAGTGATTATGCAAGATGGTAAGTTTGTCTATAATGGTAAGGTTTATAAATGAAGATTAGGGATAGTGCTAGTGGGTTAATAACTAATGCAGAAGTGTATGGTCTTGATAGGACAAACAAAACCTGTCAATATCCTATGAGTATTAATACAGAAGATATTAAGTCTTCTGAAAGATTAAATAAACTTAGTAAGGCAAAGATTGGTAGTGGACATGATTGTGCATTAAAGGGGGTTATGGTAAGGTATGACCTTAATGCTCCTGCATATTTTTGGCAACAGTGGCAAAGGTATCATTTTAGTGATATAGTATCTTCCCAGTCTAAGATGCATAGAATTATGAAAATGGACTTAGACTCTCAATGTAATAAGTGGGTTACTCCCATTGCCAAGGGTAATTTAGAGGAGTTAATTGAAGAGCAAGGAATAAACCCTACTCCAGAAGGTTTTCAGAGGGTTGTATCTAATATACCAATGGGATTAAATCTAAAGGCTGATTGTGTATCTAATTTATTGCAAGAAAAAACTAAATATAATCAAAGAAAGAATCATAAGTTATCTGAGTGGAAAGAATATTGCTCGTGGTTAGATGACAATTTCGATACATTTTTGACATAAAGCATAGCTTTATAAATAACAATTAATTCTTTATACTATGGTTGAAATCATAAAGAGTGAATTATTGTATCTTGCAGGTACAAGAAGAACTGGAAGGACAACAATGTTATATGCAATGGCAAAGGCTTATGCAGACTTAAACAATTGTACTGTATATTTCGTAGTATTGACTGACTTTGAGAAAAAGGAGTTGGAAAGAAAATACCAAGACTATAATGTTATAGTAGCTACACCAAGAATATTGAGTTATTTAGAATATGCTCCTTTATTTGTGGATAATATAGACTTGATTGATATGAGTCTAGCTATATATGAAATCATTGCATGTACTTGTCTGCCAGTAAACTGTCAAAGAGTTGCAGATAGATATGATAATGGTATGAACTATAAACAATATATTGCAGAATTTAAATAAAGATGGTAAAGAAGTTTGATAAGATACTAAGAGAAGGTAAGGAAGAAGGTTCAACATTTGATGCCGATGAATTGGTTTATGTTGAAGAAAAGATTGATGGAGCAAATATGAGGGTTTGGATTGATGATGAAGGTAGTCTTAGATTTGGTAGTAAGAATATTGAGTTTACAGAAGACACTATGCAAAAGTCATTTAAGCCTGTCATTGATTATCTTACTCAGTACAAGGACTTATTTAAGGCAGGATATGTATACTATTTTGAAGCAATGATTAAACATACTATTTCCTATGATTTTGATAAACATCCAAAGGCAATATTAATTGATATTTATGATACTGAATTTGATAGATACTTAAACCATGAAATGATTGGACTATTTATTGATAATAGATTTATGCAAGCACCAGTAATATTTGAAGGTAAGTATAAAGACTTTGTTGGTAACTTTCCTTTATCCAGATACTATGATGGTGTTGCAGAGGGTTATGTTATTAAGCCAATGGAGTTCAGTAGAGATGGTAGAGGTAAAGTTCATAGAGCCAAGGTTGTGGCACCTACATTTCGAGAAGAAAAGACTATTAAATGGTCTAGTAGAGAGTCAGGCGAAGAGAAGTTGGTGGAGAAGTATTGTACAAAGGCAAGGATTGAGAAGGTAATTCTTAAGCTTGAGGTTGCAAAGGATATGAAAAGAGATATATCATGGACTCCAATAGTTGCATATAATGTAATGTATGATATATGTACTGAAGAGTTTAAGAAATTAGTTAAGATAAAGAAGCCAGACATGATACAAATTAAGAAGATGATTGAGGTAAAAGTTAAAAATGAATTGTAAATTTAAGGTAGGAGACAAGGTAAAGTTAAAAGATAGTGTAGATATCTATGATGATATACAGTATGGAGTTAATTATATTATTGACAATGAGTGTTATTCCTGTGACAAAACTCATTGGATTACTGATGAGATTGGTAATACTGACTTTGGTAATTATATTCATGAAGACCATTTAGAGTTAGTGGATAGTAATACAACTGATATTCGTACATTTGATAGTGGTGCAGTAAGAGATACTAGTAAAGGGAAATTGGAATACTATGGATTTATGCACCCATACCTTGACTTCTCTTTTGCAAACTATATGAATGGGCATAGAACTATGAGTGATGGTAGTCTAAGAGATAGTAATAACTGGTGGGGTGGCTTTGGTAAAGATGTAGTTATTCAAAGTCTATCAAGGCATATGGAAGACCTTAAATTAATTCATGCAGGATACCACGTATATGAAGTTACTAAGGCTAATGGTAGTGTAGTAAAGGAAGTATATAAAAGTAAGCAAGTGAATATGAAACAGTCATGGAAAGAAATTACCATTGAGGATTGTTGTCATGCCATTAGATTCAACTCACAGGCGTATCTATTAGAGGAGATTGTAAAATGAATGATTCAGACATCTTCTTTGAGGTGATTAAACAAGCAAATAACAATGGGGTTAGTGGTAAAATAGCAAGTGTTACATTGACTAAAACAGGACAGGAACTATATATCCTGACTGAATCACAATTACAGATGATATTAGGTGAATATAAAACTATAACAAAATTATAAAATGAAGATAATTAATAATATTAAATTTTTAATGACAGTAGACCTTGAGAAGGTATTAAGGGCATATAGTAAATCTATATCCACTCAGAAAGGTAGGATTACAAGACAAACTAGAGAGCAGAATAATGAGCAAGAGTTATTGCAACAGTTCATTACAAGTACAAATGATAGACTTAAGAAATTAGAAAATGGTAAAAAGTAATATAATAATATTTAAAGGAAGTAATTGTCATGGATGTAAAGTCCTTGATAGTTTTATTAAGAAGGAGTATCCAAACCTAGAGTTTGAGACAGTAGACATTGCAAGTATTGAAGGTATTGTCCTAAGTGAACAACTAGGAGTTATGTCTTTGCCAACAATGATTAGATTTGTAGGTAATATCAATTATGATAATATGCCAGATGAAGACTTTAGAGTTATTGGATTTGATAGAGATAAAATAAAGGAGATGTTATATAATGAATAATTACACCTTTGACTTTGATAGATTCCAGCAGCTTAATGGTAAGTTATGTCCTTGTCTAATGCCTAATAAAGAGAATAGTATTATTGAGAATATGTGTCCTTGTCATGAGTTTATGAATAAGGGTAAATGTAGATGTAATTTATTTAAGACATTGATGTAAGAAATAACCTAATTTCAAAGCCTCAGATTGATTTCTAGAAGACTTTATTAGTCTTCATATATATTTGTATAGGTAGAGATATAAAGTCTTCTCTACCAGAAGGTATATGATATTTTAACACTACTTAATTCTTGGCTACTGCCACTGTTATTTACTGCCTTGTAATATAACCTACTTGAAGTCTCATTACTAACTAGTAATGACTTAGTTATTGGAGTCCATGTACTATCATCATACATAATGTAATAATCTAGTTCTGAGTTATCTGTTGTAAGATTAATATCCTTAACATATTTATTGGGGTACCAGACTATCTCATTACTTATCAGCTCATCACCATTTGCAAACACTGCTTTGTTATTTAATGTTTGAATATCTGCATATGGAGGATATGGCAAACCAGCACCACTATTCCATAACTCTGACACTTCCGCACCTGCTAACAATCTAAGCCATATAGATGGTTCATCTACATCTCCATTTAAATCATGTACACCATTACCAGCATCTCTTGAATATCTACCAATAGAAAAGTCTCCATCATGGACTGTAATTCCACCTGACGATTCAGTTGCTATTGGTAAACCATTAAGGTATAAAGTTGCAGTGGTGGTTGCATGGTCATAAGTATATGTTATTAATTGCCAACTACCATTAAGATTTCCTAATGTTACATTATGTGTTGAGCTACCTGAATAAGCATAAATCTGGTTAGTAACGGAACCTGATAAGGTAGCTTGACATAGTATACGACTTTGAGTGCCACTCAAATACAATCTGATAAAAATACCATTACCGTTCGATAAATTAGAATCACCAATTAAACCATCCCACTGACCACTAGTTGAAGATGGTTTGACCCAAATATTTATACTGAAATCAGATGAATTTGGAATAGTGCCGCACCCAGTAATTCTACTATTAGTATTTTTTATAAAATTATAAGCTCCACCTATCTTCCCACTACTTATATAAGTAGCTCCATTAACTGTAGCACTATTACCATTACCAGTAGCGTCAGGTTGAGTAGTATTATCTGTATCGAAATTATAATATGCCTCACAATTCTCAAATACTTGACTAATTGTATCATTTATCTTATCATCCACATTAAACTTCTCCACAAATAGATTATTTGGGCAAGTAACACCACTTAGAATTGGACTTGGGTCTACTGGCACTGCATCAAACTTACGGTCTGGGTTATTCCAAAATCCTAGATAATTATATCTTTGACCTGCTCCAGAGTTATAAATATTTGACTTTTCAGATGTTAAAAGTATCTTATCAAAAATTCTAACATCACCAAGTAAACCACTATAATTGCCTAGGGCTCCATCACCAAATGTTAGAATAGCATTATTATCAGTATCTCCAGTTTTACTAGTACTATCCTTAATATCATTATTTACACTTATTGACATACTACTCCCATCATACTCTACTAAAACGAAATACCATGAACCAGTAGTAATATTGTTACTTAATACTAAAGTCTCTGCACCTCCTGTATCAATACCAAAAAAGAACTTTGTAGATGTTATCCCAAATCTATACCCTTCTGCACTTCCAATACGTTTCTCTATAATAGAAGAATTGCTTACTGATGAAGGATTAACCCATGCTGTAATTGTGAATGGATTACTCCCAAAGTCAAATGGGGTATCATCAATGGCAATACTATTAGTTCCATTAAACATTGCACTTTTATCAAACTGGTGTCCAGTTGAATATGCTCCAGTTCCTGACCATGTACCATTATGACCTTCTCCACTATAATCAATTGTATTGCTGTCAAGAGGTAAGTGTAAAATTGGGCATGTGCCTACTTTACTATATCGTGTAATACCATTACTCTGAGAACCAATACCATCATTATATATATATCCTTGTTCTTCATCAAGTAAAACTCTGTTGTAAATCCTAATATCTCCCATCTTCCCATTAAAATAATCATCTGATTGGTCTACTCCAATTAATAGACTATTGGTAGAATATATAGGGGCACTGCCAATGTCAGTAGATTTTAAAACATTATTGATATAAAATTTAGCACCCTCACTATCAGAATATGTTAATGTAATAAATTCCCACTCTCCTACAGTTGGAGTCACGCCTGTATTGAAATAATTGCCACCAATATAGCAATTATATTGTCCTACAGGAGATATATATATATTATACCCATTGTTTCTATCTTTGTGAATAATATTACTCCTAGAAGAAATGGAATTTGGTCTTATCCACATACATATTGTAAACTCTGTAGGTTCAAAAGCTATACTATCTCCTATATCAATATAAGAACTTCCATTAAAATCTCCACTCTCTAGGAATTGTTTACCACTACCATAAGCCTCAGTGCCTATCCATGAGCCATCTACACTGCCATTCAATTTATACCATGCAACAAGCCCACTTATTTGTCCGTCAAAGTGTAGTCCATCATCACTAAGCATATCTTGAGTGTATACTTTAAATTGGTCTACTCTACTCTTTACATTCTCCTGTGGATAAAATGTAATCTCAGAGTAATCATCAAGACCATCAAGATTCTCTTTATTGTTTACATTACTATCGTATATTTCATTAACCATTTATTGTATTATTCGTCATTGAATATAATTATTCATCGTTGATAAGAGATGCCGAATGTTTCATTCGTCATTGATATCCACAAACCCATTAAAGGCGACTGTAACTTGTATGTCACTTGTCTTTGTTGTGTCTGGTAACACCTCTCTTAATAGTTGAGTATTGTCATTCATTATGAACTCTATCTCCTTAACTACTTCGCCATTACCTTGTCCTTCAAGTAAAGTATACTCAACATTAATACCATTCTGAATATCAGTGTTAGTTGTGCTATTTTCAGTACCAGATATTAAAGTTCCCAGAGATGTATCTGTTTTTGAAAAGTTAGTATCATCACTACCAACTCTTGCATCGGTTATAAGCCCTTTTGTATAAGCTATTACTTTATTCCTGTAAGTGTTATTAAAACCCATTTAATCACACTCTCCTATATTATTAAATCCCATTTATTTTATAAAGACTCCATATCCCTTTAGCTCAGGTGTGACTAATGTATCAGTAGTGCTTAGGTTAAATGTTAATTCTAAAGTGCCACTACTTAGACTTGATATACCAATAGATTCATTAACTGGTTGAGATGATAAAGTTGTAGTCCCGTCACTTATATCTACTGTTAATGTTGTGTTTGTAGGAACTGTTTTATCTGCGTACACACAAATAGTTTTTTCTGTGCCGTCTAACGTTTTTATCCCTGAGCCACAAACTACTGTCCCAGAAGAATCATAGTTCCCATATGCTAAAACCTTAGTAGTCATTGTAATTGTATCACCAGTATCATCTCCAGAACCTTCACAAATTAGTCGTAACCCTTCTATGGTGTCATCTATATCAACTACAGTAGATACACTTACACTACTTGCGCCTGAACCAGTATCATAAAAAAATTGGTAAACATTACTCCATGACACTCCATCATATTTTTGCAATGTTAAACTAGACTCATGTCCATTCTCTCTATCCTCAAAAGATACACCACACTCTACATGACATATTTTTATATATTTACTAGTAAATGTTTTACCTAAATATATAGTTGTGTCTTCTCCATTTGACGTTGCTGTCCAGATATATGAAGCTGATGTAGTTTTGTCGCCATCAAAGGCATTAGATTCATTAGTGAAAGTGTTTGATGAGGTAGTAGTGTCAGAATCAACATCTTGTGTATTTGATATAGTATAAAATTGAGACGTGTTATATGACCCACTACTATTGGTGGTATTTACCGTATTCTTAACTCCATTTACATCTGTGAACTCATCAACAGCTAAGAAGTCCTTATTTTCAAACACGTTATTCGCTTGTAATGTTTGGTAAGCTCCTTGTGCAATGCCCACTGATAAGTCTGCAAGTGCATTGTTAGTGTCGTTATAATCTTCACTCTCAAAATTAGTTTCGTCAAAATTGATGTCTGTCCCACCAAGTCTTGTATTTCTTATTGCCATACATTATATGACTATGCAACTCTTTATAAAATATAAGGTTATAATTAAGGATTTAGTTCCTCTTGGGTATATATATTTGCACTTGTATCAATTGTTGTTACCCACTCATCACTTGTAATCTGATGACGGATAGTATCAATGTTAAGATAATAATAACCATCCTTTTGCTCATCATTAACAATACCATTTGCAATATCCTTGAAGACAATCACACTACCAGTATTATATATCTTACTCTTATCTGCACTATTCCCTGCTTGAAGATATTTATTCCCCCTAACAGTGAAAGTAATCTTAAGAGTCCCTTCCTTAATATTTGCAAACCTTGAATCACATATCTTATATGCAATGTCTCTACATATCTTCTTTAGGTTGGCATTATACTCTGCATTTGATGTTACTGATTCACTTAGCAAGTAAGGTTCACCATTTTTATTATGAATTAGGTATCCACCACCATAGCTAGGATATGAGTATGTACCATCATTATTATTCCTGTCATCACCATCCAAAACATTCTTGGCAATGTAAGTCATTGGTATGTAAGTCTCAGTAAGAGATGTGGAATCACTATTCTTATTAAGTCTATGACCTTTCATTTCTCTACCAGCCATTTCATTCTTACCTACACTAAAGTATATATGGTTCACAGTCCCGTCAGTCTTATTACTTGCCTTATAATTATATATATGCCTGTAATCATCATCACTATCCCAGATAAAGTCTGCATTTGAGTACACGCTATAATTATCTCCAACCTCAAATATATTGTCAAGACCACTGGCACTCAGGGTCAAGGTATCACTTGTATTGCTTAGGATATTATACGACTTACTACCAATCCTTATAAGCTTACCTTTCCACTCCCCAGTAGCCAAAGATAGAGTTGAATCAGTAATAGTATTACTTCCAATGCCAGTCATGGTTGAAGTCATATCATTTTCAATTGCCAAGGACGGGTACCAGTTACAAACATACTTCTCCTTCTCAGTATCATACTGTGTTGAAAACATCATATCTCTTGTAATAACTGTAGTCTCACCTTCAATTTCAGATAAAGTATTGACTGCTTCCTTTGCTCCTACCTCTGCAATCATTTTGTAGTATGCTTTATTACTCTGAGAGTAGTCAATGATTGGATATGCCATACCATCAGGTCTAAGGATTGATATACCTTGTCTATAGTCGCTCCCATAGTCTGTAGTATAAGTTGTATTAAGAAGGTACTCACCATTAAACCGTATGGTTGGTGTAACCCTTTTAAGACCTTCAAGGATTACATTAGGGCTTGACTCTCCAATGGAGTATGATGATATAGTCCCACTCACAATACTTGTATGAACTGTAATAGTAGTGCTGGTATTACTCACAATAAGGTAATTATAAGTTACATCATCAGAATCTCTCAATTCTAATGTTTTGTTTGCCCATTGGTCTTCAGTCCATGATTGACTTGTATCTGTTATTGTAAGACTAGTACTTGAAGTATAACTACCACCATCTTTAATACCATAACTACCACTAAAGATTCTGTTATATATTTTATAATTAATATCAACAAGAGTTAAAGTTAAGGCAAAGGACATTGGACTCAGACTATAATCCTTTACAAAGTATTCTCCCAGTAAGTCTTCTTTATTTGTAATATCAATACTAGTGCCATCAACCCTCTTAATAAACACTCTAACAATATCTTTCTTGGTAACTAATAATTTACCACCATTATCAAGGTCACAGAACTGGTGTACCTTCCCAAGGGAAGTATATTCATATTCTAGGTTGAAGGTAAGGTCAAATGTATCATTCTCCATCTTAACCCCTTGCTTTGCATTATTACTATTAATGTAAGGTGTAAGGTTGATAGTATTATTTATATCTCCCCTTCTAAGTAATACTACTTGATAATCTATTGCGTCGATTTGTGCTTTAGTCATTTAATCTGCCTCCACCACAATGATTGTATCAATCATTTTCCATGTGTTGATTAAATCCATTTAATCAGCCTCCTGCACCAATAACTCTGCTTGGATAGATACTGTGTAAGTATTCTGTCCTGCTGTCTCCTTTGTTGTCATTCCAGTAATTTTAATTGGTATCACATAAGGTTCATAATTATAACTTCCATTATACCCACTATTAGCCTTAGTAATTATTGCCTCACTCCACTTAGTATTCTGTATAATGTTAAATATAGACTGGTAATACATCTTATCCTGACCACTAGTTATATCATTATCTCCATTAGGAATCCAGTAAAGCAAGGAGACATAATCAGATTCACTTGCCTTATATAGGTATAGCATACTTTTAATTAAGTCTGCTGGAATATAATTAGTTTTATCTCTTTTACTCATTGTACAATTAAAAGATATTGGAACACTATTCTTACTACCCACACTAACTCTTGGCATTTCTCTACTAAGGTTGTCTCTTTTATTTGCCTTCTTCCCAGTGCTAAAACTAAAATCAAAAGGTTTTAACTGTACATATCCTTCACTAGGATTATACTGCTCTGTATCCCCACTATTCTCAGAATATGTAATATAATCATCTGAGCCTTTATATACCTTTGTTGTCTTTACTGTTTTTAATACTAAATTACCCATTTTATGCTACTGAAAATATATCTAACTGCCCTCCAATGCCTGATAGACTTTTCTCTTGCTCCTTTCTAACTGAATATAATTTCTTTTTCAATTTATCTAATGAATCAGATAGGTCATCTGTAGTTGTTTTTGCTGTTGAAAATGAATTAGTCAAAGCGTCCATTGACTCTGATACCACTTTGGTTGGGTCACTTAATTTAACTAACTTGCCATGGACTATAGTACTTTTATCACTAACTAAATCTTGGGCACTTGCAAATTCAGTGAAAGATGTGATTGCTTTATCATTGTCACGATATTCATCAAGGGCAGTCTGATAGTTAGCCTTACCTATAATTTTATTGTAGTTCATAATGTTCTCCCAGCCTTCATCCCATGCAGTTTCAATATCAGTTATATCTGTTATAGTATTGTCTTTAATGTTTTTAAGAGCCGCAGATGGACCTTTAGTTACTAAGTCCCATTTGAACTGTTCATAATTTATAAACATATCAACAAGATTTTTTACTATCTTGGCTGCCATAATCCCTACTTCAACAAACTGCATAAACCCAGCAATCATTTTTGTTAAGGAGACCCCAGCCAAAATCATTATCTCTCCTATATTCTCTAGTGCTATACCAGCTGGGTCAAGAGCGTCATTAATAGTGTCTTTAATAGCTTCGCCCATTAACTTCCATGCCTCTGCACCAGATTCTGTTTTTTTAATATATTCATTAATTGAAGCTAGTCCAGCAGCAGTAACTGCCAAACTAATTGTTATTACTCCAATCTTCTTTAAACTCTTTAGATTTAATATTGTAGACTTAACACCATCTTGCTCAACATCAGTTAATATAATATCTCTTAAAGCTTTACCCATTAATCCCACCTGTTGAACATTACCTGCTATTTGAGCTGCAAGACCAGTTGCTGCCAAGGCTACCATTATACCCATTATCCATGTAGCCATTTCTGGGTTGTCCGATATTACATCTGCAAGATATTCCATACGGTCACTTACACTATCAATGAAGTCAATTACAAATGGTTGATTTAATGCTCCTGCAATAGTGAATTTTAGGTAATTAAATTCTGCCTGTAATCCCATTACTGACTTTGAAAAATCATCTTGTCCTTCTGTAAGTCTTTTATAATCACTTGCAATAGATTTAATTGCTCCACCAAAAGTACTTGTAAGCATCATACCACCAAAGATTAATGATAAGAAATCAAAGTTAAACTCTTGGGTGACTTTCTTAAGTTTCTTAGTTTTTGCAATCACTTCATCAAAAGACTTGCCTCCAGTCTTTGAGAACTGTTTGATTTCATCAGTAGTTAAGCCAATGGACTTACCATATAGCATCATTTTTAATTGTGCGGCTTCTGTAGCATTGGCAGTAAATCCAATAGTTTTATTTAAATAATCAAAATCACTTGCATAGTTTTTAATATTGGATAGCTCTTTTCTATCTAATAAGCCTGCAACTTGTGGAGTAGTATCAGTTATCTTACTCTTCTGAGCATTTAGTCGAGAGGCTGACATCTCCTTCTTGTCATCAAGTAATTGTAATTTAGAAGCTTGTTCTTTCTTTTTAAAAATAAGGTCTTCAATAAATAAATTCTTCTTTGCAGTCTTTATTGCTTTATTCTGGTTTACATCCTCTATCTTTGCCTTCTTTAATACAATATTTAATATCTTCTGTTGTATGTTTAATTCCTTAATCATTACATTTGAAGACTTAGTTAGAGCTGTATTAAGAGTCTTATTAAAATCCTTTGCATTAAGTCTAATTGCTACATCTAATATTGCTGTTTCGCTATTTACCATACTAAATACCTCTTATTACCATTTACCATCTTACTTTTACCATCTTATTATTTACTACTTTTATCATATTCACTTTTGAGCATTCTCTGTTCATATTCCCACGAATCAAATCTATCATAAACTTGTGTCATATTAGTATTATAATCCACAAATAAGTTGGTATTCTTTTCAACAATGTAACAGATATAAGATATGTTACCCATCCAAACATCCATTTTATCATCTGGTTCTTCATCAGGATTGATACCGTACCTTGTAAGTACTTTCCTGTCCTCTTCATCAAGTTCCCAACTCTTGGAGGTGTTTACCGCTTTTTTGACTGTACTTTAGAGGTTGCTTCTGCAACACTTTTCTCAAGGTCTTCTCTAGTAGTCAATCTAAACATAATCATATACTCAGTAATTAACTTTTCAAGACTGTCTGCCACAAGCATATCAATGTCTTCATCATTAAAATCACTACCCTCAAATTGCTTAGTATCAATTAGGTGTTGTTTAATAAACTTCATTATTGGAGTCTTATCTTTAGCATTTAGATAGTCTCCAAACACATCCTTAAATTCAAGAATCATGCTTGGTGTAATCTTTTCAAATTCAATTACCATATCTTCATCAAAGCCAACCATTGGTATGCTCATTTCATATACTCCTACTGTTCTTTTAAAATTACCTAAGTTTTTAATTGCCATTTTATATGAAACGAACTATTTAGTTCGTGATTGTTCCCCCTCTCTTAATTTCCTAAGCTCTTGCTTAATCTCTTTCATCTCAACTAACATACTAGTTAATGTTGGTTGTATGCTTGATACAAACTGGTGGTCGTTCCACATCTTTAACCATCGATTATCATTGAAGTACATGATGGCACTCTTTTCCCATTCTAACAGGTCTTGCATAGATTGTTTAGTCTTTGGTACATTAGACTTAACAACGTAGATTTTACTATCCATAGTATAATTAGAATAAGTTAGTATTTATAAAGTATAATGTTAAATTATGATTTATCTCCAAATAGAAGTGTTATACCTTTATATCTCTAAAGATTAAAAAATAAATTAAATATTGATTACGAACCAACATTAAATGTTGATTACTGCATAAGTGATAAATTAAATATTTATCACGGCTGGTGTATTTTGTCCATCTGCCACATCTTCCCATAAGTCAGGTGCATCACATTCTACTGTTAGAGTTCTTTCATAGTTACCATCTCCACTAGCCTTAACATTACCACCATCTGTAATTAAGGCATTGTTAATAAAGTAAATCATGGAAACATTATCTGCTGACTCTGGAGCCGCTGGGTTATCAATCACTGCAACCACAAAACCAAATCTTACGCTTGGTCTACTACCAAAGTTGTACCTTGTTTGACCTGTTGGTGAAGTTGTTACTACTCCTGCCATTAATTTGTCAAGGTCAGTAGG
>Ga0208299_1001979_pt1 | contig 14434 bp, 18 predicted proteins | sample 15_taG_FD_184089 | JGI IMG/M metagenome (GOLD analysis project Ga0208299, IMG submission 184089) | Marine viral communities from the Subarctic Pacific Ocean - 15_ETSP_OMZ_AT15312 metaG (SPAdes) (version 2) | ecosystem: Environmental > Aquatic > Marine > Oceanic | place: Pacific Ocean | collected...
CCATTATTACTATTGGTAGATAAGTCTGTCCATTCAGAACTACCTTCATTTCTCCAATATCCCGATAGATTAGCTTCACTTGAATGAGTGAGAGCATCTAATGCTTCTCCATCATTGTATAGTTCTTGGACTTGGGTTAATGTTAATTGGGTATTCCATAAAGATACTTCTGTGATTGCACCTTCAGCAAAAACAGTATCAGAGCCAATAACACCCTTCCCTATTAGCAGAGGGTCTGGACCATCAACTAAGGATTGAGTGCCATTAGAATTACCATTGGTATCTTGCAGTACACCATTAACATAAATATATATGCCTGCATTACTATTCTCCGTTCCATTCCAAGTACCAACTACATGATGCCATTTACCTGAAGTTAATGCTGAACCAGTACTTATTCTCCCATCATAATGTCCATCAGTGCCATCCTTACCAATTCTAAATATAGGTTTGGCATTAGTATGCGTATATAAAACATATTCCATATCTCCTTCATCTGTTCCTTTAAGAACAATAGGCATGCTCGCATTAGAATTAGGCATTGCAAATACCCATGCTGATACAGTAAATCCATCAGTAGTAGGAGTTATTGCAGCATTATCGCTAATAGATACATAATCAGCAGTTCCATCAAACCATGCTAATTGATTATATGATTGGAATCCAAGTTGTGGTATTGTTGGTTGAGCATCTGCATCTGTCCAGCCTGTAGCAAAGCCTACTTCTTTAATAGATATTTGGTCTACATAAAATATCTCATCAGAAACATCTCCTCCACTTCCTCTAACTTCAAAACATCTTTGTGGGTCATCACTTACATACGAACCATATAATTTAACCCAAGTGTCAGTAGTTGTAGTCGCACCTGCACCTCCAAGACTTATAGTTGAGCCTCCATTGTCAAGAGCTTGAAGTGTCACCGTATCTAGTGTTTGACTTGCAGGTATATAAACATAACAAGAGATATAATATGTTCTGCCTGTTACAAGCCCACAATCAGTTCCATCTAAAAATCTAATCAGAGGGTAAGTTGAGCTACTGTCGGCTGTCACTAATATTGAATCGTCTCCAGCTGCAACCCCATTATATGTCGCTGTACTTCCTGTAATAGCAGTACTTATAGCAAAACTTGCAGCATCATAGCTAGCTAAATTTTGGCTATTGATTGTAGGAAGAGTGCTGTCAGAATCTCCATTAGTAATCAACTCATCCCCATAGAATACAGAAGTGCCGTGGTTTTTGTCACTAGCTTTTACAGCCTTTATACTTAAATCAGATATTGACCAATTCGTAGCACTATTCTCTCTTACGCCAAATCTCCAGTCTGTCCTTGTTGAACTTACAGTAAAATAATGAGTTTGTAATCCATTCTCAATTCCAGTAATAATAAAATCTTGATTTGACCCAAGAGATGTATTAAGTGCAATCAACACTTTATTTGGGACAGTTCCACTATTGAGAGTAAAATCAAATACTAATTTATACACAACCCCTGCTGTCAGACTGAATCCAGTTGTAGCTCCTATTCCCCATCCTGTTGTATTAGCAGCTTCAGTTACTACATTTCCACTCGATGTAAGTGTTTCTAATGGGCTTGAGGCATCACTAACCCAAGTCAAACTACTTGCCAAATCATCACCTAATCCTGTACTATTAGCACCATCCAATAAATAAGATTGATTACCTCTATGTCCATCCTGCATAGGATACCATAGTTTAAGGTCTGAATAAGTGAGAGAAGTGCCAGAGTTGCCTAGGGCTAGTCTTTCAGGGTTGAGATAGGCGTAGGATATATCAGAAGCAGACCAAAGGGCATTCCATATTTGAAAATTGGATATTTTTCCATTAAATACATTGCTTCCAGATGCAGTTCCACCTACAACACATTTTACTGTATTGCTTAAAGATGTAGCAACAGTACTTCCTGATTGTAATGTTCCATTTATATAAAGTTTTAATGTATTGCTAGCACAGGTTGCAACTATATAATACCATGTATCTTTGTCTAATTCAACATCAGATGCTGTTGATACATAGCTACTCCCGTTATAAGTTACAAATGCAAGTTTAGGAGAATCCGAGTCTTGGTCGTATGCCTGTATCCCTATTCTATTACTACTGTCTTTTGCATTGCCCCATACATTTATATATGAACTATTAGATGCATAAGCAGTTATATTTATCCAGCAAGATATTGTCCAGTTTTCAGTATCAACATCTATATCTAATACATCTGCACTTATATAATCACTAACCCCATCAAACTCTAATGCTTGACCTGTATATGGAGTGCCATGGTTATTGTTGCCAGAGGTATCTAATACTCTTGGGTGTAATGGTTTGTTGGGTGTTTGTATAGTAGCTGCCATTATGAAAGTGTCCCATTGTTTGAACCATGTGAATCTACAACAGTAGAACCATCTGCATGGAGGGCACTAAGATTCCACCATGATACTAAATTTGTTTTCTCTGAAGTAGTTAAACCTGAATAGTCTTTATACGCAATAGATGAGATTTGAGCTGCAGTTAAAGCCTTAGTCCAAAGACCTACATTGCAGATATTGCCAGTATGAAATTGCCCTGTAGAAGCAACATTAGAACCTATCGTAATTTTCCCAGTAGTCACATTAGTTGCTATGCTTTCTGTTTCAACAAGCTTCCCATTGCAATAAAAAGCTGCTTCATCTGTAGCACCGCCAGTATAAACAACTGCAATATGATTCCATACTCCTTCAGGAACATCAAAAGCAGTCTCAACTATAGGGCTAGAATATGCAGAAACAAACATTCCATCATTGCTTCTAACACCGAACCCAAACGATTCACCTGTTGCATCATTCCCTATAGCAAGCACATAACTATAGCTTGCTGTGAAATTACCAGAATAAACCCAAGCCGACATTGTACAATTACCATTCCCAATAGCAAGACTTGAATCTGTTCCGCAATCAATATATCCATTATTGGCAAAATAAGCTGCACCATCACTTATGGGTGTAACTGCTCCTGTGTCAAAGTTTTGCTTGAGTACTAGACCTGAAGTAACCATCCCAGAGAGGGTTGTCTTTCTTACTGTGTTAAGGGATGCCCCTAATCCTAAAGCCATAATTAACCTATATAGGCTATAACTAAGCCAGAAGTCAAGTCAATAGTAGTCCATCTTCCATATATAGTAGTGCCTGCTGAGATAGTCTCACTAGCCATTGTATTCCCATTATATGAGCCAACACCATAACCATTAGTTGTATCATCTGGGGTTAATGCATTAAATACAGTATCCTCAAGGCATTGTATTGCTACAAATGTTCCTGTATGTACTGCTTGGTCACTTATAAATTTTGCTCCTGCTTGACCCATTGAGGCATTTTGAGCCTCTACTACTGTGTATTTATGTAAACTTGATGCCATGTTTATTCTCCTTGTGAGTTATGCTTTAAGCTCTTGACAGAGCATGAGTGCATTATTTTAATTCCTTGTCAATCTTAATCATAATATGTATAAATGTTGCAACTAAAATTCCAAGTCTAACTATATCAGGTAATGCAGTCCATAAGCTCAATGCTATTGCACCACCTCCCTGACCTACTGTAATGAGCGAATCTTTAAGACTCTCCATCATCAGCCTTCAATTGATTTAATACTTCCAAAGCACCTTCTGCTTTGAGAGTCATTGTTCTAAAATATTCAGCCTTTTCACGATAATCCTTCAATTGTGTTGTCAATGCTTCAATTGATGATTCAACTGTGGGCTTCTCTGTTTCTTTCTTCAATTCTTTGTATTTTATATCTTTTTTAGACATTTAAGTCTCCTATGTATTTGCTATGATATCATTCCAGTCCTGCAACATTAATATGCCTCCGCTCATTTGCACATTAGTAACAGTTCCTGATGAAAGGGTATATTCTAATGTAAGTCCCCATATTTCATTTTTTTCAATAACCCAGTCTGATGGAGTTTGTACTACTCTTGTATCAGCATTTAAAGTAGATGAATTATATATTGTAGCTACAGTCCCAACTGTGCCCCATTGAGCTTTATCATCTAAATCCCCACTTCCATCATATTTTTTTAATCTTATCTCAATAGAAGTTACATTAGCTTGTCCGTAATAGATATTTGTAGCAATTCTTTCTATTGCAAAATCACACATAGCTGTTTGTACTAAGCTAGATATTGGTTCAATCCCAAGGGTGACAGTTGAAAAATCAAACGGGTTACCGCCAACAGGCATATAGTATTCAGTACCACTAGATAAAGCACTAGAAGCAGCCAGATTATAAGCAAAGAAAGTTTCAGGCTTGTATGTCTTTGCAACAACTTTGCCTGGTATAGTTACCACTCCCGCTTTAGTAATATTCATTAAATCATAACTAGCACTTGCCGATGGAGTAACAGTATCATTAGTCGCAGCATAAGACAATTTGAATGTATCAGAACTACCATCAACACCTAAAGACCATCGCTCATCAGGGTCGTCTTCGATTGAGTGAATAAATGAGCAATATACATCGGCATTATTACTATTTGTAACCACCCCGACAGCAGCATCACTATCATCATCCGAAGACGTATTCCATGCAAGTATTGAAACCGCTCCCCCTGAATTTGAGTACATTGATGATAGATTAGCCGTTACAGTGGTAGCATCACTTATATTTAAAGTACCAGTCCAGTTAGACCCTGTTACATTGCCTGTTAAATTCCCAGTTACATTCCCAGTTACATTCCCAGTTACGCCTCCACTCAATGTAGTAGCTCCTGTAACAGTAAGATTCTCTCCAATAGTAACCTCAGATGTTGTATGCCCAATTGTGATTGCAATACCACTTGATTCTGTAGCAAGTTTTAACGCCCCTGTTGAATTTGTTATATATGAATTAGACCCATCATGATATAATTGTAAATCATCCCCAGTTCCTAATTTTATATTAGCACTATCAGGCATATCAATATGTGTAGTAGGACTTATAACTCCTGTCACAGCAAGAGTACCACTCAATGTAGCATTATTTAATGCTGTTGAAGTTGTTTCACTTGCTTTTGTATTGTCATCTGGTGACCAACTTGTTACTGTTGAACTCATTTATATATTCTCCTATAACCTTGGCACAGATAATTGCCGTACACCTGATTTACGTGATGGATATTGTTTAATAGATTTTTCATACATTTGTCTAAAATATTGAGCTTTTTGCATATCTCCTTGGTCTTCATATAATCTTGCTTTTACATAACATAATAATGCATTTTGCATTCCAGTATCAAGTCCATGTGCATCATCAAAATCATCATCCAAATGATTTGTTGTTACAGTTTCATATTTTGAATGATATGTTATTCTTAAACCATTTGATACATCAGCATCTTGATATGAATCATAAGGTTCTTTTGTTTGCTCTGCAGTTGTTGATGTTGTATCAAGGCATAATATTGCAACACGCTTATCATCATTATACCATGCAAAATAATCATTTGGATATGTTCTTTTTGCCATATTACTCCTAACTACTTGTTAATACATCATCAGTTATATCAGTATCCTCACGTAATAATCTATGTGAATCTGCCAATTTTGGTATCATTACATAGCGACTATTTGTATCCAATACTTCTACTTTTGTAATATCAATAACTTGCTCGTCAAGTGTATACCATCTTTTATTCTTTTCTAAGGCTGTTACTGCCGATACAGTATATTCTTTTTTCTTTGAAGCTATATCAAGCAAGCCATCATTTATTAAACGAACCATATAACCTTCAGGTTGACGACCCATTAAATGCTCAACTTGTTGAATTAATTCTTTTACTTTCATCCTTGTTGCCCTCCCTTAAGAGTTGCAAGCCCTTGTACATAATCTTGTTTTAATGTTGCAAGTTGTGGGGCATATACTTCTTGGTCTTCCTCTGATAGCATCATATATTCAGTTGCCTTGATTGCTGCATATAATACTACAAAATGTTCAGCTTCATCTGGAAAGTTTGGAATAATTATATTATCATAAGTTACTGTTGGATATCCAATATGATACACTCTTGCAGTTTGTGTTGCTTCAGGAGTAGGATATACATTCAATATTGCAGCATCACTTGTACTTTGAATCCAATAAACAGGGTCAGTAACTGTTCCATAATAGAGTAAATTTGATGAATCTGATGTTAGCCCTGCATGTATTGATGGCACTTCTCTACACGAAACCCTATATCCTCCAGAATTAGCAGAAAGACGTGAAACATATAAAATCTTTCCAACTCCATCTAAATCCATAGTTGGAGAAGAATTATTTAATGTAGTTTCCGTCATACATTTTTCTTTTAGATTAGAAGGAAGTTGATTTATTATTTCCTTTGCTCCTTCAGTAAGCCATTGATTAGCATGAGCCCTATATGTTTCTCCAGTAGAAATGTCAACATTATAATCTGCATTAAATCCACTTAAGGCACTTATTTCTGCTCCAAAATCCCAAGCCATCTACCACTCACCTCCCATGCCTTCAACAGATTCTTGCATTGACTGTTGTGAAAATTCAACTTGTGTTTGACCAGACCAAGTGGTACGCATATTTACATGATTGCTTGTTTTGAAGGGCTTATTGCCAAAAACATATCCACATTCACAGGTCATGTCTTCACCTTCTTCAACTTTTCCTCCACAATTACAAAAGTACGTTCTTGCCATTTTTCTTCCCCTTGGTTTTCTTTTTATACTTCTTGGACTCTTTTTTCTTTTCGTATTCGTTACGCTTATGTCCCATTACAAAATATTATATTATCTCACTTCTATCTCTTGCATCAGTCATTGGTAAATCACCGTGCTCGTTAATATATTCAATCATTGATAATGTTGCTGGGTTTACAGAGTCTTTCTTTATGATGAACTCTCCGCCTTCAGCTTCAATCGGTATCCCACCTTGAGCATGAGAACCACCCTCAAGAGCACCACCCATTGGATATTTTTTAAAATTTTTATTTCCAAACATATATTCTCCTTTTTAATAAGGGATTTGGGAGAGACCCTTTATACGACCTCTCCCCAGTTCCCAATTACTGTTATCCGTTAGGATTATTACGATATAGTAATATGTGCAACATCATGTGCTGTAGCTCTTGTAAGGAAATATGTACCATCACAAAAGATTTCAACACAATCGCCAAGTTGAGCACCACTTATAAATACTATTTCATCAACGGCTGTTGAGTCTGTAGAAGAACCAGCTCCTCCATCCCCACCAGAAGTATATCCAACTATAGTATCTTCAGCTGTGTTATTAGCTATTGTTACCGCATATGCTGCAACAGTAGTCAATATGAACTTAACATTCCATCCTTGGTCAACTGCACTAACTAGAGGTAGAGTAATCTCATATGCACTAGCTTGATTTATTCCAAACACTTTTCCAGAATCATTAGAATCTAATGTTCTTGCTGCTGAAATAACCTCAAACTTAGCGTTAAGACCTCTATCGCTGGCACTACTATTATTATTTAGAAAATCACTTCTCATTATAATGCCTCCTCAAAGTTAAACAACGCATGTGTTTCTGGAAGAGAAATTTCAAGACCTGCTTCTGTTAAAATCAAGTCTTTACGTAAATCTTCATCAGCTTGTTGCACATTCGTTGTAATTGAAGTGTCTCGATTAACACCATTACCGACAAGAGGACGATATGATACATGGTCTAAATCAACCATACACATATACTCACCAAACATTCCTCTAAACAATGGCTCACGAACAAGAGATAAATCACCATGAACAGTTTCAACCTTCATAATCTTATGCCCAAATGAGCCACTACTAGATTGGAAATTATATCTTGATGACTGTGTTGATGAACCTGGGATAGAATCGCCAATAAAGCCAGCTCCATCTCCAAGTTTATTGAACAATGAAATAACAGGCAATGAGCATAATGCTAATTTACTTGTATTTCCACCTCTTGCTGGGTCAAACACTACTTCGAAATCTTTTAAAAGATTATCATAAGTCAATGAGCCAGCACCAACTGATTTCATATAAGAATATCCTTCATTATATGAAAGTTGAGTACCATCAGCAGCATAATTAGTTTGACCATTTTGGACAATATGTCCTGTAATGCCTTCTGTATAGTTTACACCACCAGAAGATGCACGTTGACCAAATAACATTGCACGTTCAATATCAACTTTATGTTCACGTAATTTAAGATTCCAAATACGTTGCCATTCATCAGCATACCCTTTATAAACAGTTGCACGAGCAGTATTGCTCATTTCACAAGCTGTCTTAAAAATTTGGGTATAACCATAATCGTGGTCAAGTTCTTGAGACCATACATCTGGTGAACCAGAACCTTCTTTATATGCTGTTCCAATAACTGTTGCCTTAGCTGAAGCTCCTGGGTCAGCATCTGTACCTGGGTTAGTTAACCATTTAATATCAATGGATGTTGATGAATTAACTGCTGTGATTACTGCATTTGCATGATTAATTCCATTATCATCAGTTCCAACTATAGACTCAACAGATATAACCATTCCTTTGATAAGCCAAGATTGAGCTGCTGATAAAGTTGCTGAAACTGTAGCACCTTCACTTACTGCTGCAAGGTTTGTACTAATCACAAAACTTCTGTCAGTATAAGCCATCTTGGTTCGGTCTTCTAGGAATCGAAATTGAGGGTCTGTTGTTGGCACTTTTCCTACTTTTGATAAGTATGTAAAAAATGGGGACTCTTCTGGGGTTAGGTCAGCGATTCTATCGCTAAAATCATATAATCGTCTTGTACCTTGAGATAAGCTTAAAGCTGTTCCCGACCCAGGAGTTGCGACATTTACTACACCACTATTGTAATTTGCCATTACATTTCTCCTTTATTTATTTTAAAACATTTGAACGTCCCCCAGCATTAACAATTGAATCCCACATTGCATCAGCATCAGACTTTGGCATTTGAGGCTTTTCACCTTGCAAAATACCACCGACTTGCTGAGGTTGACTTTGTACATTACGTACTTGGTCAAGTGGACTTCCTTGTTCTTCTCTTGCTGGAGCACCTTGAACAGCTTGCCACATTTTGATTACGTTATCCAATCCATACTCAGATGGGTGTTTGTCTGCAAAATCAAAAAACGATTGAACTTGTTCATCATTCATTCCTTTTGCTTTAAGTTGAGCATTTAAATTAGCTCTTCCACTTTCTTGACGAATACCTTGAGTAGCTTCTTGAACTGCACCATTAACGGTTTGCTGCATTTCTTGCATCCTAAATTTATAAGATGCAGATGTCGGGTCATTATAGGCTTCCCATGGGTCAAACTCATCAGGCTTAAGAGCAACTTGTGGAGTAGCATCTGGTTGACCGTTCACTGCGCCTTTGAGTTGCTCAATGACGTCAGGTCGTGATTCCAAGAATTTGCCAACTTCTTCATATTGCTTTAGTGTCTGATTTTCACTATAGAGCTTATCCTTCTCAGATTGAAAAAACTTTGCTTGTTGTTCCCAATCGACAGGAGTCTCCTCGTGTGCTTGTCCTTCATCTTGCCCTACAAATTCTTCGGCTTGACCAAGTTCATCTTGTACCTGATTTCCTAATTCATTTGCGTCCATTTTACTTATCTCCTTATTTACTATCTCTCTTACCCTTTTGAGTCTGACTACGTTTCTCTGCCTCTGTGGCTAAACGTAATTTCTCGGATTCGAGTTTAACAGCGTTTGAAAGTCTTCCGACTTGTAATTTTTGGTCTGCTTTGCTTGATGACTCTGTTTCTTTAAGTCGTCCCTTAAACTTCTCGACCTCAGCAGCTTTACGGAGATGTACTGCTTCTCGGTCTCTAGTTTGTAAGTCACCAGATAATTTTTTAATTTGCTTTTGAGCACCTTCTAATTGTTGTTGTAATTGTGCAATCATATCAGTTCTTTGTAATACACCTGCTTTATCAAAGATATCGGTCTTCTTGAGTGCTTCAACTTTATCAATCAACCCTGCTTGATATGCTTCCATATAAATATTCCATTCACCCCATTTATTTGATGGCATAGTAGAATTACCAATAACACGAATATCAAATTGACCAACGGATACATCATTTTCAATTGATTGAAGTTCCATAGTCTTATCATCATATAATCGTTTATTGATTGTATATTCGTTCAAATCATTATTGGGTTGTACAATTCTAAATGTTTTCTTGAAATTATAATGCGATTTGGCAAGATTGTATATAACTCGTCCAAGTCTTTTCAATGAACCCTCAATATCACGTAATTTAGATTTTGAACGCCTTTGTCCGAAATCTTCAAGCATCATTGTTGCTGATGATGTTTTTGGAGCTACTTCACTATTTCCTTGCATCATCTCAAATATACCCATATTCAAGTCAATATATTTCTCAATCATTGCAGGTAATTGAAGAATTGAACTTGCAAGTGGTTGAGGGGCAGGGAAATGAGGTTCACCTAAAGATGGGTCATATTCAATCGTTGCATTAGGATTTGCCCAATCTTTTTCTAATTGTTCTATATTATCAACCGAACCTTCGGGAACAAGTAATTTTAGTCCTGCCGATGCTTGTGCATGAGATGTAATCAAAGATAATACCTTATTCAAGTATATTTGAGAATCCTTGTTCTTACGAACATCACTCATTGGATAAGGAGTATTAGTCCATATATTTGGTACTGGCACGATAGGGTAAACATCAGTATCCAGTACTCTTTCGTATAAAACAATTTGCCCAATAATACAAGTTAGTTTAATTCTAGTTTGTAATACTTGAGCAATGTCAATCATACCCTTCTCAACTGCTAATTGCATACGTTCATCTTGAAGTAATGCTTGCAGTTTTTCGTCATCAAGAATTTGTTCATCTCCAGATTGCATATCAATAACACGATAATAAGGAACTTTAATCTTTGAGAATGACTCAATTAATCTATACTTCTCTGAACCTTCCCCTAAATCTTTGTCTTTAACAATATCGGGAGTAAATCTTGTTTTTTCTTGAGGTTGAGTTGAACTTGGATAATCATCATCAAGATAAGAATTTGATTCAAGCTCATCAATTAAGGACTTACCTTCTTCATCTTCTTCAGATAATTGTGGGTATAAGTCTTTCAATTGCATCTTTGTCATGATTGTAGATAACATCATTCCAGAAGAGTCATCAAACCAACGACTTCGAGAATTAGGGTCAACTACAACACGGAATGGGTCAACATAGGTAAATTTAACTTCACCTCGACCATAATCAGCCTCAGAGTCTATATAGCTATAAAAATAACCAAGTCCTGTAACGGCATAATCATGAATAGTTTGCTTGAAAGTTTCATCTCCATCTGAGATATCCCAAACATATTCTAAGATTCCCTTCCATACATTAGCCATCCTTGCATCAGAATCTTCTCTACCTGCAGCAGAGAATTTTGGTGGCTTAGAAGTAATAATAGCTTTAAACTGCTCAACAGCAGAATAGAGTCTGTCTAATGCTAGAGAGGATTGATTTCGTTCATCAAGTTCATTTACTTGAGCCTCAGACCAGTGATTCCCTAAATAGAAATCTATGTCTTCACGGGCTTGAACATCCCAATCTTTTCTTGCATCAGACCAACGTCTCCAAAGCTCTTTTATTTCTGTTACTCGAATATCTTCTTGAATCATAGGGGTAAATATACTATAGCTTAGTTGTACAATGCAAATTTATCGTCTTGCACCTGTAAGCCAATCGTATGCCTTTTTAGTTGGGTTTCTGTAATCATTTCCTTTTTTGCCTTTAATATTAGCTTTGCCAGCCGATTTATTGCCTTTAGCGAACTGAGTCGACAGCCAAAATGCATCAATACAATCATCATGAGAACCCTTCGGAAAGTCTAAAAGTTCCCCCATAAATTCATGCATATCTTTTCTCAAATGTACAGCTCCCTGTCTAAACTTGGGTTGAAGCCCTTCAAAGAGTCTATCCTTCTTCTTTTGGTTGCCGTACCCTTTAATTCCTTTATTTATACCAGGAATGAACATTCCTCGTATTTTACTTTGTTTTTGTACATAATCTCTAAGCATTTCCTGATATGCAATTGTTTCAATATTTACTCTTTTGACTGGCGAGTATCGTTTAACGATTTTAAATATCTCATCTGCACAGTCCATTGGCAAGACTCTTTTACGCCAATATTCAATAACATAGTAATCAAAGTCTTTAGTAACGCCAATAACCATAATAACACTAAAGTCATTACGTATCCCAAGCGTTGAAGCTGGGTCAACACCAATGTAAATATTGACAAACTCTTTACTATCGTCATCAAATTGGATATACCAACTTTGAGCTTCTTCATTAAACTTGCAATGTCCTTTATATAGACCATCCGTAATATCTCCTTCGGTAAATATTTCATCTTCGGGTGATTTTGCTTGATTCATATATTCTTGATAGAATTTAGCAGGAGTTCCCGAATCTATATAGAATTGTTTCTTTTCTTCTAATTTTTTAAGAGGATAACGTGATGCCCATAATGGAGTGCCATCAGAGTTAATTGCCTTGTATGTAAGTATATCCCATGAGAACTCTTCACCATTTTTCTCTGCAGCTACAGAATCACGGACAAGGTTGTTTAAAAATGAGTCATAATGGACAATCGTTCCATTACACCATAGAAAGCCATTTTTATCAAAATCAATGGCTGGATATACTGCTGCTGTTACCCAATTCTTAATTTGCTGTCTTGCTTCAGGAGTTTTGGTATTTAACTCTGATTCAAAGTCATCGAGCACCATTCCAGTATATCTTGTAGAATTTTGCTTTTTACCCCGAAGACGTTGAGATGTTCCCTTGCCAATTATCCTACATCCATTTGTAAGCGTAAATTCATTCTTTGTCCACTTCGTACCTTGCAAATCACCAAAATAATAGTGAATTGAGGGATTGGAGTATATATGATTCATCATCCAACCGAGATTATCTATGGCTTGGTCTTGTGCTTCGCCAATCCATGCAATAAACTCAGGGTTCTCTTTTGTTGCAAATAGCAACCTATGGAGTACTGCCGTGGAAGCCAACGTAGATTTTGCATGGTCTCGTGGCAATACGAGTCCAAGTTGCCGTATATCCTTGTCAAGAAGAAGCTTCCCTACTTCATTATGAAATTGTGGCGTTGCTGAAGCAAGGAAGTCTTGAGGGGAGAACATTTTACCAAAGACGATGAGGTCACTATACGCCATGTGAAGTATTTCCTCATTCTTTGATACGTCTCCATGTAGGTTTAAGTTTGCCATATATTAGTTATTGATTGCCAATAATTCTACTGAACTTGTATCAGGTTCAATAAGGCTGTCGATGCGATGAATATGCAAAACCCCACAATAAGTAGGGCATATGTATTGGTTTTGTTTAACTAACAAATATTTGTTTCCATTTTTATTATAAACTTCGAGTGGCTCTAAATCCTTCTTAACATTATCAACAATGGGTATCATCATTAATAATATCAAGAACGTCTTCATCTATCAGATTAAAAGTAGCTTCACTAGAACCCAAAGCCTTGTTTAGTAGAAGGCATTGGTAACTTATGCAACTTATATAAATCTTGGATAGATTGCGTTGAAACAGTATCATCAGGAGATTCTCTTATTGAATTTGAAAGCAATTGCATAATTTGGTCTTTTGTGCTATACGGCTCGTTATCATCAAGCCCATATGTACTTGGGTGAGAGAACTTACGCTTATAGAAGCGATTAGCCCCTCCTTGAGTTTGGGCATTGAAAATAGCAGTGCCCATATTAAACATATAATCTTCAAATAATCCATAAACATCAAGAGTTTCAGAGTCCACTTGATTCTTAATATTATTTGGATTAAAATTATTTTGTGATATTTTGCTATCAATTGCTCCATGTGCTCCACCAATATTACTATAATCTAATAATCCCAAATCAGGATGAATTAATTGATGTTCCTTTTTACCCTTAGTTATACCATTTGCCATATCTTATCCTTTCACCTCGAAATGAGGAAAATCATCAAATTTATTATCAGCTACTTTGAAGTCCTGGTTCCAGTCACCACCCCACCGAAGGTTAATATCCATCCCACGAGCCACCCCAAGCACAAACCCAGCAAAAAGAGTTTGGCGTTCTCTGTCAGCCCAATCAACGGGGTAAGGTGTAACATCAGCAGCGTTAGAAGGCATAGCATTATGGCGACCATCAGGGTAGCGAACTTTGCTCTTCCCTTCGTCAGCCAATCTATTTTGCCTTTCTTCACCTCGATGCCCCTCCAATACACTACAATCAATATACTTAATTACTTCATTAAAAACCTTTTGCAACTTTTCATCGCAAGTCGCCAGCCTTTCTTTAGATTTACTACCAAATCTCGGCATCTACGCTTCCCCCATTTCATCCATACCTTGGATTCCAGTTAAATTGTTATCAGTATCAAACATTCCATCACAATGAG
>Ga0208299_1001980_pt1 | contig 14424 bp, 17 predicted proteins | sample 15_taG_FD_184089 | JGI IMG/M metagenome (GOLD analysis project Ga0208299, IMG submission 184089) | Marine viral communities from the Subarctic Pacific Ocean - 15_ETSP_OMZ_AT15312 metaG (SPAdes) (version 2) | ecosystem: Environmental > Aquatic > Marine > Oceanic | place: Pacific Ocean | collected...
TATTCTTTCGTTTTCTGACTCAACCCACTGATGTAAAAGAGCAGTATAAATTTGCCTCTCCCACGGAATCATATTTTCTAACTCTGTCAAACTGTATTTATGATGTTGCATCATTTGAAAGTTTAGTTGATAATAATGACTCAGAGTGTTGTGACAGAGGCAGAGTCGAAAAAAGAGTTTAATCCCCTCAGAACAACTTTTGTTTTCTTTTTACATTGTGGACATGTATAATCGATTGTATGCTTTAGTTGAGGCATAGTTTCAAAGAAATTTGTGATTTTCAAAAATTCTTGTTGTGTCAAACTTTCTATAAATTCTTTTACCGCATCGACTCCCACATCTTTTGCTGCCCACACAGTATCTCCTTGCCAAATCTTATCCACACACTTGATGATGACATCGAATGCAAGTTCGGAATCGCTATCAACATTTATGTCTGATGTTTCTAATTCGTCAGAAATAATCAATTGTGGATATTTCATTATGATGCCGATTTCTTCCGTCAATTGAATTTTTGGATCATTTTCTTTTTCTTTAGAAACTTTGATTTTTGAAATGTCCAATTTTATCTTTGTTGCTTCATCGCACTCTGGACAAGAAATCAATGGTTCTGCAATTTCTCCAACCGATTTGGCTCTTAGTTGAAGAAATATATACTCAACATCAAACAACGGAAGCACTTCAAGGTCTAATTTTCCTTCGGTACAACCGTCAATAATTTTTCTAATTGCCATTGACATCTCTTTAGAATTTCCACTTTCCATTGCCATAAGAAGTACCTTTTCTTCTTTGACTAGGAATGGTCGATATGATACCTTTTCTCCAGTGGAAGGAAGTTTCAATTCATATGTCGGTGCTACCATTGTTGGTAGTTTCATTGATTTGCTCATTATATTTTTCCTTTATTTATCAAAACGAACATTATTAACATTATTTACTAAATATATGTATAACAAATATTCAAAAATGTTTAGAATATAATACCTTATAATCTCTATATGCAAACTGTACAGTTTGTTTGGAATATTCGTCAACCTTTGCATCACCCAGTTCTATTTCCTGTACATTTTTTGGGAATGCTTCTCGCAATTCTACTTGATATACCACATTATCTTGTTCATCCAGTTGGTTGATTTTTATTGTTTTGGCATATCCACTATTATTTGTTCCATAATATTTAAAATCGTGACTGTTTATTGATACTATTTCATCCAACCATTTTTCGAAAAATGACCTTTCTAGCATATCCTTGCCTATTCTAAAAATTGCATCCATCTCTTTGACATATAATTTGTCGTATGGCATTTCGCGAGTTGGTCCATATACCTTCGCTGCCTCGGTAGATACGCCACGGCTGGGAAGTTTTATACTTTCGCAAGACATGTTCAACCGCAAAGTAGTTTCATTAGGAACTCCACTTATCTGAAATTCATATCTACTGGGTCTTAAAATACCCCATTCATTTATCAATCTATCTTTTAGTGTTCCAATTCCACAGTCAGGAACTGTAATAGATTCTGGTTTTCTTTTATTTGCCATTTATATTTCCTTTAGAAATCTCTGTTTGCTTTCTGTCCATACAATCTTTTCATTTTTCTTCATAAACAAAGGCCTAATTTCAGGATTTTTAGATTCCATTGCAGTTGAATACCATTCCTTGTCGCCAATAAATCTCATATCTTTTATTCTACTATATTTATATTTTTTAATACAGGGTTTACACAACCTATAGGTTGATTCATTTATTATTTTTGGGTCCAGTCGTTGAATCCCTGCAATCTTTTTCGATATTTTCATCAAGGCATTGAATAGTGATTTTCTCATATTTATAGGATAATAGTGTAGATTTATTCCTAAAAATCCGTCGCGGCGTTTTTCCATAACAAACACACAAGGTTGTGCATCCCAATATCGCATAGTTTTTTGATTTTCTGGGTTGTATGATAATATATACATTTCGCCCAGATGGTGTATTTTTGTTACTGTGGCCATACTAATATGTATTATGGCAGAAGCACATCTTCGGTTAAAATTTTGAATTTCCATCCACGCAATTCAGAATATTTCTCGGCTGCCTCCCATTTAGCAGAATTAACTCCCCACCGTTTTACTTCATTCAAGAATCTTCTTGTTCTTCTCTTTGGAATCTTTGGTGGTTGACATTGTTTTTTGGGTTTTACTTCAATTATTGTGGTTTCAACTATGCCATCGTCCCTTTTAGTTTTTACTATGAAATCAACATAATATCTGTGCATTTTTCCATCAACTGGCGACCGATATGGAATGACAACTTCTTCCGACCCCCATTCTAGAACATTTTTGTTTATATCACAGAAAACCATAAATTTTCTTTCCCATAAACTTCTGTATATAATTTTAGTTGGATTTCCTATATACTTTTGAGGGAATTTTGGTTTGTATTTTCCTTTATATGCCATATATAATAATATGTATATTGTTAGTTTCATAAAAATTGGAGAAAATCATGTCAGAAGAATATGACGGAAGTTGTATGGTGCCTCAATCAGGCCAAATACAAATACAACAAAATATTGGTATTGAAAGAACTCAACAAACATTCAACCCAGACAGAGCATACAGAAATGCATTCTTTGCCGGCGGTGGTAATAATTCACACAGACGAGTAGGGTCACAAGGCAGAAGCAATTTGCACGACAAACTTGCCGCTGATGTAAGCAATGGGCAAAATCAATTCAATGCGGATGGTACACTATATCAATACCCATCAGATTTGGGAGGCACAGAAACTTCTCATTTTATAATGTTTCATATTTATTCTGGTCATAGCCAGAAACTAACAAGTATGCAACGAGATTTAGATGTGCTTGCAGAAGCGAAACATAATGCTACCGATTATACTTTGAAAAATGAGACCTTTGATTATCGAGACCCAGACACAGGTGAAATTTTAATTACTGCTGACAGGATGGAGGACCTCGCCGAATATGGGAACAGTGAACTGGAAAGAGAACAAACCCGAATGGCGATATTGCAACAAACACAAGCGGGCGGCGGTCAGGCTAACTTCAACCCAGACAACGAATTAGAAGTTGGGGGAACTTGGCAATGGTGGGACCCTTTAGGGATTATTCGGGGAGATGAGAGTACCCTCGGTTTTGGTTCAGGAGATATTGGGGCGGGAGAAGTCCACTCCACTTGGTATAATAGAAGCGGGCGTGTTGGGGACAAGGGACCAGATTTTGATTTTTCAGAAAATATAGGACAAAGTGCAAGTGATTTATTTGGTAAGAGCAGAAAAACTTTGAGAGGGTCTAGAGGTTCAACAAAAATACTGAAAAAGGAAACTAGAGTATCAAAAGCACAATACAGAGCAAAGGAATCTGTTGCTCTTTATATGCCCCACAAAATTGGTGAAACAAATACCCTTTCTTGGGAAATGAAAGACCTTCAAGGAACAAAAGGTATGGCGGACGCGATTGATTTTGATTTTTCTAAGATTGGGCACGTAATGGTAAAGAAGGCTGCCAGCGCCCTGGATTCAATTGCCGGCGCAGTTGGAATGGACGCGGACTCGGAAGATTACATTGCGGCAAAATACAAAATGCAAGCAAATCCTAGAAGCGAATTGTTGTTTCAAAAACCGGGGCCGCGGACATTTTCATTTGATTTTGATTTCGCGCCAAGAACAGCAGAAGAATCAGAAGCAGTTTATGATATAATTCAAACCTTTAAAAGACACGCATACCCTTCACTTTCTCATGGTGGTGTATTTTATAATTTCCCGTCAGAATTTCAAATAGAATATTATAAATGTACTGTTGACCCAAAAACAGGGGAAGTTAGCAGTGTTGTAGAAAACGATTGGTTGAACCGTTTAACGAGATGCGCGTTGCAATCTATTGTTGTTGATTATTCCCCTAGAGGTTCATATCAAACATTTGAAAATGGCGCGCCTACGCACATGAAACTAACTTTAGAGTTTGGTGAAATGGAACTTCTGCATCAACAACATATACTTGAAGGATATTAACAATAATGTATTTTGAAAAATTTCCATATATCCAATATAAAAATTTTCAGAATCTTGAAAATGCTAGTGTGTTGTCTACAAACATACTCAAGCGAATCGCATTCACGGATTCTCTAAAAGAAAATACATCATATTTTGTAGATTATACCATCAAAGATGGTGAAACGCCAGAGAGCATCGCACACGACTTCTATGGTGATGTCGGTCTTTATTGGGTGGTATTATTACTCAATGATATAATCAATCCATATTATGATTGGCCTATGGATATGAACACACTGGATGATTATATTTCTAAAAAATATCCTAGTAAATCATTTTTTGTATCGTTATACAAAGAAGATATTGCCGACCTTAGTGGTGGACAGCCCATTTTCGAAAAGTTTGAACCCGGCCAAACAATTTATAAAGTTTTGGATGAGTGGGCGATTGATGGACGAAGAATGCACTATGGTGGTAGTATTAGAGGAACAATATATTCATGGGACCCACGATATCAAAGATTAATAGTTGATAATATAAACGGTACTGGAAGTTTTTCCGAAAATGATATTCTTGGAGTATATTTGGCAGACGGAACATTTGTAATGATGTTCTTAGAAAGATTGGTAGACATTTCCGCAGAAGCAGTACATCATTTTGAAATGGACACCACTAGACCAAGCCTGTCTACTCAATATGATTGGGTAGGCGCCACAGGGGACTTTATAACATTAGACCCCCTTATAAAAACTCCTATGCTTGGAGATACTCGGAATCCAAATGCAAATGATACTTTAGGTAATCCAGATGGTGACGAACTTAGTTATAATGAAACAAATATAGGAAGATATATGGGACTAATGGCGTCTGCCCAAGAGAATCAATATGAGAATGTAATAAGTAATAGAATTTATGAGGAAAGAATAAATGAAGATAAACGACAAATCAAATTATTGTTACCAGAATTTATATCAGAAGTTACAAACGAATTCAATGGTTTAATTTCTGGTGACAATCCTCAGAATCTAAGGTAATATTATATGGCCGTCAATTCTACAGAAACATACAAGAAGAATGGTGATGTGTTCATAAAAACTCTGGGACTAATTACTGCAACAGGAGTTAAAGTAGACCTTCTTCCTAACAGTAAAGGCAAGGGTGGTGTTTGGGGCGCAGTAAGCATATTTGAAAATATAGAATCTCCTTTTGTGTCTGGAAGTGTAATACTTCATGAAGGCCAAAACCTATTACAACATTTGCCTATTATTGGTTTAGAAACTCTAATAATTGAATATAAAACGCCCGGCGTCCAAGAGAAGTATACAAAACTAGAATGTAGTGTATATAAGGTTGGAGATAGGTCATTTACAGGCGAGAACCAAAGATTTCAAATGTATAAGTTGCATTTTGTTTCAAAAGAATATATGCAAAATTTACAAAAGAAAGTTCATAAGTCGTATAATGGAACGGTTGCGGAAAATGTTTATAATATATGGAAGGAACACTTTTCAAATAGTCCAAATAAAAACATTGACATCGAACCAACAATAGGAAAACATAAATTTATTATTCCTTATTGGACACCATTTCAGACTATAGATTGGTTTGCTGAAAGGGCAGTTCCTTGGGTACAATCAGATAATCCAAATTATATATTTTACGCAAACAGTGATGGATATCATTTTCTTCCATTATCAGAATTAATAAACAGAGATATTCAGGCAGAATATACAAATAGGCCATCAGGAAACAGAAAAGAAAATAATGGTGTTAGAGATTTTCAAGGAGAACTTTATAATATAATTGCTGGGCCCGAACTTACCAGAACCGCAGATAAAATAGACGAAATTCAAAATGGATTATATTGTTCTTCTTTGTATGTTCACGACATTCGCGATAAAACCTTTATAGAAAAAAATATATATTCTTATAATGAAGATTGGGAAAAAGAAACACACATAGAAAAATATCCACTCATATCTCCATCCGATACAACTGGGGTTTCTTTTTTGCCACAAACTAATAGAATATATTATCCAACACACAAAAACATGCATAACCAAATAGAAGATAATGCAAAAAGTGAAACTTGGTTATTACAAAGAAGGTCTTTGATGGAACAAAGAAATGCAAATTCTATAAAAATTTCTGTGTGGGGAGATTCTGGAAGGCGAGTGGGCGAACTCGTTCAATTCAAATTACCATCAATAGAACCATTGAGGTCACCAGACGAATGGTGGGACAAACAAATAAGTAGTACATATATGATAACAGAAATAAGTCACACAATAACAAAAGACCAACACAAAATGTGGTTGACCTTATCTAGAGATTCTTTACCTACTGGTATTCCAGACGCGTCATCATATAAAGATTCTAGAGAAAATAAAAAAGAACCCGGCCCAATGTTTAACTAAACCCTAAAAGGAGAAATATAATGGCATTATCATTTGATGAATATGACGAGTTTCAAGAATTCCAAACAAAGGTAAACAGAGAAGATGCAAAAAGAAAATTAGAGGAAAAAGAACTAAAAGAATGGAAAGAGTGGGCAGAATCTTGGATAAGAGATACAGAAGAAAAGGAATAGTTTTATGTTAAAAGCATACGGACATGGACAATCGAATTTTTGGTATGGTGTAGTTGAAGATATTGACGACCCAGAAATGTTGGGTAGGTTGCGTGTTCGTATATTTGGTCATCATTCTGAAAGCAAACAAGATATCCCAACAACACATCTTCCTTGGGCATATGTTATTCAAGACACCCGAAGTGCATCTATAAGTGGCATAGGAGAATCGCCCACAGGAATTCTTAGAGGAACTCATGTTGTAGGATTCTTTCGAGATGGCAAAAATGCACAAGAACCCATTGTACTAGGAACAATCGGTGGCATCCCACAGTATTCTGCAAATAAAGAATTAGGACATAATGACCCGTCTGGGCAATATCCATTAGCAGATGAAGATAACCATAAAGGCCACGGAGCAAGTATTGTTTTAGAACCCGACACAAATCGTCTGGCAAGAAATGAAAAAATTAACAAGACCGTTGTAAAGAAAAAGAAAGACGGTGTTGATAGCGATGTCCCAAAAGCAAACGGACTAATGGGTGGTGGACAATGGACTGAAAAAGAAACACCATACGATGCAAAATATCCCAAGAATCATGTTCGTTATTCTGAAACAGGACATATCGAAGAATGGGATGATACGCCAGGAAAAGAAAGATTACACACATATCATCGAACAGGAACATTTGAAGAAATTCATCCAGACGGAACAAGAGTTACTAAGATAGTTGGCGATGATTATGAAATAATGCACAAAGACCATATGCTTCACATCAAAGGGAATTGTCATATCACTGTCGATGGTGATTCCAAGATATATACAAAAGGAAATGTTGATATGGAAACGGACGGTAATTTCCATCATACTTGCCACGGAAACTATACAGTAAATTGTGATAAAACTATCAGGATGACCGCGGGTGGTGGTGGATATGGAAGTCGTTCTGGAAATTCAACTCTCAACATGAGTCCAGGCGGCCGAGTAGACATTAATAAGGAGTCTTGAGAATATGAAAAAGCAGAATGAAAAACCAAAAAGTAGCGGAGCAGGGGATACGATTTCCAAAATTATCAAAATATTAAGTGCTGGTAAAATTAAAGAATGTGAACCTTGTAAAAAAAGACGAGAAGCATTGAATAAAAAATTTCCTTACGGGAAGGAGGAAATATAAATGGGATGTTTTTGGGTTACAAATCCTACTGATATGCCTGATGTGCCAGGTCTTGACCCCTCGAAAACCATGCATTGTGCAGATTGCAATTGGGTGGATTGTGCTGCCATGGGCGGAACTTGGATGCCTGTGTCTTGTGACTTTTTTAATCATTTCCCGTTGGCAAGACGCGTATATGAAACAATCCCTTGCCCTTATGGTATAGATAGCAATGCAGAAATAGGGTATTGTTGCATTCGCGATGGCGAGAGTTGCATTGCCCATGGTCCATGGGTCGGGGAGCAAGAATGGTGCGATGAGTTCGGTGGGACTTGGATTGACATGGATGACTGGCCAGGCGGCAGTGGAATTTCTCCAGCAGGATGGGCATCACAACAGTGCGAAAAGATTTGCTCCAAGATTGTCATTATCGAAGAAGCAAATCGTGGATTTGAACCCTCCATACCAAAAGAAGAAGTTGATAAATTTATATCAGATGCTGAAAAATTATTCGATTCTAAACAAGTATCAGAAGAAAATTTACGAAGTGCATTAGAAACAATGCCCGAGGAGGCATTGGAAAAATTACTGGAGGTTTTACAAACAACACAAAAAGAACCAACCAGAACACCATTCAACGGTCCGTGGAAAATGAGAGGTACTGATGGAAAAATCAAACAATATTACAAAAATGATATTGTAACATGGGCAGGCAAAACATACAAAGTTATCGCAGATGTAAAAGCAAAACACCCTTCAAACACGCCATCTTCCTTCTTACTAATAGAAGATAAGAATGCACCAATAAACGGAGGATTGTTCTGATGGCAACAACTTGGACATCATCCCCTACAATACCCACTCATACAGAACTTCAAACATTTTCTGGATGGCAATGCGATGCAAATTCAGATACTGGTGGCGATGTGATACAGTATTTCATTTCAGAAGATAGCACCTTGCCGGCTGGACTAACAATGAGTGATTTCGGGTATATATCAGGAATAGTTTTAGACATGGATTTATATGTTCCAGAGTTTAAAAAACCTGATGGGTTTAAATTCAACGAATTCAATTATGCTAGTTATGGTTCTGCACTAGTGGGATCATATACATTTAATTTTTCTATAGATGCAATTGCAACAGGTGGTGGGGAAACGGCTTCTCCCCAAATGCATAATATTACAATTAGAAATAATTGGTCATCAGACAGAGATGAGTTTATAAGAGAGGTAGACCAAAATTTTGCTATTGATGGTCATCCTGTGCCTAATGAAGAATATTTGACCGCAATGAAATCCAGAGGTTATTTTACAAACTAGTTGTATAGAAAGGAATAATATGCCATCAGCACACAGACAAAATGATATATGCACAGGCCACGGATGTTATCCACCAAGACCGAATTCATCTTGGTCTGGAAATGTTATTGTAAATAATTTGGGATGGCATAGGAAAAGTGATTCGTGGCAAGTACACTGTTGTCCCCCTCCCTGCCACGGAAGCAATTTGGCAGCGGGTTCACCTAATGTTTATGTAAACAACCTTCAGGCAGGAAGAATTGGCGACCCAGTTGCGTGTGGTTCTGCGTGTGCCACAGGTAGTTCAAATGTGTTTGCCAACGGATAGATAGTGTAGATTTTTATACATATATAACAAGAAACGGACTAAGAAATAAAGGGTAAAAGTATGGAAATTTGGAGCATCGCAATTGATGTAGGTATTGTTCTTGCAGGTATTATAACCGGCGCAATATACTTTATAAGAAAAGGTTATGCCAAAAGTTGTGGTTTTGTGTGGAAAAGTAAACCAGACTTCCCAGAAGATTTTTCTTGGGGTGTTCACTCTGCGATACATGAAACACTTACAGAACTTAGAGTACAAACAGATTCTGCTAGAACTCAATTAGTACAATTTCATAATGGTGGACAATTTATAGATGGTGTTTCAATGAAAAAGATGTCATTGACTCATGAATCACTAACCAGAGGTGTTTCTTCAGAAATGCCAACCAAACAAGATATTCCAATTTCTCTGTGTGTTGCAGGACTAGGACTTTTAAAATCAGATGAACCGGCTATACACATCACAGAAGAATTGGAGGAATCTTGGTGCAAGAACTATTATCAAAACACAAATACTATTGCATTTTCGATGCTTCCTGTGAAAATGAAAAATAATATAGTTGGATATGTGATGTGTCAATGGTGTAGTTGGAATAAAACAGACATTATCGATAAAGATAGCATTTCCAAAGAATTAGAAGATGCCAGAGTATTGATAGAAGTGCAATTAGGTCACCAAATAATGTCAAAAAAGAAGAAATAAAGCATACATAATTATATGGCATACGACACAAGAAAAATAAAAGAAAGCAAATATAGTGATTTTGATTTTGACTTCGAGGCACACCCCCAAACTGGTAATTTAATAATGAAAAAGGATGGCGCGGCTGTATCACAGTCTGTCAGAAATTTAGTACAAACCAATAGGTTTGAAAGGTTATTTCGACCAGAAATTAACGGCAAAGTTAGGAGAATGTTATTTGAGTTGATGACTCCAGCATTAGCAGTTCAACTTAGGTCACATGTTAAGGATGTGTTGCAACAACACGAACCAAGAATAAATGTGGTGGATGTTCTTGTGGTGGCAAAAGAGGATAAAAATTATCTCACGGTCACTATACAATATTTAGTCAAAAGCACAAATGATTTTGTATCAACCGATATCATATTGAAAAGGACAAGATAAATGGCAGCAACAGCAGATGCAAACATAACTCTTACAGACATTGATTTCAACGGAATCAAAGATAGTATAAAACAGTTTATAGGGTCTAAACACGAATTCAAAGATTATAATTTTGATGGTTCAGCAATGTCAACCCTCATAGATGTCTTGGCATATAATACACACTATTCTGCATTCTACGCAAATATGGTTGCTAATGAAATGTTCCTCGACAGTTCCGTTGTTCGTGATTCTGTCGTTTCTCACGCAAAAGCAGTTGGATATGTTCCTTCATCAAAGAAGGCGCCAAAGGCACTAATCAATGCTATATTTCCAGACAGTAGTGTATCAAGTATTCCATTGGGAACAATATTTGTTGGAAGAAATGGAGATGAAACATTTAATTTTATAACCACCGAAGCACATGCTGTTGATTCAACAACACTGACAGCATCGGGAATTCCAATATATGAAGGAAGTTTACGCGCGATGACTTTTGTGGTTGATGTCAATAATCCAGTAAAGTATATAATTCCTCAACTTGGAATTGATATAAATCATGTTACCGTAACTGTTCAAAAATCTATAACCGATAATGACGGAAATACTGATACTTGGACTCGCTCATCTGATATTAATGAGATTAGTCAAACAACTAAAGCATATTGGATACAAGAAGTAAAGAACGGATATTATGAAGTATATTTTGGCGATGATGTTGTCGGACAATCGGTTGCAGATGGAAATATGATAACAGTAACATATCTTGTAACTAATGGCCCGGATGCAAACGGAATGGGATTTAGAGATTCCCCTACCAATAGAACATTTACTGGTCCGACATACACAGGCCTGGTTGTTGAAGTTGTATCGCCAGCAGATGGTGGTGGAGATAAAGAAACCATAGAGAATATTAAATATTATGCGCCGAGGGCATATCAAGCACAAGATAGAGCAGTAACAGCAGAAGATTATAAAACAATTATCAATAGAGATTATTCTACTGCTGAATCTGTTTATGTGTGGGGTGGTGAAGATGAAGACCCTCCACAATATGGCAAGGCATTTGTTTGCATAAAACCTAAAAGTGGATTTTTGCTAACACAGGAAGAAAAGAAATATTTAACAAACACCATATTAAAGAAAAAGAATATGGTTGCTATAACTCCAGAAATTGTTGACCCAGAATATCTTTATGTAAAATATAATGTGACTACAAATTATAATGTTGAACAAGAAACAAGAAGTAGAGCATTGATGTCTTCACTTATAAAAGCAAAAGTAAAAGATTGGTCGGGAAATAATCTAGGAAGTTTTGATCAATCTTTTAGATATTCTAAATTTGTAACAGAACTCGACAAACTTTCAACTTCTATAATTGGAACTGATGTTAATATAAAAATGGAAAAGAGAGTGCAACCTTCTCTATTCAATGTTACAAATTATGATATAAAATTTTATAATTCTATTCATCATCCGCATGATGGACATCTGCCGGTACTATCTACAACGCCATTCTTCTATAAAGACACTGACGGTATTACAAATATTAAGTGCCAGTTGGATGATGATGGTTCAGGATTGATACGAATGTTTAAAATAATAGACGGTGAGAAGTTATATGTAAATAAAAATATGGGCCAAATCGATTATGAAAATGGTATTATATCACTAAAACAATTTACTCCTGTTTCTCTCGCAGATAATTATATCACTTTACGATTTACTGTTCCACCTAAAGATAAAAGTCTTACCGTTGATAGAAATGTAATTTTATATTATGATTGGTTAGATGCAAGTTCGTTATCAATAAATGCTATTGGTCAAAAATCATTTTCTAATTCTAGAACAGGATACTAGCGTATAGTATATTATGTTAACTACTCTACTACGACCACCAAGACAGCCTGAAGCGGGGCCGATTCCAGATTTATCGTATCTGGGAACTGCTGATGTAAACGAAAATGGTTTATCTATTTTTGTCAAATCTCAATTACCAGATTTTGTCACTGAGAACCATCCAAAATTTGTTACATTTCTTGAAGCATACTATGAATGGTTAGAATTAAAATCAAATCCATATGGAAGAACACAATTTTTACAAGAACTTTCTGATGTAGATGATACTCTTGATGAATATTTAGATTATTTCAAAAGTAAATATTTGGTAAATTTTCCTGCGACTCTTACTGTGACTAGAGATGGGGATAGAGTCAACGATAGAACCTTGATAAAAAATATTAGAGAATTTTATAAAGCAAAAGGTTCAGAAAAAACATATAAGTTTTTATTTCGTGTATTGTATGACAGTGATATAGAATTATATTATCCTAAAAGTGATATTCTAAAAATATCTGATGGTCGGTGGGTAGAAAATAAAACACTAAAACTTACATCGTCTAACGGCTCAACAAATATTAATATGGCAACAAGAACAATTGTTCAGAAAGACCCCATCAGCGGTGATACACTTGCCTATGCTAATGTGAATAAAGTTATTTTATATCAAGAGGGTCAATACGAAATAACCGAAGTTTTTATAGATGATATTGTGGGTACTTTTAGATATGGCACAGATGCAGAGGTAGAAACAGAACTTGCAGACGGAACAATATTGAAAGAATTGGTATATGGAACATTTGCAAGCATTGAAATAACAGATGGTGGCCAAGGTTATAATGTTGGTGATGTTATAAAACTCAAAACACAGCCATCAGGATCAATTGGTGGAGAAGCAATGGTCACTTCATTAGGACTAAACGATTCTATAAAAACTGTAGAGGTTCAAAATTTCGGTGTTAATTTTTCAGGAGAAATAGAATTAGAGTTTATATCAACCTCTGGTTCAGATGCTTCTGGTGTAATGAAAACTTCCGCACTAATTGAATATCCTGGTTATTTTACAGATAATTCTGGAATGCTCAGTTCAAATAAAAAATTACAAGATGGTGACTATTATCAGGATTTTTCTTATGTAATAAAAAGTGAAGTGTCTTTAGAAAACTTCCGAACTACAATAAAGAAACTAATTCACCCTGCCGGTACAAAGGTGTTTGGTGATATTTCTTTGTTCGCATCAATGGAAAGTGATTTGCCGTCCCATTCAGAATTTCAGGCATATGAAAACCCTGTAGTGGGTCATTATACACCATATATGTTTCAATCTATTGGCAACGCAAGAGGGATGACGGATGACCAAGGAGCAACAGTTGACAGATACACTCAAGGATTTAATCCCGACTCAACAGCACGCGACCATAATTGGGGAACATCTGGTGGTAAATTTATTGTTTCAGGTTCTGGATTTGACGATGATTCATTTGATTACAGAGATGCAATCACTGGGTCTATTTCTGGCGCAACCGCACAAGTTTTTGAATGGGTCACAAAAGGTACAACCAGTGGTATTTTATATCTTATGAATATTACTGGTGGATTTACTACTTCAGATATACTAACATCACCACAAGGTACATCTGGTATTACTAGTGATGCAAATGGAAACTCTATATTTAATGGTAGAGGAATAGTATTAGAAGGTGGTATCACAGCACACAACACACAAGGAAATCAAATAGGTACTGCTGGAACTGATGGATATACAATGGCAGTAGAACTTGGATATACATTGGGTTGGCCTATGCATAACCATCCAAATACTAGAGGAATATATGGAATCACAAAAACAGGTGCAACTGTTGATAGCGGTAATACAGGTCAAGGAGCATCAATGGGAATTGTTTATCTAAAACAATTTTTCGCTATGCCTCAAGGATATCATTTCCATTCTAATCCTGGCGTTCAAGGTGATCCATATTTTGGGGATACTGGTGCAAATAATGAATATAGTCAAGAATATAATTAAAAATAGGAATACATAGTAGTATGGCAACGAATGCATTTCAATATCCTTTTTCTAGATTTTATGCAGAAGAACTGAAACAAAGTTTTGGTGCAACTTCTGGTAATTCTTTCCT
>Ga0208299_1001982_pt1 | contig 14421 bp, 22 predicted proteins | sample 15_taG_FD_184089 | JGI IMG/M metagenome (GOLD analysis project Ga0208299, IMG submission 184089) | Marine viral communities from the Subarctic Pacific Ocean - 15_ETSP_OMZ_AT15312 metaG (SPAdes) (version 2) | ecosystem: Environmental > Aquatic > Marine > Oceanic | place: Pacific Ocean | collected...
CGAAGAATAGAAGCCGTAACATCACACCATAAAAAACTACTAAGAGATTATAAACCGTTAGAAGAAACTGATGAAGAATATAAGATTAGGTTTAAAGAATTGGTTGATAAAAGATTAACCTATAATCCAGAATTAAAGGTAAAGGAAGCCGAAGAATTAAGTAAGGAACAGTTAGCACGTGAAACCATAGAGAACGTTCCAAGAGTTCCTATATTAACACCAGAATATAGAAGTAAAAGAAGTTTTATGGAAGACGCAAAATTTATAGTAATGGAAATTCATACTAAAAAGGAAGTAAAAGAATGATGGAAAACGCTAAAGATGAAGTATATAAATTGCTCTCAGAGAGAGAGATAGCAAGAAACGACCCAAAAGCCTTAGAGTATTTTTGGTTGGTAACAAACAATGTGATTGACCCAAACAAATGTCCTTATTACAAATATCTTGAAGTTCCAAGCGTGGCTACGGTTTTAAGAATACGAAGAAAACTGATTGAGGACGGAGATATATTTATTGATAAATCTGTTGAGGCATTAAGGAGGCATAGAGAGGAGCAAGTAAAAAAAGCGTTCTCTAGAAAACATAAGAAATGAGTGATGAGCCGTTACATATCAAGAAAGAAATGTGCAAAGTTACTAAAGGAGTACATCACTTTGATATAAGAACAGGTAATTGTCGATATTGTAATTCAAAAACGTATGATGGAATGTATAAAAAAGATTGGAGGACAAACAAATTAAAACTAAGATGATGGAACAAAGAGATAACTTAATTTGGGAGGCATATGAACTACTTTTACCTATGGCTCGGCAATTATATAGTTGGAAATCTGAAGAAGAATTACCAAAATATAAGACTTTCAAAAAAGAGATTCATAAGAGAAATCCAATGAGCAAAGAGATGTCAAGACTTGAACGTAAGATAGCATACCAAACAACTTATCATTATCTCAAAGAGGAGTTTTCAGGTAGATGGTTTAATGGAGTTATTGACTCTGAGGTTCCTTATGTTCCTGTTTTGATTGAGAGGCTATACGAATGATTGAATTTACTCTGAGATTAATTGTTGCAGTACTTGAAACATACATTATAATTTGGTTGATACTTCAACTATCAAAAGAATATAGAAAATACGAAATATATAAAATTAAGCAACGTAATAAATCAGAATCAACTCTCAAGGAGGAGGAGAATTAAAAGGGAGTTGTGGGTCTTTGGAAATCTATTGTTTCTTTGCCCTCCATATTCAACCTCCTCCAATTCATAATGTCAAATAAACCAATTATAGAATGTAAAGACGGTGGGCTACGAGTTAGTTCGTGGAGAACAGAAAAGGTTAGTAAAAACGGTAAAGCATATGGTTCGTATAGCTTTAAGATAGAAAAGCGTTATTTTGACGCTGAGAGTGAGCAGTATAAAGAAACTCGATATTTTAACCCTGAAGAAGTGCTTAGAGTATCAAAACTCTTGAACGAGGCTTATTCAAAATATTTGAGGCATAAAGAGAAAGTTTATGCTTTGGAGAAAGCAAAGAGCGAGTTATGAACCCGTTACAAGAAGCAATGGTATTCGTAACCATCTTAACAGTATTGACAATTATACTCGGAGTAGTTATGGTTGAGGATTACAAAGTCGTTCAACAGAAATGTGAAGACTTAGATTTGGAGTTAGTTGATTACGCATTTCTAGGTAGTACTTGTAGTTCAACAAAGGAGTTTGGATATAAATCAACCTCCTTTGTTGATTTGAGAATACCATTAGATAAGCTTAAATAGTTGAAAGTTTTGTGTAATCTATGACGGATAATTATGGACATCTCTCAGAAACCAACCAAACAACTTATGACCCTGTAAATACTGCTGAGTTACTAAATTATCTCAATATCCAAACTGATTACAGAGATTTATTAACTTCACTAACAGGTTTGAGTTATAATTCAGAGTCAGAAGAGTGGGAGCGAGTTGGAAAAGCGTTGATTGAGCATCCCGCTGGTATTGACTGGGTGGTAAGAACATTAAAACCTTATTTTTCTACTTCATCAACAGTAAATAACTTCTCAGCCGATAATCTAAAAAATCATATGTATCGTTTAGGAATGTACTTAGCAGACCATTTAGAGGTTGAGGCAAATTGTGATATTCTAGGTATTCGAGATGAACACATAGATGAAGTGATAAACACGATTGAAACTTATGCAGATTTTAATATTAATCGTTCATTTGCTGGTGGAGAATTGAACGCTATAACTTCAAGCTTAAAGACTATACAAAGCGTATCTGAGAAAATGTCACCAACAATCCAGAAGAAAGGGAGGTTGGGTTTTCTTAATCCATTTAACAAATAATTAAATAATGGCGGGTATTGAAGATGGAATAAGTCAAGCAGTAGGTAGTATTATGCCTTCAGCTAATTTTACTGGTTATATTCTCATAGTCTTATTTGTATTAACATTATTCATACCTCTGTTGTGGTTCATATTTGTTCTGGAGGCTCGAATGAGAATATACACAACAACATGTTTTATCTGGGTTAAAACAAGATATGGTTGGATAACAAGAACTGCAAGAGGTGGAAAAGTTAGAGATATTGACGGAAAACTAAAATTCAGATTATTAAAACCTGCTGTATGGATTGAGAGCTATGATGATTCATTAACATTACAACTAAATAAAAAAGGTAGATTGGCTGGATTCGTACAAACTTCTGATGATTTATATGAACAAACTGACGTGCAAATAACTGATAAAAAAGGTAGAGATGTTACAAGGAAAAGAAAAGTTGGTAACATATCTCAGTTAGAATATTATCTACCTGCTGAGATGGTAAAATTCAGCCCTCGTAAAGTGGGTCGTGGATTATTCTTTAAGAAGTATAGAGATTCAGTTTCAGCAAGGTGGGACTTGAAATCATGGTTTGAAAAGCATGGTTTGGTTGTTGCTCTTGGTTGGATTGCAATGTTATTAATTGCGTGTTCAATATTCTTATTGCAAGTAGTTCAAAAACTCTAAAAGACAAAAGTATTATATAAAAGCAATGGAATAGAAATCTATGCGTTGGTTACATAATGTTACACTTTTAATTCTAAGTCTATTGATAGTCCCTATTGTATTCTCAGCTCCAATAACTTGGACTGGACTGGATTGTCAAATGTCTGGATATAATAACTTCGATTCTCCAATTAACTGGGACGTAGGAATACCAACTCAAACAAACTCATTAATTTTTGATAGCCCTACAAAAATTGGAGCTTGTGTAAATAACCCTACGGACAATATTGCAATCGGAGGTTCTGATTACATTGGACTTGAAATCACTCCAAACTTTGATTCAAATGTTATGCTTTATAGAAACACGCAAGTAACTTGTGCTGATGGAAATAATTATGATTTCTGTTTCGGACAAGAAGGTATAACGATAAATAACGCATTGTACGGTGCTGACAATACTTATGGAATTGTAACTAATCAACTTTATTCTCAAGGAATTATTAACTTTACTGCGGGTCAGTTTGACGTAAATAACAATAATGGATATAGGTTTGTAAGTGCCTCAGATATATTTGTAGCTGATAATTTTGATACTGTATCTGTTTATGAAGGCTGTTCTAATCATCATAACTCCATAGATTCAAACGAAGGAGGACTATTCACTAATAAAACTTTGACCGTAGAGGGAGATGATTTCTTAGATTGTGTTTATTCAGCTCCAAATATTTTAGTCGATACTTTACCTTCTAATGGATTCTACGTTGTTGCTCTACCTACTAACGCAAATCTTGAATTACAGGACGGTACAACTTCATGGACTTCAGGAAATAATATTGGAGGACAATATGAGCTTAGTGCTATGAACTCAGGTTCATCTTTTGAAATGATTAACGCAACATTAATACCTGCTCCTTCAAATCCTGCTGGAACTATGAAATTCTTTAATAATCAGACCTTTGGATTTCATAATAACTCTGATGCTACCTTTAGGATGCTCTGGGCTGGAACTGGAGCAACAACTGATGTTACAACAAATTCAGTAGTCAGAATTTATGATTTATTCTTTGATAGAAGTTCTGGAACAACAGTTGATATTTCTTCTTCTTTATTGTTCGATGATACTGACACAAACGGAGTTTCTTTTGCTTTCAACCCAAGTTCAAATTATAATATGGAGAACTTGACTGCAACTTCAACAACGCCCTCTGAATTTACACTTTATCCAACTGACTTCACAAGTGATTATGATTATCCAACTCAAGATTTATATTTGATAAATATGGTTATGTCCAACAACTTGAACGGTGGTGTTAAGATGCGAGATTTAACTACAACAGGTACAACTGGACTCGGTAAATCAGTAGATTATTACCCAAATGATGTATTCTTCAGAAATGTTAATCTCCATGGTTCAGGTTCAGCAACTTGGTATATTGCACAAGATTTACATGCTAATAATTATACAAATTTAGATACCGTTTCAGGAACAATAACTGGAGATATGAATTACACGAATGTATATTATACAAATGATGTTGCTTTGACGGTAAATGGAAATATTAATTTGAACTCTGGAGGAAATGTTCATGAGCTGAGAGAACAATTACTACCAAGCAATAACACAATAACTCGTGCCTCATATATTTCCTTTGATTACTCTGAAGAATTTGGAGTAGATGGTTACGAATGTGAGGTTGATGAGGCAACAGACAACTTTACATCTCCAATAAGTTCTTGGAGGCATTCGGATTCTAATTACAGTTACACAACAGAGAACTTGACTATCAGTACTCAATATGCTTGGAGATGTAAAACATATAAAACAGATATTGATTCAGTTGAACAACAATCAGGTTGGAAGGATGGTTACTTCTTCTCGACTGCTGAGTATTCATTCACAAATATTTGTTTTGGAGATGAACTAGGTATTGACGTTCTTGATGGAACAGTTAGAACTGAAACAATACAATATCATATTGATATACCTGTTAATTATGCCTCATTTGGACACGATGAAGGAGAAGTCTATATCAATGTAACTTATTTCGATGGTAATTATAACAATTCAGATTACTATAAAACTCAAAAAGGCAACCCAACATTACCTTCATACTCATTACCAATAATCAATAGCGATAAATTCGATGTACCTTTTGACACTAACGTGAGCGTAAAATTAACTGCTATGAACTCAACTGGAGCTGAATGTAATACTACTTATTCATTTGCAGTAGAGGGCAATCAAACTCAAGCAACAGGTCTCGTTAGTTTATTGGCGTTATCATCTCTGGCTTTGCTGGGCGTTGTATTGGTTGGACTTGGCTTGAAAGCTGGAGGTAGAGATGAGTAAGTTAATAAGACATAGCTTTTTCAGTCTTGGAATTGCAGTTATTTTATTCTCTTTATCTCTAGGACATAATTTGCTGAGAGAATATGTTGCCGTACCCTCAATAATCACAATCTATAAATCGGCTTTATTCTTTGTAGCACTATTAGGATTGTTACATTTCCTATACTTATTTACTATGATGGCTTTAGGTATCTGGATTTATTTCCAAAGGTCAGCTGAAGAATCAGAATTAGAACAGAGGTATAAACGATGAATAACAAAAGTAGGTTGAGGCGTGTTTCTTGCAAATTCGACAAAGAAGTTATAGGACTTCAAAATAAATTTGCTAAGAAAGGAATTAAGATAAGTTATACTCACGCAACAGAACTATATGTTAAGAAGAAACGTATTGGTTCTTTAAATAAAGATTTGGAGGAATTATTCGGAGTATGAGTAAGAAAGGGCAATTAGCTGATAGCTGGGCATTGATTATAACAATCGGAGTGCTAGGGATTACTTTACCCCTGCTTTGGGTTATGTTTGATTCGGTTCAGACAAGCTTTCAGAATACACCCGCATTAAACATAACTGAGAATCAAGATATATTAACAACTGGATTTGATACAGTAAAGAACATTGATACTTATTTTGCAATAGCAGTAGTTGGAGCAATCTTGGTGTATTTCATGAGTGCGTTCTTGATACCAACAACTCCACTCTTTGGAATTATATTCTTCATAGGTAATATGATACTCTGGTTATTAACACCAGTTCTATCAAACATATATGAAACTATATCAACCACTTCATTGATGCAGTCGGCAACGGCATCAAACCCGCTAATAGATACGGTTATGCTGAATTTACCTTTGATAATCACGCCAATAATTCTACTTGGATTATTGGTATTTTACGGAAAGAGGTTTGTATTAAATGGTGAATAAGAAAATATTGCTGGTAATGTTCGGAATATTGCTTTTACCTATTGGTGTTTTTGCTACAAACTTGAATGATTTACATTTATATTATCAACTTGAAGAAACAGGTTCTCCTTATGCTGATTCCACTACAAATGGTTATGATGCAAGTGCTACTGCTGAGCCGTTAGTTACAGTTGGAAAGATAAACTATGGACAATATTTCGATGGTTCAAACGATTTCCTAGATATGAATGATTGGCTGGAGGCAACTCAATGTGGTGCTTGTTCAACTACACGAATGTACTCCTTTTGGATTAAAACTACTGCAACAACTGGAACTGTAACTGGTTCAAGCGAATTTAGTTGGAGTGCGAGTGATGTTAATATAAGAGTAACTGGAGCAGGTAAGTTAGAAATATATCACAAGGATTTATACTCAACCACTACTTCGAAGACTTCAACAACTTCAATTAATGATAACAATTTCCATCATGTTGTTGTAAGTTTAAATGGAACTGGTGCAACAAGAACTACTTATAAAATATATATTGACGGAATTGCTGAAATAGATGCTACTGAATCATTAAGACTTTCAGCAATGTACCACCCTCAATTTATTGGAGCTTTATCGACCGATAGAACTACCGACCAAACAAGTAATCATTTGGCTGGAACGATTGATGAGTGGAATGTATGGTCGGCGTCAGCAAACCAAACGATTGTTAATACGCTATATAATAATGGAGATGGAATATCTTATTTAGCTCTTTCAGGTGGAGCATTAATAGGCAATAAAGTATTCTCAAATATTGGTTATCCTGATAACGTAACTGGTAGTATCTCGTATCAGAACGATAACGTAACTTACACTTTCAACGATTCATTATCTTCAGTATCATTTGGTCGTTTAGATATACTCAAGGACAATTTACAAGAACAAGTATTATTAGCAAGTTATCAATTAAATTCAAGTGAGGGCGTAATTAATTATAATATTTCTTCGTTCTTAGCAAGTGGTTCAGTTATAGCAAATGGTTATATCTATGATGCCTCAAGAACATATGGTGCTGGAGAATTGGTGCTGGTCGAAAGTCTGGTAGTAGAGGGATTACAGGCATGGAAAACTGCAATTAATGAAGGAGAAGGTGCGTTCCTAAGTTTCATGATACTTGGAACATTTATGATGTTCGGTTTAGTAGTTGGTAATGTTATAGGTTTATTGACTTTCACTTTTGCTGGAGTTCTATTAAACTCCTTCTTGTTCTGGAGAGTTCCAAACTCCTTTGTTGGTGTTGTTGGTGCTGGATTGTTGATTGTATTATACATGATAAGTAAAGGGAGGCAAATAGAATAATGGCTGAGAGCAAAATTGGACAAATCGTATTAGTATTATTAAGCTTTACTTTGATTATTGCGTGGGGGTCAAGTGCAATAGGAACTATCAATAACGCATATGAAAATACTTCTTATGACCCAAACTTTAATGGTTCTTTATCTGGAGTTGATAGTATAATTGATAGTTCTGAATCGTTACAAGGACATGTAGAGAACGCTGAAGTGTCTGTTGGAGGATTCTTAACTTTTATATTGAGCAGTTTTGGAACGTCAGTTGGATTGATATTCAATAGCATTCTTATAATACCTGTAATCATAATGGATATATTAGGAGTATCTGGATTAGGAACATTTGGAACAACACTTGGTAGCATTATAATAGCTGGAATAATACTAACGGCAGTATTCTTGATATTCAAGGCAGTAACTCAAAGGGAGTGGATATAAATGTATAATTTACCAACAAATATAGGTGGTTTTGGAGAATTGAGTCAGTATATCTTTGGAATTGACTCCAATTTCTTTAATTTCTTCTTCATTGTAATTTGGTTACTTGGCTTCTTGATATTGAAATCATCTCCATTAACGAGTGTTGCAAAAGCATTCACTTCAATATCAATTACATCATTTATCTTAGCTCTAACTCTTTTACCTTTAGGAATAATTAGCTATAAAGTTATATTCTTCATGTTAATCTTTACAGGAATCGGTATAGTTTGGGTTATGAGAGAGAATAAAGAATGATGTAACACTTGTTAGCATTTATTTATATAAGAGTTGAGATACTAAATAACATGGCTTTCTTAAAAAACTTAAAGGCTTTAGGTAAGAAAGGACAAGTTGGACTAACACAAATTATCAGCTCTCTAGGTATTGCTGTAATTCTGGGTGCAGTTTTCTTATCCGTTTTATCTAACACAAGAGATACATTTACTCCTGCAAGTTCTGAGTTCAATGCAACTCAAACAGGAATTGATGCTATTAACACACACGTTTTTGGAAATTTGGGGCTGATTGCTTTAGTTCTAGTTATGGCGATAGTAATTACTGCTGTAATTTTCTTGAGACGAAAGACTGGACAATAAAAACTCTTGAATATATGCTCTGACGCAATAGTCGTCAGGGCTTATTTTTTTAGAAAGTATTAAATAAAAGTGATTGCTACATAGGATATAAACGATGTGTAAAGATATTCAATTTAGAGGTGGAGAAGAAAGTCTTTTAGGTGCAACTAAGAAAGGTAAAAAGAAAAAGGTTCGTAAGATTCATAGAAAAATGCATAAAGGAGATATTGTCAGAATTTTGTAATGGTGTTTGGTAAAATTAAAGATGGATTTGATACTATCAAATTGAAGTGGAAAGCCTCAAAGAGAATATCTGAAAATATTTGGTATAAACATACTGGGTTAAAATCTGTTGGTATGGTTCAGAATAATTATAGTCCTGAGAGAGAGCATTAAGGGACATCATTGGCTAAGGATTACCTCATGACTCTCTCATCTTTTAAAGAAAGTATTTTATAGAATTGTTTTGTTTAAATTATATGCCTCGATACGGTTATGAGAGAAAGAACAAGGTTATCTCTGAAACAGAATTTACATCATTATTAAGTTCTTCAGATAAGTTTCAATTTAAAGGTTGTACTGTTTTATGTTATTATACAGGTGCAAGAATATCTGAACTGTTAAGTCTTGATGTTGATTCAATAACAATCTCTGATGAGGCAGTTAGGATTCTAATACCAAACTTAAAACAACATGGAAAACCTTTAGATGAAGAATTATGGAATAAGTGTAAAGGAACTCTAATACGACAAAATCAAAATCATAGAGGATTGACTGAGAAGTATTTGGGACGTGGTGGAATAGTCTCGAAGGAATATAAATATCGGACTTTAACCCTACCTTTGACCTTAAAATATATACATCATTTTGTTCGATATTATGAAGATAGACTCAAACGTATTGAACAAGGAAAAATAAGAACTAGAAAACTTTTTGGTATGAATAGACATGCTTTGAACTATCAATTAAGAAAGGCAAGGAATAAGTCTGGAATAAGTGATGTTTCTTTTCATGCTTTTAGACACGGTATTGGTACATACTTAGCAATAAAAGGTAAGTCGGCTCATCAGATAAGTAATTTCTTAGGTCATACCACTCTAAATACTTCACAGAGATACATTGAACAGAGTGGAATTATAATCAAGGACGTATTAGGAGGTGCTGATATATGACTTTATACCGTAGATGCTGTACTCATTGCAGTAATACTTTTGGAACGCTACATAAACACGCAAGTAAATGTTCTAAGTGTGATAAACGAAAGTTATGTGGTGGCCTTGTCCTATAAATTCTGTATAGTTTATTGTAGAACTCTCTCTTTACCTCTCAGCTATCAACAAAATACCTATCTTGTTTAATACTAAGTCGAACGGAAGGTCGTGGGGCGAAATTAAATATTTAATATGCTGAAATAATAACTAATAGGAGTCTCTAGAAGGTATTTCACCTGTTGATTTAGCATCGTGTATCGCATTTCTAACAACGCTGATTGTATTTCCTGTTGCTTTTGCAATATCACTCAGCTTGACTCCAAGTTTTTTGAGATTAACAATAGTTTTGTTCCTCCGTACAACTGGACTAACTTTACCGTCTTGTTCTTTCTTAACTTCACTCAACATGTCTTGTAAGATTGCTGATTTCATACTTCGAGCATAACGCTCATAGGGACTCCATAACTTTCTTTGTGGTTTTCTGAACTCATACAATTCTAAGTGAGTTCTAACTCCACTATCATTTGTATATTTGAACAATCGAATTGGATATTTTGCGTTGGTTAAGATTCTGTAAGGTTTTACCATGCTCCGATTGTCAGAGAAATTTACACCTTTTGATACAAACTTTAAGTGCATTAACTCTCGTGCTGATTTTAAGAAGTGTTCAGCTTTAGGTGTGATGAACAGAACAATTATACCTAAGTATCTACAAACTTGTAAAGAACGCTTTAGATGTTTGACGAGTTTCTTTTGAAAGTCCAAAGAGTCGGCAACATTACCTGCCTCATCGATAATTATGACTTTACCTCTGACTTTCTCAGCTCGTTCTTCATCGTTTTTACATTTCTTGTCTATTGCGTCCATTTCAGCAATTCTCATAAGATACTCATCAATGGTGTAAAGAATGTCTTTCTCAATATCAAAAGTAGGGTCTAGAATTTCAGCCAATCTTAAACCTGAATAAGATTTACCTGAACCTGTTTCGCCCTCGATGATTATGTTAAAACCTTTATTCTTTTTATGTACTCGTTCATATATGAAACTCAGTAAAGGGTCTGAGTGGTCAATCTGTACTTTGACCATTTTCCACCTCTTGTTTTTCTTCAACTTGTTCTTCAATTTCTTCTTTAACTTCTACTTCAAAGTCTGGATATTTGTTCGGTAAGAGTTTTGTCTTGTTATCATCAACTACAACTGCTCCGTGTTTTTTACCAAGTAAATTATATTTTGTAGCTCTTGACACGCATATATGAAAAACTCTATCTAGAAATGTATCCCAAGCAACTCTGAAGTCGTGATTGGTTACGCTATGAGATTTGTGGTTCTTCTTTTCCTCCTCCCAAGAATCATAAACTTCTACAAATTCGGAATCATCTCTTTGAAAATCGTAGCCCACTAACAAGGTTCTTATAAATCTTATAGTTCTTTCTTTTGCAAGTTGTACTGACGGGTCATTTGCTGGAGATACAACAAGTTCTCCATATTTATCAAAATATTTTATAACTAAGCCGTGGAAGTCAAGCGTAGTTCTTTTCTCATATGGATTATTGTCTTCAGCATAATCCCATTGTCCCATGTATTACACAAAACTTTGAAGTATTTAAACTTTATCGTAATTGTTAAATATGAGCGACATCTTAGTTTATCATGGTTGTAAGAATTATAGGTCAAAACCCACCTCCTAAAAAGACGACCACCAAAAGTAAATGGACAGGCAAAACGATACCTGTAATTTTTGTCGATAGAAAAAAAGAAACTCAGGCTGAAACATTAGTTAAAGCAATTCGTACTTCCTCGGCGTATGGTAGTTCAGGAATTAAGAAGAAAACGAGTGATATAGTTCTTCAAGAGGCTGGAGTTGATATAAGTGATGAGGCTCAAGCTGTTGCTGTTTCTCGTGAGTTTGGTAGTCAAGCAGTTCAAGAGAAAGCTGAAACAGAATTTATTGAATCAAAAACTCCAACTACTACAACAGTTACAGGTAGGGCTGGTAGAGAGGCGTTGGTTGAGTCTGGAGAAGTTATAACTCAAAGTGGAATGATAGTGGCTGATTATCTTGGAGGAATTGGCGACCAAGACCCAAAGTTTGTAGAGCGAAGACAATTTCTTGGTGGCGTGATTGGAGGAGGAGTTGGTTCTATTGCTGGAACTTTTCCACTTTTAGTGGGAGCTGGAGCAGTTGCTATTTCGCCCGTTGAGGCATTAGTAACTGATGATTTCCAAGCAAGTAAAAGAGAGCTAGGTATAATTAAAACAGATGTAACTACAAGTGTTGCTGGAGTTGGTTTATTTGTGAATCAATTAGGAAGTGGAGAACTAACGCTTAGCTCAACTGAGACTGGAACTTTAGTTGGTAGTCTTGGAACTGTTGCAGTATCTGGAGGAAAGGGAGTGGTTTCTATTGCTAAGAGAGTTAAAGCTGGGCGTAGAGTAAGGTTGCTAAAAGGAGCTTTGGCTGAATTAGATGATGTTCCTTTAGCATCAACTAAACCTTTCGATATTAATATAATTGAAAAACCTTCAGGGTTTCAACAAGCTCATATTGATTTGTTAGCAAAAGGTAGTAAGCAACTGAAAAAGGGAGGACAAATAGAGCGTCAAGTTATAATTGGAGGTCGCCAAGCTGAAACTCTTGTATCGGATTTGAAGAAACTTGAAAGAGGTCTTGATGGTGTTGTAGTTAAAAAGGTTAGAGTATCGGGGAGTAAAGGAGGAGTTGAAGTTTTACAAGAAGTTAGTATAACTGCTAAACCAAAGCGTAAATTGGTTCAAGTCGGAGATGATGTTATTAAGATTTTTGCAAAGGAAAAGCAAGGTAAAGAATTATTTAGACTTAAAGGAACTGCTAGAGATTTGACAAAGACAATCTCAGCATCTCAGAAAAGAGGAGGGATTACGACTTTCTTTGCTGGAGGAGAGAAAATTAGATTTGGCTCTGACGTATTTGGTAAAGGAGGACGCATATTTACTGAAAAAGGGAGTCCATTTAGAGCAACAGGAAAAGCAAGAGTTAAGACTCTTGAGAAACCTCTGAGATTGGAAGGAACGCCACTTAAACAGGTTGCCGTTGGAGAATTAACAACAGGTGTTTTTGATATAGCTAAGAAAGGAAAACCTTTGAAATTTGCTAAATTCAAACTCGGAGATACCCTTAAAGGAGATAAATCAGGCTCAAAATTCTTAGCTGGTAAGACTACTAAAGTTAAAGGTAAAGGGAGCGAAACTATCTCTCTCAATATTGGTGCTGGAATTTCTACTGCATTAACAGGTTCAACAAAGAGTATCAAGAAACAAGGAGCTGATATATTAACAGGGTTAAAAGTTAAAGGTAAGGTTGCTACTCAAAGAGGGACTGGCTTTGGTAGTATTACAACTGCTGGAGCAAGTGGTTCAGCTCAAGTTTTGAGTGGTCGTTCAACCATAATTCGGTCTTCTGGAAAAGGTGTGATTCCTAATCTAAAGTTCGATATAGGTTCATCATTTAAAACGGGACAATCAAGCGATAAAATTCTCTCTGGGGGTTTTAAAACCAAGAAAGGTTCTAGGGAATTATTAGGTCGCAGTAGTGCTACTTCTTCCGATTTAGGACAATTATTTGATGTAAAGTTTGATACAAACTTAGTGGATACTACCAAAACAAGAACTGTTGGTCGTGGAGTGTCAGCCGTCCCTCTATTTACGTTTGATGTAGTTCCTCCAAGTTTTGATAAACCTCCTCCACCTCCTCCCTCTATTCCAACATTTGACTTCATCAGTGGGCGAAAACCAAGGAAAAGACGTGCAAAAAGAAGAAAAGGTAAAGGTAAAAGAGGTCGAGTTACTCCAAGTTTTGAGGCAATTTTGTTCAGACGCCGAGGAAAAAAGCCAAAAAGAAAGGTATTCACAGGATTTGAAGATAGACCAATATTTTAATAAGCTCTTAGTATCATGGTTTTCCAAAAATAGAGCCTCAGTATAACGTTTGTCCAGTAAAAACGCTATACTAAGGAGTACTGGACAAAAATAAATCTGTACGGGTTGAAAATAATATTATATCTAGTGTTCTTATATTCTATATTAAGGAGTTATATATTTAGTTAATATCTTATAGTAATATTTAAATATAAGTTACGTTATAGATAATTTATGGGAAGACCTAAACAACTTAACAAACCAAGATTAACTACTTTATACATCGAAGAAGAATATTTAAATGAGATAGATAAACAAAAAATAAAAGTAGGTGAATATGTCCGTGATTTACTCAAAGAGAAGTTTTCTAATTTAGATACAAATAAAGAGTTGCAAAAATATAGAGATAAATCCAAGTCGTTAGGTTATGAACTAAAAGAGATAAAAGAAGAAAACAGACGGCTAAGAATTAAATTAAATCCCGAAGATTTACTAAGCGAAGAAATAGAAGCTAAGGCTGAAGAACTAGCAGAAGAATATAACGGCGAGGAAGACCGAAGAATAGAAGCCGTAACATCACACCATAAAAAACTACTAAGAGATTATAAACCGTTAGAAGAAACTGATGAAGAATATAAGATTAGGTTTAAAGAATTGGTTGATAAAAGATTAACCTATAATC
>Ga0208299_1001983_pt1 | contig 14415 bp, 19 predicted proteins | sample 15_taG_FD_184089 | JGI IMG/M metagenome (GOLD analysis project Ga0208299, IMG submission 184089) | Marine viral communities from the Subarctic Pacific Ocean - 15_ETSP_OMZ_AT15312 metaG (SPAdes) (version 2) | ecosystem: Environmental > Aquatic > Marine > Oceanic | place: Pacific Ocean | collected...
ATGATACTGTTCTTCGAGACCAGATTATCGATTATCTCCAGAGAATACGCCACAATCCAGACATGGGCGATCTTGAATATGTTAAGGACAAAGCTCTAGATTTCTGTCGAAAACAGGCGTTCAAGGGTGCGCTAGAACAAGCAGTAGATTTAATTCAAACAGACAAGTTCGATTCAGTCATGGATCTAATGCGTCACGCACTATCTGTAGGCACAACCCCGTCAATAGGGCATGACCTCTTTGAAGATATGGACGCACGTTTTACAAGAATTAGCCGTCACCCGGTTGCAACTGGGATCGATGTTCTCGATCAAAAAGGCGTCTTAAGCGGTGGTTTGGGCCGAGGAGAGATCGGGGTTATTACAGCGCCGACCGGCGTGGGAAAATCTCATATGCTCGTAAATCTTGGAGCTGCTGCAGTAAAGAAAGGCAAAAATGTTGTTCATTACACGTTTGAGCTTACCGAGAACTCAACAGGACTTCGTTATGATTCTAATATTTGTATGATCCCTTCTAATGAAGTTCCAGAAAGAAGCGATGAAGTAAAAGAAGCATATGCGGGCATGGAAAATCTTGGGCGCCTTATGATCAAGGAATATCCTACAGGAACAGCAACAGTTCAAACCCTACGTTCCCATATTGAAAAACTATCCCTTAAAGGGTTTGTTCCTGATTTGCTCGTTATTGACTATGCAGATATTATGAGATCTTCTCGACAATATGAATCTATGCGACACGAACTCAAGAAGGTATATGAAGATCTTCGAAACCTAGCAATGGAAAAAAACTTACCAATTTGGACTGCCTCGCAAAGCAATCGTGAAAGTGCAACCTCAGATATTGTCGGTCTTGAAAGCATGGCTGAGTCATACGGAAAAGCTCAAGTTGCTGATGTTGTTATTTCCATTTCCAGAAAGCCAGCTGAGAAAGCATCCGGAATGGGCAGGCTTTTTGTTGCCAAAAATAGAGCAGGCCGAGATGGAATTGTATTTCCAGTAAGGCTTAATACTGCGATGTCAATATTCTCTGTAGTTGAAAACACAGAAGAGATGACACTGGCAGAAGCACAAAACAAAAATGAAAACGATATAAAGAAAGTTTTGCAACAAAAGTGGAAGCAAGTCAGCAAAAGAGAAAACATTAAAGAAGAAAAGTAATAGAATCTCTTAAGCATGATAAGAAAAAAGGATAAAATGAAAACATATAATGAAGTTTTTGAAAGATCCGTTGAATATTTCAAAGGGGACGAGTTAGCTGCCTCCGTATTCGCGACTAAGTATGCACTTCAAGACAAGCAAGGCAACTTCTTAGAGACAAACCCCGATCAAATGCATCGCCGCCTAGCAAAAGAGTTTGCTAGGATTGAGGAAAAATATCCCAATCCTATGTCCGAAGAGACAATTTATGATCTTTTGGCGGATTTTAAGTATGTTGTCCCGCAAGGTTCCCCCATGTCTGGCATCGGAAATCCTCACCAAGTTCAATCATTATCAAATTGCTTTGTAATCGATTCCCCGACAGATTCTTACGGTGGAATTCTCAAAGCTGATCAAGAGCAAGTACAGATTATGAAGCGACGCGGAGGCGTCGGATTTGATATCTCTACTATTCGTCCCAAGGGTATGAATACATCAAATGCTGCAAAGACAACTGACGGGATCGGTGTCTTTATGGAAAGATTTTCTAATTCCTGTCGAGAAGTTGCGCAAGGCGGACGCCGCGGCGCTCTGATGCTCACAATATCAGTTCATCATCCAGACATTGAGACGTTTATTAATATAAAGCGTGATCTAACGAAGGTGACAGGGGCTAATATTTCAATTCGCCTGACTGATGAGTTTATGGAAGCTGTGGAAAATGACGAGAGTTATGAACTAAGATTTCCCGTCGATTCGACAAATGACAATCGAATTTTTACTCAAACTACTTCTGCTAAAGAAATATGGAACCAAGTAATCGAATCAGCACACGGCTCGGCAGAGCCCGGGCTTTTATTTTGGGACAATGTTCTTAACTACACTCCTGCGCAGATCTATAAAGATGAGGGATTCAATACAATTAGTACTAATCCTTGCAGTGAAATTACGCTGTCAGCTTACGACTCATGTCGGCTTTTACTTTTGAATACTACGTCGTTCGTAAAAAACCCATTCCAAGAAAATGCTGAATTTGATTTTGATTTATTCAAGAGCGTAACGATTCAGGCTCAAAGATTGATGGATGACCTGGTAGATCTTGAGATTGAATGTGTAGATAAAATTATTTCAAAAATAAAGTCTGACCCAGAAGACATATCTGTTAGAAGGACAGAGTTGGATCTATGGAAGAGAGTCAAAGATGTTGCCCTCAAAGGACGACGAACTGGCTTAGGCGTCACCGGAATTGGTGACACACTTGCTATGCTCGGTCAAACATACGGGTCTAAGGAATCTATCTTCTCAACTGAAGACATCTATAGAACGATGGCAGTGTCTGCATATGAGTCATCGTGTCAGATGGCAACCGAGCGAGGTTCATTCCCCGCTTACGATTTTAGCAAGGAGGTGGGACATCCATTTATGGAACGCCTCTTTGAAGCCTCACCAGAGTTACGAGAATTACACGAGGCACATGGCCGAAGGAATATTGCATTAACAACAACAGCACCTTGTGGAAGTGTCTCAACGTTAACACAGACTACCTCTGGAATCGAGCCGGCATTTATGTTAAAATATACACGCCGAAAAAAGATCAACCTAAACGATCCTGACGCAAAAGCAGATTTTGTTGATGACCTTGGTGACCGATGGCAAGAATTTGATGTATATCACCACGGGTTTAAGTCTTGGATGGATGCTACTGGGAAAACAGAGATTGAAGAAAGTCCGTACAGCGAAGCAACAGCTAATGAAATTGTGTGGGAGTCTGCAGTAGATCTCCAGGCAGCAGCACAAAAATGGGTATGTCACGCAATTAGCAAGACAATAAATCTACCAAGCAATGTGACTGTAGACGATGTTAAGAACGTATATTGGAGAGGCTGGAAACAGGGCCTCAAAGGTGTTACGGTTTATCGTGACGGATGCAGAACAGGCGTCTTAGTTTCGTCAGACTCGGACAGCAGCACGACAGATAGATTTGTAGAAACTCCGGCACCGAAAAGAGAAGATTTATTAAAGTGCGATATCCACCACGCATCGATCAAAGGTGAAAAATGGACAATTCTTGTCGGGCTTATGGACGGAAAACCTTACGAAGTATTCGGTGGCCTGGCAAATAAAATTGAGATCCCCCGATATTATAGAGCAGGCAGCTTGACAAAAAGGACAAGAAAGACCAGAAATTCTATTTATGACTTAAGGTTTGGCCACAAGACAGATGAGTTCTGCATTAAAGATGTAGTCGAAGTATTCGATAATCCAAACTATTCAGCATTTACACGAACTATCTCTCTCGCCCTAAGGCACGGCGCCCCCGTCTCCTTTATGGTCGAGCAGCTCCACAAAGATCGAGATACTGATTTCTCTTCTTTCTCTCGAGTTATTGCTCGCGTACTTAAAAACTATATTAAGGATGGAACTGTGTCAGGCCGAAAAGTTTGTGATGAGTGCTCAGCAGAGGACTCTCTTGTCTATCAAGAAGGTTGTGTAACTTGCAAAGCTTGCGGAATTGGAAAGTGCGGATAGTTATATTCGAAGGAGGGACCAGATATGAGAAAATCAATATCAATAGATGAAAAAATCAGTGAAATCAAATTAAGATATAATCCAATTGTTATCACTGTAAATAAGTTTGACGAGGATGCTGCGCGGAAGTTTCGAGATGAAATAAACGCAGCCCATAACACCGGCCAGCCGGTCATACCTGTAGTGATCGCGTCATACGGCGGCGCAGTATATTCTCTTTTGAATATGATTGACACTATTGAGAGCGCCACTCTTCCAATCATGACTATTGCAGAAGGCAAAGCCATGTCATGCGGCGCCGTTCTGCTTTCCTGCGGTACGAAGGGTTACCGATATGCAGCCCCTAATGCAACAATCATGATCCATGACGTTAGCTCGATGAGCAGTCGACAAAAAGTAGAAGAGCTCAAAGCAGATGTAAACGAATCAGATCGATTGAACAATAAAATAATGCGCCTTATGTCTTCTAACTGCGGAAAGCGCCCAGACTATTTTCTTAAAGAAATTCATAAGCGTGGACGAGCAGACTGGTTTCTTGAGGCTGATGAATGTCTAGAATCTGGATTAGTTGATCATGTCGGTCTTCCCGAAATGAAAATTTCTGTTAATGTAGAAATCGATATCGAATAGTTAATAGATGTACCCTTAAAGGAGTTCGTCTATGTCTGATTCTATTTTTCGAAAAGTCCCCAAGACTGGTGTAATATTCACCACCGCGTCAGCAATGAAACTAGGCTTCTATAGAGGCCATCCTGATTGGTGTAATTTCGGCCAAGGCCAGCCTGAGACAGGATACTTAGATGGCGGCCTTGAGCGCATCACTCGTATCGATATTTCAGAAGGGGATCATGAATACGCGCCCGTTGGCGGCCTTCTTGAGTTACGAGAAACCATCGCCAACATGTACAATGAACTCTATAGAAAAAATAAGAAATCTAAGTACACAGCAGAGAATGTTTCCATCGCTGGCGGCGGCCGAACCATCCTTACAAGAACAGTCGCAGCCCTAGACAATATCAATCTAGGGCATTTTCTTCCCGATTACACAGCATACGAAGAGCTTCTTTCTACGTTCAAAGGGTTTAATACTATTCCAATTATGCTAGATCCAGATAATGGGTATACTTTTTCACCCCAAGATCTCCAGCGTGAAATCCAAGGCAGAGGTCTCGGTGCAGTACTTGTATCAAACCCATGTAACCCAACTGGAAAAACAATTTCAGGAAGGCATCTAAGATCTTGGCTTAAAGTGGGACGAGAGACAGGCTGCTGCCTGATTATGGATGAGTTCTACAGCTCTTATATCTGGGAAGGTGTGCCGACAGGAGAGACGCTCAGTTGCGCCAAACACATTAACGATGTGAACAAAAACAATGTCTTGATAGTCAACGGCCTTGGAAAAAATCAAAGATATCCTGGCTGGAGAATTGGCTGGGTCATCGGCCCTAAAGATGTTATCAAATCTATTAATAGCGCCGGTAGCTTCTTAGATGGAGGTGCCCCCCGTCCAATTCAAAGAGCAGCGGTTCCTCTTCTTAGTCCCGAAGCTGTGACACAAGAGACAGAATCTATTCAAAAAGAATTTAGACAAAAACGTCAAGTAATGATGGACGGGCTTAGAAAAATTGGAGTAACATTTGATTGTGAACCTGGAGGATCGTTTTACTTATGGGGAAACGTGTCAGCATTACCTGAGGGTCTAAATACTGGCATGGGCTTCTTTCACGCGTGCTTAGAAAAGAAGGTGATTGCTGTCCCAGGAGAGTTCTTTGATGTCAATCCAGGAAAAAGAATGAAGAATGCTGGATCAAGATTTAAAAATTATTTAAGATTTTCGTACGGCCCTGACATTGATACGATTAATAAAGGCTTAGCTCGTCTCGAAGAGATGGTTCAAGAAAGACTCTGACTTAAAATATATTGCTTCATATGTAGTTTACAGCGCACCTATTTTCTCGTGACAAAACAAACATAGCAGGAGCTTTTAAATGAATCCAGTCAATCTAGTCGCCAAGATCACGATGGACTGCGACTTCGATCTCAACTCCACCGAGTATCGTTGCGAACAGATCGGTCCTTACAAGCGTGCCTTCGTCGGAGTTACATACCACTGCGGATAAAAAATACAAATCTAGTTTCAAGACTTCAACCCGCCTATGTTCCATAAGCCGAGCTTAGGCGGGTTGAACGCTTTTCAGGTGACTAAATTATAAACATTTTGTCTTGAATGCAATACAATTAGTCATAAATACCAAGGAGGTATAAATGGCTAAGAAAGTTTATAAGTTACACGATGAAGTGATCAGCGAAGTTGCTCGCTCTTTGCAGAGAGCTCTACTGACAGGAACTGATATTGTTGATCATCTGCGTCAGATCGAGCTAAACGTTCAGCGCGGCGAAAGTAACGTAACGCTATCAGAAGCGTTTGTCAAGCGTCAGACTGAGAACGACGATAGAATGGTTGAAGAAGCTGAGACTCTCAAGCTTGAGTCTGAGTAATAGGCGCAAAAGATGTCTTCTGATAGATTAGATGCTATCTTCTTTCTTCAAGAAAGATTTATGGAACAGCTGTCTGAGCACAAAGAACCTTTGCCTTCTTGGCCCGTCGATCCTTCTGACAAGAAGGCGCAGCAGTTTATTCGAGATATTATTCATCGAGGAACTGAAGAGTCTTTTGAAGCGCTCTTGCATCTTAAGAACTGGAAGCCTCACAAGCACACTGAAAATAAAGAATTTGATCGAGATGAATTTCTCGAGGAGATGATTGACGACTTCACTTACAAACTTGAAGCGTTGATCTTAATGGGTTATGAGCCACAAGAATTTTTTGACGCATTTTGTAAAAAGAATAGAAGAAATCTGGACCGAGTCACAGGAGAGTACTGAGCTACTTGATTACCTGTTTAAGACACAGCGAGAATTCTCTTCTAAATTCATAGATCAAGAAAATCTTTCTCTAGAGCAAAAAGAGCGCCTCACACAAGAGTTTGCGCTAGCACTTCACAACGAAGTTTCTTCACTCGTTCGAGAGATTAATTTTAAGCATCACGCAAATGAACGCAAGTCAGTCGTCAAAAACTCTATCCTGTTTGAAGGAATAGATTGTTTTCGATATATTCTTGCAATTATGAATCTATGGGGATTCTCGCCAGAAGAGTTTTTAGAAGCGTTCAATGACAAAACCGCGTACTTAGATATAAAGTATGACAGCGATCAAGAGTGGGAAGGTCAACCCGTAATTCTAGTAGATGTAGATGACGTAGTTGCAAACTTTAGAGGAGGGTACGCTGGCTATTTAAATTCTCTTGAAGGTGTAAGCGTAGACGTAAACTCTAAAGAATATTACTTTACTGAAGGTGTCCCAAGAGATCGATATAACCCAGAGCTAATATTTCAAGATTTTATTGAAGAGCGTTATCTTAGGGGTTTAGAGCCAGAAAAGGACATGATCGAAGCAGTAAATCAGCTTTATGACAAAGGGTACTGGATTCATGTTCTTACCGCCCGACCGGACTGGAATCAAACTTGCAAATATGATTCTTACACTTGGCTAGCTAAGTCTGGCCTTAAGTTCCACAGAGTTTCATTTTCTCCTGAGAAGATGATTTGGGCAGCTAAGTCTAAATATTACGATCACGATGCAATTATTTGTGCGATTGATGACTCTCCTAAGCATTCTAGAGAATATGCTAAGCACGGAATACCGGTTATTGTACCAGTGAAATCTTACAACGAAGAGCTTCGTGGAGTGGATAATATCCACATGGTCGAAGAAGGAATTGAAGTACCTGAGATTGTATTAAACTTTAAGAGATAGTGCATATTTAATTCCGAGAGGAATTTTCATGTATAAGCTCCCGTATCTGACTGATATCAGAGAGAAAATAGACAAGAAAATAAAGAACGACCCAGATTTTTACGACAATGTAAGAGTAAAAGGTCTCCGCTCAGATATTGCTGACCTGTTAAAAGATATGAGAAAATGGGTTGATAGCAAAGATAGAAACCAGGTTTTAGCAAAAAATAAAACCTATTTACCTACGAAAGAGTCAAATCAGCAAGTGAATGGATTTATCCAGCGCCATGCAGATATAGTTGACACAGCAAAAAGGCTAGGAATCCATGAAGACAAAGCTTGAAGTTAAAAAACCAATCCAGGAAGTTTTTCCTGACGCAAGCAAAGGCGATTGCGATGTTTTCGCAGTTTTTGATTTTGATGAGACTATTGCCATCACAAATTCTTTGGTTCACGTTGTTGACAGTAAAACAAAGGAAAAACTAAGATCTTTCACGCCCGACCAGTATGCTGTCCAGTTCGGCACGGGTGAAGACAAGCTCGCCGAAAATGAAGAATTTGACTATTCGGAGTTTGATGATGTCGATCCAGATTCTACTGATGTTACTCCGGTTTTTGAGATTCTTAAGAGCGTAGTAAAGTGTGGAGCTTCTGCTGCAGCAATTTTAACTGCAAGGGGTAAAGAAGCCCAAAAACCCATCAAGGACTTTCTAGCTAAGCTAGGTGTAAGACTCCAGGTTGTTCATGGTGTTGACAGCGCGCTAGGTTCTGCAAAAGCAGAAAGATTCAGAGGGTATGCAAAGCAGTTCAACCCCTCGACAATGCATTTTTATGAGGATTCAGACTCTAACAGAGCGGCTGTTGAAGAGATGGTCAGGAGCTCTAAAGATTTCGACGGTATTGATGTTTATCTTCACAATGTAAAAAAAGGGCATAAGCAGCCTTCTGGTCATGTTAACGTTACTTATGAACCCCCAGTTGAGCCAGACAATCCGATGGTCAAGGAAGCTAGAGACAAGACAGCTAATCTTATTGTTGAGGCTCTCACCAATACGGATGTCCGTCGAATTGAATCAATTGCTCGAAGAGAGATAAGAGCTTATCTCCAGCAAAATCTTGAGAAAAAAGTAGTGAATTTCATCCAAAAAGAACTCAAGGGAAAAGAGAGTGAGAAGGTTATCAAGAATATTGCCTCTAAGATGATCGTGGATCTCTACAGATCGCTCTGGATAAAGAGATCTTTTTGGGAAAGTGATATCAAATAAGGTTAAACATTCAAGCAATATGTGATAATATTTTTTATGCTTTCATAGGAGATATTACAGCATGCCCCAGAATCCCAAGCTTAACCCAGTTAATTTACCAATGCCGCTTCGTTTCGGTGAAGAACCCCAGACTGAATTTGTCAATGACCTTGATGCGCTTCGCGTTGAGCTTGTCGACAGTCCTACTGGTGAACAAATTAGAAATGTTGCGTATCGTTATGTGAAGGCAACTTGGGCCGACTCTCCTGAACAAACTGATCCCTTGAATGCCACTCAAAGAGAACTGAGCGAAACCCTTGAAGACGTGATGCAGTTTCGAGCACTTCCAGCTGGAATGGAAGCTATGAGCTTTACATTCTTAATCAGCGGAATCGATCTGCAGACCGTCACTCATTTAATCCGCCACCGCGCCGGCACCTTTGCTGCTCAGTGCACCGGCGACCGATGGCAATCACATAGTCGCGCCCTGGCCCCTGCTGCTATTCAAAACAGTCCAGAAATCTATAACCGCTGGAAGGACCACGTTGAGGCAGGCAAACAGCTGTATGCAGATATGATCGATACCAGGGAGATCTCGATTATGGATGCTAGGACCATTCTTCCGAGAGCCATCGAAACCTTTTATTATGCTCGGTTCAATCTGAAAGATCTAATCGGTTTTATTCGGCAACGCTGCGACAAGCAGATTCAACCCGCTGCTGATAATATCATGGCCGCCCAGATGGCGCTTGAGGTGTGCAAGGTAATTCCTGAGGCTGCAGCTGTGATTGGCACCCGAACTTTGACTGGACCAGCTATGCATTACGTTCGAAATATGAGAGCAGGAACTGGTACTAACCTTTACTGGCCAGATGCAGATACTGATGAAAAAATTGAGTATCATCCGAATGACACTATTTATCAAGCTGAGAGAGATGACGTCAACGGTACTAATCCTCCTGCCGATGAAACGGGTGAGAATAGCAAGTTTAGACAGCACTGGAACAACCTCCTCCGACAAATCAGTGATATTGAAATGGCCCATCGAGATCGAATGGGCCAGTAAATTGCCGTATGTGAATAAAAATACTTCTAGAAGAAGAATGCTTATTTACAGCTCTATCAATAAGGGTCTAACATTTCGAGATGTTAATGACGCTTTAAAGGCAGCAAAAGAGAAAGCTATTGCTGAACCAGAATTTATTGTTTGGGAAAATTATCTTTTCCCAATAGCAAAATCAGATACTCTTTTATACCAAGGTATAATAGAAGAAGGCTTAGATATTTCTCAAGTTGGTGCTCTGTTGTGGAAAAGATCTAAAAAGTCAGGGATTTCATAGGACATCTTAAATGACTCTCAAAGAACTAGATTTACATGGGATGAACCATGACTGGGCAAGAAAAGTTGTGATTTCTTGGACTAAAGAAAATCTACCACCCTATAAAATAATAACAGGAAATTCGAACGGCATGGAAAGAATTGTCAAAGAAGTCTTAGGTAAGAAGTATGATCTTAGCTATGAGAGTGAATATAATTTAGGAGCATTAATTGTTACCCCCAGATAAAAATAACCCAGAGATTATGCAGCTTATGTTTATGGCTGCAATGATCGAACTAGAAGAACTCAGAAGAAAAAATAGTTTATACTCTATTCTTTTGCCCTTTATGCTAACTATAGGTGTTGGAATCGGCTACTTCATTGGCCGAGGATAAATTAGGAGAAATAATGAAAGTCTATATCGCATCACCATTCTTTAACCCGAAGCAAGTAGAACAAGTCGAATTCATGAAAGATTCTTTGACTGCTACTGGCCACGAGTATTTCAGCCCCAAGGATTTTTTCGTCCTAAAGCCGAATGCAACCCAAGAAGATCGAACAAAAATCTTTGAAGTCAACTGTGAAAAGATCCAGTGGGCTGATTTTGTTCTGTGCAATACTGAAGCTAAGGATCTTGGAACGATTTGGGAAGCAGGATATGCTTACGGAATCAATAAGCCAGTTGTTTTCTTTGCTGAGGGTTTACCCGATGGGAAGTTTAACGTGATGCTCAGCGAGGCAGGAAAATCAGTAAACACAACTCGTGATGATATGATCGATTACCTAGACCGTGTAAGTGATGCGGGAGAGCTTATAATTGAACAGTACACGGGATTTACACAGTAGATATGAAATACGAACTCATTTCAGAAGAAAACGCTGATCAATTTAGCAGCAAGTCAGAGCTACCTAATCTTCTTATGTATCCGATAAAAAAGATCGATGAAAACATATACCAAGTTGGGAAAAAAGAGACAGTTGTTTTTTGGGGCACTGAAAATGGGGTAAATCTTAAGACTAGAAATGTTTCCCTGAAACCTATCGGTAGTTTTGATGGAAAGCTCGAAGAAGCGCTTGAGGTGCTGAAATCATCGCTGCCTCCCTCGCAAGCTTTTTTGATTTATGTTGAGGGAAATAATATCTGCCGGGAAATGGTCCCGCTTTTTAGGAATTAATAATATGGATATCAATAAGACAAAAGACATTTTAATCGAAGCCTATGAGCAACTCTCGTCATTTTCTAAGTCGATGAATTTTCTTGGAATCAATGATGATGATTTTAATTTTGATTTTGAGTGGATAGAGATGTGTATCGGTTTGTGCGAAGTATATGAAAGATCAGATAATGAATTTGTAAAAATGCGATCGATCAAAAAGCTTAGACTCTTAATGGAGCAAGATGAAGATGAAATGCAGCTTTCTTTTAACTTTGATGACAAAAGCAATCCTGTGCAATCCAGTATTAGGATTAGTAATGATCCTAACAGTACTGTCGACATCGCGTCAATTGAGTTTGAGAACGTTAATTTTTAATGCCTGTTGACAGAAAGCCTATTTTGAATGATCCAGAAATTATTTGGCCAGGCTCAATTGTGAAAATCAGGAATACTAGGAAGATAGGAACTGTTTTGCACTCCAATTGTTACGGATCAACTTATACTGTCCAGCTGCCCGACGGCACCAACGTTACTCTTTCAAAACATGAAGTGAAAGAAAAAAAATGAAAATTGTTATTACAGGCGAAGCAGGGTTTATTGGAGCCAATCTACCTGCATCTTTTGCTAACCTGGGACATGAGTTTGTCTCTTTGTTGAACTATAAAGACTTAGCATGTCTTGACACAGGAGAACCCTGTGTTTATAGAAATTCTGAGCAGGCTTGGGCTGACACGCTTCGAGATGAGAATATCGATCTTGTTGTTCACAATGCTGCTGTTGTTGGGACTGATGTTGTCGCTTTGCAACCTGAAGAATCAACTCTTTCTAACGTATCTGGTACATACAATATATGCCGAGCAGCGGAAAAGATTGATATTCCAGTGTGTTATATCGGAACCACAGTGATTTATAACACGGGCGCATATCAGTACCAGAAGATACATGAGCATTCCGATCGCCTCCCAAAGACGTTGTATGGAATCCAGAAATTAGCAGCAGAAAACATTGTAACTTCCATGACTCGTCGCCACAACATAATCAGACCCTTGTTTGCTTATGGCGGCGTAGGAGATATGAACAGCTTGATTTCTAAGACCTTTTATGCTGCTACAACTGGGGCAAAAGATATTGACATGTTTTTAGATCCTTCAAAGATCAAGGACTATATGCATGTTGAGGATTTTTGTGATGCAGTAGCTCTTGCCTGTCATAATCAATCCTGGTCAGATGACTTTAATGTCGCGGCTCAAAATCCCTATAACACCCTTGAGATCGTTGAAATAATGGAAAAAACGTCAGGATTAGATCTCAAGCCTCACATCAAGTGGCACCCAAAGACCGACTATCTCGGCAATCATCAATTAGATTCTTCTAAATTTAGAGGTAAGTTTAGCTGGGAACCCCGATATTCGCTTGAGTCAGGAATTCAAGCTGCTTGGGACTCAATCAAGACATCTCAAAATCCAGACTACAACCCGCTTAAATATCTAAATGAAGCAAAAGAAAAAGGCGTAGATCTAACCCAGTTCTACTGATCGGAGCGACATATGTCGAGTGTACTATCGGCTTAAAAATATTGCTCTAACCAGAGCAGAAAACAAACATAGCTATCATGTTGCAGCATGTATCTCAATAGGAAAAAGACGATACTACGGATGGAATAGCTATAAAACCTCTCCTCGCGCAAAGAGAAGACTTTATTGCAAGTCTCTAGGTCGACATGTGTTTACAAGCTGCATGCATGCAGAGATGCACGCAATGAGCAGGGCTATTTCACAGAATGAAGATCTTTCTAAAGCAAAGATGAAAATCGTAAGAGTGAGGAAAGACGGCGAGTTTACTATGTCTAAGCCTTGTAAGCACTGTCAACAAATGATGCAGGAATTCTGCATAAATCCCAAGAATGTTTCTTACACTGACTGGGATGGCACTATTCAAAATTTAATTTCATGGGACAAATATGACGAAAGAGATACCTGATAACGTAATTCCTTTTCCAATGCATAGAGTGCAACCAGAAAAGCAAGAAATGTCGTATCACCAGATCGCTTATGATACTTCGCCAGAAGATCTTTCGAACAAAGAGTTAGTATTTTGCATTAATAATACTGCTCTCTGCTTGCTAGGCGATGCTTATGACGAGAAATTCTGGTCTAGAAGAATTGCGGCACTGATGAAGCTAGGCATAGTTCTTGACCATCCGTCTATTCGAGATGTGTTCCCGGATATCGAAGAAACTGATACAATTATCTTTGAAAAAGATAGATTTGATGTTTGCGTGACAAGAGGCAAGGAAGTTATTTCTGTAATTGAATTAAAATGCCTTGCAGATTTAGGTGAAAATCAGCTTCAAAGATATACAGAAAAATTGAAAAAGAAAAAGTCACCCGGTGCGTCTAGATTTGTTGTGTCTTTGTTTGATCTAGACATAGCTCAAATACCCAGCCCTTGGTACGAGCTAGGATTGACTTATTTTTCTACTGCTTTTGCTGACCTAGCAGACGCGCTCATAAAAAATCCAGAGATCGCAAATGATTTTAATAACTGTCATGACTTTCTAGTCTTAATAAGTGAGTTAATATACAGGTTCAATACTTTGATGAATGACTTTGCTGAGAACGAAAACGGGATGGATGAGATGAAACCCTTAGTACAAAATACTGGATTTTTTAAACCCTTCGATAGAATTGTAAAAAGTTATGTAGCAGCTAAGGCTATGCGATTACTAGCAGCAGAAAACCAGGATGCTGAACTAGTATCTGGAAACACAAACGGCAACAACTTTTTTAATATAAGTACTTCCATCGCTGGCGTTGATGTAGGAATTCAATATCAAAATAATGCAGTAAAGCTATATCGAAACTCTTCTAAGAGCACGCCTTTTATTGATGATAAAGTTCTCAAAATTGCTGAGGATATCACGGGAAAGAAAGGGAAATTCTCTACTGATCGAGGCAAAGGGTTTAGGTCTATTCGTCTTAATGAAAGAGGGAAGCCCGCTGATGTGTGGTCACTAGACGGAAAATCAGAAGTGATTGAATTAATATTGAGATCTATTCGCGATCTTAACAAAGCATAAGCCTGTTATAAACTATTCTAAAATAAGATAAAATCTAAAATATGATTACGCAAGATTCCTGGATCCAATATTTTCCATACGAGACGCCTCGCCCTGTGCAGATTGATGCCATCAATCGCGTTTTAAACACATTTTTAAACACAAAAAAGAAGTTT
>Ga0208299_1001984_pt1 | contig 14415 bp, 13 predicted proteins | sample 15_taG_FD_184089 | JGI IMG/M metagenome (GOLD analysis project Ga0208299, IMG submission 184089) | Marine viral communities from the Subarctic Pacific Ocean - 15_ETSP_OMZ_AT15312 metaG (SPAdes) (version 2) | ecosystem: Environmental > Aquatic > Marine > Oceanic | place: Pacific Ocean | collected...
AAGTTAATTTGCGTGTCATCTGTTAAAGTTACTTCCCAATAGAATGTGGCATTAGCGTCAGCTGGGAAATCTGGGATTGTGTAGCTCTCTGCTGCTAAAAATCTTTCCTGTCCGTCTGAAGTAAAAGTTCCTGATACTTCTGTTCCATTATAAACCATAGTTGCAGAAGATATTTCAATACTAGCATCTATTGTAACATTAGCATAAAAGTTTTCTATTGCACCTTCAACAGTAGAGTTAGAGAATGTTTGTGAGTTCTCCTTAATTTTTACATCCCAACTTGTTGAAGAACTGTTTGTGTTTCCAATAGTATCATTTGCCCATAGAGTTAATGAGTTTTCATCTAATTCATATAAGAAACTAGAGTTTGCGTCACAAGGTGTTGTTGTGTTTGTTCCATTGTATTCATACCAACAAGAATCAATATTAGTATCTGTTACAGTATAATTTAAACTTATATTTTGGTCTTGTGCTAGGGCGTCAAAGATAGTAGTTGGATATGTTATATTAATACTTGGGGCAGTGGCATCTAAGCTTACTGTGTAGTTGGATGTTGCGAAACCACAGTCACCGTCGCTGTCACATGCTTGGACGTTCCAGATTGTGTCTCCTGTGGGAATTGTGTAGTTCCAGGTTTGGGTTGAGGATTGTACAGAATCCCCAGGTCTTAATCCTACACCTGAATTATATAGATTTGTTATATCTTCTGCAGTTAGAGCTCTCCCGAATACTCCAACCTCATCTATTATTCCATCAAATGTGGGTCCAGGACTACCACTTCCAGCATCATTACCTATAGCCAAAGTTGCTGCATTGTTACTTAAAGTACCTGATGAAAATGTTGCCATTAAAGTACCATTTAAGTAAATCTTATCAAAAGATGTATCATGAGTCATTGTAATCATGTACCATTGGTTTAGGCTAACTGAACTAGCATTTAGATTATCGTGTTCACAGGAAGATACTCCACATCCAAATCTCATTCTTAATGAACCATCGCTCTTTATTGTCATTCTAATAGACCCCCAAGACCCTGTTTCTGGTACATTTAGTATATCCATCTCTGTCCCTACAAAGCTTTCAGCTTTAAACCACGCTGTATATGATAACCCTGAATTATAATTATCAGGGTCAATGTGTCCAGATTCTATTCTGTCAGTTAAATTATCTGCCTCGAATTTATAAGCTGTTTCCAATATCCCTGTTGCATTATTTAATCCAAATGCTGTTAAACTATAGTTTCCTGTTTCATCTATAATTGGACTACCTGATGTCAATTCTTCATTAAGTTTGTAATATGAAATAAGGTTAGATTCATTGACTAGAATTTCTGGGATTGTACTATTCTTTAAACTCCATCCTCCGTCATTATTCCATAAAGACATATTAACTAATGTTGCTCCGCCAGTTACAGTTGCTGTTGCGTTGAATTCTATGTTTGCAGTGTCTGTGATTGAGGAGTCTGCTGGGGAGTTTAAAGTTACTGTAGAATATCCTGTTGCTTTTTCGTAATCAAGTGCATATAAACGATTCCATACTGAAGCACCATGCAGGTCACCAGTCCCAATAGAATAACTAACAGAAGAGCATACTCTTAGTCCACTAACTGCTTTATTTAGTGTATAGTAAGAGCTTCCAGATATGGAGCTTGCGGCAACATTATTAGTATCTTCTGTAGACCATGTTGCTCCATTGTATGATTGTAAGTAATAACTTGCTGATAATGTATTTGCTCCTAATGGGTTGCCTCCTGATGCCCCCTTATAAAAAACTTCTCTTATTGTTGTTTCTGTAAAAGTTCTTCCTACGCAAGTAGCTAGACTTACTGAACTAGGATAATCAGAAGCATAATATGTTCTTTCCGCATAGGTGTCGTTATCCCCATCATTTACGTTGTTAGGATTTGTAGCACTGTTGGGGTCATGCAATGTATCTAAAGACCCATTGGTCCATTCATATTCTGAACCCCAAACAGCCCATTCGTCAATCCATTCGCCATTTGTTTTAATAACCCAGTCCACTGTTCTGCTGGGTTTCTTCCATGCCTGTAATTGAACTTTATAGTTCCCTTCTGGTAAAACTTGTCCTAAGGCTAGTTTTTTATATCCTTCGTGTGTTCCAGTTTTAATATTTTCACATGATTCAATTTCAGTTCCATTAACTGAGGTCTCTCCTGTTGGAGTACATTGGTATTCAAATTCATCAATATTTCCCCAATATTCTAAAGTATATCTTCTAACGTCTTGGGTTTTCCAAGAGTTGTCTTCTTGTTGTGTTTTGAAAATTATGTCGTCGATTAAAGCATCATCTCCAGAAGTATAAGCTTCAAATGTAGAATAACAATAGTTACCTTCACATTGTTCAGTATGGTCTGTAATTGCAGCCTCAAATAGTGTTTTACCTAGACCAAATGTGTTTTCAATCTTAATAGGCTCATAGACATCCCATAAATCATTCCAATTAACATTTTTGTTTCCAATAGTTGCTGCGTTTGGATTGTGAGTGGTGATTACATCTTTTACATTATCGAATTGGGCTGCAGAAACAAAGCTAACTAAGAATAGGAATAAGAACAGGAAGGAAAATAGTCTTTTAGGATTCATTTCTTATAATTCCCGAAGTATCTTTTACACCTAGAGCAACAGATATATCCTCGTTGTTTAGTTTTCCAAGAATATTTACATTTAGGGCATTTAACTTTTCTTTTAACTTTAGATTTCTTCATACAAATTATAAGATTTACTACTATTTAAAACTTATGATTAGTAATCTAACTCGCCAGTTGGAGCATTTGTTCGTGTTCTTTGCCAATTAACTATACCAAGAGCTATCGAGAACAGCGATATAACAAATACAAACCATGGGAAGTTCATCATTATTTTGTTATAGACGGGGAAACTTATCAATGCCGTTCTAATCATTTCATTATCTAACAACAATCTATATATATTTGCTAAATAGAAAGAACCATAAGTTAAAGCAATCTCTACTATAAGCATTATACCCATCATCCAAGGTTTAGTCCCTGAATTATAACCTGCAAGTAACATTCCTAATACTAAAATGAATATAGAGAAGTAACTAAGATATATTAGTATAGATTTAGCAGCTAAGAATGGATAAAGCGTCATTGCGAATAGGTCTTGGCAGTTATCTGCTAAAACATTCCCTGTTAAATCACAATTAACTCCTTGTAATGCAGTTTGTGTTGTATCCATTACAAAATATGTAAGAGAGAATAATATACCAGAAACAGCGATAAATACTAAACCCCAGACTAAGAAGACTAAAGAACTCTTGTCTGATTCAAAAATTCTACTTAATTCCATTCTTTTTAGACTCCATTTGTAATATTAATTGTGCCATTTCTACATATCTGTCGTTATTCAACTTAAAATATTTAACTATATATGATTGAAAGTCTGATGGGGTTAAATCAAATTGCTTTGTTTTATCTAATAGTGTTAAATTTAAATTACCTTTCTTCCAAAATTCCATATTCTCGTCACTCATTCTAACAGATACTTTATTCTTCATCTTTCAACTCCTAAATTTAAATCGTCAATTATATCTGTAATTATCTTGAAGTGGTTGATTAATATTCCAATCCATACAATTATTACTAGGAAAAGACCAAATGAATAAATATCCAAACATAACACAAAGAAGTTATATATTTCCAAACTATTGAATGTGTGGATTAAGTCCTTGAACACAATTAAAAGCAACCAACCTAATGAATAATACCATAAGAATGAGTTTCTCATGAAGTTGTTTGTAAGTGTTTTTATGAATGTCTTACCCCAATTCCCATTATGTGCTTCAGCAATAGAGTTAGTTGAATCAGTGTTTTTAACACCCTTGTGCTTATGATATATAATATATATAAGTAACGAAATAGCTAGAATTATAAACATATCTGCGATAATAACTGTCATGTTTCTATCTTCTCCTGAAAGTGTAACTGGGAAGTCAAAGTCCATACAAGTTGTTACACCGTCGCCGTCTCCGCAAGTAGTCACTATATAATCTCCTACTTGTGTTGTGTTGCAGAAGGTATAATAAAAATTAAACCCATTGTCTGTTGCCATTGGGATAACTGTATAATTTTCAATATCGTTTGGAAATCTTATTTTGGTTACATTGATACTTGTAGCATTTGGGTGTGATTGTGGGATGGTTGCACATTCTCCTTGTTTGATTCCTTTAAGTGTTTGTTGCTCACCCAAAACAAGAGTAACGTTAAAAATAAGCAATATTCCAAAAAGTAATGCTATTATTTTATTATTCATTGTGTTTCTAAGTGTTTACTACTATTTAAATATTTCTAAATACAGTTTTTTTGCCTCATCCATGGTAATTTAGTATTATAATATCCATATCTCTTATACCTACAAGACAGGGTTGTTGCCACCTCCCCTATCGTCACATTACTCCCAGCACCAACTATATCAAAGTTTGTAGTTGTTGTGTCTACACTTCCATAGGTGTCATTACACCATGATTGTATATTATAGTTTCCTACAGGTCCGTTTAGGTTTGTAGGAGTTGTGTATGTATAGTTAGTTCCCATCCAGTTATACCACAGGGTATCAGTTCCAATTGTGTCTGTACAACTCATTTGATATGAGAATATTAAGTCAGTTGGGTCTATTGGGTTGTTGATTGTAACAGTTGGTGGAAAGTCAACTGTAAAAGTTACAGAATCAGAGGTTGATCCTTCTGAATCGTTAATCCAAACAGTCCATGTGTTAGATTCTTCTTCACTTGTGATTCCAGTAACATTATCACAACCTGTAATGCTCGTGTTTGTAACACCTTCGTCTAAACTGTACCAACAGTTAGCCATACTTGAATTAGTATGAGTAAATAATAATTCTGTTTGGTGTTCAGTATAAGTTGTGGTTTCTGGACTCACTATATTTATAGTAGGCAAAGTTGGGTCTGCGGTTAAGTATAAAGACCATGTGTCTGTTTGGTTAGAGTTTATTGAATCATTAAAGTACCATGTCCAGTTAATAAACCCAATGTCAGCAGTAATTGTCTTTTCAACTTTGATTTCTGTGTTATTAGCCCAAGTGGAAGTTGTGTTTATCCAATCAGTTGTATTATAATAGCTAAACGTATAATCTCCTCCACTTTGTTCTCCGTCTGTAAAAGTTATGTTGAAATAAACAACATCATTCTGTAGTGTTGTTGTAGTTAGGTTTGTTTTATTATTAAACCATAAAGGGTTGGTTATATCTGTTGGAGCTGCTGTTTCATTGACATAGATACTTGCATTTTGATAATTAGAACATTCTAAGTAATCACAAGCGTTAGCTTCTAGTGTCCATGTTTCTCCTGTTGTTGTTTGGTCAGAGTCTATTACCATGTGACCTGATTTAGTACCTTCGTATAGTTGTGTTATCTCTTCTGGAGATAGAGCTTTATTGTGAACTTGTACTTCATCTATTTGACCATCGAAATTCCAGCTAGTAGTTAAATGCTTTCCAATATATAATTGACTATCGGTTGTATCAATTGTTGCTGTTCCAGAAACTTTTAAATCATTATCTATATAACCAAAATAATCAGTTCCATTATATATCCAAACAAAGTGATGCCATTCTGTATCAATATCTATTCCAGTATCATAGTCATATGCTCCTCCCCAGAATGAAAACTCCCAATCAGTCCCAGAATCATCTGCTCCAAACCACATTGCATTAGACGATGCCCCTGCACCAAATGCAGCAATCATTGCCCAATTATCTTGTGATGCAGAGTTCGCCTTAGCCCAGGCGGACATTGTTCTTGGCTCATTTCCACTTATACCAATATTATCTGTGGAATAGAGATAGTCATTTGAAGTTCCATCAAAGTTATAATTTCCTAAAACTTTTCCAGTATTTAAATTATGAGTAGCACCCTGATTAATAGCGTCATTATTTCCATAATAGTCATATGGGTCATTATCTAATGGATAATAAGCAACTAATCCATCTTCAATTATTCTACTAGCGTTGATTGTATCATTTTTATACCAATTATAAAATGAGGTTACGTTATTGTCATCATAATCTGTTGTTGTTATGAATCCAGTTAAGTTGTCAGTTGTGTAATTATCTGTACTTGTTGCGTTTAGTATTAAATTATCAATTACAGGAGCTGTGTTTGGAAACTCTGTTACGCTGTAATTCAAAACATAAGGAGAAATATCTGTGTCGTCAGTATTTAGTACATCTTTAATTTGGATGAATTTTGATTTTTGTGACGCATTTGTTAATATTTTAGATTCACCGTCTTCTATTTTTCCTTCGTCGTCCCAGTCAGACCATTCAATATGATAATTACCTAATTCGTAAAGGTTTTGGATTTCTGAAGCCGATAAAGAACGGTTGTAAATACGGACTTCGTCAATTTGACCATCATAATCATAAGTTGCTGAATAAGCCCCTCCAAGAATTGCATAATCAAAATCAGCACATGCTGTTGATGTTTTTGTTAGTTCTCCATTATGATAAAAGTAAAGTCCTGTTGCATTATTAGACCAAGTAACTGAATTCCATATACCTTGTGTTTCACTTATAAGTAATGGTGATTCTTTTGTCGAACCTGCACAGGATATTGTTGAAACGTGGTCAGCTAAATCCCTTATTCCAAGAAAATCACCGCCTGTATTACCTAATGGAAGCCAATAACCAGTTGAAGGAACGTCAGGATTCATCCACATTGAAATTGTAAAAGTTTGAGGCAAAGTTGTTTCCGTTAAAGATATTGGAGTTCCTTTGTCAAAATCTGCTCCTTGTCCAACCAATCCATAGGATTCATTATAAACCTCTGTTCCAGAACTCCCATTATTAACTCCCAACTCATCATTAGCATCCCCATTTAATCCCCACAGCCCAACTAACCCAGCATCACTAATATTATAACTGTCCGCCGTTCGAGTCTGTAAACTCACATTAGTATCAGCATGTTGGGATAACCCTGCTTTGTAAAGGTCTTGAACTTCTGAAGTGTCTAATGAACGGTCGTAGATTAAGACTTCGTCGATTTGACCCGAAAAATTAGTAATTGCTGTTGCACTACCACGAACTTTTCCTATACTATCGTATATAAAGCTTTTAGAAGAATGTGATGATGATGAGATATTCTCACCATTAATATAAAAAGTCAAAATTGATGAATCATAGGTGGCAGTTACATGATACCATATATTTGTATCCATATTGTCTAGGGTTAATTCTTTTGTGGTACTATCGCTAAAAGTTACCCCAATATCCCTTGTTGAAATAAAGAGTCTACTCTCGCTTGTTGAATCACTTAGGATATGTCCTTTTATTTCGTCTGAATTAAACCAAGCTGAAAGCGAAAAGTCTGTAAGTGTATTAGATGATAGACCAATATAATCATCCGTCCCATCAAAGTTCATAGCCCCACTACTTAATCCAGTAGCATTAGTAACTCCACCAGATTGTGTCCCATCATTTCCTCCAACTAAATCATCAAAGGATTCATCTAATGTCCAGTAAGAAACTAAACCATCTGTTGTGTAAACACCGCTAACTACTGTTGCATCATGTCCGCCTACGTCGTCGTTAAAGTCTCCATCAAAATTCCAATGAGATACCAAATTATCATTAGTATAATCATCTAGATTAAACCTTGCATTGTATAATTCTGTTACTTCTGAAGAAGTTAGTGATTTATTAAAAATCATGGACTCATCCTGAAAACCATTAAAGTATAACGTATTACTTTTTGCACCAAAATATACTGGGTAATTTTCATTGTCCATAGCAGTATAAGTTCCACTATCAAACTCAGTATCATCTACCAAAACATTGTCTAAATAAATATCAATACCAGCTCCCGCATCATCCCCTCCACGCCCATCATAAGTTGTAACCAAATGATGCCATTCTCCCAAAGTTATTGCCGTGTCGTCTCGCCTACCTTCATAAGCAGTTCCATCATAAAGTATTAACGCAGGTTGGAATGTACTTCCACCAGGATATCTTAAAGTTACTACCCATTCAGTATTTGCTCCATCGGTCTTAATTATAATATTTTGATATGATGTATCATCATTTACCTTAATCCAAGTACTCGTAGAAAAAGGTTCATCGTCTGTCCCATTCCCAAAACTTAAAGAATCATCGTCTGCGACAGATAATCGGTCATTTGAACCATCAAACACCGCATATTCTTCAAACATATCCACGCCGTAGTAATCTCCATTAGTAGATTGCATAGCATATAAATCTAAAATCTCCGAATCAGATAAGGTTCTATTAAAAACTAAAACATCATCAATCTTCCCATCGAAATAAGCATTTCTAGCACCATTATATTCTTGTGCCCCTATTGTAATATGGTCTCTAAACCCAACACCACTCAACCACCCACCAGTATTAGAACCTGAGCTTATAGTTAAATTTTGCTTTATCCCATCGATATAAATATGCCAATCACTAGCATCGGATGTATAAATAATCTGGTGCCACCCGTCTAAACTAACAGTCCCATTAGATACTACAGCATTCCCCTTGGGAGAATCTCCTGTATCGTATGTTCCAATATATGGTTTTCCATTTGAATTAATCCCAGTATAAAACCATCTATTACTACCATCGTCACCCGAAGAAAATATAATATCAGAAGTTGCTTGAACATCCTGATAGACCCAGGCAACAACCGTTCCAGTTGAGGTTGAACCATAGGATGCTACATCATGATACAAATAATCATTTGTTCCATCAAACTCATACCCTTTGACCATGTCTCCCCTGGTGAGTGTTTCAGTTGCCTGATAAACAGTATATTCATAACCTGCATTATGGTCACTTAAGTCATTATTAAAATCCCAATAGCTAACCAACCCACTTTGATTCACATAATCCAAAGTATCAATATAATCACTATCAGCAATGCTCTGCGTCACATTCCAATAAGTTGAACTCTCGTTATAGAAAACCAAAGAACTAAAGTTACCTTCATTTGCATATTTACCATAATAGTTAGTATTGTTTGTTGTTCCGTTGTAAAGGGTTTGAATCTCTGAGGTTGATAAAACTCTATTAAATACTTGTGGATTATCTAATTGACCATTGAAGTACCAACCACTATCAGTTCTAGCACCAATAGTTGGGCCACTTGCCATTGCTTCCATTGCTATATAGCTACCAGAATCAGCGTCATTATCATCAACTCTAACACCATTGATATATATAGAAAAACCTTCATTCGTGCTGTTTCCCGAATAGGTTATTGTTGTATGATACCATTGGTCTGAGGATAGTGCTGTGTTATAATATCTACCAATAAATCCTCCAGCACTATCATCATATGCTCTGAAGTATAACTTTGAACCTAGAAGAAACATTAAAAATTCTCTATCTCCTCCTCCATTATATTTAGAAAGTAATGCTTGTGTTGATGATATAGAATCTGAATTAAACCATATACTTAGAGAAAATGGATAGTCTTTTGTTCCATCTCCAAAAGTAATACTGTCGTCTTGTTCTATGTATATATTATTGTCCGTCCCATCAAAATCAAAACACCCACCTAAATCATTTCCAGCATCAGTCACACCACATGAGGAGTTCCAAGTAGCACCGTTATTTGTTCCGTAATTATTATAGATGGAATTATCTTGAACGTATCCACCTGTTTCGTTGTCCGAGTTAAAATTCATATTCAGAATTGGGGTTTCTAATCTTGCACCAAGAGGAGTAAACTCAGCATGAAAGGTATCAACTGAGAAAGTTCCTTCAGTATAAACAAATTCTGTTTCAGGGTCTGTGTTATAAATATCACCTTCAAACATTATATCCCAATATCTGATTCTCCATAGACATTTGGCATAACTAGCAAATTCAGTAGATTCCTGTGTACATTCAGTCAAACCTTCAAATGTATAACCATTCCTAACTGGATAAACTTCAGCTCCTGTAATGGTATTTTCATCTTTATATATAAAAGAGTCAAAATTTAAGAAAACTTCTTCTTTGTTATAAATATTATTAATAGAATCTGTTAGTGTGTATCTGGGTGTTTGTTCAAGTCGTCCCATGTCTTCATTAAAAGTCATCCCTCTTTCATTATTCCATATCCTGTAACCAAACTTCTTTATAGGATAAGCGTCACTTGGAGCATCCCAAAAGAATCTCTTAGAACTATTGTCAATCATCCATACAGCTTCTTCACCTTCAATTATATCTCGAGAACTATCCAATATTTGAATTAAATATCCATCTTGTTCATAAGCAACTGATTCTTTTTGAATCCAAGTATTATTAATTAATTCAAAATAAACTGAGTTATTAAACATTTTAATTTTCTTATTGTTTTCTGTAGGTATATAACAATAACCATATCTATCTATTGAATTTCCAGATTCGGAAGCTGGTATAATAGTTCCTACAAGTTCACCAGTAGATAATAATGTTGGGTCTGTTTTGTCTAAATTATCTAAGTTATTGAAATTAACTCCCTGTTGTCCTTCCCATGATTCGTTAGAAATAGCTAGTGGGATTGCTTCTAAATCATTAACAGAAGTAGCTCTTGTATCAACTGAACATAAATAATTTTGTCCATTGTATTCATAAGGCATAGCAAATACCCAACCTTCACTGTCTTTAGCTACCCAACCCTCTCTTTGAATTATGGTGTCATTACCTGAGACTACTATGTTTTCTTTAATGTTATCTTCAACAATTTTAAATTCAACAGCTGAAATAAAGCTCATGCTAAGTAATAAAATCAGAGCTAAGAATAAACCTGTATTTCGCATGTTTATAGTAGTAAATTGGTATTTAAATAATTAACCATTATCTAGTAGACCATGCTCCTTGTTTTCTTATATTCCAAACAGAATGCACAAATGTGAATACGAAAAAGAATTCATATAAAAATGCCCAACAAATTTTGTATTTAAATTCTTTCGGATTTTCTACAATCATTATGATTGAATAAAATGATGCCATTAATATAAACCATAGAATAGTAAAAAATAATACAGGGATTGAAAAATTGATTATAAGATTAAATACAAAGAAAAATTTTAAAACAATCATCATTATTAACATAAAGAAGCTTACTTGAGTGTCTATGAACATCAATTTAGCATTCCAGAAAGGTTCTTTCCAAATTAGGAAAGTCTCTCTAAGTACTCCTCGTCTCCATCTTTCCATTGTTTTCCAAAACTTCTTATAAGTTTCAGGCATAAAGGTATGTCCGATAGCATTCTCTTGATAAGCTATTTGCTTTCCAAACCTAGCCTGAATCCGTTGAGTTAGGTAGCGGTCATCTGAAATTGCACAGGGTTTACCTAAAAATGTTTGATGAGTGTAGTCATATTCTAACTTCCTAAGCAAATCTGTTCTGTAAGCTGAAATTGCTCCTGCGATTACAACCATAAATCCAGCATTAGCTGAAGATTTTCTAAATATATTGCATGAAGTCCAAAACATAGCTGAAATACATTTGGTTAAAAAATTAGTGTTTTTATTAGCTAAAGTCACTTGTCCAGCACTAGCTCCAATATTGGGATTGTTAAATGGTTTAATCAGTTCTATGAATGCCTTCTCTTCTATGATTGTATCTGAATCTATAAATATACAAATCTCTGTATCTACATATTCAAGCCCTTTAGCATGGGCAAACCTTTTACCTTGTCTTGTCTCTCTAATTAGTCTTAAAGATGGATATCTTTTATCTAATAATTGCATTGTTTTATAACATTCTGAATCCTTTGGATTGTTGTTATCCACTAGAATGACTTGCTTCTTACCGTAGGCAAGAATACAAGATTCTACGCATTTAATCAATTCTTCCTTTCCCTCGTTGTAGGAAGGTATAACTACTGAGAATGGTTCAGTATAGTAACCATAATCCTTTTTTTCTTGAGATAACCATAAGGCGTAAACGTAAGTGATATACGCCAAGCTAACTATTGAAACTATTAATCCCAATACCATTTTAATAACCTGGTGTTGGCAAATAAATTATTGTAGAACTTCCACCTGATTTCTTCTTTTTAGATTCTCGTTCTAAATTATCACGAGTGATATTTAAAACTCTCTCATTATATTCAAGTTCAATTCTTTGATTGAATAAGAATTGTTTTATTAAAGCTAAGTCTTCAGTATTATTGATAGATAAGCCAGTAATGTTTCTTAATCCTTTAAACAAAGCCTCTTGGCTTTCTAGTTGAACTTGTTCTAATTGTTTTAATACTTGCTCATTTTCGTAATTAATTTTGTCAATTCTTTCGTTCGCAAAATAATTAGATGCACTAAGACCTACAACTGTAGCTAAAGCAGTACAAAATAAAAATCCTATTAATATTCCTTTAATCATTTTTCTCTCCTGATGTATTTAATTCTGAACATTTATATGTTTCTATTTGACTAATAATTGAGTTATATGCTCTAATCTCTCCTCTATATCCACCCTTTAACCCCTCTGGTGCATTAACTAATCTTTTAGCTAATTCTTTTGCATCTTGCTTTTTTATAGCACAGAAGTCTATTAGTAATTCTAATTCATTCATCTCTTAGGCATCTCCTTTATTTGAACTTTGTTTCCACAACTTGGACAACTAACCTTTATCATTGTAGATTTACATAACCACCAGTGTCCACATCGAGAGCAATTTGTCTTTTTGTATTGTTCTTCTTTAATCATAATAAGTATAATAATAATAAGTATTTAAATGTTTCGGTATCTTATTCTGAACCGTCGTTTTGTAATGTTGTTAGAAGTAGAGAGCTGAAGCTATGTTGTTATAAATTTTGATAGAGAAGCTAAATCTTCTTTAATGACTTTTCATTAAACCAATCAGTTCGAGTTTTAGCATTTGCTCTTGTTTTATACTTAACTGCACATGAGTAATACAAATTCCCTGGAGTTCTAATACATCTGACAATTTTACCTTTTCCACCTCTTGGAAGTATCTGAACTTTTGTTCCTACTCTAAATTTCGGTTTGGGCATTACCATTTATTCTCTACCTCCTTCTAAGTTAATATTAACCATTGTTTATTATAATATTACGATCTTTAAATAACTTTCGTTGAGTTTAGAGATTGTGAACATCCATTACATAAAAATTGTGATATTACACATTTATTATCTCTATCATGTTCAATATATAAACATCCGCATTTGAAACATTCTTCAACATTCTTTAAATCATTTAAATCCATTATTCTATTCTCCTATTTTGATATGAATTTATTATCATTCCTGGTATATGTATTGCAAAAGCTATAAATCCTATAAGTCCTATTTGATTAAAAGGGCTAGTCCAATTTATACTCATTCTTTCACCTTCGCTTTATTTAGATTTGACGAATTCATTATAACTTCTCCAAGATTACATCTAATTCTGCATCTATCTTTTGTTTAATTTGTTTCTTCAATGCTGAGATATCGAACTTAGTTTGACATCTAGGACATTCAATAACTGTTGGTATTTTCTTTTCTTGTTCCATTGTGATTTCTTTTGAGTATGAAGCAGGTGGCAAATTAAGTTCCTGCAATGCCTCTTTTTTTACTAGGTGTGATAATTAACCCGAGTATTAATCGATTGTTATAACTTGGTATTTTGTGTTCATACCTTCTCCAGTCTTTTCAACTGAAAATGTTGTAACTTCTTTATCGTGTTTTGCGTTAGCTTCTAAAATTCCCTTAACTGTTTCAATAACAGTATTTGGAACTCTATATTCAGTACCGTCTCTAATCATTACAGTATATTTGAAAGTTTTACCATCGTGGTCTTTGCCTTCACGTTCTTCTGTTGGTTCTGATACATCGAATGTTTCAAGGTCTGCAATGTTTGCTGTCCTTTTAGGTTCGTAGTTTTCAGCTGTTTCTTTAAAAGTTGCCATGTTTATTTACCTCCTGTTTATTTAGATTTTCAATATATACTTCTGCGTTTAATTCAGAATAATTAATCTGCGGAGGACTTGTATGAAAAAGAGGTGTTAAAGATAGTTCCCTAGAATTATGCTTAACTTCCCCCGCAGAATATGAATCGTCTAAGATATTTGTAACTACTAATTTCCTGAAATAGTTTTCTCTAGCTTGGGAGTTTAAATGTATAAGGCTCATGCTCTCACCGCCTTTGCCATTATCCCTTGTTGCATAAATTGGTCTCGAATCATTATTTGTTCTTCTGTAAACTTTACTTCATTTAAATCTAGGTCTAATTGTTTTTCGTTGTTCATTTTAATTGATACCATTTTTTAATTAGTTTGGCTTTAACTCTGTCTCTCTTCAGGGAGAGGCTATTACCCAATGTTAAAGGAGACAGGGCAAAGCCTGATAACATCAGTCCAATAGACGCATCTGGAATTATAAAACTCATAGATGCAAGACCAATGGCTAACGCCACCTTCTTTTTTGTAGGTCTGATTGTAAA
>Ga0208299_1001987_pt1 | contig 14410 bp, 9 predicted proteins | sample 15_taG_FD_184089 | JGI IMG/M metagenome (GOLD analysis project Ga0208299, IMG submission 184089) | Marine viral communities from the Subarctic Pacific Ocean - 15_ETSP_OMZ_AT15312 metaG (SPAdes) (version 2) | ecosystem: Environmental > Aquatic > Marine > Oceanic | place: Pacific Ocean | collected...
CAATCCTTCTTATGATCCAGAACTTGAAAAAGCAAGTTTCCTCCTAGTATAGCTGTTGTGTGACTGCTCCAGCTGTACTAATAGTACCAGTTCTGGCCTGATTGTCAAGTCCTAACTGCGAAAAAATGTCCAATGTGAACAAATAGGATGGCTCATAGATGAAATCACGGTATAAGAGGCTGATATACTCCGAAGCATTCTGTGTCGATGTTATAGATTGGTCTGGACGCAAGGAATAAACGTTCTGGATCTCTCTTTTGATCTTCGGCGTGGGAGGACGGGCGCCCTTAGACTCGTTATTACGCATATCAAGATATAAATAGAGCAGCTGTTTGTCTGTTATAAGGTCTGATGCGTTGTTCGGGATCTGTGTACGATATTTGGTTTGAACTGTCGTTGTGTTGCAACGGGGGCTATATTTTTCTATTTCGTAGAGCGGGTGCGATTCAACAAAGTTTTTATAAGAGTTGATAATAAAGGTTTTAATAATCCCGACATCTACCAAGCATACGGGATCATAATATGTCTCAAAGAAATTTGTTTTGCCAATCAATGAGCCATTCGGCAAAATGTAAGTATTAAGATACTTGAGGATAGCGTCCGAAAATAGATCGGCTGTCAACATCCAGGGCATATTCTTATTTACGCTGAGTCCGAACTTCTTGGCTGCTCGAAGATAGAAACTAAAGTTTGGATCATTAATAAACTGTTGGTATTTATATGCATCGTCGCCGGCGGGTCCATTATCGATTGAGATTGTTAATCCAGAATTGACCACGCTGCAGATTCCTGATACCATGAAGCCGCTTTTGGTCACCGGGACGGTCTTCGACATCGTACGCAAGTATTGCATCATTTGTGGCAAGAACGCTTCGAAAGTCGAGATCTGGTTCAATTGGTCTTGTTTTCTACTCTTGATAAATCCAGAGTACACCTGCTGTAGGTATTGTCTATGGATGTTGGTTGGATCGACGTATGCCCTTTTCGCTTTCATATCGGTTAGGAGGATGTTTCCATCTTTTCGAAGGACGCCCATTATCACCCCCTTTCGCATGTGCGCTGCGAAGTCTTCAAACGCTTCTACAACAAAGTTGAGGGCTAAGAGGTTACGTGTAACAGCTGTGGGGATGGCTCTAAGATTAGCGAGACCGGGGGTCACGATATTTTGAGACTGGTCAACCAATCCATAAAGTTGCTTGCCATACCATGTGTCCAGGGGTGCTACAAGAGAGGATGGGAATATCAATTCTTTATAAAGCATTCTCTGGAAAAAGAGAGCATACGAACTTAAGCCATTATCCCCTATGGGGGCTTGGAGGTCGTCTTCGGTATAGTTAAAGGTGGTCATGATGGGGGCCCCTCAATTTCTTTTTTCCTCTTCAGCCACGCGAACTTCAGTTTCTGTATCTCGGAGCGATATTGCCGGCCGGTGAAGTCTCCCTCCCTGGTCTTGAGTTCTGCCAGATTCACTCTGTATTGCTCATCCGCGGCGTCGAGTTCGTTTTGGATCCGTTCGTCTTCCTGATGTTGCGCGCCGACTGGGTCGACCGCCGGGTCGATCGGCGGGGGCGTGTCTTCGGGGTTAGCATTAGGAAGTGGTGGTTCTGGGGGGACATCATACATTTCAGCAGTAAGTGTTGAGTTATGCTTAAAGTCGATCCCTTCGTGGAGGGCCTGGATGGTGGTTGTAAAGCCGGCGCTGGTAAGTTTTGAGGCAACAGAGGTAATCATATAATACCCATGGAGCCCTAGATAGTCCAAATCTTCTTTATTGGCATCAAGCAGAGTAGGGCTAATATAAATATACATACCGTTCTCATACAAATTATTGCCTACCATTTCTATAGTTACGCTATATAACTCTCTTAATTGTTCCGGGCCCAAGGCGCCATGTTTCTGAATGTTTGCTTCGCGGAGGTATTCTTGATCCATTCGGCTGAAGCTGATCTTTTTGAGGAGCCCGCATGCGCTTCCAATATGATGATGATGAATTCCTACGCTCTTGTCCTTGGTATATGAACCATCCAAATTTGCCGGTCGGGAGTCGGTGGGTAAAATGACGACAGCATTATGGGTTTTATGCGTTGGAGTGGAGCTTTTTATTTGTAGTTTTTCTCCGAGGGCTTGGGCACCTATGGGGTCCCTCAAAGGCGCGCGTCGTGAAGAAGCAAGAGATATAGGATGAGCATCAAATCTTTGATTGATTCTGAGGTCTGTGCCGAAGCAGTCGGACTTAAAGGCTTTCACAATAAGGTCGGCGCACAATTTCTTGATAAAGTATAACAAATAAAACTTATCTAGATCTTTCTTAATTACATTGTCCTTAAACCAGACCTGAAATGCATCAACTGATATGGGGATGTCTCCGATATTAACCGAGAGAGTTATTCCATGCGCGTCGCGGAAGGCGTACGGATCAGATTGCTGCAACTTCTTCACGAAACCGACATCTTTAAGATCCGTACCACTCATACCTTCAAGTCCTTTAATCTGAAGGGCGACTAGTGGATCGACCAAGTCTGTGTCAGACAGGAATGTCGTGAAGTTCAGTTTTTTACCGTTGTTGTTTACAGTTGTCTGCTCAATGACATTGTCGATCAAGTCGCCCAGGAACATAAACGGCACAAATTTAAATTGAGTGCTTCGTGCCTGGATCTGGGCGTATCTGGCTGTCTCTGCTTTCGTAAAAGCGTCGGCGCCGTTCGTTTCGCCGCCTGCGGCGAGGGCGTCGGAGGTCGATTCTAAGAGTGTCAGGTTCAATTGTTGAGGACTGGTCATCAGGAAAGAGTGGGCTTCTGCCTGCTTACGCTTTGCTCGGGCGGCGCGTTGCTCAGCTGACAACGATGTCCACGGATCTCGAAGCATATCGTTAATATCGACGGGAAGCTGATAAACCTTAGATTTCGGGGAAGAGAACAAGCCCCGGAGCAGCTTCTTATATTTAATCAGTCGGTCTTGTTGTATAATTTTATTTCTTTCTTCTAAAAGTTCTTCCTTACGTGTGGTTTGCCGCTCAGTGAGATTGTCTCCTGATGCATCTGATTCAATGGACGCGGAGTTAGACTCTAGGCTTTCTCTGATGCTCTCCGTTGATGGCGCCAATATGTTTGCTTTTGGTCCGCTCAAGATACCAGCCAATGCCGCGGCATACTCAATATCTATTTGTACTGTACCGTCTTGTCTGAAATCTAAGTTATGTCGGGTGCATTGCAAGAAGAATGTTGTTTGAGTGTCTTCTATGACGTCAGCAATATCTTTGGCAGCCTCTAAGTTACCGCCGCGATGCTTAAGAGCGTGATGAAGAGCACCTACATCTGGTCTGGCCCAGCCGACGAGGGCTTTTATTCTAAAATTGGCGCCCTTGTATTCTCGATGTAAGACCATTGGTGGGATTTTTATCGAGGATCCGTTTTTATTCTTGCGGATTGCTGGGGAGTTCACGATTAAATCAAGAAAGTTTGGTTCCGGGAAGCCAGTGGAATCGACTGCGCCGGCTTGTCTTGCGCCGCGGAAAAAGTCATTGACTGATTGAAAATAAACCTGTAGATTTGCTCTGATATTGTTGTCTACCTCCGCTGGTTGCGTACCGTCGAGGCTCCATGAGAATGATTTGAGTCCGGCGCCCGCGGCTCTGCCGCGGTAGTCAAGCATCACTGCAGCAACGTCACTCTTCTCCAGAAAATTGGGAATAATCAATTCTGCTTCTGCTGGTACTGGTGTTGTGGATCCGGGCACGTTGATCATTGCAACATTCCCCTCATCATCGTAATCGACACGAAATAATCTAATGTAGGGCTGAAGGATTCCATAAACATCCGGGCACAAATCTAATAGTCGGTCGATGTTACCGGTGTTCTTGCCGTATCTCAGGAAATTTGTCAGAAGGGCTGGCTGTCCGCCTGTGCTGATTCTTTTAATATTCTTGTAGTTCGGCGCATATTTGCCAGTGCTGGCGACGCGAGTGGAGGCTGCGGCGTTCCCCTTTCGCTGTCCTACAATCGATCGAATATTCTCTAGCAAGTAGCACTGCATGTCTCGGGGGCTCAGGTTCCTGCGGGCGGCTACTAGTTTAGCTTTGAAGTCTTCGCCGACTTCTTTATCTGCAAGGATCTGGGAGATGTTGTCGAATTCGGGGGCGTCAGGAAGCGCTGTGGCGGTCTGTCCTCCCGGCTTAACATTAAAGAAATTAAGGATTGCATTGCGTTCGTCCAGAACCAGTTTATCCCATTCTGCTCCGGACCTGAGGTTACCGTCCGTCCCAAAGTTCTCCAGTATCATTATGGCTTCTATGGGAGTGCCGAACGAGGATAGAGACCCCATGACACTGGTGATATAAGAGGCGACCGTGGGGGCAGGATCGCCATAATCAAAATTTGTTCCTTTATTGTGGAATATATCGGCATACAATACCTTATTTGTAACAATATAGTCCAAACAGGTGGGGGGCTTTTCGGGCGCCGGGAGTTTTGCGATTGCGGCGGTATAAAAGTTGATGCTTTGTGTCCAAGCATCTTCATTTCTTGAGTTGGAATTAAAAGAACTTTGGGCTGCTACAAGGGATTGCCCAGAGTTCAACATTTTTGTGGCGAGTTCCATATAAGGTCCGGACACATATTGTTGTGTGCTGCCATCGTAGGACTGCGCTACTAAGGATTGTATCATTGCGGGCGACGCGAAGAAAAGGGCATAGCGTCCTCCGTCGCCGGGCTTGCTCCAGTCCGACGCGGCTCGGTTTCCGCTCTCTTGTCCAAGAAAGACCGGGTCGTCCTGTTTGAACTCTAGTCGGGGAATTTTTGAAATAGTTGGTAGGTTGACTCCGGTATTATAAATAAGGTCATCCCGACGAAAATGCTCTGATGCCTCTTCTCCCTCTCTAGTTACGTTCTCCCACACCGAGCTAGGGCTTGTCCGGACCTCAAAACCCGGAAAGGCTTCTGGATCAATACCAGTCAGGATTCCTACCTTACGAAATTCATTCCTATTTTTAGCAAAGTTAGAATCGTCAATTGCCGCTTTAGCTTCGCCCTTGCCAGTTATGTGCGAGAGTTGTGTCGCATTGCCGTCGTCGCCGGGAACATATTCAGGCGCTTTGGTCGCCTCTGCTATCTCGTCTTGCCAGTCTTCATAAGAGCCAGACCCGCCAACTTGTGCAGTTGGTCCAAAGAAGCGGTTATATGCTTCCTCCGCTGCAAGGGCACGGTAGTATTCTTTAAGGAGTCTTTTGAGGTCCTGTGCCTCGGAGGTCCATAATTTCGTTGATGTAGTTGACGCTGCCATGGTTCTTAGTCCCGGCTTTCATAGGCACGCAACACGCGCTCAAGGGGGAGCGGAATAAAGATAACTTGGCCCAGAGATACATCAGCCTCCGTCGGGGTCTGATTGAAATAGGCAATAACCCACCAGTAGCGAGGGGAGCCATAATATTGATGTGCTATTTTGTAGAAGCGGTCGCCTGTTGTCCAAATATGATCAAGCTTAGTAATCGAATTCATTTCGAATTCACTGGGATAATCGAACTTGGGTGTATCGTAATGGCGAATGGACTTTCGTCCGCGCTTCTCTAGTGAATTCTCATAGAGAGCATCCCTGTTGGTAAAGACTTGCCTGTTGTTATATCTTTTTGTCATTTGTCGAGTACCGTAGATGCAAGAGAGTCCCCAATAGTTCCTACCTTAAATTCAGGTTTTCCGTTTTCGTCGGTTGTGAGGTTCTGGACACTTTTTTCTAGGTCCACAACTCCGAATGCGTTCGGGTACCTGCCGCTCGTCTGTTCATTGCCGAAGATAAAGAGTCCACTGTCTTCGGCGCCTGACTTTGTCCAGCCAGGGAGGTGTGTGTGTAAGACTGTAAAGTTGAGGGTAATATTGAGTGTCTTCGGAATGTAGTTTTTGGCGGCGGCTCCGCCAATAGTCTTGGCGTTTGTGGTCGAGACGGCAGTGTCGACGTTCTCGCTGCCGGCGGGCGATGTGGCTGTAGTTATCGTGGTGGGCTTCGTTCTCACCTTCTCTGCCGTCTGATTGATAAATCCACCTTGGTCAATCAGGGGGTTATAATCTACACCCTTAAGGTATCCAACCAAATAGTCTCCTGTTGCGGCATCCGCCATAAGGTTGGTCCAGCGCATTCCCAATAGGGGGGCAGCCGATAGGGTGGTTGAATTGGCGCTACGTCCTCTTGTATCATTGTGGACCTCGTATACGGGATATAAGAAGGTAATCAGCTTATTGACATCCAATAGGTTTTGGCGCGCGGAGCTTGCATCTTCAGATACAACATCAAATGCTATGCTAATGGTTCTTTTGGTATTCTGGAAGGTTGAGAGGGGATCCATGCGTCCATATACCGATTCTTCGTTCCAGGTCGAATCAAATTTGTCTGTAAAGCTGGTGACCCATCCCTTAAATCTTACGGCGTTATATTGACTCTTGGACGGATCGGAGGTCGCAAGATGAATAATCTGTATTCCGAAGAAAGAATCGTTTGTTGGTGCTAGCATTTTTTATTTATCCATTCCCGAAGGGTGCAAACGCTGCTTGTCCTGCAGGCGAGTTTATACCTTTAATTATTAGCTCGTCAATCTTTTCTTGGCCAATATAGACTGCGATTTGCTGTGGGCTTCCCTGATTCCCTTTGACGGCATCTATTAATTCATTAAACTTATTTTGAGAGATTACTTCCGATCCCTGCGCGCCTGTCATAATAAGCTCGCCGGGGTGGACAGCAGCCTGCTGGGTTGTAATCGTGCCGCCTTGGGCAAAACCGGGGGTGATGGGAGCGCTTCCTCCTTGTCCTCCAGTGGTAGCAGACTGAGCGCCGACACCTGCAACGCCGGCGAGGATGCCGGCTCCTCCAATAACTGCTGCCAATTTAGCAAACAATATAAGAGAGCCGCCGCCGGTAAACGGTGCTGCTATCAATGCAGCGATTGCAGCAGCCATGAGTCCGACTTTGCCAAACGTACCCAATGAATTAATAACGGTGCCAATTCCCCTCGCCACTGCGGCGAAGCCCTTAATCAGCGGCTTAATCAGATCATCAACCAGAGGGCGCAAATCGACCGCAAGTGCCATAAAGGCTGATTTTAGCTCTTGTCCAATTTCCTGAGTCTCTCTTGCAAGCTCTTGTAATTCTTCTTGCTTGGCGGCATCTAGTTTATATTGCTCTTCCGACATATTAAGAATACGTCCAGCTTCTTCGACAGAGACCCCAAGGGCGGAAGCAATGGCTTGCTTCTCAAATCTCTCAAGTGCGTTAAATTGGACGCCCGAGACATCAACCTGCTCTTTCATGATTCGGATGCGGTCTTCTTCTGAGGCGTTCAACATGTCAATTGAGTTAAGGTAAGGACCGCCCAAAATAGCGTTCAATCGACCGACGGATTTTGCTGACCCCTCAAAGGTGTCAAACTGCTTGCTGATTTGCATTAATCTGCTGACTTCAATGCCCGTACTCTTGGAGACGATAGACAATTCTTTAAAGACCTCTATAGCCTCGTCGCCATACTTGGACAACTCTCCAAACGCCGAAGAGAAATCTGCGGTCATCTTAGATATTGGAACACCGAGGTCCTGCGCGGAGCCTGCGAGGTCGAGGAGAAGATCATTAGATTGCTCAATTGACATTCCAAGTCCGCGGAACGTCTGATCGATGATTTTGCCGCTCACCTGAGCAGATACATCCAGTTCTCCTAGAAGGGCAACTGTATCGCCGATTGCTGCGCGTTCATTCTTGCTAAGTTCTGTGAATGCCGAGAAGGATGTAAAGAGTCCCTCAAACGCCTTGCCTGCTTCTTCGATTGAAACACCGGCAATATAGTTGCGGCGTTCAAGCTGTGTTATCTCATAGTTATACTCAGCCGTTGCGCCTGTCGCTTTTCGGAAGGACGAGATTGCTTTGTCTTGGGCTTTGGCTAATCCAATAGTTTGCTCTACGAGCATCTCTATGGGTTTCAAAACTGTGCGCATGAGGGTTGCGCCAAGTCCGGCACTCAGGGCTTGTGCCATCCCCTTTGCGCCCTCTATGCCGCCGCCCAATTCTACATTCACGTTGTTAAGGTGCTGTCCAATGTCTGTAAGTTGCTTACTTACCTGTCCCTGTCCGAGTCCTAGGGCGGACTGAAGTTTCCTTGCGACATCCTCGCTGGCAGCTTTTTGGTGTTCTAGGGCATTGATACTGCGTTGAATTTGTTCGGTTGATTCGTCTCGCCGGAGGGCTTCTAGTTTATCAATCTCTAATTTTTGCTTCTTGATCTCATTACCGCGGTCGATACTACGATATAAACTGCTGTATGCAGCCTCAAGGCTCTTGATTTCTTCTTTTCTTTCCGCGATGTTGGCTTCTAGCGCGTTGTCGCGGGCTGTGGCGCCTCCGAAGTCGTCCCCGGAGATGTCGGCTGGTCCGCCGCGGCGTCGTGGGCGTGAAGACCCACCACTGCCGCCTGAACCTCCGGCAGCCTTAAGCTCGTCAAGGATGCCTTGTAAAAGTCTCTGTTCCTCAGTCACCAGCTAGGTCCCCTAGTTTTTAAATGGCCAACGGAGACCGGTTTCGCCTTCAAACTGTAAGACGGCGCGATCTAAGTCATACTTTGACGTCATGGTTGAGGCGTTGTCTAATCCGTGCTTAAGGTAAGAATCCATATAACGCTTCTCTCCTTGCAATGCAGTCATAAATGCCATGATCTGAGATTCTGTTCCGCCTAGGCTGAGTGATGGGCTTAGCGATGGTCCGGCGTATAAAGACTTCATCAGTATGTATACTTGATTAGAAAAATCAGTATATGCATTCTCTGTGAGAGTGATTTTGTTCTTATGGTTTAGTTTAATATGAATCTTCTTTTGGTCCATGGTGTATCCTCTGCCGGCAATATAAATAGTCTGTTATAACAAAAGCCGCGACTATCTGCCGCGGCTTGTTTTCTCGAATTCTTCATTTTGTTTCTTATACTCTTTTACTATCCTCTCGACAAACCACCTTCTCAATGGAATCGGAAGATTATAAGCTTCAATAAAAGACCATCCACCATAATGCTTTAGCGTAAAGAATTCTTCGTAAACGCCGGCTTGATAACTATCGGTTAGGCCAAAAAAACTCAGCCGTCAAGGGCATTGTCACCTCCCCATCATACAAACACTTCTCACAATCGAACGGGAATGTCATATCGACATCCGGGCGCAGTTGCTGATACATGGTTCGGAGATGCTTGGCATCTTGAAGTGGAAGTAGTTCCACCAGCTGCGAAAGCTGGACGGGATCTGTGACTCCGTTGGCTGAGACGATGAGTGCCTTAAGCAATAAAGTACTGTTGGTCTCGGGAAGCTTGTTCTTCCTGCGGTTGGCGATTGTTTGCGTGATTCGCGTCTCGTCGCCGGAAGTCAAAAGTTTAATTTCGATACTAACCTGCGATGCGGGCAACTGGAAGATATACGTGCCTGTTGGGGTCACTTCTGCGTCCCCTGTGTCGACGACTTTTGTTTGAATCGCTCCGAGGTCGAATGTTTCGCTCTGGGTTTTTGTGCATTCCGGACATGCGACGGTGGCATCATACTGTGTACCGAAGCCTGTGATTCTAGATGCAACCAAAATAGCGTTCTTGTCGCCAACCAAAAAAGTGGAAGGGTGTAAGTTCTTATCAACCAATACTGACTCGACCAATCTATCGATGGCGATACCTTTACGAAGAAGAGTATCGGAGGTTAGAATATCTTCCTCCTTGGCCGTCATATGACGGATTTCCACAGTTTCTACATTATGCAATGGATGTCCCTCAGGATAGAGAGTGCCGCCACTCGGAAGATCCACGTACTCTGTGGGGCTCACAAAGGAGAAGAGGTCTCCGCCTGTGGATTGGGTTGGTGGGGTTGGCGCGTCGGGGTGCGGTGCGCCGAGCCGCTCATCATTATTTCTTCTTGACAAAAGTCACCTTCTTTCGAGCTTAAAGTTCCGTAGGTGCTGAAACTGCAGGACCAGAAACATACTCAGCCCAATCATACCTGAAAGTTAGATCAATGTTAAGCAAAGTATCATCATCGTAGGTAAGATCGCCGAATTTGGCGTCTGTGATGAATGCATTCTGCAGAGTCCAGGTGCCGACAATTCCGCCTTCGCCATTTAGCTCTTCGATGAACACGTTACCAAGGGCCCTAACAGCAGCTGCCTTGTTAACGGTACCGGGCTCCTGCGCAACATTATCAAAGATACCCAGCTGGTCGGGGGGCTTAAGGTAACCAGACTTCTCTAGGGCGTCGTAGATCACCTTGTTACCGTCAGGATTAACAGCATTGACGATTACTGCAGATACAGTCTGCCATGTAACGATACCCGGGTAGTAGTAAGTATTACCAAGGAATTTGTGGTCCTTCTCACTCACCTGGAAAGATGGTTTTGTGACCGACTTCGCGAGATACTGCTCGTATGCCTGACTCGAATCGGTTGAGGTTAAGTTTGGAAGAGAAAGCAAAAAGCGATGCGATCTCCGTGGTTCTGATAGTGCGCTTGTCCAAAATGGCATTTAAGTAGTCTCCTATTGATCTTATATTATATAGTGAGGGAGGAATAAACCACCCACATTTCTTAATCTTCGAACGATGCTCCAGTGTGCGAAATATTGAAGTCAATTGCAATATATTCAATAGCTCGTGTCGGCTTCAAGAAAATCTGTGCGTACATAATGTTTCTATCTACCAGGTCTGGCGTGGTTGTTGAATCGTCGAGGACAACCTTGAAGTCCGACAAACCAAAGTTTGTTTTTACATCGGCCAAGAAGGGATTAACCTGTGCTGTGAAGCGCAACCAAGTCTGCTTGACATTCGGATCGAAGAGCAAGCCCGCGGCAATCTGAGAGATGCGCTTCTTCACGAAGATCATCAAGCGTCGGACGCTAATGCGGTCTAGTGCCGAGGGTGTAATCTGTAGAGTCTTCTGACCGAAGATTACAATGCCCTCTGCGGGGAATTTCGCGATCGGGTTGATGTTCGCGGTGTAGAGGTCGTCCCGGTCTTTGCGACGCAGCTGGTGGGCAACGTCGAGCACTGGGATACCAGCGGAACCTTCTGTCAGTCCGCCGCGGTTGAAGCCGGCTGGCGCGAACCAGACCTGCGTCTTGCGCTGGGAGCTTGAGAAGGTGCCCAAGGCCGGGATGGATGGCGGGAGCCACACATCGGCGCCATTGAGCGTGTCGCGGCAGCGCACCCATGGGTAGTAGGTGCAACCGTAGGAGGAGTTAAGTCCACGCGTACGGAGTGCGTTGATTGCCTGGGAGACAGAGCTAGCTGTGTTGCCGCGGCGGTCGGATACCGACGAGTTGCTCTGAGCGCGAGGGATGTAACCCTGTGGTAAGTCGATGATCGCGAGAGCATCTGCACGGTCCTCGCAGGTATTAATAAGCTGTGTGGTGAGGCTTTCCTGTCGCAACCCGGGTGCTACTGCCATGTTCATTTCGACCACTTCCGGGTCGGCAATCGAGGCGATTGCGCGGCGGATGGAGTTAAACTCATAGCTAGTCTTGTCCGATGCATCTGACGGGAGGGTCCGTGTGCTACTGTTGAAGGGGTCCATCTCGGTGATATCGACACCATCGAAGCCCCCGTATACTGGGACTGTGAAGCGGTCAAATCCCTGGTCCAGGACGCCGCTTACGGCGCCATTAACGAAGGTTAGGGAGACGTCTGCGTGAGAGCCACTAATCCAAACACCCTTCGATCCAGAAATATCATCGAGCGTAAACTCTACGGATACCTCTCGGACGCCGGAATCAGCGCCGCTGAACATATCGTCAACCATTCCGCCGCGTGGGCGAAGGAGGTCGATAGTTGATTTATCAAACACTGTGCCGCCGGCGGTCTGTGTGGTCTGAAGTCCGAAGTATGCATCTGTCTTGTTGCTGAGATTTCCAGCTGATGCACTTACTCGGAGTTCTGGGGCTGGGTAGAGTGCTTTGATTTTGAGGTCTGTGGAGGATGCGAACGCGTCTGTCGGACTCAGCGGGGCGAAGACGGAGCCGGAGCACCACACATCGTTTGCCCCGCCGCCGGCGAGAGTGGGGAAGTCGGAGGCGTCGACGGAGCCTGTCGCCCAGTTGCCATTGGCTAAGGAAGCATTGGTGAGTTCCTCATCATCGTACTTGACAATGCCTTGGAAACCGAACGGAACAAGGGTTGCGTCGACAAGCCCTGCCTCAACGTTGTTAGCCATTGCGAGGCGAATGAGTTTGGAGTTGTTTATGTGATTACCCTTTTGAATGTAGCGGCGCTCATCTTCGTTCCAGTCTAAGTACTGGTCTCCGATCTTGCGTGCAACATAGTTGAGGGAGTCGGGATTAAGATCGCATTCGTCGTAGCGCTCGATAATTTGAACAACATTATCGGAGTCGGCGAGGGCTCTAACAATAACGCTAAAGGAGCCGTAGCTGTTCTCGTTGTTAGTCGTACGCTTAATGTCCGCGATAGAAACCTTGATGTTGCGATTTGTCCAGTCGCCAGGGACGTCGAGTGCGTGGACGGTGAAAAGGTTCGTCGGAGGAGACGATGGAGAGAGTCGGCATGAAATGATAGTGGGCGATTGGGCGCTCTGTGCCGAGTGTCCTAAGTAATCGGAGCCGGCTGTGCTAGCGCCGTTGATAAGCTTAGCCACTGAACCCATCGTTCTCCCGGTATTGGAGGCTGCGATGTCTGTTGAGCTTACATTGGCTTTAAGGTGTCGATCAAAGGTCTCGCCTAAGAAATATTTGACCGCAGTGCCGGGGGAGGCAACGTTGGCGTTGGTTTTCTGGGGATTGGTGTTGAAGATCTTACGGATGTAGCGGGAGGAGTTCTCATTGAAGTTGCACACATAGGTTGTATCGGCGGAGCCGCTAGCATTCTTAATTAACACTTTGAATTCATAGTCGGTGCCAGTGTCGGCCACCATGATGTGGGTGCCCTCGTAGGAAGATGCTGAGAGCGCGATCTGGGGAACACCATCGCTGGAGCCCGATGTGGCGACGGCGCCGGAGAGCATCACTTCTGTACCGGCGGCGCAATAGAATACTGCTGCCAAGGCGCCAGTGAGTTCCTGCGAGCCTGTTGTATCGGTAAAGATGAATAAACCATAAGCACTGTCGGTCGACCAGCCAGCCTCACCAGAGGTGGTGGGGGTCTCAGCAGTTGTCTGGGCGCCCAAAAGACGGATGTAGGTCAAGGGCGCGCTGTTGCGCAGGTATGCCTGTGCGGCGTAAGCGCCGTAGGTGGGGGCAGATTTATTCGTGCCTTCTCGCCAAACATCATCGCCGGCGCCACCAGGAGCAGGAGTGCCGAAAACATTTACGAACTCTTCAAAAGAGCGCACTGTTATGGGGCGGAGGGAGGGACCCTTGTTGGCGCGTCCAATAACGACGGGGCCGATGCCTGCGGGCGATGCAGGTCGTTGGGAGTTGTCGATTTCGCTGACAAAAACTCCGGGCGATACGAATCTGTACTTTTTAACTGACATTAGTTATGTTCTCCTACACATTGATAAATGTTCAAAGTAAATAGTGTTAAATACTTTGAATGGTACTATTCTCTGTAAAATCCATCCTTAATCGTGTCGGGTATATCTCCGAAGATTGTTCTTTCTCTCGCGATCTTGAATTCTACAGCATTTTCGCGCTTGACAATCTTAGGTTTCTCTTGGTTATCCCCATCGCCGATAAGATACCCTAAGGTCTCGATACTGATTGTTGTTTCATAGTTCCGTTGCTCCATTCCAAGAGCAGCCTTATTGGATGTGTCGGACAAATTACCATCAATGAATATTTCATAGAAATGACCCTCATTTTCTATTCTCTTGGGGGTACGGGAGTTGCCGGGGACGGTCAAAAAAGGTGTGACCAGTTGATTAAGTTGCTGCTGATATTCAGACCTCACTGTTATCTCATACATTACCTTCACCCAGACCGGGATTGGAATTGTGATTGTCTCATATACTGTTTTGGCTGCCGACATGTTGCGCTTATTGGTATTCTTCATTTTGTTCGCGACATCTTTACCAACACCCAGCATACGGTTCGCTTGAGCGTTCTGAAATTCTGCTGTTTTCTTTTGATTGATCTGGCGGGCTATAGTGATTACTCCACCCTTGGCATCGTTCTCGGGATAGAGGTTAGCATATACAGAGCCCTTAAAATTTGGCTCTTTTGTTACCGATGCACGATTGACTGTGATCAACGGAAGGATCAGCGTCTCCTCTTTATCTCTCAGGTCTTTGTTGTGTTTGATTTGATAGGCGCGTTCTGCTGTCACCCATAAAACTGGAACTTTTTCGAAGCCATTATTGGTCTCTACTGATAGATTTAAGGTTTCGTCAATGAACCTGAGCATTGCCGTATCGATGGTTTCAAGTGTGGATGCTGGAAACTCGATCTCTTGGAGTTTGTCGGCCACTTCTTTGTCGCCAA
>Ga0208299_1001988_pt1 | contig 14410 bp, 19 predicted proteins | sample 15_taG_FD_184089 | JGI IMG/M metagenome (GOLD analysis project Ga0208299, IMG submission 184089) | Marine viral communities from the Subarctic Pacific Ocean - 15_ETSP_OMZ_AT15312 metaG (SPAdes) (version 2) | ecosystem: Environmental > Aquatic > Marine > Oceanic | place: Pacific Ocean | collected...
AATTCTGGATCATTTAATAATACCGGGCCTATAAATGTAAGTGGAAGTATTAATGTAAGTGGTTCTATAAACATATCAGGTTCAGGTACTATAGTTACTTCCAATCAGACAGGATCATTTATTACAGGTAACCAAACAGGATCTTTTGTAACAACAGGATCAAATAATTTTATAGGAAATCAAACTATTACAGGTTCAGTAGATATTACTGGTTCATTAACTGTATCTGGAAGTGGAACTTTTACAAATATAGGACCTTTTTCCCAAACAGGAGATTCAAATTTTACAGGACATATAACAGCCTCCGGTAATATAAGTTCAAGTGGAACCATTATAACAAATAATATAAGTGCAAGTGGAACTATTATTGCAAATAAAATAGAATCCGCAAATTTAGTAAGTCATTTAGGAGACCCAAACACAGGAATATCATTTGGATCAGACACTGTAGAAATAGAATCAAATAATAGTAGTGTAGCAGTTTTCCAAAATTACACTCAAACCATAGGAAATGACGCACCTTGGCCTCCAGGAACATTTACTGAAGTAAACATAATAGGGACCTCTTTAAATGTATCATCCTCAATAACAGCATCTGGTGATATAAGTTCAAGTGGTGATATATCGGGAGTATCGGGTTCTTTTAGTCATTTAATAGGTAATAGTCCTTTAACCATAGAATCGGATTTATTAACTATAAAAGGAGGAGTCCACAACTTAAGCTGTTGTAATATATCAAATTGTATAACCGCAAGTATTTTTAGTGGCTCTCATGAAGGAAATGGAAGTGACCTAACAGGTATTAGAATTGGGGTGTATAACATTATAGGAACAACTCTTACCCCTCTCCTAAAATCAATAGACCAAATGCTGATATTTTCTAATTCTGCATCCTGTGAATTTAAAATACCTAGAGATGGTATAACCCCTTACCCTACAGGATGTGAGTTTAAAGTTATGAATACAGACACTGGAACTACTACAATAACCAGAGAGCACCCTGCAGTAACCTTTTATCACTCTGGGAGTGCTGCAAGTACGGATTTTGATATTGGACAGTACGAAGTAGTAACAATTAAAAAGATAGCCACAAATGAATGGATTTGTTACCCATAACCCTATCTATGAATTGGAAACACAACGGAAAAGAAATAACAGAATTCAATCATTTCCCCAAGGGGACATTTGGGTTTGTTTATAAAACAACCCACATACCATCAGGTAAGGCTTATATAGGAAAAAAAGTACTTGTTCATAATAAAAAAGTAAAAGTAACAAAAAAGGATTTGCTTATGTATGAAGGGGTTAAAGGTAGAAAACCAACCCATAAACGAGTAAGTAAAGAATCTGATTGGAAGACATATTATGGGTCTAATAAACTTTTAATGGAATTAGTGAAAAAAGAACCACAGGAAAATTTCGAACGTTATATTATAAAATTAGCCCCAAATAAAAAACTACTTACTTACTATGAAACCCAATACCAGTTTATGTATCAAGTTTTGGAACATCCAGATCAATACTTCAATGATAACATTTTAGGAAAGTTTTACTCAAAAGATTTGGATTCCCTATAAAGGGTTCGTATATTTACATCGTATGAGAAATGAACTATTAGTCAATTTAGTTGATTCGGTTTTGGGTGTTGGTAAAAGAACATCAAGAGGTAATCAAGCTTACCATTGTCCCTTTTGTAACCATTCAAAACCTAAACTAGAAATTAATTTTACTGAGAATAAAAAAGGTTATAACCCATGGCATTGTTGGGTATGTAATACTAAAGGTAAAACAGTAAAAACACTATTTAATAAAGTAAAGACATCACCTAAAAATTTTCAAGAATTATACAAATTAGTTAAAACAAAGGATGCTGTAGAGGAAGTAATAGAATCTACAGATGTTGAATTACCTAAAGATTTTAAAACAATTATTGGTAATAAGGACATTGTTGCAAAACAAGCTTATAGATATTTAAGGAAGAGAAATTTGACTAATGATGATATTTTAAAATATAATATAGGTTATTGTGAGTATGGGAAATATAGAAATATGGTTATAATACCCTCATATAATAGTGAAGGTCAATTAAATTATTTTATATCACGTTCATTTGAAAAAGACTCTTTTATCAAATATAGAAATCCAGATTGTTCAAGAAATATAATTCCCTTCGAATTATTTATAAACTTTGATTTACCCCTAATCTTATGTGAGGGTGCATTTGATGCGATTGCAATAAAAAGAAATGCTATACCTTTATTAGGTAAAAACATTCAATCTAACTTACTTAAAAAAATAGTTAAATCAACAGTTAAAAAAATTTATATAGCTTTAGACACAGACGCTATTAAACAGGCTTTAAAACATTGTGAATATTTAATAAATCAAGGTAAAGAAGTATACCTTGTTGAATTAGAAGGAAAAGATCCAAGTGAAATGGGATTTAAAAATTTCACCAAACTAATTCAAAATACTTTTCCCTTAGATGAATATCAATTAATGGAAAAGAAATTTTCATTAATATGAAAACAACAAAAAAGTATAATAGGATATTACAAATATCTGACGATGCACAACAAATCACTTTACCTGATGCTAGGTATTATAAACGAAATGGAGAATATTACCCTTCAATAACTTATGTTTTAAGTTGTTACCCAAAAGGAAAATTCTTCCAAGAATGGCTCAAGAAAGTAGGATACTCAGCTGATTATATAGTTAAAAAAGCAGGGGAGGATGGAACTCAAGTTCACGAAATGATAGAAGATTATTTAAATGGGAAAGAATTAAATTTCCTAGAAAATGGAATCCCACTTTATGATCCTAATATTTGGCAAATGTTCTTAAAATTTGTTGATTGGTGGGAAACACATAAACCTATTTTATTAGAAACAGAAGTCCATCTATTTTCAGATAAAATAAAAGTAGCAGGCACTTGTGATTTAGTTTGTGAGATAGATGGGGAAGTATGGATTATAGATTTTAAAACATCCAATAATTTACAAACAACTTATGAATTACAAACTGCGATTTATGCTGAATGTTACAAGGAATGTTTTAATAAAATGGCAGATAGACAAGGTATATTATGGTTAAAATCTTCAAAACGTGGTCCTAAAGAGGGTAAAATGCAGGGTAAAGGATGGGAAATGTTTGAATCAAAACGCACACATGAAGAAAACATAGATATATTTCTAACAGTTAAAAAATTGTTTGATTTAGAAAACCCAAAACATAAACCGTACTTTACTGAGTTTAAAACTACAGCTAAAAGAGAGGTATAGTATTTATAATTATGATAAAATTATTAAACTTATTATTAGAGGTTCAAGGTAAACCTAAAGCCCTTATCTTAGCGGGGGCACCTGGGGCAGGAAAGGGTTATATCCTAAGGGGTTTGGATTTGGGTGGACTAAAAACCCTCAATATTGATGATACCTTTATAGATTTACTAAAACAATCAAATGTGTCATTAGATTTAAAATCTCATGGTCCTGAAGATAGAAGTACATCAGCAAAGGCAATGGCAGCGGCCTCTAAGAAACATAAAAATGAATTAATACCTAATATAATAGCAAATAAAGAATCTTTTATATTAGATGGAACAGCGGCGTCACAAAGAAATACTATAAAATTAAAAAGTGAATTAGAGTCAGCGGGGTATGATGTTTTTATGCTTTATGTTTATACGGATTTAGAACGTTCATTAAAACAAAACCAAGATAGATTCGAAAGATCAGGTGGTGAAGATAGAAGCTTACAACCAGCAATCGTAATGTCAACGTGGAATTCAGTAACCAAAAACTATGAACCATATCAACAAGCATTTGGTAACAATTTTGTATCGGTAGCTAATACAGGAGAAGCTATGACTGATTTGGAACAAATAATAACTAAATATTTAGATCCATTTAAACCACAAAATACAAAACCCAAAACAGAAAAAGAAGAAATACGCTCAAGAGCGAAAAAAGAACGAATAAATCAAGAAATTCAAGATCTTTTAAATTCTGATCACCTACAAAACATAATTAAATACTCAGTATCCAAGGATGAAGCACAATCAAAAATATCAGATTTTTTAAAATGAATGAATTACTTAAAGAAATTAAATATAATCAAGAATTGTTTAATACCTCTAAAAAAGATGGTAATAAAAAGAAATGGATTGAAAACCGAATACAATTATATCCATCCCAAAGGGTTAGTATATGTAATGAATGTAAGGAATTAACGAAAGTAACAAGACAATGTAAAGTATGTTTTTGTTTTATGGATATAAAAACAAAAATGAAAAACAAATTTTGCCCTAAAGGGAAATGGTAATATGAATGGATTAAGTGAATATCTAGTAGATAATATAATAAAGGAACAAACTACAGCTTTATTTGGTGGGGGGTTTAAACCACCTACTAAGGGTCATTTAGAAGTAGTACTTAAAGGTTTACAACAAAGTCCTGAGGTAAATAAACTAAAAATATTGGTGGGTAAAAAAGAAAGGGATGGTTTTACCCAATCCCAATCAATGAAAATTTGGAATTTTTATAATGATATAAATTTACTCCCAGTTGAAACTGAAGTAATACCAGTCGATTCCCCTTTTAATTATTATAAAAAATATTTAAGAGAACACCCTGATGATAAAGTATATGTATTTTTAGGTTCGAGGGAGGGGAATGAAGGAGATCAAGTTGATGTAAAGCAAAGATCTAAATTTCTCAAAAAGTATAGTGATAATGTAATCCCATTAGAAGTATCTACTCCAGGAGCTACCAGTGGAACTGAAGCTAGAAAACTATTTAAAACCGATATAAGTAGCCTTAGAAATTTCTTTCCTGAAAATTTAACCGATGGAGATTTTGAAAAAATACTAAATATTCTAGGTAAAAAGGAATTAAATGAAATTGAGTTAAATGAAATTGAGTTAAGGAAATATGTAGAAAAAGCTAAAAAGGGTTTTAAAAAATTCATAGAAGCTTTAAAACAGGAAAGTAAAGAAACCAAAGAAGCCTTTAAACTATTATCTCAAGCTGTAAAAGGAGAAAAACAATTATCTAAAGAAGAAAAGAAGGAAATAGGTAATCAATTAAAAGACATATTTAAAACAATTGGGTATGTAGGTTTATTTGTATTACCAGGGGGTTCAATATTTTCAATATTATTTAACTTACTTAAATTAAACAAATATGTTTTACCATCCGCTTTTATAAGTGAAAATTTAAATGAAGCTTCTGAAGATAAAATATTATATGCTTTTGATTTAGATGATACCTTAATAACTTCTAAATCAAGTGTTATAGTTACCAACCCTGAACAAGGAACATTCAAACTTACTCCTGCAGAATATGCTTTATATGAACCAGGACCCGAGGATGAATTAGATTTTTCAGAATTTGCCCACTTAAAAAACCCTAGAGTAATTAAAGATAACTTTGAACTGTTTTCCCAAATATTAAATAAGTCATCTCAATTAACAGGAGCTAAAACAATTATATTAACAGCTAGACAACCTGAAGTAGCTACTGATTTAGAAATATTTTTAGAAAAAAATAATTTACCTCAAGTAACCTTACATGCTGTGGGTAGTTCAGACCCTGAAGAAAAATTAAAAGTAGTACAAGATTATATAGATAATGGTTTTAATAAAATTAGATTTTATGATGATTCTCATAAAAATGTAGAATTAATTAAATCCTTAAATTCCCCTGAAGTAGATGTTATTTCAAAATTAGTTAAACATAGCCCATTAGGAGAAATTTTAAAAGAAGAAAGTGATCCCTTTGACTTAATACAATTAGTAAATGAAGTAATGGAAGAAGAAGAATTTAATTATACCCCCTATATAGATTCTCTTAATGATTATATGATAGATAAGGGAATGAATGTAACTCCACTACCTAGTTTAGTATTTATACATGACGATGTAGATAATGCGCAAGAGGTTATGGGTAAAACAGCGTTTTACGACCCAAATAAACGCGAAATAGTTTTATACACGTTATACCGCCACCCTAAAGATGTTCTTCGTTCATATGCGCATGAGATGATTCACCATATTCAAAATTTAGAAGATAGATTAGGTGATATCACCACAACAGATACCAGAGAAGATGAAAATTTAACCAATTTAGAAAGTGAAGCTTATAAAGATGGAAATTTAACATTTAGGAAATGGACAGAAACTTTAAATGAGAACCAATTAAATACCTTATCTTTGTTAGAGAATGATTAAATTAAAAAAAATATACAATGCTGTAATAGAAGGCAACCAACCACAATATAAAATTTATTGTGACATGGATGGTGTATTATGTGATTTTGAAAGAAGATTTGAAGATCTAACAGGAATGTCTCCTGAAAAATTTAAGGATCAAAATGGTTTAAATGAATTTTGGAGAGTAATAGATGAAGATGGAGTTAGGTTTTGGGTAGGAATGCCTTGGATGCCTGATGGTAAAAAACTATGGGAATTTATTAAACCCTTATCCCCAACATTATTATCATCTCCATCATGGGATAACAGTTCCCGTTTAGGAAAACGACTATGGGTTAGAAACAATACACCAGGAACTAAATTAATTTTAGCCAATAGAGCTAACAAACAAAATTATTCAGAAGAAAACTCAATACTTATTGATGACATGCCCCGAACCATTGAAGAATGGGATAGTGGGGGAGGTATAGGAATCCTGCATACCTCGGCTAATTCTACAATAGATAAGCTAAAACAGCTGGGATTATATGTTTAACAAAAAATCTAAATTATGGAAAATGTAAAGATGATTATTAATTCCTCATGGTTCAGATCTGCATTAGCAGGGAGTTGTGCTGTCGCACTATTTACGACAGGCAACATTCTTTATGCAGGTATAGCTATAGGAATTGGTGTAAGAGAGTTATTACTAGCTTTTAAAAGTTAAAATAGGTTTGTATAAGAAGTTATATTAACTTAATTATTAACAATAAAAAACAAGAAATCATGGAAAAAGTAATGGATAAAATTACATCAACATTAGGTTGGTTAACAACAATTATGTTATCATTTGTATCCTTAAGCATCTTAGCTGAGGTTATTTTTGGTCAAGACATATTTGGAACAAACGTAGTAGCTAACATCATGGGGATTATTAAATCTCTAGGTGATGGTGGGTTTGTAGGATTAATTGCCTTAATTATCTTAATTCAATTATTCCAAAAGAAAGGATAATTTAATTTAAGTACAAATGACAAAAGGTATTAATTTACTCAGTTATCAAAAAAACAAAGGAGGAAAAGACCTGGGGTTCACATTAAAATAAATAACCTCAAGGTCTAAATCCTCGTTGTTTTATCAAAAAATAAAAAGGTCAAAGAAGATGAAAGATAATATACTAAAAAAAGAATTCAATAAAAAGGATGTTACCCGTTTAAGAAACTTAGTTAAGGGTAATTCTAAGGAACGTATAGGACAAGGTGTGGGCTATTCTAAAAAAGAAAAGTTTCATAATGAAGGAGATGTATGGGTAGAAAATGGTAGAAAATGGACTATTAGAGATGGTGTGAAAGAAAATATTACAAAATTAGACAAATTTAAAAGGGCATCAGTGCCTTTGTTTTGTCCTAAATGTAATACAATTATGAATAAACAACTAGACTCTCATTATTATAGAGCTTACGGGGGTTGTTTACATTGTACTACAAAAATGGAAACAAAATTAAAAACAGAGGGTAAATGGGAAAATCATAAAAACCAAACCCACAATAAAGAAATTGATAAACTTATAGAAGAATATAAGGCTTTTATGGAGGGAAAATTAAATGAAAGTAACGATGGGTTTATAACGGAGTCAGGTGAAGTTGAAAAATGGATAGGTGGAATAAACAAAGACAGAGCGGAGGAAGCATTAAAAGAAGGAATAGAATATTTAGAATCATTAAAAATCCAATAATTCATGAATTTTCTATTATTTTCCCAAAAAATACTTATATTTATAAATAAATAAAACATGAAATAATGGACGAAACTACTGTTATCACAATTCTCACAGCTTTAATAGCGGCATTAGGAATAAAGGAAATCTGGAACATTTGGAAGAAAAAAATTGATGCTAATAGTAAGTTAGAAATGGCCCATTTACATACAGACCACATAAATTTGAAAACAATAATAGACGAACAGAGGAGAATAATAGAGGGTATGTGTTCTAAAATTGAAGAATTAGAAGAAAAAATAGACCAACTAGTAAAAGAAAATAAGGCATGCGCTGTTAAACTGGCAAGATTAGAAGAAAGGATAATATTATCAGCCAAGAAAAACTCAAATAGAAAAAGAACAAAAGATACATCAAAAAAATCCAAAACTAAATAAAATGGGGAAAAATTTCGACACACATAAATGGTTTAAAAGACAATATTTAGAAGAAGCAGGTATTAATGAAAGCTGGCTTGGACCAGATCAAATTGATAGATTTGAAGGTACAGCTAATATGAGAGATCTTAAAACATTACAAGACATGATTTTTGTATTAAGTACATATTGGATGCAAGAAGGATTTGAAAAAGGAGATATTAAAGAATACATCAATCATCTTATCGATAAAAATAATAAATATTTGTAAATCATAAACAATAACAAACAATCATATATTTATATTATATAATAAACAACTAAAATGGAAAACAAAGAATTTAATTTAAGAAACTATCTTTACAAAAACCCTTTATTAGAAAAAGAAGACTCTAAAAAAGGAAATGAAGAAGAACAAGAGCATGAAGAAGGAGCTATCAAAGATGATAGAGATCATATTGATGCCTTAGATGCAGATGCTGAAGCAGATGAAAAAAAGCTTAAAAAACTTAAAAAAGACAAAAAAGAAGATGTCAAAGAAGCTGCTTTAAGAAAAGCAATTCAAAATGAAATCACTTCAATTTTAAGAGAAGCTGAAGAAGTTGAAGATGAAGAAAACGTTGATGTTGATACAGAAGAAGATGTTGATGTCGATGTTGAAAAAGATGTTGATGTCGATGTTGAAGATGAAGTTGATATTGATGATGAATCAGCAGAATCAGAAATAGAAGTTGATTCTGAGTTAGCAGGTGAAGATGCAGATACAGCAGCTGTCTTAGGTTTATTAACTAAAGCTCAAGAAGAAGCAGAATCATTAGGTGATGAAAAACTAATGGATCAAATTGGAAACACAATCACTTATTATACTAGAGCTCATGTTGTTAAATCAGGAGAAACTAGAGCCGAGTTAGGTGAAAATAATAGGTTTACAAGAAGAAGATATTAAAATAAAAAACAATACGTTATGTCAACAAATGAAATTTATGAACAAATGGCCGAGTTATTTACTGAATTCTCACTTGAGCATTCAAAAACAAGCAAAGCAGCTCACGGTCGAGCAAGAAGTGCTTTAACTAAAATAAAAAAATTGATTGCTGAATATAAAAGAACATCAGTAGCAGAAGACAAAGCATAATGAAATGGATAAATCACTTCTTAAATCTCAGATTAGAAAACTTCTAAAAGAAGCCCTTACACCTGATCAGGTATCCAAAGTAGAAGACAAATACAATTCAATATACTCAGGCATGTTAAAAGGCAATAAAAAAAAGCTTATGAAATATGTCGATCCAAAATTCAACAGACCAAATCCAGATGCAATGGCTATGGGTAGGGCTATCAATTTAGTTAAAAAGGATACTATAAACGAAGAAGGTGAAAGTTGGGGTTTAGAAACCAGACAATTAGCTGACAGTTTTACATTTGATGAACTTGAACAATTATTAAAAGATAATAAAATCTCAAAGGCGGATTATAATGGAGCTATAAGTTATTTACAAGCGTGGGTAGATCAACATCCAACTTATCTCCCCCAAAGGGATTTAGATACATCACAAAGACAGAAAGTTAGAAGTCATTTTTACGATATTAAAGAATCATTTAATGAAACATTAAAATTAGGAGTTAAATATGAACTCCCTACAGGTGAAACAGGATATATCATGACTGGTGGTTCTGATGATCCTAGAGATTGGATGTTTAAAAAACAACCTTATTTATCTGTTGAAGATAAATTAAAACCAGCATCTAAACAACCTGGAAAGTATGATGGAGCTTTTGATATGGGACATGGAAAGGGACATCATATAGATGAAGAATCAGTTAATGAACGACTTACCTCAATGGTAAGAGAAGTTTACTCTGAAAAACAAAGAAAATGGGCATGTGCCCAAAAAAACCCTAAATTCGATGAAATGTGTAAAGATACAGCAATATCAAAAAAGAAATTAAAAGGAGATGTAGATGAAGGCAGAATGAAAGATCCTAGTAAATCAATCAAAATGGGTGGATATCCTCAAGTAAGTTCTGATGTTCCAATTCCAATGAATGTTAAATATTTAACAACAAATGGAGAAAAATTAACAGTCAAAGTTAAAGCAAAAAATAGAAAAGAAGCTGTTGACGTAGCAAAATCAAAAGACCCAAATTTTAAAGCTGAAATCAAAACTGATTTTGTATATGATAAAGATGGTAACAAGCTAGTAAATGAAGAAAGAACATCTACTGTTAGCAAATCAAGAGCCAAATCTGAACTCAAACAAATGTTACAAGGTTATCGTGATGATGGAATGGGTAAATCTACATTAAAAGCTGTACTAGCAATTGATAAAGATGGTAAAGAAACCAAAATAAAAAAATTAAAAGACTTTAGTAAGTTTGAAAAAGGAACTAAGTTCGCATTAAAAGAAACAACTATGGAAAAAAAATTAACAGAAGATGGACCCTATCCCCCTAAGACTATCTCAGACAAAAATAGTTATGTTTATCAGTCACTTCGAAAAAAGATAATAGATATAACAGGTAAAAAACACGTTCCTGGTTATAAAGTGTTGGGGACTTTAAGAAATGGAATGACACATCTTAATAGATTATCACGACAAGATTACCACGATATATTAGATCAAAATGGTATTGATGGAAAAAAGTATGATGAAGAATTACAAAAATACTTTGATGATGTAAGGTATAGAAGAGTTAAAGAAACAACAATGAAAAACGATAGACTAACTGAATTAATAAAAACTGCTCTTAAAGGACCAGTTAAAGAAGATAAAGATTGGATTCAAAAAGCAATTAAACGACCAGGTGCTTTACATAGAGAATTAGGTGTTCCTAAAGACAAAGATATTCCAAAAAGTCTTATAAATAAAACCATTAAAAAACTTAAAAAGAAAGATAAAGATGATGAAGAAGAAGGAACTCAATTAGGTGCTGCTGATGAAAGAGAATTAAGACAACTTAATTTAGCAAAAACATTATCTAAATTTAATAAAAATAAATTAACAGAACGTGTATTTAAAAAACTCAGAGAAGCTATGGATGATGCTGAAAATGGAGGTGATGTAGGATTAAAAACGGCTAAACTTAAAATTAAAGTAAGTGAGTATGGAGAATTATATCTTTCAAATGAAACAGAAAGAAGAGCTGGGGTTAAAGGAGGGAGTGGAGAAAATTTTGATGATATCCCACAAACCCCTAAGCAACTAAGAGCATACCTTGAAGATCCGGGGTATAAAAAATATGTCGACAAAAGGGAAAAAGAATTAGTTTCTAAAGACAAATTCCTAAAAAAACAAATTGATAAAAACAATAAACAGAGGGAAGATTTTAGAAAAACGATGGAAAAGGTTAATCAGAGTGCAGATAAAGAAATGAAAGCTAAAGTTTCATCAATAACAAAAGATATAGATTCAACTGTAAAAGATTTAAGTAAAATGTCCATGTTTGAATCAAAAGGACCATCTAAAAAACCCAGAAGGTAATGACAACAACTGAGTTAAAAGAACGAATTAAAGGATTAGCCCTTGAAGTCATAAAAGACAGAAAAAAAGCTGAAATAGCGGCTGTTGAATATGATGAATTGACTAAATTCCCTGAGTTAAAAAAAGTTATAACAACTCTTTTAACTTCGGATTTTGATTCATTTATAGCTTCTATTGATTGGGTTGCTCCTCGTCCTACTACATTTAGAATTAATTTAAAAAATGATGAAGAATTCTACCTTATATGGATGAATAGAAGTTGGATTGCTCAAGTTGAAGGGAAAAAATATTATTTACTCAACATTCCTGAAGAAGAACGTGCTGTTGAAGCAATTGCTCGTATATTGAGATATGGCCCTGCAGGTGGGGATGAAGAAGAAGTTGGAGGAATTGACACTAGTGGTGGAGATGAAGGTGGAGGTGAAGAAGTAGAGGTTGATGTTGAAGATGATGTTGATGTAGATGTTGAAGTTTAAAAAATAATAATATATTTATAATAAAAAGAAAAATAAAAAGAAAAATGAAAAGATCAGAATTAAGAAAAATTATCAGAGAAGAATACATTAAATTTAATGAGGCCGAAGAAGCTGAAAGCACAGACACTTCAACTGGTATAGACGCTGAAGGAAATGCTCTAGTAGGTGCTGTAAAAAAATACTTACCAAGCATTGATATTTCTTTGTTTAATGGTGCATATAAAACCTTAATGGGTAAAAAACCTCTTTCTGTAAAACATAAAGCTATACTGGCTGACACTTTTGTAGCATTAATGAAGAATAATGAGGATGTTGTTTTTAATACATTTAAAACGGCATTTAAAAAAATTAGTTAAACCAAAATGGAAAACTTTGATTTAAGAAAATATTTATCCGAAGGTAGGCTATTAAAAGAAGAAATAGATCTTGAAAAATCTCTAGCAAAAGATGTGTCTGGATTTAGAGCTGATTTAAGTAAAGCTATGAGTGATAAAAAAGTTAAGGCAGTATTGGATGCTGGTTTAGCTGATGGTTCCGATAAGGATGATAAATTACCTTATATCTCAACCAAGATAGCAGTAAAAAAACTTATCCCAACCCAAAACGAAATTGGTTTTGATCAAAGTGTAAAGGGGGATTTAGATGATGAGTATAATAGTTTAAGTGGAATTTTTAAAGGAACCCCAAATATGGGAAGCCCAATAGTAACTTACGCAGGTAAATACATAATTGATGGTCATCACAGATGGAGTACTGTATTCGCAGTTAACCCTGGAGCTAATATGGATGCGTTAGATATCAAACCAAAAGCAGGATTCCAACCAACAGATATATTAAAAGCTGTCCACACTGCAATAGCAGTAGAACTTGATAAAGTACCTAGTGCTGATCCTGAAGGGATAAACATCATGGGAGGAGTTGATTATAAAACAGTATTAGAAAAGGTAAATGAATTTCTTAATGATAAGGCTGCAAAAATTTGGGCTGAAAATGGGCACAAAACAAAAGAAGAAATAGCCAAATTATTAACCAAAAATTTAAACCTCATAGCAAAACAAGGTCATGTATCGGGGGCACCAGGAAGAAAAGATATGCCCCAAAGTGATGCTAACAAAACAAAACCAGAGGATAAATTAAAAGCACTAGCAACCGGGAAAATAAACATAGCACCCCCATTTGAAAAAGGAGAAGGTGGAGAATTAAAAGAAAATAAAATGAAAAATTTTGATTTAAGAAAATATTTAGCAGAAAACAAGCTATTAAAAGAAGATGTTAATGGTATTGAATTTGTAAATAAATTTAACCCACCATCAGATGTAATTGAAATGTATAATGAAAATCCTCACTTAAAGAAACCATTATCTTCATATTCTAGATATAAGAAAAATAAGGTTTTAGCGGCTTTAGCAACTTACCTTTCTCAAAGTCAGGCTAAGAAGGAAATGGTAGCTATGGAAGATTGGATGAAATCCAGCGATATAGATATGATTGAGGTTTGGGCAGATGATTATTACAAAGATAGTGACTTTTTTAGTTATGGGAAATACATGGATAAAGATTACTTTGAATTTTTCAATATAAATAAAGATCGTTACCTTGATGATGACAGAGAAGAATTACCTAACTGGATGGATAAATATTAAAATAAAATGGATGTTTTTGATTTAAGAAAATATTTATCCGAAAACAAGCTATTAAAAGAAGAAATAATTTCCAAATACCTTGAAACTGTTGAAGAAGATGGTGATGTATATGAAGATTTTAAAATTGATGTTGTTAAGGATTATGTAGTATCCAAACGTGGAGAAGAAGATGCTGAAGAGTTTCTAGGTTCTGATTCATGGGAAGATGCTAGGTATAGCTTTTTTGATGTTGATGAAGAATCAACAGACGCAGATGTTGAAGAATTCCTAGATACTGAAATGGGTTTTTACTTTGGTGAACAACTTGATGATAGTGGAAATGTTGATTATGAAATTTCATATGAAGACGTAAACGGTGATATCCAAGTAGTTACTATAAATGCTCCAAGTGATGAAGAAGCAGTAAGAAAAGCTTCTGAAATAGAAGGATTTGTAATAGCAAAATCTTTAGAATCAATTTAAATAAAATAAAATGGATGTTTT
>Ga0208299_1001992_pt1 | contig 14402 bp, 12 predicted proteins | sample 15_taG_FD_184089 | JGI IMG/M metagenome (GOLD analysis project Ga0208299, IMG submission 184089) | Marine viral communities from the Subarctic Pacific Ocean - 15_ETSP_OMZ_AT15312 metaG (SPAdes) (version 2) | ecosystem: Environmental > Aquatic > Marine > Oceanic | place: Pacific Ocean | collected...
ATAAAGTATTATCGAGTTTGGTTATATTGGTATCTGAAGTAATTGTTAAGTTGTCTACTGCTGTAACTTTACCTAAAAAAGTTACATTATCATAAATTTCCTGGCCTACATGCACATCGTGTGAAATATTTGCGCCAGTTGATCCTCTTTCCTCGTCTATAATTAAAGTTTTACTATTATTAACTGCCCCGTTTAATCTTGCTTGTGTTTTTAACAATTGCATCCCACTGTGATCTGTCCCATCAACTTGTCTTAAAACTTGGGGTGCTGAATAAGGATAATATTTTGCTACAGATATTTTATCTTCATTATCATAATATGTTGTAGCGGCTTTCGCTGTTACAATATTTATTCTCCTTGGTTGGTTTAAATCATCAGTCCAAAATAATAAATCATCTATTAAATTTACACCTGTTATTAAATAATCTGTATTAAAATTTAAAAAGTTATCAGTATTGTCTATTAATGATATAGGTGCCGTGGTAGACCCGGCTTCATAATAATAAATATTATCTTTAACTGAACCAGTTCCTTTTACAAAATAGAATATTTTATATTTATCATCTTGAGTTCTTTCACCATCTGCGAAATAACCAATAACAGTACCAACAGTTGCACCAGCTGTGTAATTTAATTTATTACCTAAAATATTTTGTGCAGTACCTACATTTGAACCTTCAGATTTAGTTACATAGATATTCTGCGCATCGACATATTCTCCGTTTTTTAACAAACGAGCATCTAGATCTTTGTTCATTTTACCTTCTAAAAAGGTATTTTTAAGTTCTGGCATATGTACTATTTGATTTGTTTAGATTTACCCCTCATAACTTGGGTAATTTCTTCAGTTTTTAAATTTGATAATCTTATCTTAGCGGTGCGCATTGCTGCTCTTCTTTCTTTTCTAAATCTGTTTATAATGTATTCAGGCATATTAACTTTTGAAGAAGCTATTGCATGAGTTATATATTTATATATTGCATCCTCTGCAAATTTATGTACTTGCATTTCATCATCACTTCCTAAACCATCTGATACATATTTTAAAGTAATAAGTCTTTCAACCATATCACTACTAAAATTAATAGTACCATTTGCTTCATCAATTATAAAAAATCCGTTTTCTTGTGTAAATTCAGGGCTTAAACCAAATCTTGCACCATGTGCAGCCATTCTATCTACTCCTCTATCATATATATCATGACTTATTTTAGCATTAGGTACTGAACCTGAAATATTCGCAATATCCAACTCATTAAATCTAGCGCTAGTCACAGATGTACTTGTTAAAGCATTATCATCTGCATCATAAAGATAATTATAATCTTCAGCTTGTAATAAAGCTTCTGATGGTCTTGAGCTAAATCTTGCGGGTAATATTAATCTTTCAATACCAGATCCATCAATCCAAGATAAACGAGTATATCCTACATAATCTTGTGGCATAGGTATCGATAAACTAGGCCCAACTTCCATTTCTTGTATTTTTTCAATTCTTGATACATCATAACTAAATTCTTGTATACCACGTTTTGCGTGGAACATTATATCTGTTTTTTTAGCACTATCAATAATTTTTCCATCTCCTACAAAAGCAACTAAATAGTTATTTATAATATCATTTAATTTTACATATCTATATTTGCCTAATCCTTTATCTTTTAATTTTATAGTTATAGAATCTCCTAATGCTCTAGCGGGGTCTAAAGTTAATACACCTGTCCCTGGAGCATATGTAATCCCAGAGGTTATTTCTACATCATTAGCGTACACAAGAAATTTCTCGGCACTAGATGGTACTGGATCTAAAGTTATTGTAAATTCTGCTTGACCTGCCGAAGCTACAATTACTTGACTAGATTCGTAATATTGATATGATGTTTCTTGTAGTAATGCCATTATTTAGTAATTTCAAGTTGAATTTTTTTGTTTTCCTCATTCCCTGCCATTTGTATTAATGTAGGGTCTTTTACTATTACACCCGCGTGCGCAAGTATTTTTATAACTAAATTAACTTGCTCTGATTTATGTAATTCAAAATCATAAGAAGTTGAAGCTTGATAGTTATATGCGTTATTACTTGTTCTTGTGAATCCCCATTTAGGTTCTTGGGGTATTTTTACATAGTCTATTTGAGCAGATGCTATTGTTGTAGGTAAAAATTTAATATTAGTATTTGCTGAATTAGTAGTTTTAAAAGTCAAAGTATCCCCTTTCCAAGGTGCAGTAGACCAAGTATATATTGTTCCAGTACCAGGTTCTGCGCCAGCTCCAGTTTCAAGAACTAAAACACTTTTACTACTGGTATTAGTATTAGTTCTAACAGTAATTCCCTCAGGAATTGTGATAGTCCCTGTTCCAAAAGCATTTGTTATAGTACCAGAAATCTCCATACCAGGTAGAATAGCAGAATTATAACTATTCAAAGTTATAGATGCTGTTGCACTGGGGTAAGGATGAGCTGTTAAAGCATCATCTTCTGTAAATAATACATTTTGGAAATAGTTACTTACTATAGTACCTGCACTCCCACTAGCTGCTGTATTTGTATATACTCTAAAAGGAACACCAGTCGTAGGTATACTCCCTCCTTTTAAAATATGACCAAGTGCAGTAGCATCCGCAAGGATATTAGCCGAATATGTATCATAAGTAAAAGTTTTTGCAGTCACAGTAGCGCTTACAACTACTGGGTAAGTTGTTGTTTCAATTACACCAGATGTTGTTGTAATTGTTGTACCCGAAGTTTGTGATGTTGTTGCTTGATTCGCGGTATTAGCCGATGCCGACTCTAAGTAATATACCGGATATTGTGAAGTAGGTTTTGTTAATTTTGAAGCATTTATATAAGATAATTCAGATTTTTTAACTTCTTGTAGATTAATTGTTCTACTATCTGATGTTATATTTATAATTCTATATAAATCAGAGGGCAATGTTGCTAACCCTGATGCAATAGATAAAGTAGCTTCTTTAGATAATATATCTATTTTTTCTTTTATATTTCTTGGCAAATCTCCGTATTCATCATTTACAACAAAGCTTTTCTTTCTGTTCATAGCCCTGTTATAATCAAAAAATGATTTTTCTAGCAAGTCTAATTGTACTTGCGCGCCTATTCTATTGAACTGATCCGGCGTTAAATATCCTCTACCTTCTTTATTTATTATTGAAAGTACAGTTCTATATACTGAATTTACTGAAATTGCCATAGTATTTTTTTATATAATGATTAAGCCGCATATAGCGGCTCAACCACTATAAACGATTATTTTAATCTTTTTTCAATTGTTTGGAATACTTCCACACCTTCATCTGTTTTAAACCATGCAGCTAATGCTGAATATGGATTTTCATCAAATGGAACTGTTATAAGTTTTCTTCCTGTTGATGCCCAATTAAATGTTCTTTGGTCGCTAGATAAAGTTATAATATGATTTTCTGTGGCTTTTATACCTAAATTTCTAATATTAATGTTTTCATCTTCCGCTAATTCTAAGAACAATTCTGGGTTCTTTTTAGCAAATAGTAGCAAATCTCTTTTAAGTTCCTTAGAAGTCATGCTAGATACCTTAGATCCAAGTTCTGACCTCAAAATAGCTTCTGCATGGTCAACATCAATAGCCTGTGCAGCTGTTAAAGCTGTAATTTCTAATTGGAGTGTATCTAATTCATCTTCTGCAATTTGCACTGCATCATACTCTTGAAAATGAGTACCATTTTTTGGATGAAGTTTAAGAAAACTTTGTAACGTTTGTTTTTCTTTTGGAACATAAAGTTTACCATTTTTAAAAGAAATATGGCTTAGCCTTTGACTCCCCTTCATTTCATCTTGGAAAACTGTTTTTTGATTTTCGCAATATTTTATTTCTCTTTCATAGCCTTTTTCTTCATCAAAATGTAAAATTCCTCTACTATTTAATATGTATGTAATTGGTGTATCACTAATAGTTAGCTCATACAACCTGTCTTTTATTTCCCATTTAGGTTTTTTAACTTCAATAGGTTTTGATTTTGGTTGTTCTACAACCTGTGGTTTTGTAACCACTTTTTTTGTTTGTTTCATGATATAATATAATAAAAATGTTAAAATAAAGGTGCTGGGTGCCGAAGCACCCGTTACCTTTAATAAATATTAAGAATCGAATCTTATAAAGTTGTTAGCAGCTTGCGTTACTAAACATCTTTCTGATAGATAGTGAATTTCCATCTTGTCAAATCCAGTTGTAGCAGCGCCACCTACTGAACCTGTAACCCAAGTTTTCAATTTTCTATCATCCGCTTGAGAAGCCCTGTATCTTACATGTAAGAAAGGTCTCCTAACGTTAGCGGCTAATGTTTGATCGTAAACAGAAGAACTCCCAGCTGGAAGTAAAACTCCTTGTAAACCACCTAAATTACCTCTTGTAGATTTATCGTTAAGATATTTCCAGTCAGTTTTATAAAAGTCATAAGAACCTCTTCTAAATCCTTTGAATCCTAAATTGATCGCTTGGTCTATTGAATTGTTAAATACACCATAAGCAGATCCAGATCCAGCACTACCTCCATCAAGGCCAGCTAATAGGTCATCTATATAAAGATTTGCATCTCTATCTAAAAATAACATATTTTCTTCAATAGCCCCTTGTTTGTCTAATTCTTTTAATAATAAGTCAAATTCAGGAAGCTTATCAGCTGCTGGTGTTGCTGCATCAAATTGTAATGTTGCTACAATACCCCTATTGCCAATAGCTGAAAGTAAACCTTCAGATCCAGCAGGAATATCTGCATGCGCTGTAGAAGCCGATTTTTCAGCTTCGATCATTGCCATTTCCATATATTCATCAAATCTTTTATTAGTATCACCAGATGCTTTTAAGTACCATAAGTAACCACCTTGACCACTTTCACCAGTTACTTCAACCCACCCAATTTGAGCAGTATCAGAACCATTGATTTCAAAATGATCTTTAAGGATCATTGGTTTATTTGTAAAAGTTTTGAACGTAGGTTCAACTGATTCAGTCATTGCATCAGTTCCTTTTTTGAATTCAGAACCATATACAAACATCTTAATTACTTGATTATCTGTAGTTGAGATTCCCGTTAGGTCATCAACGTTTTCAGCACCGTAAGGCACAATAACTGCCGTAGCGGTATCTGCGGTTGTTTGTACGTATGCTTTAAATACGACTCCACCTATATCACATACAAGTGTGTTACCTACTCTTAACGAGTGAGCTTCAGTTGCTCCTGAGTCAATACCTGTAAAAGTATCAACTGCCCCTGTTACGGGATTAATTTGAGCATTGTATGCTAAGTGTAATCTTCCTTGCTCAGACCAAATTACTTGATCCGATTGCATAGGCATTTCTGCCCCTGCCATTTTTAAGAATCCAGCTACGGTTCTATTACCGTATCTTTCAACTTCTTTTTCATACAGTTCAGGTAAGTATTGTTTTGCCCATCCGTCGTTTTGAATATCTAAGTAACTACCTGCTGTAGTCATTTTAGAAGTAGCCGGAGTAGCTAAACTGGACACGCCTGGTCCTGCATAAGTTGCGTTTGTTGCCATTTTTTAATTGGTTTTTTTAATTGTTAATAATTTTTGAACTTTAATTTTAGCCCTGAATCATCATCACCTGAAATAACTCTCACTTTTAAACCACCAGCATCAACAAAACCATCCGCAGTTTTACGGGGGTTCATATCGATGTTCTTCGCATCTGTTGTAATTTGTTTTACAGCATCCGCTTTACCTTGTTGGTAAAAATGATTAGCCAAAGCATCAGGATTAGAAGCAGCAAATAAAGCTTTATGGAACCCACCTGCGTTAGTAAGGAGTTGATCCTTATCAACATATTTTTCAAAAACCTTTGATAAATTCTGGGATTCTTTCACTGTATTAGCATCTTTAACGTTAAACCTATATTTTTTATCTCCGACATCGAAATTAAAACCTTTAAAATCTTTGTTAAAAACATTTTCAGTTTGTTGTTTAAAATGTGTTGTTTGCTTCTTTAATAATTGCTCAGCTGATATTTGCTCAGTATTATAGCGATCGAAAAATTCTATAGCTTTTTGCTGTTCAGGTAGTAACTTAGAACCCAACTTGACTTCCTTGTAATACTTATCCTTCAACCCTGTCAAAAAGTTTTTAGCATTTGCGACTGCTTCTTTATGAGCTAATTTTTTTCTTTTAACATCTCTTGGTTCATCTATCTCTTCATCAAAAGAAAATTGGTCTTCTAATAAAAAAGATACTTCATCAAAACTGAGATGTGATTTTGTTTGTTTATAGTATTCTCTTAATAATACGTCTTCATCTACGCTATTATAATCTGCGTTTAATCTAACATAATCTTCAATACTTCCACCAGTTTCTTCCATAAATTTTACAAGTTCTTGTATATTTTCTGGTAATTCTACTGGTTCTTGTGTTTCTTTTTCCTGTAATATTTCTTCTTGTTCCTTTGTGGTGTCGGTAGCTTCAGTGCTTCCATCCACTCCATCCTTGTCAACTTTATCTGTTTCATCAGTTATTTCTTCTAATACAGGTGTTTCTTCTTGTTCAGGTTCTTTTTCAACCTTTTTGTCAGTAGGTTTTTCCTCAACCTTTTCCGGTTTAGTTAAATCTACTTTGTACATACCAGATTCTTCATCAAAATTAGAATCTTTTTGTACTTCTTTTTCTTTTTCGGCTGGAGTCTTTATTTCGTCTTCCAGCACTTTAGCTTTAGCTTTTGCCATAATAAAATATTATATAATTGTTAAAAAAATTTATCTTGGATCAAATTGCTCTAATCCAAATCCACCTAAATTATCAAATCCAGCGGATTCAAAGTTTTTAGGGGCTTTACCAGATTTTCTCTGGTCTATTAATTCACTTTGTTGTGATGCTTGTATTTTTGTTCTTTCGTCTTTACGATCTTCTTTGTATTTCTCTTTATCATTAATTCCATTTGATTCAACTTCTTTAAGCTTCATATTCAAATCAAATTCAAATTGCATTAATTCTTTTTTAATAGCCGCTTCTTTTTCTAATTTTTGAATATCAAAACCAGATTTAGCTTGCTCTATTTGTACTTTACTTTCAGCAATACCTTGTTGCTTTTGTATCTCAGCGGCCGCAGCAGCTTGAGAAGATTCTTGATTAGCTTGAGATTGTGCTTGAATGTTTTGTTGCTGAAGCTGTTGATCAAGTTGTTGTTTTCTTTTTCTTCTTACTTTTAATAATTGATTAGCAAGTTTCAAATTACGAATTTCCCTAACATCAATAGCATCTTCAAGATTTATAGCTTGTTGTTGAATAGCCATCTGAATGTTATTTTCAAGAAGTTGTTTTTCTTCTTCATCAGGAGCTAATTCTAAGAATATACCAAAGTCATGCATATGTAAATCTTTAATCTCATTTAAATTACCTACATTTATTTTACCCAAGGTTTGCATAAATTGGTTACTAGTATTAGAATATTCTAATACATCTGATATTCTTAACGATACTGCTTCGGCTGTTTTTAATGTTAAATATAAACCACCTTGCAGTATATGTCTTGTGGCTGTATTACTATTAGCAGCGGCTAATTTTTGTAATCCAACTAAAGCGTTTTTGTCTGGCGTACTACCATCCCTTGCTTCATTCAACCCAGTTACATCTCTCATCATTTGTAAATACATATTATAAGACTGTATTAAACTAGCTATCTTATTATTACCTCCTGATGATTGGAGTTCTTGAATAGGTACTTTACCAGGATTCATATCGCCGTCTTGTGTCATTGATCTACCAATAACAGAACCAGTTTGGAAATACATATTCAATGCTTCTTGTGGATTGTAATTTGTACCATTACCTAAATCCACTTCAGCAAGACCATCCGCATCTAAATATACACCGTCTGGTACAAGTCGGGAAAGAACTTGTTGTAATTTAAGATGCGTTATTTGAATCATATCAGCGAATGATGTCATTCTCCCTACTAATGATTCAGGCTTTCCTTTATATATTCTTGGAGCTACAATATTATAACTCATAGCTACTTTTGTAATATCCGATTTAGGCCTAGTCATATTAACAGCTTTTCGCCATTTTAATAACTTTTCTTGACCAACAATCTTAGCACCCTCATATAAACATTCAATTGATCTGTTTACTTTCTTAAATCTAGGATCACTTTCTTCAGGTGGATTAAATCCATCATTTTTCTTTAGAGCTTTTTGGTAACCACTACTACCTTCTTTTATTTTATAAACTTGATTTTCAAAAGTTTTATATTCAAAATGCAATACATATACATAATTACTATCAATACTACCAGATGTAGAAAATTTATTACGTAATTTCGTACTACCTGCCCCATAAGATTCTAATTTCTTTATATCTTCAGTGGTTAATTCTGGGAATTGTTTTTTTAATTCTCCAATAGTTAATTTTCTTACTTCACCTACGTAATATAAATCATCAAAATAAGGGGATTCAGTATATGAATAAACTAAATCAGAAGGATCTACATATTCTAATTTAATACCTTCAGCTGTATTAAAACTATTTTTTACACAAGATATACCTAAAACTGTAGTATCATAATCCAATCTTTTCTTAAGAAGTTCATATTTGTTTAAATCAAATACATTAGTTAATGCTTGTTCTTGAGCAATTTCTATACTTTGTTTATAGTTTAATTGCATATGCAATTCTAACTCTTCATCAGATTCAGGTAGATTATTTGGGTCATTCTTAAATGTGTTTAAACCTGTTTGTGCTTCTACGTTTTGTTTGAACTCAAATAAACGCATATCTTCTAAATATCCCTTAACATACTCGGTCCTTGCTGCTGAAGCTACACTATCTACAGAATAAGCTTTTAAATCATAACCTCTCTCTGCAATACCATTAACAACAATATCCACAAATTTAGGTATAATAGGAACTGGCTTCCAATCTAAATTAAGATAAGATAAATCACCATTAATTGATAATTCGTTTTTATATTTCTCTACACTTTGTTCCCCCCTTGCATATAGTCTTAATCTATGAAAATTATCTCTATTTGCAAAGTAACGTGTATCTGACCCATCTTTTTTAAACCATTCTGCTTCTATAGCGTTACCAATCTGCAAACCATATTGTTCGCTAGATTTCTCAGTATCGCTTGCAGCTTGACTTGGAAAAATGCCCTGTTTTATTACTTTAGCCATTTATTGTATGATTTTTGAAAAATTTCCTTTATTGTTGTATTTAGCAAAACTAAAATTAACTTTATCTTTTAATTCTATATGTGCGCGGGGCGCATATAAATTTTTATTACATGCCATAACCGCTAAGCCTGAACTTATCGCGGCATCAAATTTTGTTCTTTTATTTATATCAAACTTAGCCCAATCATTTAATGTAATATTAAAATACATATCACCACAGTTATTATCTTCTTTCATGCCAACATAATTATTAATATAACTTTCTATAGCTGCGGCATGAGCTTGCCTAATATCTTCACTTGAATTTGGTATTCCTCCTATTTCTTTTTCTGCAACAGATAATCTATTCCAGATTTTATCAGGTCTATTCATTGAATATCCCCTGTAACCTCTTCTTTTTAAATAATATAATAATCTTGGTTTGTTATTTTCACATAATAATGGCATTCCATAAAATACTAAAGCCATTAATACATCTTCAAAAAATATCTCAGCAGTTTGAGGTCTAGCAATATATTCTAAAAAAAATCTATTTGGTGGAGCATTCTCCATACTAAACTTGGTTAATCCGTGTAGAGCTCCTTTAGATCCTTTGCCATCAGTTGTACCAGATATATCATAACTGTCACATCCAAATGCGCCGATATGCTCATTACCTGGATATTTACCTCCATTTTTTATTATTATTTTATTTTGTAAATTTCTACTTGGTACCCAAGTTATATTAAATTTACCATTTAAATTTGGTGTAAATTCTACTTGGGTATCTTTAATTCCATTTTTCCATGAAAAATTCCCAGTATTAATAACACTATCATATTTAGCCTCTTCATTATAATCAATTTGTTCGTAAATTTTAGCTAAATTAAAAATACTATTTTTAGTTTCATCTCTAAAAGCATGTTCCTCAGTTCTTGGAAATTGCCTATAAAATTCATTTAAAGCGTCTTGATCTCCTTTTAATCCTTCAACTTCATTTTCCCAATGTTCGATAACCCCGACATCAATGAACTGGGCGTAATTACCCTCGACGGCTTCCTTCGGTGTATCGAATACAGGTAATCCATAAGAATCAATGAATCCCTCGAAGTTCCATTCCATAGGTATGAACAAACTATATAATCCTGAGCGAGTCTGGCCATTACGATTTCTTTTTGTAACATCTGAATCATTATATAGTTTTTTAAAGTTTTCTCCTCCTTTATCTAATGAATTACTTGTAGAACCCATCATACATTTACCGATAACTCTAGAACCAAGTCTTAATGTGGTTTTTGTTACCCTCCAGTTATTTAAAATATTTTCTGGTCTTTCCCATTTACCAGCTTCATCATGTACTAATAAAGCTAATTTTTCACCATCATAACTATTATCTCCTGTGTTTTTCCAGTCAATAGTTGTATCTAACCCTTCAAGCTCTTCGGTTTTTTGTCTTGTAAGTATACTCTTTTTTGTTAGTTTACTTGCTGGTACACGGTATGCCAATTCTGTTTTTGGTCTATCCATACCATCTTGTATTGGTTTGAAGAAGAATGGGTAGTTAACAGATATTGGGACAACTTTATCGGTGAACATTTTTTTTGCATCCGAACCTGATTTTGAAAGTATTCCAAATCTAGAATCGGAAGAAATAGTAGCTTGTCCGACAGCTTCCGACGATGCCATGAATGAAAACCCAGACCGTCTATTTTTGAGGTAGCACATTCCATAACATCTAGCGTCTGCTTTGCAAGCTTCCCAGAATATAAAGAATAATCTATTTGCTTCTCTAAAATCTGGTTTTCCAACATCAATTTTGGTCCACTGCAAATACATATAATGAGAACCAGTGATATAAATAGGGTTACCTTTATTATAGAACCAATAACCGTCCTCACGTTTAGTAAATTCTTTGTCAATATACACATTCCATTTATTTTTGAAATCATCAGGCAAATCCCTCCAATCAAATATTGTTTTTAATTTCTGTAATTCTTTTGGATACTCTTGTACCTCCCATTTATTATTACCTTTAAAAACTTCTTTTGGTTGTTTAGGTAGTGCTATTTTTAAATTTTGTATATTGTAAATATCTCCAATCTGTCCAGTTTTACTAATTACAATAATATCATGTTCCTTATTATAACCGTATTCCCACTTTTTTGCTTTATTAAGCCTTTTAATTGCATTAATTTTTACAGGCTTTATAACGCTATATAATGATTGTTTGTACATTATTTAGATCTTCTTTCAGCAAAGCCTTTAAATGACTCTTGCTTTTCTTCTAGTGTTTTACCTTCAAGTAATGCTTTTTCAGCCTCAACTCTATTCAATATTTCAAAAGCATCAAATATTGCAAGTTTTTTAGTTGCAGCTGCATTTTTAAGTCTATCAGCTGATATATCATCCTCTGTTTCGACAATAGGCTCTTTGGCTACTTTGATAAGTTCTTTAACAGCCGCGTGCCCAGCTTGGATTATATTCTTTTTCGTTTCCTTGACGTTCATACTTAATAGATACTGAATTAGTTAATACTCTGTATAATCTTTCACCATCAACAATAAATTCATATTCACTGCTTGGTGTAAAACCAACTAAATCATTTTTTTTTATACCTTTAAGATTTTTGTCAACATATTTTATAATTCCTCTAAAAGGAATTTCTTTGTCGCTAGATAATATATTATTAGATATAATTGGTTTAATAAAACAATAATTATCTGGAGCGTGCCATTTATTATTATTTTTATACAAAAATATTTGCTCGGGTGTTACAAAATACATATTTTCTTTGTGAAAACTTCTAGTATTTTTTTCTTTACCATACTGGTCATACCATCTTCTAAAAACATTGTGATGTACAACTACTTCATCCCCTACTTGTATTTTTGTATTTTCTGACTTAGGTATTGCTGTCACTATCCCTATACGACTAACATACCGATGATCAGATATTTCTGTATTCAACAGTAATTCCTGACCATCAATATATTTTTTATTATCGTATCGTTCGCTTTTAGGTTTAACTATAAAGTCAAATAAGCTTCGCATTAATATTCTAAGTTATATTCAACGGCTATAGCCATATTTTTATTAAAATCTTTCCACGGTAATACTTCTTTTCCTTTTTTAATATAAATAGAAAATTTATCAGATTCCTCTACAATATCACATATCTTATGGCCACCATAAACTTCTTGGCCGACAGCGTAGTGCATGGCATCATTTTTATAATCCCTACCTATACTAATTTTTCTTACCAGTGACATGATTTTACTTCCCTTCTTTCAATACTTCAGGTTCTACAGCTGCCCCTTCCTCTTCTGGAATAGGCTCGTAAGTTCCGTCTTGAATATTTATTTGTACTTTTCCGTACTTTGTTTCTAATTTACTTTGTAGCTTAGATAAGTCTTGTTGCACCTCTATGGTTGCAATCTTAATGTGGTGTTTTTGTAGTTCTAAATTACCAATCTGCGTAGCAGCTTGATTAATTTTACCTACAAATCCCTGTAACTCTTCTAATTGTTCTTTGGTAATCTTTTTTTCTTGGTTTTCCATAATCTAATTTTTTGATTTAATTTAATTGTTTGGTTATAATTTATTATTACTTGTTTTACTTAATTTCTAACTATTTAGCTTATTCTTCGTTGAATGGGTTGTGAAAAGTCTTTTCAACTGGTGTTTTTTGTAATTCTATAGCCGCATCTAACCCTGACTTTGTGGTAGCTACATCTATGCCCTTTTCAGCATCTTCTAACCATGATATCACTTTAGCCTTTGTTAAATCAGCATAAGCTAAAAAATCATCTTTATCATAAACCACATCATGTGTGCCTAATGAGTTAGCATGATACACAGGATCTGTGCCTTCGGTAGCTTCTAAGCCCCAATGTATCGTTTTCACAACATTATCTTTGCTGTCTTTGGAGACATCCGTATCTAAAGCATGGATTCTCCATTTATAAGTTATTGCCATTTTTATTATTTTTAATTATTTATTTGTTTATTTATTTTACATTAATCTTCTAAATCTAAAACTTAGAGCTGTATTACTAGAAGTAGCTGTCCCAGTACCCAATAATTTGACTTCTATACGGGCGTTATTTGCTGGGGAACCCGAAGATGTAGTGTTCATTACCCTAAGTGCTAAGTATCTACCATTACCAGAATGGGCAGCTGTATGTAAAGGAATTTCCCAAGATTCCCCTGAATTCACAGTACCATGAAACCAAGACATAATTCCACTTGCATAAAAACTATAAAAGTAAGGTTCACCAGAATGGTCATTACTATAAATCTGTACAGCGTAAGTTCCTGAACCTTCTAGTTGGTAAGATCCTGAATTACTATATATTCCTGTATCCACCCAAGAATTACCAACTAAATTTAAAGTAAGACTGTGAGTAACTTTAGTATCTATTTGTGACCCATCTCCACCATTTAGAACTATCCCCTGGTGATCTACTGTTCCTGCAAATGTAGCATTTGCGCTAACATGCATCGTTCCTGTAACTTGTAATTTATAACTTGCATCACTAGTACCACCTATGTGTATATTTCTATTTGTTGGATCCATATGTAAACCATACTGACCGCCAGCTGTTAGTCTCAAAGGAATACCGGATTCACCACCAAAAATTACTGTACCTGAATTGTAATAACAAGTACCTTTTGTTACTCCATTATATTGTAATAATAATCCCCCATAATTTCCTGAACTTGGATTAGATGTAAAAGCCCAAGGGTTACTTTGTGAGTTTACTATAATACCTCCGCCATCTACACCTACTGTATAACCACTCCCTGGGTCGCCTTGGCCTATACCAATTTTTCCATCTGACATTATTTTCATATCAGCTGTCCAAGCGGCACTAGCATCATCAGCAGTACTTCTACCAAATTCCATTATACCTTGGTTAACTAAAACTGCTCTATTATAAGTTGATGATTGTTTAGTCCACATGATTCCACCACCACCTGACTGAGCAGCATCAATTACCAAATAGTTAGACCACCCACTAGAAGTATATCTTGTATTTCCAGAAACATCTGAAATCTGTAACCCACCAATTGGGGATGTAGTACCAACACCAACTTTTCCAGTACCCGTTGTTATTATAGATATATTACCATTAGTAGAATAATTTTTAATAGTAGCCGCAACACCATCTAAAAAGAATCTAAATTGACCAGCTGAACTTGTATCATATAAATTTATTTCAGGAGTCCCATGGTGTATATCT
>Ga0208299_1001993_pt1 | contig 14401 bp, 13 predicted proteins | sample 15_taG_FD_184089 | JGI IMG/M metagenome (GOLD analysis project Ga0208299, IMG submission 184089) | Marine viral communities from the Subarctic Pacific Ocean - 15_ETSP_OMZ_AT15312 metaG (SPAdes) (version 2) | ecosystem: Environmental > Aquatic > Marine > Oceanic | place: Pacific Ocean | collected...
ACAAGGCTTGACCGATGCAGAAATAGAGCAAATGCAGGGTGCTATTATAGACTCTTCTACTTTATTTACAGCGGGTACATCTGGTCTATTTGGAGATGCAAACAATATTTTAGAAGCAAATATTATAGGTTATTATTTAGCAGGGGATGAGGATGCGGCTGCAACACTAGATGAGGAAAGAAGAAATCAAGTAATAGACGATGCCTATAAAGCTCAATATCAAAGATTAGCTGTTAGGGCTAAAGAGATAGGCCAATCTTCTGGCTTAGAAATACAAGATGCTAGAAAACTAGTTAGTGATGCTTTTATTGTTAGTATTGTTACTGGAATGGAGGATTCTGACTTTAAAGACTTTAATCCAGACGCACGTTTCTTAGGTTTTGAGGGTTTTCAAAATACATTAATATTAATAGCTGATGCAGAAAGAGAAGAAAATACTGTTACAGATGTAAAAATGGGAGCTGCTGAGTATAGTGTTTTTGCTACTAATGTTATAGGCGAGATAGCCTATGAAGAAGACGATACCGTAGTTGAGAAATTACAAAAGAAGAGGGCAAGAGAGTTGATTGGTAGGTCTAATCGTTTTCTGGCTCAAAGAGTTAATTTAAATGCGGTTAATCCCGAAACAGGAGATTATTTTATTAGTGATGGGGATAAATACGACCTAATAAATACCCTTGCGCTTACAGGCCATGAACTTGCGGGAGATAATACTATAAGTGTAGGAGACCTTGTAGCGCATTGGAATGATATGTCTATAATGGAAGGGGGGGGAAGACCAGAACCAGAACCACCATCTGTTGATACGGGTTCGCCCAACTATAATCCTTATTATGATCCAGCTTCGGACGTTTATGGAACACCGGAACCTCTCAGCTATACCTTTAGAGGGGTTATGCCTTGGATTAATAAACAGCTTGGGATAATTAGTGGCTCACGGGAATCAGTACTTAAACAACAAGAGCTTACGCGTTTGGTCGGGCAAATTATGGAAACCGAGGGCGTTTCTTATGAGGATGCAATATTCTTGGCTGCGAAGCAATTAGGAGGCGGTGAAGACGAGGGAAGTAGACAAACTATGAATACTAATGAACCTGAAGAAATATTAGAACAACCAGAAGTAGCAGAACCTAGCGGAATGGATGTTGAATTAGAAGAAGAAGATATAACAGTTACTGAAGCTGAAACCCCAATAGTTTCCGAAAATGAAAGAGTAGGAGAAGATATGACCCCTAGTGGATTAGACATTACTCTAGAAGAAGAAGATATATTTCCTAATGATACTCTAGCTAGTACTTATATAAAAAGTAAAGAAGATTTTTACAGTGCTCCTTATTGGGATGTAGATCATTGGACATGGGGTTATGGAACAGCAGCACCTCACGATGGAGGAAAAGATGAGCCGCCTCCTACAGATTTAACAATAACCAAAGAGGAAGCGCAAGAAGAACTTATGGGTTATATTGAAACAGAAGTACTAAATAAAATAGAAAATTTTCAAGAAGAATTTCCACGTTATAATAACTGGACAGATAACCAAATAGATGGACTTACAGCTTTTCTGTATAATGGAAAACCTAACTGGTTAAAACAAGTTACTGCTAATGGTACACGTACTGATGAAGAAATAGCAGAAGCTATGCTTTTATATCATAAGGTAGATGACGGAACTGAAACTGGTAATCTAATACCCCTTGCTGGTTTAATAAAACGCAGAGAAGAAGAAGTCGCTATGTTTACAAGAGGTATGAATTAGTGGGAATAAAAAGAAACACTCAAAGTCCGTGGAGTAACTTAACCGCTAATAATATTATAGCCCCCGAAAGAAAGCCAATGGGACTTAGCGGCCCTTCTAGATTTGTTCAGAAAAACCATTCCGATTTAAGACGCGATCCACGTTATCAAGCAGAGGCTGAAAAATTTCTCAGTTATCTTTCAGAACAGGAAGGGATAGCAGAAAAATTAACAGGCGGCTTAGTATCTAGTGATATTTTTGAAACTCTTAGAGATGAAGAAGGACGTTTGCTCACAGTAACAGACAGGGCCAGAGTTTTAAGAGATGCTCCTGAAGATATTAAACAATCATATAGGTATCTTAGAGATAATTTTGAAGAATCTAAAGCGGGTAGTTTTGGCGAAATGCTAAAGGCTACTTTCGATAGAGGAGTAGATATGGTTGCTGATCCTATTAATTTGGCTTTTTTATTAGTAGCTCCAGGTGTGGGCAGTGTTGCTACCAGAGCTTCTACGGGTGCAGCAACCAAGGTTTTAACGAGCCAAGCAGGTAAACAGAGTGTCAAAAAGACTTTAAATAATGTTGCAGCATCTAATACAGATGGTATATCTGCAAGAGCTGCGGGAGTAGCCGGAGCATTTGAAGGCGGAGTTTGGACAGGGGTAGAAAATGCAAACAGACAAGATATAAATATAACTACTGGACTACAAGATGCTTTCAGTGATGGGGATTTTGCTTTATCTGTAGGCTTTGGTACAGTATTTGGTGGTGGTTTAGGTTATGGTTTAACTAAAATGCTTTCAAGAGGCTCAACTAATGTTGCAGAAACTGGAAACCCTACCACCCCTACACGACCGCCGCCAAATTCTTCAGCTAGTGCAAGTGCTAGTTCTGCTGCCGAACAAGAAGCAGAAGCGACTTTGTCGGGGTTATTTAATAAAGTTGAATTAAAAACCGATAGTCGGGGCAGAAAATATTATGATAGGCAGGGCAATCCTGAAGTAAATTTAGACTTATTAAAAAGGCTAAAAAAAGAATTGGGTAATGAATATGATGATATAAGAGTAGCTAATATAATATTAGGAATTAAGGATACTATCTTTCAAAGACTTACCCCTGAAGAAATAAAGAAAGGTTTGAATGTTGCTATTCGCAGAAGAACCCTGCAAATAAACGATATTGATCCTAGAGTATTGTCGTTGTTTGAACAATATGGATTAAAACATTCTGAAATTGACAAGGCTATAAGGTTTGTTAAAGATACTTATATGAAAGACGCAAAGGTATCTACGCCAGGAGTTTTAGGGGGCCAACAAGTAAAAAAAACAATTATTACAGATTTAGACGATGATGCAATATTTGATATTGCTGAAGACTTGGCCGCTAAAACTGGAGGTGGTCAAAGAACCTCTGAAGTTTTAACAGATGCTATAAATGAAGCTAATGCTACTAGAGGTATAACTAATACAGCTAGAGAAAGTTCTATATTAAGAAGAACTTTACATCTAGCTTCTTCACTTAATGCCAGATATTTAACTGGTAAAATTACTGGTATTTTTAATAAATATGAAGATTTTGGCCCTAATGTTGTAAAGGCTTTTAAAGAAAGTATTACGTCTGGATCGGCTCTTTCTTGGAGAAGAGGCTCACAAATAAGAAGAGATACAGATGATTTTAGTACTGTATTTAATGAGGAATTTGGAAAACTTACACACGCTTGGGGTGCTATTTATAGTCCTATACAAACAAAAGCTTTGGGTAAATTTAAAGAAGAACTAGATACTTTACTTTCTAATGCTATTAGAACCAACGATATGAAAGCTTTATCTGGGGCTACACGACATTTAAGTAAAGATGCTCGAAGACATTTATTTAATATAGTTAAATTTTCTAGAAACCAATTAAAAGAAATAGGAGATGAAGTACAGGGAAAAGGTCTTGTAAATAATTTGATAGATAACTATTTGCCTAGGTTGTGGAAAAGATCAGAGATAGAAAATAATAGAGAAAGATTTATTGATCTTCTTGAAAATAATGTTAATTGGAAACAGCATATAGATTTGGAAGATGGGGCGCGTCTTTCTGATAGAGAGAAGGCAGAAAAAGTATTAAAGGAAATGCTAGACATAAAACACCAGTTAGGAAATGATTCTGGTACAGGTATGAATAGTTTTTTTGCTAGAAGACAATTAGAATTAAAAGATGAGGCTGCGTTTGCTGATTTTTTGGATAACGATTTAAATAATATAATGGTTAGCTATCATCGTTCTGTTGCTAAATCTTTAGCTAAAGATACTGTTTGGGGCGTAAGAAGTGTGGAGGATTTTGATACTACTTGGTTTCCGGCTTTAGAAAAAGAAATGCAAGCTAATGGAGCTACGCAAGATATGATAGCAGACGCAAAAAAGGATATGATCGCTGTTTATCAAAATGTTACTGGAGAAGGTATAGATAGGTTTACTCCTAGAAAGCAATTCTTGGCAGACGCTTATATGTTAGCTAATAGGATGGCCCTGTTACCACTATCAACACTATCAAGTCTTTCAGAGATATTTATTAATGTCTCTAAAGCAGGAGTCGGTACAGCTTTTAGAGGTTATAGAGATGCTATATTTAATGGCTCTAAAAAAATGTTTGATGATTCTTTAAACGGTCTTCAGAAATCTTTTAATATGACTAGAAAAGAAGCCATGAGCGAACTCAATCAAATGGGGATTGCTTTAGATCAAGCCTTTGCTGATTATGCAGATCGTTTAGGAGGAGATGCTTTAGCTAGTCCTAAAATGAGAGAGATTAGTAATAAGTTTTTTAGATTTACACTACTAGATCAATGGACTAAAGGAGTTCAAACAGCTTCTTATATTACTGGGAAGAGATTAATAGCAGAAAATCTAGAGAGTATTGCAGCACATATGCCTCTAATACAAGCAGGTAAAACATCAAGAAGAGTACAAAGACAAATAGATGAATTATTTGACCTTGATATAGATTATAAAGAGGGGGTAGAATGGTTAAACAAAGGAGCAAGTTTAACAGACGATTTTTACAGGAAGCTTAAAAAGGGGGCAGGCACATATACTAATGAAGTTATTTTAAATCCTAGCGCAGCATCAGGTATAAAGCCTATGTATATGTCAAATCCAAAAACTGCTATACTAGGCCAACTATTAGGTTATCCTGCTGCTTTTACTAATACAGTTATGAAGAACATGGTTAGGCAAATAGCTAGAAATCCTGAAACTGCTTTAACTCAACATATACCTGCTGTAGCTATGATGGCAGGAGTAGCGACATTTACTAATGGTGTTAGAACTCAAGGCGAATCCTTTAATGGGGAGCCGCATGAAGTAATTGGGGCTGCTTTAACCAGAGCAGGATTTAACGGTTTACCCGCTGATATGTATATGCGGGGTAGAACTGCCGCTGAAATTTATCAAAGCCCTACGGCTTATATGACAGGCTTGGGGCCGTTTTGGGGAGATGCCTATAAAATTGGTGTTAGCGCAGATATATTTTCTGTAATCGGACAGAAAGTTCCAGGTTACGGTGCTTTTAACGCAGTCTTTGGTGCTGCTGAAGCTACTGAAGATTGGCCCGGACAATATAGAGATATGTTAAGGCATATGGATAGAGGTTTTGCAGAGCAGACTACTCCAGAAGGAGAAGTAATCTCTAGAAAGACTTGGGAAAAAGGCGGTGAAGTCCGTAACGTCCCTCAAGTTAATCCAGAACCCGATCAACGTATAGATAAAATGACAGGTCTTCCGTATGATATACAAGCCGGAGGAGCCTTTGTAGATGAAGAAGATCGTCAAGGTTTTGGATTGGGGTCTATAGCTAAAACTCTTAGTACGCCAGCAAAGAAAGCTTTTTCTTCTATTACTAAACCTAATAGGCTTCCAGAAACTCCCACGCCTCCTAGTTCAGCGGCTGATGATATAATAAAAATTGATACTCCACAATATCCAGATGAGAGTGTTGCTGAGTTGGATTTAGATAACCCATATCTTTTAACTAAAAAAGAAGGAAAGGAACTAAAAGAAAGTTTACCAAAAGGATTTCCAAGAAAAGAAGTGGATGAATTACAACAATCAATTATAGATTTAAGAGATGAAAAAATATCTCCTGAAGAACATGATATGAATGTTCATAGATTAATGCCTATAGAACCCATAAAGGGTGTTCCTGCTTTAGATACTTTTAAAACTATTGCAGCAGCTTTAAATAGAAGTCTAGTACAGAAAGGATTGATAGGTCTTAATAAACTGATTCGCCAGGGTAAAAGAGTTGGTGCAAGATTAGATATATCTGCTTACGAAAATAATAATGTTTGGGTAGTCGCTCTACATGAGCCGGGTAGGGCAGGTAAAGCAATAGGCTACGGTAAAACTTCTGTCTTAGATGATGTTGAATTTACTTCTGACCCTGAGTTTTTTGCAAAGGTTGGGGTAGGTACAAAAACCCCGTCTGGCAAAAGAACAGCAAAAGGCCCATTAGCTAGGATAGAGGGTAATTGGAACGACATATCTCCAGAAGATGCGCGTGGGTTGGCTCTTGAGGCAGATGCCTCTGATGAATGGATAGAGGTTGGTTTTAATCCTGACAGACATACATTCTTCTATGACAAGGCAAACGGGAAGCCCCTCGGTTCTGCTGAACGTGTTATACAAATAGGGGCAAAGGTTCTTGCAAGGAAGCCAGTTTACAGAGAGTTAAGGCATCCCGCACATCAAATAAAAACTACAAAGGGGGGTGTTACACATCTCTCAACCGGAGGCAAAGTACTAGGAAGTCTTGGAAGAACCAGAAAATATGAAGGCGGTGATACTTGGATGAAAAAGGGGGCAGCTAAACTAGGCTTTGATGATGATAGGCAAGTACAAATTACTGCTGACGCTGTAGATTTAACTAACCAAATTGTCCCGTCTAGCCAAAGAATAGGAGTAAAGAGGCTTGTTCCTGAAGATGTACCTGCACAGGGGCCGCCCGAAGAAGATGTCTTACCAACTAAAAGAGTGGTTAAAGAATATAAAATGACAACTGATGAATTAAGAAATTCAGGTAGCAATAGGGATCAATTTAAAATTGATGGTGATGAAGAAGTATTTGATGCAGTTAATCATGCTTTATTTGGTTATGAATCTGCTGAAAGACCTGTTACTGCTTTTGCGGGTCAAGCTAAAGAAGTTTATCAGGGAGCCAAGCAAGCTCTAAAGGGTAAAGAATGGCGAACAGAGTTAAAAGATATGTGGAATAATAGTTGGGGAATAAACCAAAGGGAACAAGGATTAAGTAGGCCAGAGTTTGATATGGCTCTAGCTCAAGCAATTATGAATACTAATAATAAGTTAAAGCGTGGAGAACCTTTAAGGATGGGCGAAGACATAGTTCTTAATGAACTGGACTTAGCACAGAGAGATCAAAGAAATACAGGTGGTAAATTATTGGGAAGCTTACATAGGAGCAACTGTAAATGAGAACATTACTTGGTTTAATAATAGCTACTGCACTACTGGTCACAGCTAGTAAAGCATATTCAAATACGCCTACTTATGTAGATGATGTGGCATCTATTATCAACAACAACTGTGTAGTCTGTCACCGTGAAGGTGGTATAGGGCCAATGCAGTTTGAAACTTATGATCAGGTGCGCCCGTGGAGTCCACTCATTCAAATGAAAGTAGCTAATCGTGAGATGCCGCCCTATGCTTATGATGAAGGCATTGGCATTCAAGAGCTACACGGAGATTGGAGACTCTCTCAGGCCGATATAGACACAATAGTAGATTGGGTTAATACTGGGTCAGAGTATGGTGATACTGACATTATAGTGCAGTCTCCGCAGCTCCCTGATCCTAATCAGTGGAACTTCTATGAAAACTTTGGAGAGCCTACGTTAATTATTCCGTCTACCCCAATAGATATTCCGGCTACAGGAAACGATCTGTGGCACAAACATAATGTAGCAAGCGGTTTGACAGAAGACAGGTGCATAAAGGCTATCCAAGTTAGGCCAAGAGGAGATGCCAAAAGTGTAGTCCACCATGCTAATAGTACTGTTACTTTAGAAGGCGAAAGATTTGGTATGCTCACCGAGTATGCTATGGGTAAGTGGGGCGAGATAGTTCCAGAGGGTGTGTGTAGAACAATCCCCGCTAATGCCGAGATTGCTTGGGACATTCATATGTTTCCAGGCGGTCTTGGGGCTATAGCGCCGGGAACTGTTATAAAAAATAATGTGGTAGAAATAGGACTGTGGCTGTATTCTCCAGAGGAATCTAAAGAACTTGCATATGAACAGGATTTAAGACTATATAGAATTAGCGATCAGGCAGATATTGTTATCCCGCCTCACGGCTATCATATGACTCAGGGTTTTCATTCATTCGATCATCCAGTGCGTATAGACTCATGGCAACCACACGGTCATCTCCGCATGAATGCAGCAAGCTTTGAGATATTCTATCCTGATACTGGAGTAACTGAGCAGATTAGTCAGGTATCTAACTGGAGTGCTACATGGCATCACAGCCACATATATGATCCAGACTTTGCGCCGCTAATTCCTGCGGGAGCAGTACTGGTTCTTAAACAATGGTATGATAATACTGAAAATAACCCCAATAACCCTGATGCAGACCAGTGGGTATATGGGGGTAGTAGGACAGGCGATGAGATGACTCACTCTTGGATTGCTGTGACACATCTTGATGAAGAAAAGTATCAAGAACTTATAACCGAAAGAAATAGCAGGAGGATGATAGCCAACGAATGAAAATTATAAAGGGATTAATTTTACTATTAGTAGTAACAGGATGTTCAAGCACAGGAGATAGGTGGTCATATAACCTAGACCACTATGAAGACTTTAATTATATGACTCAGGATTTATTTGTTCGGAATCTTAGAGATTGTCGTTCTCAAAATTTCTGTCGAGCAGAAGACTTATTTGATAGGTGGTAGTACATATGTTAGCACTTTATACAGAAGACCAGTTGGGGGCAGCGTACCAAATATACGCCCGTGTACACGCTGAAAAAGAAATAGATATAGTAGACTTTGATACCTACAGAGAAATGTTTGAGTATCAATATATGGCTATGTCAAAGCCGCATGAAATTTTTAATGGCTCAGACAAGACCCATTAAATTGTAACAAGCTTAGTTATTTTAATATTGGGTATATCTTTTCCGTAACCTACATAAATTTCAGTACCTTTATAGGGCGATAAGTCAAACCAGTGTACAACTTTTATGTGGTTGTCTCCGTCTAAAATATAAAAATCATCAGTGGGTATCAACCCTGTTTCTTTAAAGGGTTTCCAAATATCAGGCATATAATCTTGATTACCATACACGCTATCTACTGGTGCTTTTAGCCAAGTAGAGCCATCAGGCATAACAGCTCCCATATATATTTTTATTGCATCTCCAATTTCATATTCATCAGTAATAATTCTAGCTTCTATTCTAAATTTATTTGATACTTCTAGGCGTACACCAGGACGCTCTGGTATATTCATATCTTTAAAACTTCTAGCTATCCAAGCTTCAAAGAAAGGATGCTTTACTATTCCGTAAGGAAAGCCTCCATATCCTTTGTCTCCCCATTCCGCACCCCAACTATTCTGAATAATAAACTTTTGATGCTCGTCATCATAACCTACTATTACCATGTAGTGTCCTCCTAAAGAGGAACTGTGCTTGCCATACATAGAAGGATACTTATGTTCTTTCCAAGACCCTTTAAGATTATATATATCTTCAGTTACAACAAATGCTATACCAACTGGTATACCTTCATGTAGGGCAGATTTGATCCTATGAACTACTAGGTCTGTATGAGTAACTACATTTCTAGATAGGTTTTCGTACCTGTTTATTCTGTTATTAAAAGCTTTCTTGTAGATATTTTCTGGCGGGTCTATATTATCCATAGCTAAGTCATAAGGATATTCTTTTTCTGTAGGCATACCGTACTTATATGCTATATGATAAGCATCTTTAGTATACAATCCTTCTTGTCCCAATCTGTTTTCATAGGCTTTAGTAGCGTTATAAAGAAACATCCGGCTTAAATCCATAGGCTGTTTGTTTCTATTAGCAATAAGCTCACAAGAACTAGCCACTCCATTAGCTACACAACTGCCAATAGACAACTGATCTTCTACCTCAAATACATCCTTACGCATATCTATTTTTGGTGGCAGCTCCTCCGCTTTAAATGGCGAGCGATAAGGAATGTCCCTGTGATCTGGTACAGGAGGTAGAGTATTAGCTATAGCATACTTTGTCATAATGCTTGAACCTCTTTCTCAATATGGTCATGTAAATTTTCTAGTTTTAGTTTACCTTCTTTTAAAATCTTTTTAATTATAGATACTTCTTGCTTTTTAAATATTGTTTCTGCCTCTTCTAAAGGTAGGTATTTAAATTCAGATATTATATTACCATCTCTAGCTAGAAATATTCTAAAAGATACTAAGTTACCTTCTTCCTTGTCCTTGTTCATACAACCTCCTTACTCTTCTACTGCTAGGCTTTTAAATTGAATATTTCCTATATTCCCTTTTAGCCCTCCCTTCATATAAGTAGTGGCTCTGCCCTCAAAAAAGTTTTGATGTTCTACTCCAAGTACATCATCTAACCAGTTAAGAGGATTATCTTTAACTCCGAAATTAGTTTTTAATCCTAGCTGCAACAATCTTCTGTCAGCTATATATCTTATATATTCCTTCATTTCATCTTTAGTTAATCCTTGAATGTCTCCCATTTCAAATACTAAATCCAGGAACTTGTCTTCAAGTTTAACCATGTCTCTACAGACTTGATAGATTTCTTTCTTTAAATCGTCAGTCCATAATTCTATATTCTCTTTTATAAATTCTCTAAAGAGCTTAGTCATTGCTTCAACGTGTAGCGATTCATCACGTATGCTATAAGTAACTATCTGTCCCATGCCTTTCATCTTACCAAAGCGGGGGAAGTTTAGAAGAATAGCAAAGCTGCTAAATAACTGGAGTCCTTCAGTAAATGCGGAATAAATAGCTAGGTTCTTTGCAATGGATTCTTTCTTGCTTATTTTTAGCGGGGAGTTACTGATATACTCGTGCTTGTCTGCCATAGCTTCATACTCAGAAAAGGCTTTGTATTCTATCTCAGGCATACCCACAGTATCTAATAACAAACTGTAAGCGTGTTGATGTATAGACTCCATGTTGGCGAAAGAACACATCATCATTCTTGCTTCTGGTTTCTTAAAAACTTTCATGTATTTATCTATATAGCCAGAGGCTACATCTACATCTGATTGAGTAAAGAGTCTAAAAATTTGTGTTAAAAGATTTCTCTCGGCCCCGCCCATGTCTTGCCAATCTTTGACATCATTATGTAGCGGCACATCTTCCGGCAACCATATCATTTGATTCTGTTGCACATAATAATCAAACATCCACGGATGATCAAACGGCTTATAATAATCTCGCGTTGATAGTAAACTCATTACCTCTCCTTGTTTTCTTTAATATAATTTTTCATAAGATTGGTTATTGAATCAAACTCGTTTGCTATTCCATGTACTTTATTATGTAAATACATAGCTGACCAACAACCAAACACAGCCCCTATTGCTAACTTCCAAACTACATCAAGACTAGCTCCCATCTGGACTATGTTAATTATAATGTAGACTTCAGTAAAAGCCATAGCCAAACTAAAGACAGGAACGTATAAATAATTATTAAAGGCCACGTTCCTTTGTTGAAAGGCTTTAACAAATACAGATATATAACTAGCTATTATTAGGTTCAAACTCTGCTCCCATTTGCGGTATAATTTCCCAGTATCTTGTGACCATTCCTTTTGGAATTACCATCACAGCATTTACATATTCCTTTTCCTTTTTGCTATGATAGCGGTCAGTAGATAATATAATTTCATTCTCATTATCAGCTACTAAGTAACCTACGCTTGATCTTAGTACAGGTTTTAATTTTTTAGCTTCATCTATAAGATGGTCTTCAGTATCTATCCAAGCATCTTCCCATTCAACTTGCATGATACAACCTACTAGTGCATCATAGTGTTCGTTATTTGGTTTATCCTTCACAGCTTAAACACTCCTCTTCCTCTAAATTAATCTTAGGAATTTTTATATTAACATTTTCTGTATTACGGGCAGCATCAGATCGTAAGTAATATAATGATTTTAATTTATGAATTCCTGACCAATGGACATCATTTAAATACTGCAAGAAATCATTATGAAGTTCCTGGTCTGCCTCTATTGGCGGGGATTTGAAAAATAAATTTACGCTCTGGCTTTGGCAAACATATTTCTGTCTCATAGAAGCGTGTTCTATTATCCAGATTTGATTAATCTCTGGTGCAGTTTTAAATACTTCCTTAACATCATCAGGTAATATGTCTAGGTGCTGTACTGATCCCTCATGTGCCGCTATATCTTTCCAGATTTCTTCCCGTTTCTTTTTAGTTGGGACAAGCTCATATAATATATCATCTAAATATTTGTTCTTAACTTTAAAGCTTCCAGATAAAGTTTTATGTGTATATACGTTAGCCCTATTAGGTTCTATTGAAGGACTAGTACCTCCACATATGATAGAGCTAGAAGCATTAGGGGCTATAGCAAGCAAATGTGCGTTACGTTTACCACTACCTTTCATATCAGGAGCCTCTCCTCTCTCCTCTGCCAGTTTTCTTGTAGCTGTTTCTGCTCTATCCTTTATAAGAGTAAAGGCTTTGTTGTTGAAACTAGCAGCATACATACTTTCAAAAGGTATGTTATTCCTTTGTAAGTAACTGTGGAATCCCATAGCTCCTAGACCGACAGACCTTTCACGCGTGGCCGAGTATGCTGCTTTATAATATCCAGGTTTGTCTCCAACCGAATCAATAAAGTTTTGTAATACGTTATCTAACATGGTGATTAGATCAGAAATAAAATTATCTTCTTTAGACCACTCATCAAAGTATTCTAGATTGACGCTAGACAAGCAGCAAACTGCGGTGCGCTCTTCGTTTGTGGGTAAAGTAATTTCAGAACAGAGATTGCTTTGTTTTATTTCTAAGCCTAGTTTCTTTTGCTCCTCTGGTAAAGCAGCATTGCAGTTATCTATATTTACTAGGTAAGGCTCTCCGGTTTCCATTCTGGTTTGTAATAATTGAAACCATAAATTTCTAGCTGAAACTATTTTTACAGCCGTGTTAGTCTTAGGGTCTATTAGCCTCCATTCATCGTCATTCTCTACAGCTTTTAAAAATTCATTGGTTACATTAACTGCGTTATGAAGATTCAAACACTTTCTGTTTAAATCTCCACCAGTAGTCTTACGCATATTAATAAACTCTTCCACTTCTGGATGAGATATATCTATATATGCAGCATAGCTTCCTCTTCTAGTTACCCCTTGATTAAAGGCTAACATCTGAGAATCTACAACGTGCATAAAGGGTATTGATCCAGTACTGCGAGAACCGTTAGCAGTATCCATACCATTGCTGCGAATATCACCCCAATATCCACCGATGCCTCCACCTCCACTTGCGAGCCATATGTTTTCATCATAATGAGCAGAAAGACCATCCCTAGAATCAGGTACATAGTTAAGAAAACAACTGATAGGTAGACCCCTACTTGTACCCCCATTAGAAAGTATAGGAGTACTGAAGCTAAACCAAAGATTACTAGCGTACTCGTAAAGTCTCTGTCCAAGATTAAAATCAGTATGTCCTTTATAAGTCGCACCAAAAATAGCGGCCCTAGCAAAAGCTTGTTGAGCATGAGTCTCACCTTCCCACAAATATCGATCTGTTATTGTTTCTTTAGAAAAAGAATTTAAAAGATTTTCTTTTTCATAATTAATATGTATGCCTAAATATGGCTGAACACCAATCTTCTCAGTCATTAGCATTTTTCTCCTTGCGTTTTTCCTTCCGTTTCTTAGGTCTTGGTTTAACTGAATTTTTCTTTCTGTTATATCTTTGGGTTCTTTCTGCCTTACGATCCCACATTTGTGATGTCCTTGTATATCTCATGCCGTACTCTTCTCTTTGTTTCATTGTCAGCATCAGCTATAACTTTTATATCTGTGAGTTTAAGTTTATAAGTCTCCCAGTATGCAGCTTCGGGAGGATTTGTTTTTAATTCATACTGCCATAGATCACCGTCTATATCTCTAAAAAACATCTCGCCTTTTATGTTTGCGCTAAACATTTTCAACCTCTTCTATAAGTTTCTCCAAGTACCATTTGGCTTTGTTTAAATCTTTTATGTTGTCCTTATATCTAAATCGCCATACATATTTTATCACATTGTTACGCAAGTATCCTTCAAACTCTTCCTTGGTTGAAGCCGATTGAATAGCATCAATACACTCTATGCTACCTTTATTGTAATGAAAGGGGCTATCAACATCATCACCATATCTATTCCCTAGATTCTTTAACTTCTGGTGTACTTCATCCCACTCAGCGGGGCTTGCATCATCTATACTCATGTCATCTCCTATTCACTTTCGATTGTTAAAGTATTGTCTTTACGATAATTTATGTCTACCCATTCATCTGGCAATGAGTCTTCACTATACCATACAAATCCATTTGCAGATGCCCATTCTCCATGACTTCTTTTAGTGCCATCCTTTCT
>Ga0208299_1001994_pt1 | contig 14400 bp, 6 predicted proteins | sample 15_taG_FD_184089 | JGI IMG/M metagenome (GOLD analysis project Ga0208299, IMG submission 184089) | Marine viral communities from the Subarctic Pacific Ocean - 15_ETSP_OMZ_AT15312 metaG (SPAdes) (version 2) | ecosystem: Environmental > Aquatic > Marine > Oceanic | place: Pacific Ocean | collected...
TATGGTACTGCGAAATATTGGTGGGTATTTGCTCATAGAAATCCTGATATTATAATAGATCCTATCAGAGGATTCTCAGCGGGAACTATTATTAAAATCCCAAGCAAAGATAATATTAGTAAAATGGCGTAAATTATGTCAGATAATACCCAAGCAACTAGTTTAGATTCGTGGGTAGACTCACACGAATTTCTTGAAAACCCTCTTGATGTGTATGAAAGTTATACTTACAACATAGAATGGTTTGTAGTTGATATAGATGTAGATAGAAAATTTCAAGAATTCGGAGAGACATTTGACGTTTTGTCGGTTGTCAACGATGGATGGCCAGGTGTAGAAGATACAAAAATCACTATAGCAAAAACTGGCGTTACTACAGAATTTATTATATCAGATTTAACTGTAGTGGGGGCTGGTGTCGGAATTGCAGAAACTAGCAAACTTGCGGGAACAGCCCTCACATTAGACTTCACTGTTACAGAAGTGGGAACAACAAGTTTGGCTGATAATCTACGAAATGCAGTTGTATTGTGTGGTTGGAAAAATATTAGTGAAACTCACTTTTATATGAAAATTAACTTTCTAGGTGTCAATTCAAAGGGAGTAAAAATTAAAATACCACAAACAAAAATAATAACTTTTACACTTTCAAGTCTCACAAATCTCCAAACCCAAACAGATGCCAAAGGAACAACTACAATGCTTCGTGGAGTGATATTACCAGATACTGTAATAGGAGACAGAACATCATTAAGCAGTACTGAAACTGAATTTACTTATAATGTAGGAGAAACACTTACTGATACATTAGGAATTACTGAAAAGGGTGAAGATGCTTCTGAAATCCCACCAAAAGAAAAAAGTTTCATGGATGAATTGAATAAAAGTATTAGCAGAACTCATCCTAACTTGCTTCCAGAATTACAAAATAGTTACAAAATAACTATGTCTGACCAATTTAAAGAAAAGTTTGGTAATGCAAGTACGAGGGGCATAACATCAAGTACTATTAAAAATATGGAATCGCCAATCGCCAGTCAAATAGGTAAGGTGAAGCCCCTTTTGAACATATATAACATCATCGAGAGTATATGTCTTAACGCAATAGAAATAAAAAAAGAATTAACTGATGGGAAGAAAGGACAGTCAAAACCATTTAAAATTACTCCATGGTGCGTACCAAAAAAGAACGGATGGAATTTAATAACAGGAACAAGAGCATACAATGTTGAATTTTTTATAGACTACGAGAAAAAACTTATTGTACAAAATTCAATAGACGCAGCCGCCAAGGCAGCAAATATGGCCACTACAATTAAAGAATTGTTTGCCGAAAAACATATCAATAAGATATATCATTATTTGTTTACTGGAAAAAATGACCAGATACTAGAGTTTGATATTACATTAGACCAGCATCTAGCAAAGGTATACTCGGCTCCTAGTGATTGGTATGCATATGAAAATATTCAAAAACTGGGCACGGTAGAAGGCAATAAATTACTAGAAGAATTTAAGAACAGATGGGAGAACAGTGCCAACGCAGAAAAAGATATAATTGAATTCGAAAATAGGCTTAAGAAAGACCTAGATGCCCGCCAACAAAAACTGAAAGAACATAAGACCGCTTCAAGAAAAGCATTAGAGGAGGCTTATACACAATCAATAGAAGATCCTGGCAGATTAAATGGCAGTTTTCTCGACTACAGTGTACACGGTCTCACTGGCTTGTTGGGCGGGTTGACAACTTACTATTTTTCACAGAAAAAGAAGTTAGAGAAACAAGAGGATTTTTTCAATTTAATGACAGATGAAGAACTAATGGCAGCATTATCAAAAATTGGCAGCAAAGACATTGATGCGATTATTCTTGCCTCCACTCAAAACCAAAAGAAATTAGAAAAATCGGTGAAAAATGCTCAAGAACTTTATAATGAAATGTCCAATCGTGTGACAGCACAGAAAAAAAGTACATTAAATTTGTACATGGATAGGATGGCAAGTGCGGCGAGTGTAAGTGGTGAATATGCTTGGAAAAATGGAGTTAAACAAAATGCTCAAAAGTTACTTTCTGAAATAAAGAATGAAAATCCAAAAAACATGACTCTACTTGAGGAGTTAGATGATGACATTATATCTAAGATGCCTGAAGAAGACTTTGAAAGTATTCTTAGATCCCAAACAAATAATCCCATTATATACAAAAGACTATTAACGAATTTGAGTAAAAACAAAGGAGTCGCAACCTTTAAACCAACTGATGTTGAAAACGTAAATTTGGCTAGAGCAAAATATTACGAATCAAAGAAAGGACACGCAAGTATGATTAATGCCTCGATAACTATTAAAGGTGATCCTCATTGGATAGATGGATATATGCCTCCTGCTGTAGCAAAAAAAGAGTTTGGTAATGTTGGAGCAATATCTAATAAAGGATACAGTATGCTAACAACTAGTAACGGTTATAACTACATAATAGTAAAATCTGGTGCAGCCCACGGAACAGATTTACACGGCAACATACTCAAAAGAAATCTTATTACACATTTATATACAGTTAAGGAGATTACTAGTGAGTTTAGTGGAGGCATATTTACTCAAAGATTAACATTGAACAGAATTACTGCCGCTGATGACCTGACATCTTTTATCCCAAAAGTGGGACCCGAATTAGCAGAAAAAGGTGACAAAAATGGCCCACATATAGATATAGATGCCGCAATAGCCCAGTCCTATAAATTTGGTGAGGGTATTGATAGTGATTTTTATTTAAGAGAATTACAGAACTTAGAAATGGGGCGTAACGCCGACGGTTCTAATCCAAATTTTCAAGGTTCTCTAGAAGACCAACATGGTAAAGGATTAATAGTCAACGGAGAAGTTCTAACTCCATTTGAAATGGAGATGATGGAGGCGATGAAGTCTTACGGACAAAGAACAGGTATAGGACAAGAACCAATTACTACTGCACCAAAAAACTGGCTTCATAATAATACAGAACAATATATAGATGAACAGGTCAAAACAACTGACGAGACTATAACAGCACAGAATGGTATGGTAGGACACTTTAATCCAACTAGTGATGCGATTACAAGAAGACTTCTTGCAAATCAAACATTAGAACAAGTGTCAGACTTGTACAATATATGTAAAGCAGAACAGAAAAGAGGACAAATGCCTTTTAATAGTTGTGATACTATTAAAGAAACTGACAAAAAGATGTTAGAATCATTTGGATTAACTATAGAAGACCAAGGAAAGGCAAGTACAGTCACAGAAATGAACACACAAATAAATGATTGGATATCAAATGATGGTATTATGTTTTCAGACGAAGAAATTGCAGTTTATCAAATCGCCGCAGGTGGCGAACTGAACATTACAGGTCATGACCCAGTTGATATACAGAAACTAGTAAAAAAAGCAACAGGAGAAAGAACTCCAGAAATTATTTTAGAAGAACAAGCGGCTGACATACCGTCTGTAATTGTTAGTGATGGGAATGCTGGTACAACTAATGATACTGCAATATTAGGCGGCTCGAAACCTCTTAATGCCGAGGTAATAGAGGCTACAGCAATAAACACAACAATAATAGAACCTTATCAAAACGCTGATGGTAGTATTAAAACAGACGAAGATTTTGAAGCAGAATATGAGGCAATACAAGCAGATACTACTTGTGTTGGGGCTTGTAGAACTACAAAAATTCTGAAATTAACCAACGTACAGAATGATGCCTGGATTGCTCAAGCAAAGTTAGATAAAATTAATGAAGCAAAAGTTGACAAAATAGTAAATGAGTCATGTCCCGCAGGCACAGAGAGTAAAATGAATATTAAAAAAAGAAAATTCGAATGTGCGCCAATTCTTCCAGGTAAGTTAACTGATAGTGAATTGAATGATGTAGAAGTATTAAAAGAGGGCGCGAATAAAACACTTGAAAAAAATTACTATAGTGAATCTGGCATAGCAGAAGAAATGGCGTGGAAAGCCAACGCAGTTGAATTAATAGAAACTGAACTAAACGACAAGAACTTAGTTATTTCAGATAACGATAAAAATCAATTAAAGTTGGGTGTAGCAAATAAGATTAATAATATTGTAGCCCTAAATGAACTGTCAGACAACGACTATCGCACAATTCAAGGATATGAAACAGGAATTAAGACAGTAATTGCAACGGCCCAAGACGGGCATCGTGCTGATTTAACAACGGCTGTTAATGTTGGAATCACTGAAGATGAACTCATAGAACTAAGTGAAAGTAAAGCCGCTACAGAAGGAAAACTAAATCAATACTTCTGGGACATAAATGGCAAACGTGTGTTTGCAGATGAATTAGAAAATATCGAAGTAGAAATTGCTGAAAAAATGCTATTTCTACCAGACGAAAATATGACTGCAGTCGCAACTATAATTGATGGCACTACTAAAACTTATGTTCCAATATTTAATCCAACAAAACAAGTAGTTGTCAGTGACCAACCACTTATAATCAAAAATGCAGACGAGCAGTTTGATGTTGTGTTAGCAGGAGGAGACAGTACATATGCAGGAGTAACAACTCAAAATAACATAGACCAATTAACACAGGCTAGAAATATATATTATCAATTAACAAGTACTGCTACTGGTATGACAACAGTAGAAGATGATTGGGGCGAAGTAATTGAAGTTAAAGACTTTTCTAATATTGGTTCAATAACATACACTGATGCAAATGGAGATGACATAACAATTCCTGATGCTAGTACAGAGTTTGGTATCTATACAATAGATGAGAATAATATGTACCCAGCAAATAAACAAGATTATAAAGCAATAAGACAGCAAATAGCAGATTTGTTTCCTAATGTGAATGTAATATCAGGAGAAACTATGGCTGCCTATCTAAGTACAAGTAAGAATGGAAAAGGAATGGTAATATTAAATGGTACTGCATTTTATATTGAGCCATAATAGGAGAATTTATTATGAAAGATGGAAAATTAAAAAGAGCCCTTAAAAGAGAAGCATCAAATATATCATCTCCTATTTTAGAAGAATTAGAAAAGGGTATATACAAAGCAATAACGGTTCAGAAAAATCCTAAGGCGAATCCGCCTACGCCATTTATTGACCCGACTGGGCGTGGTAGACTTGCCGCGTATGTTCCAGCATTAGGAGGTAGACCTGATGATCCAGATTTCTTTGAGTATGCTAGTCCATTCGGTGGAACAGTTAAAGAGGGAAATTATGGATTCTTTGGTGTGCCAGTTGGAGAAGCGGTTACTATTCTTGTTTTCTTTGCTGACGGCGGTAACGCAACTGAAGGATATTGGTTTGCAGTTGCTCAAAGTATTCCTGACATTGTAAGTGGCGGTTGTTCAGGTGAAGCAAAAGTTACAGGCGACGGCCAAGGTGAGGGAGTATTTAAAGATATTAACGCCTGTAAAACACAACCAAAAACAATTGGTGACGCGGCAATTACAAAAGAAAAAGAACTAGAAAATAATCCAAGAAATAAAATTTTAGCAGACCAAGGAACATATAGTGACCCTTTAAGAGGAACATCTACATCTTCGCCCCTAAGAGATGCGAGTTACGAAATCCCACAAGAAACTAAAGTTACTGGATGGAAAACACCAGCAGGCTCTTCAATAACTATGGATGATGGTAGTATCAATGATACGGGCGAGATTCATGCTGAACAAATAAGAATAACTACAGCCTCTGGTGCTGCCGTTATATTAGATGGTAGTAATGATTTTATTTACGCAGTAAACAGCAGTGGGTCTGGATGGGTAGAGATTGGAGCAAATGGTGAAGTAATGGTCTACGCAGAAGGTTCACTGAGTATGAGAACTGAAAAAGATTTTAATCTTCGTGCTGATAAGAATATAAATTTAGAAGCAGGTGAGAATATTAATATTCGTAGTGTTGAGAACACTAAGATTAATGCTACTGAAGAATTACATTTACGAAGTAAAGGAAATCAATTTTTACAAAGTGAAGCAGGAATGAATATTAATGTTGGAGTTAATTGTATAGTAACTACTGGAGGAGTATTACATTTGAATGGTCCAATCGCAAGTGAATCTGAACTTATTCTAGTTGATTCTATGCCTGATATACAAGATTTGACATGTACTGAAGTAAAAGATACTATTGTATCTGAAATGCCAACACATGAACCATTTATTAGAACACAAGCAAAAGAATTGAAAGAAACAGCAAGTGCGTTTGCAAAAGCAACTGCAAGTAAAAAAGGCTTAGATAAAGCAGAAATAAAAAAATGATATACGATAAACGAAAAGGTTCACTACTAAATTACATACAAGTTCCGTTGCATGTTATAACTTCGTCTGGTACTTACTTAGGAACGGGATATGACTATAATGATAAGCCTAGATATATTCTTTCTCATGTAAGAGTAAATCTTGAAAATGTAAATGATTTAACATTCTCGTCAATGAGTAAAGATGCAATTATATTAGATAATAAACCCACACTCACAGTTGAAAATAACATAGTTGGATATAATTATAAGATATCAGACACTGAAGTGAACTACGGATATATTACTGTTGCATCTACACGAATAGATATCACAACCAATAAGATAACAAAAGGAATGGCAGAGTTTATTTTAGAAAAACAATTACGAAATATTGGCAATGTATTGACAAAATTTATTAAAGTAAAAATATCACAACCACATTATGACGCACTATTATATCATTTCTTTATTGAAGGAACAACTACAATAGAAAATAGTCCGATTATTAAACTTATAAACGCAAAAGACTGGTATGCTATAACAGACGAAATTCAAAAAAATATAACAAAAAATGGCAAAGTAGACGAGAAACTGGCACAACAAAGAACAAAAACTGCCAAGATATTCAGTTTTGTACCTGGATTCTCTTAACGGGCTGCTATAACTTTATCTGCTAATCCAAAAGCAACTGTTTCTTCCGCTGACATAAAATTGTCACGTTCCATCGCCGCAGTCAATTCATCAAATTTCTTTCCAGCAGAATTGTGATTTACATAAATTTGAGTTAATCTCTCTTTCATTTTCATCATCTCATCAACTTGAATCTTCATATCGGTTGCTTGTCCACCTGCCCCACCACTTGGTTGATGAATCATTGTGCGACTGTTTGGTAACACATGTCGTTTTCCTTTAGCACCAGCCTGAGCAAGTAATGAACCCATTGAACATGCTTGACCCATCACAGTAGTTGCTACTGGAGAAGTGATAAACTGCATAGTGTCATATATTGCCATGCCTGATGTTACTGTTCCGCCCGGTGAATTAATATAAAAGTGAATATCCTTGTCTGGATTCTCTGCTTCCAAGAATAATAACTGGGCACAAATCAAGTCTGCCTGATAGTCATTAACCTCACTAGTCAAAAATATCACTCTTTCTTTTAATAAACGAGAGAATATATCGTAACTACGTTCTCCATTTGTTGATTGGTCAACGACCATTGGTACTAAGTTTGGCATAAAGTATTCCTTATTATGATGAGATTCTAGTATTATTTATATACTATGATAACATTATTCACTCCATTTGTCAATCTTAAACTACGAATATTAAGTGGAGATAAATACATTAAAGATAAACTACAGAGAAAATAAAGTTATGCCATTATTCGCAGGTTTTAGTACCAAAAATAAAAACGCAATAAATCATCAGTTAAATGACAAAGATTTAGTGATTGAAGACCTTATGAATCATATCATGACCCGAAAAGGTGAACGAGTAATGTTACCTACATATGGGTCAATTATTCATGATATGATATTTGAGCCGCTAACTGAAGAAACAACTGAGTTAATTGAAGAAGATTTAACAGACATTATAAAAGATGATCCGAGATGTAAATTTGTTAGTATTGAAATCACGGACTCTGACCACACAGTAAATGCTATGTTGAGACTTGAAATACTACCAACGAACGAACCAGTAGAATTGAGTATAGACTTAGATAGAGAATAACAGAGAGAATAATATGAGCCAAGAACGTACAGACAATCTATTCGCAAGTGAGAGTTGGACAGCAGTATATACTGCGTTCACTAATGTTAGTCTTAAAGCATATGACTTTGACACAATTCGAGACGCCTTACTTGCATACACAATACAAACTTATCCTGATAAATTTAACGACTTTATAGCAAGTTCAGAATTTATTGCAATTTTAGATTTAGTTGCATATCTAGGACACAGTTTAGCATATAGACTAGACATGAACACTAGAGAAAACTTTATGGATACTGCTGAACGTAGAGCAAGTATTCTTCAGATGGCTAAAACTCTAGGATATAATAAGACACGTCCAATCAATGCAAAAGGCTTTATGAAGATTACTAGTTTGTCAACTGACGAACCAGTATATGACAATCTAGGAATTTCTCTAGCAGGAAAGACTGTTACTTGGAATGACAGCAATGATGTAGATTGGTATGAAAATTTTATCAGTGTTCTAAATTCTGCCTTTTCTAGTACCACTAAAATTCAGAATCCTACATCTACATTAACAGTTGCAGATGTTGAGCATTCATTGTATGAAATAAATGAAACGCCAGCAACAAAAAATGTGAATTACTCATTTTCTGCAAACGTTGATGGTAAAAGTAGAAACTTTGAAGCAGTTCGTGTATTACTAGACACAATTAATTCAAGAATAGAAGAAGATGAACCAAAACTGACCAACAACTTTACGATTATTAATCGAAATGACAATCTAGGTTCTGCTAGTGATAGAACTGGATTCTTTGTTTACGCAGTTGCGGGCACATTAGCATTCGAAGACCACGGTTATAATACTCAACTTTCAAACAGAATAGAAACAATAGATGAAAATAATATATCTAATTCAGATGTGTGGATTCAGAAAATAGATTCAAATAGGGCTTATGTGTCAAGTGTAACAAAAGTAGACAATGATACACGTGAAACTGCAATTTATAATGCTTTACGAACTGATTCTGGAGATATCGTAAGTATAAATTCTGCTGACAACAATACAATTACACTACATTATCCAGATGGTATATTTGGCAATGCGGCATATGGTGATTACAGAACATGGTTTAGAGTAGTAGACAATGATAATTTTTCTGTAAATGCTAATGATATTACTAATACAACTATAACAATTCCTTACACAGGAAGTGATAATAGAACATATAGATTATCATTAACAATCTCAAGTACAAAAGATTTCACTGAAAACTTCTCTGGCGAAACATATGCAAGTGTGCGTAGAATAGCGCCAAGAAGTTATTATTCACAAGATAGAATGGTCAACGCACAAGATTATAATGTATATCCACTCACTCTTGGAACTAATATTGTTAAAAAAGTTAAAGCAGTAAACACTTCTTTCGCAGGCAACTCTCGTTTCTTTGAGATGGATGATGTTCTAGGACATCATTCTAATTTGAGTATAACGGGTTCAGACGGTAGTGTATTTGTTGAAGATGAACCAATAACAGTTTCCCTAAGTTATAATAAAGCAAAAGGAAACAGTGATAACTTTATACGAAACGATATAGCAAATGCATTAAAACATCCAAGTCTTTTAAATAAATTTCTTCATGCAAATAGAACTAATACTACAGAAGTGGTTCTGGCTCAATCAGGAATAACTTATACAGTGCCTCCATTAGATGGAATGAAAATCACTACAGGGTCAGCACCAACAAATACTATCTATGAAGGAGATACTGTTGAATTAGAAACTGATACAGGAACGACTATTTGGGCAGATGTTAAAACAGTTGATACAAATACACTTACATTAAACAAATTTATTCCAGAAGCAGGAAGTTTAAAAACAGTAGTAAGAGGATTTAGAACTAAATTTACAGATGCTGAAAAATTAGCAATTAAAAATAAAGTCGACCCAGATGCACAAACATTTACATTAAAATATGCGATAGACACAGGAACTGATTGGACTTGGCAAATACATACAGGTGCCACACCAACAGAAGTTCATGTTGTGTTTACTTACAAATCTGGAATCAGAGATAATGAAACAGAATATACTGCCACATTTACGGGCAAAAAAATAGCATTTGAAAGTAGAGACCAAGTCAAATTCTTCTATGGTAACACCACTGATGTAATCGACAACGAAACGAATTTATCTCAACGAGATACTGTATATCTTAATTATTTGTCAGCGGGTTCCACGTCTTCGGGTAGTGGAATTTCGGTATCTGACGAAACAGTTAATATAGGACAAGTTCCAGTATCATCAGTGTTAACTGATGGCGGAACAGGTGCAACGTTTGATGCTATATTCCAATATAGTGGAGGTCCAGAAACTTATGAATTTACTGAAAGTGGCGCAGTCACCGGAACAACTTATACTCATCATTTAGTGTCAGCCGATGGAATAGAACAACCACAATCAATATTTTCTACTAGTAATGTTTTATTACCATTATCTCCTGATAACATTATAGGAATAACTCCGACTTGGACTCTTAACTTGGGAATAACTGATTTAGACGATTTACAAAATTTATCGACCTCGATACAACAAAATGTGCCCACAGTCGCATCAACAGATACTAATTTATCTCTATTAGATGTTAAATTTGATGACGGATATACCGGTAATACTGGAAATGCCACAAATAGCCACACTACGTTGTCTTCACAGAACATAGAAGATTTAGGATTTAAAGGAAAAGCATCATTATCTTATTTTGACTCTGCCGCTACTACTAGTAATTTTATTTGGCGAGATGTATCTGATGCTGTAGAAATAAACGACTACACTACTGTATATGCTTCTACTCCAGATGAATACACTTTTACTAATAGTACTGCATCTTCAAGTATTATTAACGAACTTGACTTTGATATTTTCTTTAAACAATATGCTTATGGAGAATTCTCAATAACAAATACTGTTGGTAGTGATCCTCTTACTACCAGTAATATAGTACTTAGAGACAGTAACGGTATAATACTCGATAACGACCATATAACAGTTACAAATACAAATGCACCTGGTTTTGATTACAAGATTGTATTCTGGACATATGCAATAACTGTCGGCGAACTTATCGATGTATTCCTTGGCGATGCACCAACATTATCAGACCTTGCTGACTACTCAGTACGAGTAAAAGCAACATTTGATATTTCTAATAGCAATGTAACTAACACTACCACATACAAAGCACTGTCATCATATGTATATGATGATTATATAACACCTGCAGGATATATAGATAATACAAAAGTTAAACTATTGACTTCAGATACGAATGATAATCCATTCGCTTTACTTGATGTTACAACTGATGAAAGCATTGTAATGGAACAATATTCTGTTGATTCTGTTACCTATGAGAGAGCATCAAAAACAGTCGTGGCATCACCAAATGCGAATTTAGTACCAACGAGTGCTTCAATATATTATAATACAACTGATACTACTTGGTACATTCGTGAAGCGGCTGCTTGGTCTGCCCTCACTAACTACACTGACCAGACTGTAGGCACCAATGTTCAAATTCATTATAACAGTGTACTATACAGAGTACTAGAGGGAATCTCGTTTGTTGAAGATCCATTCACAAGTTTCAGATGGGAACATTATGCTGATTTAGATAAGAGAATAGATCCTAGCACAAGCAATATCGTTGATGTGTATGTATTGAGTTCAGATTATGTTAGAAAAGTAAACGAATGGGTAGCAAACAATTTCACAACGACTACTCCAACTCCACCTAACAATTATGAGTTATCAAAATTAATGGACACTATAGAACCAAAGAAAGCAATGGCAGACCATGTTGCTTACATTCCTGTTCAATTTAAATATCTATTCGGTTCATATGCTGAACCAGAAAATCAAGCAGTGTTTAAAGTCATTAAGAAGTTAGGAACAGGATATACTGACAGTGAAATTAAAACAGCAGTATCTACGAAAGTAAATGAGTATTTCGCAATTGATAATTGGGACTTTGGTGATATATTCTATTTCTCAGAATTAGCGGCATATCTTCATAAAGAACTTAACGATTATATTTCAAGTGTAGTTATCACACCGAAATATTCAACAAATGAATTTACAAACTTATTAAGCATCTCATGTGCCTTGAACGAAATATTTATGGCAGTGACTACATCAAATGATGTAAAAGTAATTACACAATTGGCACAATCTGAATTAGTGGGCGAATAACATGGCAAAGAAGATTTATGACTTTCTTCCGGGACACCTAAAGAATAACGAGTTAGAAACAATATTTGATACAACTCTTGACCGGGTGTTTTCTGTTGGCGAAATGGAGAAAACAAAAGCATTTGTTGGCAGAAGAGAAAAAGGAATATACAACAGTAAAGATTCTTATCTTTCGTTTCCAGCACAATCATATGCGAGAGACAATTACGGACTAGAACCCACTTTCACAAACATAGCCGCAACTGATAATATATTCTATGATGACTTATTAAATTCATTATACAACAAAGGCGCACTGACAAACGACCACAGACGATTATTTAAAAGCACATTAGAAACAGTTCAGTTACCAATAGATTTAGATAAGTTTGTCAATTACAGTATGTATTACTGGGTATCTCCTGGTTTTGATAGCACAAACGTAATTCCAGGCTCAACAAAGAAACACTATGTCACAATCGACAAAGACGCCACTGCTACAGACTTTTGGAAAACTAACAACTCTTGGTATCACTATGATGATATCAGTTCCTTGATTACAGATTCTAATTTTACTTTAATATCTCAAGCAACAAGACCAATTATTGAATTTGATAAGAACATTGAACTAAGTGATACAAGTGACTTGACAACAATAACATCTTCATTTACAGTTCCTACATTTAAGTCATATGACTCCACTAATACATATATTAGTGACATAAACATATTTCATTATGTAGTTGGTGATAATTATACAACAGACACCGAATTAGGATTTAAACCTAAACTAAAAGCAGGCGACTATCAAAGTGAATTTGTATTTAAAATAGATTTACCAGAAACTTCAACATATAAACTAAGTTCAGATTATAAAAAATTATATACAACAACAATATTTGATTATAGAAATTTAAGACAAGAAATCGGCGACAAACTTACTCTTTCAGAGATTGAACTATTACAATCTCCTAAAAATTCTAACACAATAGATTTGTATGTTGACGGACAAAAGCAAATAGGAAACTACACATACAATAGTGTAGACAATAAAATAACAATGAATGAAGCAGTCAGCGGCAACATATATGTTGACTACTGTACTGACACACCAGTCATATTTGACGGTCAAGAAGTATATCAACGAATCAATCCGTCAGTTGAATATAATGTAGACAACAAATCATATTATGACACAGAGATGACCTACTCTCTTGTTTTTGAACATCTTGTTCGAATCATTGAAACTGTAGAAAATTTAACTGGTAGTCCGTTTGCTAATAATAATTATAGAAATATAGGCACAAATACAGACAAGTTAAGATATGCGAATCAAGGTAGTGTACTTATTAAAAACACAGTTGATATCAAAGAGGCATACTTCGCACTAACACGAGATGATTACGACCCTATCAAAGCAACAGAATTTTTATCTGGCGCATATAACGGTTACAAAAACAAATTACTAACAACAATTATTTCTATTTTAGAAACAAGTGCGAGTACGACTAAAACAGATTTAGAAGTTCTAGAAGAAGCAATCAGTATTATTTCTCTCGGAAAACATTCAAGTGTAAGTATTTTTAAAGATAGTGTTATGTTAAATTTTGGTGATAATCATTCTCATTATCAAACACTTAATGCTACCGTTATCGATGGCGCAACAGAACAAGTTATGCCGTCATTTGATAATACAATACTAAATGATAAAGATGCTGTTATTATTTTAAACACTGTGGTTCAAAGATTGAATGTAGATTATACATTAACATCAGGCGCAACACATATAAACTTTGATACAGCACTGGCAACAGGCGATACATTAACTGTTAGACATTATACTAATACAAAAGAAACTTTTATTCCGCCAAGTGCGACAACATTAAATATTGCACCGGCATATATTCCACAGGTCATTACAGATACAGGTTATAGTCCTTCAGTATCATTCATTAGAGGACATGACGGGTCATTGATACCTACTTACGGAACAAGAATAGATGATATACTTCTTGCGTTTGAAATTTTAATATTTAATAATACAACAGATGTGGCTGTTGATGGATATATCGGAAGTGCTGATATTGATAGCATGAATTATGGATTATATGACACATCTGGTGTTGATTATTCAAATGCTGAAAAGAAATATATCATGTATCCTTTCTTTAAGAAATGGATGATGAGAAATAACATAGATAGTTTA
>Ga0208299_1001997_pt1 | contig 14386 bp, 25 predicted proteins | sample 15_taG_FD_184089 | JGI IMG/M metagenome (GOLD analysis project Ga0208299, IMG submission 184089) | Marine viral communities from the Subarctic Pacific Ocean - 15_ETSP_OMZ_AT15312 metaG (SPAdes) (version 2) | ecosystem: Environmental > Aquatic > Marine > Oceanic | place: Pacific Ocean | collected...
TATCATTATCAGGTGGAATGGACAGTAGTACAGTATTATTACACTTGTTAGCAAAAGGTTACGAAGTAACAGCATTAAGTTTTGATTATGGTCAAAAACACAATGTAGAATTAGACAGAGCATCAGAATTAATTGAATATTTAGACAGAAATGGATATCCAGTAAAATATCAAAGAATTACACTACAAGGATTGGTTTCTCTTTTAAATTCAAATTTAGTAAAAGGGGGCGATGATGTTCCCGAAGGACATTATGAAGAAGAAAACATGAAAGACACTGTTGTACCAAACAGAAATAAAATGTTTTCATCAATTATTCAAGCAGTAGCATTATCTATTGCCAACAAAAAAGAATTAGCTGTAGATATTGCAATGGGTATCCATGCAGGTGACCATGCAATTTATCCTGATTGTAGACAAGAATTTAGAGATGCAGATTATAAAGCATTTTGTGAGGGTAATTGGGATGCTGAACATAAAGTAGATTATTACACACCTTACTTAGATGGTGATAAATTTACAATTTTAGAAGATGGTGTAGCTTGTTGTGAATTTTTAGGTTTAGACTTTGATGAAGTTTATAAAAGAACTAATACATCATATAAACCTATTAAATATTATCATAGACCAGAAACTAATGCTTATGAGTGGTACTCAGATTACAAATCAGCATCATCAGTTGAAAGAATTGAAGCATTTATTAAATTAGGAAGACCTGATCCTGTGAGTTATGCAGATGAAACAGGCCCTGTAGATTATAAAATAGCAGAAAATCACGTTAAACAATTATTAGCTGAACATGCATAAAAGAATAGAAGATTATAATAAAAGATTACCTGTCGTAGAGGTATATCGTTGTGTTCAATCAGAAGGCAGCAGAATTGGGAGACCAACAATCGCTGTTAGAACAACTGGTTGTACACATAGATGTTACTTTGGAGAAGGTGGTTGGTGTGACAGTTGGTATACAAGTATTCACCCAGAAAAAGGTATATTTTCATTTAATGATATTGTAAAAATATATGATGAAAACCCACACGTAAAAGAAATGATGCTGACAGGGGGATCACCAACAATGCATCCTGCTTTAGTTAACGAATTAACACACTTTGCAAATGAAAGAAATATTATCATTACTATCGAAACTGAAGGATCTCATTTTGTTGAAACCGATTATCCTATTGGTGTTATTAGTCTTAGCCCTAAGTTTAGTAATTCCGTGCCTGTTGTTGGCGCTGTTACTCCAGCTGGGAAAGTGGTTGACGAACGCTTCGTCAAAGTACACAATAGAATGAGACAAAATACAGATGCAATTAAACAAATGATAGATTTTCATTCCGACTATCATTTTAAACCAGTTTGGGATGGGACAAAAGGAAATTTAGAAGAAATCGAAGCATATAGAGTTGAATTAGGTATACCTAAAGATAAAACTTTTATTATGCCCGCAGGAGACACAAGAGAACAATTAATTAAAATGTATCCATTAGTATTTGATATGTGTGCCGAACATGGTTATAACATGACAGGTAGAGATCATATTATTGCTTTTGATACACAAAGGGGAGTATAATGAGTGAAAATAGAGAATGTTATTGGTGTAATAAATTAACAGACATGCCTTATACATACCATGCAATGGGACCCATTTCAGAAAAATATGAATTGTTAATGCAAGGTTTTGAAAAAAAATATGGAGAAAAGTGGTATAATAAAGAAGAAGAAATAGGAAAAAAATTATTAGAAGAAGTATGTTTTTATGATCAAATAGTAAACACAGTAAGTAAAGGAGTTGTATGTGTTGATTGTTTAGATAAAGATGATAAAATGTACAATAAATTTAGAAAAAATGGAACATTCGAAAGAAAACAACCAAATATTAAGTAGAACAGAATTAGACCTTTTAGTAGGGGACTTAGGAGATGAATTAACAAATTTATGTAATGAAATAGGAGGGGGAATCGTATTTGTTTGTGTTATGAAAGGAGGATTTATGTTTTTTAGTGATTTATTAAAACATATAAAATACCCAATTGAAGTTGATTTTGTTAAATGTAGCTCATATGATGGTCAATCACAGAAAGTACTAGAAATACATTATGACATTGAAACAAATATAAAAGATAAAACAGTATTTCTTGTAGATGACATTTTAGACAGTGGACAAACAATGAACGCTTTAAAAGAACATTATAAAATATTAGAAGCTAAACAAGTTGAAACAGTTTCAGCAGTTTACAAAGAAAATTTGGATTTCCCAGATCACCTTTTTATATATCAACAGAAAGAAAATGAAAACCCATGGTACATTGGATATGGTATGGACGGACCAAAGGGATATAGTAGAAATTTAGACACAATACATAAATTATAATGGCAGAAAATAAAAAACAATACGATATTGAAGTAGTACAAGAAGGATTTGCTAATGGTGTTGCACCAGGCTTTCCTTTAAATGATCAAGAAAAATCAGACATGATTGAACAAGCAACTGAAGCTTATGGTAAGTTTTTAGATGCTTTAAAATGTGATTGGAGAAATGATCCAAATTCAAATGACACACCAAAACGTGTAGCTAAAGCTTATGTAAATGATTTATGGGCTGGTAGATACAATGAAATGTCACCAATTACTTCCTTCCCTTCCGATGGTTACGATGGAATTGTAATCGAAAGAAACATTCCACTAACTTCAATGTGTTCACACCACCACCAAACAATAGGTGGGGTGGTTCATATTGGTTACATTACATCAGAAAAAGGAGCAGTTGTAGGTTTAAGTAAATTAAATAGAATTGTAGAACACTTTGGTAGAAGAGGTGCTATACAAGAACAATTAACATCTGCAATACACAATGCAGTTGATAAAATATGTGAGGATAACTTAGGTGTTATTATTACAATAGTTGCAACACACAATTGTGTAAGTTGTAGAGGTGTTAAACATAGAGGAGCTGCAATGGTTACAACAAAAGCATCAGGTGTGTTTAGACACAACGGAAATGACGCAAGACAAGAGTTTTTTAACTCATTAAAAATCAATAACGGAGGACACCAAATATAAATTATGTCTTACAATATAGTAAAAACGATGACTAGTCCCTCAGGGAAAAAAATATGTGTATTAATATTAGATGGTTTATCATCAATATTAGAAATTAAAGAACTAGGGGAAGCATTAAAAATAGCGGAAGTATTTAACCAAAACACAGACAGTGGTTGGATATATGAAGTAAAAACAGGAGGAAAAATTATTAATAAAAATTAAAACAAAAATTATGGAAAATTCATTAGAATTAGTAAATGCAATCAAAGAACAAATAGTATTAATTGAATCAGAAATAGATAAAACAACAGCAGCAGCAAAAGGAAGATGTAGATCAGCTGCAAATAAAATAAAAAACCTATCTGCTGACTTTAAAAGAAACCACAAATAATATGGCATATTACATTTCAACAGTCAAAGTAAAAGACGAAAACGAAAGAGGTAGAATCACCAGCACAAATGAAGTTTACTGTGTAGAGGCAGAATCATGTACTGAAGCAGAAGCTAAAGTAGTAAAAGAATTCGAAGGTGTAGGTGTAGAATACCAAGTAAAATCAGTGAAAGAATCAAAAATTATTAAAATATTAGACTAATGGGTAAACAATTAAATTTATTTAAAGATCAAAAATTAAGTCCTAAATATTGGGAAGTACCTTTCGTAGATGAAGTACAAGAATTTAATGACACATTTGGTAAACCAAATAATTATGAACCTGTAATTGGTGAAAAAAAACAATGGCAGTTTGTGTATGATTTTATTCTTGAAGAATTAGAAGAATACAGAGAAGCTTGTGAAAAGGGAGACATTGTAGGAATATTAGATGCATTATGTGATATAACTTATGTTTCATTAGGTAATGGAGCTTTATTACATGGTTTAAAAGGTAAAGTATGGGAGGCATACCAAGAGGTACAGGCTTCAAATATGTCTAAATCATGTGAAACTCAAGAAGTAGCTGAAGAAACAGTTAAAGTAAGATCAGAAGAAAAAGGTCACCCATGTCATTGGGAACAAGTAGGAGATCGTTACGTAGTATATCGTTCAAGTGATAAAAAGGTAATGAAATCAATTAATTACTTTGCACCAGATTTAACACAATTTTTTACAGAAGAAGAATTAAACAATATATAATATGACTAGAACAGGAGGAATACAAAACGACACTCATAATATATCATTAGGGAAAGTTCAACAACAATTACCAGATGCAAGAAAACACCAAATTATAAGCTTTGTTAAATCAGGAATAAGAATATTAGGTTATATTTTTATACCATTTAATATTAGTGTTGCTGTAACTTTACTTATAGTATCAGAAGCAGTAGGAATTCTTGAAGAAATGGTATAATATGTTTATTTTAGTATTATTGTCAATTATTTTAGGAGGCTACTCGATTTTTTTAATTAGAAAAGTAGATAAAAAAATAAATAAAAGGATAAATACATCTTTTAATACTTTAAAATTTAATTTACATGAAAAAAGTTTATATTTATTAGACGAATTAAATAATAAAACTAAAAATAATGAAAAATTACTTTTAAAAAAAATAAAAGAAACTAATAATCAAAATCAAAAAGATAATAATATAAAACACAAACAACTAATACATAATGAATTTAAAAAACTTAGATCAGATATAAATAAGGATTTAAACAATATAGTTGAAAGTGTAAAAAATACTAAAATATTATAATGAGTAAAAGAATTAACATAAAACCCCCTATTTGGCCTAAAGAATTAACTTTTAAAGAATTTAAAAAATTAAATCCTTTAATAAACGAAAACCAAATAATTAATTTATATAATCAATATTTAAATAAATTCCTAACAGAATTAGCAGAACTTAAAATACATTATAAACAATCTTTAAATAAAAATCTTCAATTAGAATTAAAGAATTTTCAACAAAAACAAAATCAAATATTATCTAATTACATTCAAGACGGGGGGGCATCTCTTAACGAAGAAGAAGTAATAGATAATAGTGTAAAGGCCAATGCTAAAATAACTTTAAAATTTCTTGATTATACTAATCCAATATTATCAGAATTCATTAACACAGTTACTGAGAGTATAAGTAACCAAAGTTTAATTTTAGAAAATAGTTTAGGGAGTCAATTTGAATATACTACCCCTCAAATGACTCTATCAGATCCTAATTATTTAAATGAAGAATCAATAACCAATTGGACAGATGATTTAATTGCTTCAATCAATGATAATGCAGATGCGAGATTTGAAGCAGCTTATGAATTAGATGGAAACGCAACCTCAAGTACTGTAGCAATTTCACTTACACAAAATATAGCAGGATCAGCAGGTAATACTGAAATGCAGGGGACTTTAGAAGAATCTGCCCATGTTACTTATGAAGATTTTTCAGGAGGATCAGATTAATAATTAAAAAACTTGGCTCTTAAATATACTTTTCGTATATTATATACATGTATAAAAACTGTTACGTTGTAAAAAAACCAGACGTTTGGAACGTCTACGATGTCCATTTATGGACAGATGAAGGTTATTCTGTAGAAGAATTTCAAAATTATGGTTATCAAGAATGTGGTGAATATGATGCAACCAATTGGGGTTTAAAAGATGAACCATTAAAAAAAGTTTACAATTGGAATAGAGAAACTAGAGGTTTACACTATGCAGACCACACTAGAGGAAACATACATACAAAATTTCTAATTGACAAGTATGGTACTAATGATGAACCATCCACAACCCACAGAGAAGTATTTTTTGACATTGAGATTGAAATAGGAGGTGCATTAACACCCGAATATATAGCACAGGCACCAATGCCTGTTACTTCAATTGCTTGGTGGGATAAACAAAAAGATCAATGGGCAATTGTCATATTAGACAAAACAGGTGAAATTAAAGCTGGCACTCAAGATGGTAGAGAAATTATACCTGTAAAACGAGAAACAGATTTACTTGACACATTTTTAGCTAGAATGGAAGCTATTAAACCTGACATTTTAGTTGGTTATAATAGTGATTATTTTGATATTCCTTATCTTTACTATAGAATAAAAAATCGTTTAGGTGAACGTACAGCAAAACGTTTGTCACCAATCAGAATAGTTGAAGAACGCGATAAAAGATGGTATCCAGACCAACCAATTAGAATTGCAGGTGTAACGTCACTCGATTACATGCGATTACATAAAAAATATTCGTTTCAACAAGAACCATCAATGAAACTTGATTCTTTAGGTGAAAAGTACGTTAACCAAGGAAAAATTGAATATGATGGATCATTAGACAGGTTATTTCGTGAAGACAAACAAAAATTTATTGATTATAACTTTGTGGATGTTTTAATCTTAAAAAAATTAGATGAAAAATTTAAATATTTAGATTTAACTAAAAATATATCACACAAAGGAAAATGTGTGTATGAAGAAGTTTATCAATCATCTAGAACACAAGATGGAGCTATATCAGCTTACTTATTAGGTGAAGACATTATTCCACCAAACAAAGATCCAAATCCAATTGTAAAAGAAGATGAAGAGGGGAATAAATTATCATATGCAGGAGGTTATTTATTTTGCCCTCAAACAGGCATTTACAATTACATGTTTGATGAAGATTTAACTTCACTATATCCTTCAATTATTATGTCTCTTAACATTGGAAGAGAAACACTGGTGGGACGACTTGTAACTACAGACGATAGAGATAATCGTTTAGCTTTAAATGATCTTAAAAAAATGGATCAAAGTAAAGAATTTGTAATTGAAAACTTAAAACGTCAAACTAAAATAATGACTGTTAAAGAAATATTAGCTTTAATAGAAAAAAATAATCTAGCAATCACAGCCAATGGTGTAATGTTTAGAACAGACAAACCATCTACATTGTCAGTTGTACTTAGTAAGTGGTTTGATGAAAGAGTTGAATATAAAAATGCTATGAAAAAAGCATACAAATCAGGTGATAAAGCGGGGGGTGATTTAAATCATTTACGTCAATATACAATGAAAATCTTACTTAACTCATTGTATGGTGCTACAGCATTACCTACATTTAGATATGGTTCTGTATTATTGAGTGAAGGTATTACACTTACAGGACAAAGAATCATTCAAGATTCAGGAACATTCATAAACCAAACAGCTGAAAAAACATTACAAACAGGTAAACCAGTTTATGAAATTAAAACAAATCCTACACAACGATATGATAATTGTACAGGTGTTGTAGTGTATGAAGACACTGACTCATGTTATGTTAATGCTGAACCATTATTACGTAAATTATATCCAAATTTTGATGATTTAGACGAACCAACTAAAGCAGACAAGCTTGAAGCAATGTCATTAGAATATGAGAAGAAAATTAACGAATACTACAATGATTTAGCATTAGATGCGTTTAATGTTCCTGTAGACAAACACAGATTAGAAATGAAAACAGAATGTACAATACGTTCTGCGTTCTTTTCAGGTAAACGTAGATATGCGCAGTATATCACAAAGAAAGAAGGTGTACCTTGTGATGAAATTGACGTAAAAGGTCTTGATTTTAAAAAATCAAATTTTCCACCATTATTTAGGACATTTTTTGAAGAATTACTTAATAAAATATTATTTGGTGCAACAAGAGAAGAAGTTGACAAGGAAATACTAGAATTTAAAGAATCACTTAAAGACAGAGATTTTACAGAAATATCAAAACCTACAGGGGTAAAAGGAATAAATAAGCACCAAGGTCCACCCGCTAAAGCAGGAGAAATATTTTCTGAATTTAAAGAAGTTAAAAACAGATCTGGTAAAAAATTAGGTGCGTCTGTGGGTGTTAAAGCAGCTGTAAGATACAATGATTTACTTAAATTTAAAGGTTTATCTAAAAAACACACTCAAATAGTAGAAGGTGATAAAATTAAATGGGTTTACTTAAGAGACAACCCTTATAAAATAGATACTATTGGATTTTTAGATTTTGATTTACCACAACCTATTCGTAGGTTTATTGAAGAATATGTGGATATCCCAAAAGCTTTTGATACGATACTTAAGAACAAATTAGAATCATTTTATGAAGATCTTGGTTGGGGAAATTTAACACTCAATACGTATGTTCAACAATTTTTTAAGTTTTAAAAAGGTTATATGATAAGTAAAAAGGTTATATCAGACATAGTGTCTAAGTACTCACTAGGCAATGTTATTGAAAAAGTTAAGTGGGTAGTCACAGACAAAAAACTAAAAATTAATTTTATTAACGATTCTAAAGTACTATTAGGATATGTTGAATATAGAAATAACATTGGTCTCAAAAATGGAGATTATGGTATTTTTAATACATCTCAACTTATTAAATGTTTAAATATTTTAGATGGAGATATATTAATGGAAGCTAGTAATTCTACACTTAATATAGCTGACACTAATTATGAAATTAAATTTTCATTATCTAAACCAGAAGTACTACCAAAAGTACCAGAAGTAAAAGATGAAGACAATTTTAGTACATCATTTCCAATAAATGATGAATTTATAACTAGATTTGTTAAGTCTAAAGATGCTTTAAGCGATTTAGAGATATTTACAGTTGAAACAAGAGAAGGATTTACAGGTGAAGAATTAATATTCACTATAGGTACTACTATTACAAATTCAATTGAATTTGCCGTAGAGGCAGAAATTAAAGAATCATTTGGCCCTATTCCATTTGATTCTAATCTTTTTAAAGAAATTTTAAAAGCAAATAAAAATTACCACAGTGGTGAAATCCGTATTAATAAAAAAGGTCTAATAGACGCACATTTTCATTGTGGTGATGATTTATACACAGGATATTATTTAGTAAGAAAACAAGAAAACAATTAAAATGAAAGAAGAAGATATAGAAAAAATCACAGAATACGTTTATAAAAACTATAAATGGTTAAAAAATAAAAAATTAATCATTATAGAAAAAAAGAACTGTTTTCATATAACAGCACATGAAGATGGCTCACCATTAATACTAGGTAAAGGAATAGTAAAATAATTAATAAAAAACTAGAAGAAACAAGATATTTTTTGTATCTTGTCGATAAAAATAAAATAATATGAGAGGAAGACAAAAAGGCCAAACCAAAAGAATGAGTAAAATTAAGGACGCAGCAATAGCACCTTATGAAATTTATGTAGAAGAAGATCAGTATGTTTTAGTAGACACTGAAAAAGATAAACCAGTAGGATATTATAACGATTTAAAAAATGCTATTAATAAAGTATCCCGTATGAGTTTGGCTAATCAAAAAGAAGATTATACGTTAGCGGGCTTTATAGAAAGCTTCAATAACATAAAAAATAAATTAACAGAACCCCTTAAAAATATATAAATTATGGAATGTCCAATTATACCCTTAAGTGATAAAATTATTATTCTTCCAATAGAAGAAGGAGAAACAACATATGGAAATATTATTGTACCTGACGCAGGTGGAGAAAAACCTGAAATGGGAACAGTATTAGCTGTAGGTCCTGGTAGAATTAGTAATGATGGTACTTTAATACCAAACAGACTAGAAGTAGGAGTTATAGTAATGGTACCTAAATTTGGTGCACAAGTAGTAGTGGTAGAAAATGAAACATATATTGTAGCAGGAGAAAGTGATGTATTAGGAATTATAAAACAAAAAGAAGACAATGAGTAAAATTATCGAAACAGGTTCTGATTCAAGAACAAAATTATTAAGTGGAGTAAACCAACTAGCAGAGGCAGTTGTAACAACATTAGGCCCTAATGGACGTAATGTAGTGATTGCACAACAAGGTGGTAATTTACCTACATCAACTAAAGATGGTGTTACAGTTGCAAAAACAGTTACATTAAAAGACCCAGTTGAAAATTTAGGCGCACAAATGGTTAAACAAGCATCTATTAAAACAGCAGACAATGCTGGTGATGGTACAACTACAGCTACATTGTTAGCTAAAGAATTAATTTCTGAAGGTATGAATCACACAAACTTATCTCAAAAACACAATGCAGTTGCTATTAAAAGAGGTATGGATAAAACATCTAGAGAAATTGTTAAACATCTAAAAGAAATGTCTACTGACATTTCATCAGAAGAACAAATTAAACAAGTTGCTACAATTTCAGCAAACAATGACAATGAAGTTGGAGAATTAATTGCGGCTGCAATTGACAAAGTAGGTTTAGATGGTGTTGTTACTGTTGAAGAAAGTAAATCCTATGAAACAACATTAGAAACAGTTGAGGGTATGGAATTTGATAGAGGTTATAAGTCACCTTACTTTGTAACTGACAATTCAACAATGCAAGCACAATTAGATGAACCATACATTTTATTATATGATGGTAAAATTAGTCAAGTTAAAGAATTATTACCAATTTTAGAAGCAGTTTCACAACAAAATAAAGCACTTTTAATTGTAGCTGAAGACATTGATGGTGAAGCGTTAGCTGCAATGATTGTAAATAAAATGAGAAGTATTTTAAAATGTTGTGCTGTTAAGGCTCCTGACTTTGGGGAAAGAAGAACCCACATATTAGAAGATATAGCTGTATTAACAGGTGGTACTGTTATTTCTAAACAAAAAGGTATGCGTTTAGATAAAGCTACATTTGATCAATTAGGTACTGCAAGAGGTATAACAGTAGGTAAAGAAAAAACTACAATTGTAGATGGTAATGGTACGGAAGAAACAATTGCTGCTCGTTTAGAAGAAGTTAAAGACCAAATTGAAAGAGCAGAAAGTAATTATGCTGTTGAACAACTACAAAATAGATTAGCTAAAATGGCTGGTGGTGTTGCTGTAATTAACGTAGGTGGTTTTACTGAAACTGAAATGAAAGAAAGAAAAGATAGAGTTGATGATGCATTGCACGCTACTAGAGCTGCCTTAGATGAAGGTATCGTACCTGGTGGAGGAGTTGCTTTATTAGAAGCTAGACATAAATTATTAGATTCAAATCAATTAGTTTGTGAAGGTGATGAAACAATTGGAGCTGAAATTCTATTAAATGCAATTGAAAAACCATTTATTCAAATCCTTAAAAACGCAGGTATAGACAAATACCACGCAATATTAGCAGCAGTAGAACATGACTTTAAAGGTTATAATATTAAAACAGAAAGTTATGTTGATATGGTAGAAGAAGGAATCATTGATCCAACAAAAGTAACTAGAACCGCATTAGAAAATGCAGTGTCAGTTGCGGGAACAATGTTAATCACAGAATGTACAATAGTTGATGATCCAGAAGATGATAAAGAAGTGGATCCAATGTCAATGATGGGGATATAATGGATAAATTTTTAAACTACATATTTATAGGTTTTGCCTTTTCATTTATATTAGATTTTATATCAGACAAATATGCAGACCACCCATCATTTCAAAATGTGCCTGAGTGGAGCTGGGGAGCCAGAATAATGCTTATATTATTTTGGCCCCTAGGCGCTGCTATGTTTATTTATGTTTATTTAAAAGAATATTTTAAATAATGAAATTATTAAACACACATCCAGTAAAAAAGTCAGATTTAGGTTTCCACGGAAACCTTTTTGGTGGAAAGTTACTAGCTTGGTTAGATGCTAGTGCTGCGGGTTTTGCATGTGAATTTTGTGACACACCTAGAATGGTTACAATTTCAATTGACAAGTGTGTTTTTAAAAGACCAGCTAAAGAAGGTCAACTTATTAAAATATATGGGGCTGTTGAAGAAATAGGTCATACAAGTATAAAGTTGAAATTAGAAGCAAGATCACATAATGTTTACAATGGTAAACAAAACATCATATTAGAAACATTTATTACATTTGTTAGAATTGATGAACAAGGTGATGCTATACCAATTAGTGATAGAGTTAGAAATAAATTACTTTTAAAAGACGAATAAATGGAATTATGGGTAGAAAAATATAGACCACAATCTTTAGAAGAATATGTAGGTAACGAAACAATTAAAAGTAAGATAGCAGATTACCTTAAACAAGGATCAATACAAAACTTATTATTCCATGGAGTTGCGGGTACAGGTAAAACAACCTTAGCTAAATTAATTACTAAAAATTTAAATTGTGATTTATTATACTTAAATGCAAGTGATGAAAGAGGTATAGACACAATTAGAGATAAAATTATACCATTTGCTTCTACTATGGGTTTTAATGATGTTAAAATTGTTATATTAGATGAAGCAGATTATCTAACCCCACAAGCACAAGCAACACTCAGACACACAATCGAAGCTTGTAGCGCAACAACTCGTTTTATTTTAACTTGTAATTATCTTGAACGTATAATCTCTCCTCTACAGAGTAGATGTCAATCATTTGAAATTACACCTCCCTCAAAAGGAGATGTATTTGATACTTTAAAAAATATATTAGCTAATGAAGGTATTGAAACTAGTGAGTCTACTTCAATGAAAGTAATTGATACACATTATCCTGACATTAGAAAAATTATTAATACAATACAAGGTTCTGTTGTTGATGGTCAAATTAAAATTGACAACGATTCACTAAAAAACACACAATTAGGTGGTTTAGTAGTTGACGCATTAATTAGAAAAGCTAAATTGTCAGAAATTAGACAAATATTAGCAGATTCAGGTTCAAGAGAATTTGACGATTTATTTAAGTATATTTATGATAAATCATCAACGTTATTTGGTGATAGAGAGGGTGAAGCAATACTTATTATTGCGAAGTACCAATATGAATATACATTTGTGCTAGAAAAAGAAATTTGCATAGCAGCAATGTTAAATAAACTAATAGATTTATGCTAAATATACCAGTAGTAAAAGAAAATATAAATAAGGCTTTAAAACAATTTAAAAAAAAATTTAGAGATACACAAGTTCTTAGAGAACTTAGAGAACGTAAAAATTATACTAAAAAATCTCTAAAAAAAAGAATCCAAAAGGATGAAGCCATTAGAAAATTAAAAAAACAACAAGAAGATGAATAACCCACAACAACCCCAAATGAATATAGATTTTAGCCAAACAACAGCTGAAACATGTGAACATTGTGAAAACGAAACATTTGTACAAGTATATCAAATGCGTAAATTATCGGCATTATTATCCCCTACAGGACAAGAATCTATGATACCAATTCAAGTATTTGCTTGTGCTAAGTGTGGTCATATTAATAAAGGTTTTTTACCTAAGGAGTAATGAATCCATTTGACCACATTAAAAACCTACATACTAAAAAACGTACTTGGAATGATTTTAATGATGAAGAAAAAAAATCATTTAATGTTTTTATAATAAATAAAGGTTTAAGTATGAATCCAAGCTATTTAGGAATAGTTAATATGGTTCAAAATTACACAGGTTTAAATCAAATTATATCACCTAAAGAGGTATTTAATATTTACTTTAATTTACTTCCTAATAAATTTCGTTTTTATAAATGGATTAAAGGAGCTAAAACAAAAAAAGAAAAAGAAAAAGCAGAATATTTGGCTATGCATTTTCAAGTTAGTACAAGAGAAGCATACGATTATCTAAATATATTAGATAAAAAAACAATTAAATCAATAATAAAAAATTATAAAAATGAACCATCAAGAAAGGCTATACAAAGCACTTAAAAGTGAATGTGAAGCAAGAATTAATGAAGCATTACTTACATTAGATATGTGTTTTTTCAAAGGAACAGCAATTGGAGAACACACATCAGAACATTTTATGGAAGAAGCTGTAAAAGCTTTAGATAAATTAACGGATGCAAGAGATCAATTAGACACATTAAAAGATTATTACAATGAATCTAGTATGTTTAAAAAAACCCAATTAAATGACTAACATGGAATTTACAAAAGAAGACAATGAAGCAGTAGAATGGTGTGAGAAAAACCATGAAGAATTATGTGTTGAATATAAAAAAATCATGATGGATCAATATGTCACATTCTGTAAAAAACATAGAAATTATGGTTGTGGTAACATAAATGTTGGTACTAATTTAGAAACTGATGGTGATGTTAAATTAGCATTAACAGGTTTGTGGTTTAGAATGAATGACAAAATTCAACGTTTAAAACAACTAGTTATAATGGGTGAACCAGACACAGTAGGTGAATCTATTGATGATACATTCCAAGATTTATCTGTTTATGGTATAATAGCTCAGATAGTTAAAGTAAAGAAATTTAAATAAAAACTTGGCTAAGTCAATTATCTTTCGTATCTTGACGATATGAATATAATAGAAAACATCAATAAAACTGTAGTTCCAGAAATGGACTGGGACACAGAGAAAAACATCAGTTACACACAATTGTCCACTTGGATGGAATGCCCTCACAGGTGGAAAGAAATGTATATTGATAAAATCAA
>Ga0208299_1001998_pt1 | contig 14385 bp, 21 predicted proteins | sample 15_taG_FD_184089 | JGI IMG/M metagenome (GOLD analysis project Ga0208299, IMG submission 184089) | Marine viral communities from the Subarctic Pacific Ocean - 15_ETSP_OMZ_AT15312 metaG (SPAdes) (version 2) | ecosystem: Environmental > Aquatic > Marine > Oceanic | place: Pacific Ocean | collected...
TACATTGACTTCTCTCAGGGGGTTAGTTTCAAATAATTCGTCTAATATTAAGTCGCTGTTCTCTACAGATTTTTTAACTTTTTCTAGAGCCTTGGCGTTATAGCCAACATACACACCCAGGTTGGTTACGAAGTGTACGTTTCCAGAATACCTTTCATCAAACTTTATTGTGTCCCCTTTAAGTTTAAAATCATCAATAATAATTATAGACGTTGAATCTTTGTCCAGCAAGTTGTACTGGTGTTCTGTTTCCTCGGGGTCATTACTACCATCTAAATAAACTACATCGTATGGTTTATTATTTTTTATATGATCAGACGCATCTGACAATACTAAATCGTGGTCTATGTTAAAATCATTAAGAACAGTTTTTGAGTTATTTAAATGTTCTTCATTAATATCAACTACAGTTAGTTTCCCCCCAAACAGATTTATGTAGGATGCGAATACTATATCGGACCAACCGCTTCCAAGTTTAAATCTTAGTGTGGGTTCTTCAATCGCCCCTATTTGTAGAATATTTAAACTGCTAAAATTAAAATGGTTTCCGTTCATCGTGTGTGTAAAAAGACCATCCCTAGGTGATAGTCCTAATATAGAAAATGCTATATGTTTTTTTATCATGCTGTCTCCTCTATTTTAATCCTGGGCCTCATTTGAAAATTAGCAAACTTCATATATCGTTGAAATATACCAGCTGTAATTAAAACATCCTCTAATGCATCGTGGGTTTCCGATGACCTTGACATTCCTAGAAGACCGGCGAATGTATCAAGTCTATTATTTTTCATATTATCTCTTCCGAATAAAGAAAACATTAGGGGGAGAACATCTAAAGAGATATGAGACCAAGGCTTGTCGTTTCTTTTTTGACCTATAATCTTATAGTGTTTCATCCAAAACTCTATGAACGGATTGTCGAATCCGCTATTGTTAAACCCAACAAGTATGGGCGATGTCCAAAATTTTTGTGATGTGTTGTGTGAGTCTACAAACTGACTGAATTTTCGAAGGGCGGTTTTGGGATGGACTCCATCATTGAGAGCCTTTTGCCAAAGGTCTTCCCCTATAACCTCCAGAGCTTTGGGGTCTGCCGTCAGAGGGTTCTGTGGTTTTAGTACAATTTCAAAGGGGTTCTCTTCATCTATTTTGTAGGTGCTATAATCTAATTTTACCGCAGCAATCTGAACTATTTCAGATCCTTTTTCCGGATCAAGGCCAGTAGTCTCTATGTCGTAAACAATAAAGTGTCTCTTGTTATACATTGTCGCAGCCTTCACACCCTATCTTAATCATCCTTAAGAAGGAACATACTGTTTCGTTATTAAATCTATGGGTTGCTCCGTTAATCATGTTCACTTGGGTTACTGAAGATTTTGAACCAATTTCTTTTATAGACACAATCTTGTCTACAAAAATACAAACATTGTTATTATCCGAGTCTTTTAAAATTATAGTCTTATCTAAAAATTTCATATACCAAATTCCACCTTTTCTAGTTTTTTATTAATCATTTCCTGTATTTTGTAAACCTTTTCCAGTGCTGCTACTCCTAGCACATCGAACTTTACACCGCCCAAATACTCTATGTCAGACCCCTCTATATCTATAACCATCTTGCCCATCTTAGTAGAGTATCTCATGGGAAAAAGGTTGTACAAAGGCTGATCTGCAACAATGATTCCAGCAGCATGAACTCCTTCGTTCTTTGGGATCCTTTCAATCTTCATGGCTATATCAAATATATCCTTATACTCTTCGTAGTGCCTGGCTGCCTCTTCGATGTTATCTATGTTCCAACGTATTATACCATATGCAGGATCTTCTTTTTGAATTTCTGATAATTCGTCAGAGATTTTGGATTCGTCGACAAATGTTTTAGTTATTTCATTAGCAATCTCAAAGTAATTAGAGGTAGGTTTAACGAGTTTGAATATCTCTTTTATTGCTCCCTTACCCTTAAATCTTGAGTGTGTTATAATATGCCCTACACATTCTTCTCCATAAACATCGGACAGGTACTGTATAACCGAATCCCTAAATGTTGGAGGGAGATCTATATCTATATCAGCAAGAGATACGTGGCCATCTGTGTTTCGTCCTTCATTGTAAAATCTTTCAAATGAAAGTTCTCTGCTTTTCTTATACTCCAATACGGGGTCCGGTCTCATTGGGTCAATAGACGATAGACCTATTAGGTATGAAATCAAACATCCGGACGAAGATCCACGTATATCAACAGGTATACTCTTTGAACTAACAAAGTCCATCATGTCTTTAACTATAAGAAAATAACTAGAGATCCCTGCCTTCTTAAATACCGACAACTCGTTATTGATTCTATCGGTATAAACCTGAAGGAGATCTTTATTGTCTGCCAGTTCTTTACTGATTCCCTTCTCTTTAAAGCCCTCTCTGCACAAGCTGGTTAAAAAGGTGTCAGGATCCACAACTGTTGATCCGTCATATTTGTAAGGAGGGAGGATGGGAGGTTCGTTAATATCATAATCTTCTATAAGATCTAGAAGCACAAGAGTCTTACCTCCATTTGGAAGCGACTCTAATAAGTGAACCTTGGGACTGGTATTAAAAAATATTCGGTAATCAAAAAGTCCGTCCATTTGATCGGTGGGTTTTTTTGTATTTTCTACACGAGACTTTAAGAGCATCTTATGTATAGGGAGATCCCCCTCTTTAAAATAATGAATATTATTTGACGGTAACAGTATATCGCCGTCCAGATATTCAAGAGCTTTTTGCAACGTTTCATGGATTGGAAGACCTCCGTAGTCACAGTATAGAAAAAAGTCTTCAAATTCATTTTTGTAATAGTCTATAACGCTAGAACATTGCTGTACCCAATCTTTACTAACCATATCTTTACACACTTCGTATGAGTTTGATCGGTACCCCATGTCTATATTGTCAAATAAAGCATGGGAAATTTCTGAAAAAATATCACCCATCAAGCAGATAAGACCGTCTTTGTAGCTAGATATATCCCCAATACACAGCTTTGGGACCCCAGAACTATCTATGTTTTTATTGCTTAGCGAAACCAGTCTAACGAGGTTTTTATACCCTTCTTTGTTTTTTGCAATAAGTGTTAATCTAGATGTAAGCTCGTCGCTTCTGGATAAATCAAACTCAACACCAATGATTGGTTTTATTTTTCTTGATGTAGCCTCTCTAACAAATTCAACTACGCCCTTCATGTTGTTGTGGTCTGTCATACAAACCGCTGGAATGTTATATTCCTGACATCCGTCCATTAGGTCCACTATTGAAAGGGAGCTATCGAGTAAAGACCAGGATGTATGTACGTGTAGGGGAATGTAGGTCAATTGAATATATTCCTTCTATTAGAAGTAAGGTTTAGGAGTTTAGGGTCAGACATCTTTTGGCTGCGAAGTTCATCTACCTTTAATATAGTCTTATCTATGCCATTGTGTACTAAATAATAAAAAATATTATCGCACCAGCAGTTTCCGTTACTTGCTTTCTCTTTGCCAAAGCTGCACACTTTATTGCATTTCCAGGAAGATTTTCGCCTTTCTTCCTTTATTCGGGATGGTTGATGGTTATTCAATATACAATTAAAATGGTCCTTTAAAATTTCTAAAGTTCTGTTTCGCTCATTGTCATCAAACGTAAGAGTGAATGGTCCACCCTGGTTAACATAGTGCATTGTTAAAAGACGGTGCTTATATTGTGGGTATAAAATATATGACGCTAAGTCGTACATTCTAAGCTGTATGTCGTTGTTAAATAAGTAATCATAGTCTTTCAGCTTTCCTGTAACCCAGCAGTTTCTTCTTCCTGTTTTCCAGTCTATTATTTCTATAGTGTCTTTATCTAATTCTGTGACAAGGTCCATGGTGCCACGAAGCTCTCCGTTTCCAGCGGATATTTCGCCACTAAGCACGTCGTAAAAAGTGTAATCAAAACCTCCGGAAAGAACAGGTAATCTGAATTGCTTCTCGATATCAAGAACCTTTAGGCCTAGGGGGTTGTATACAGAATCCACCACCTTGTCTATGGTCCTTTTACAAAACCTTCGGTCGGCATCGGTTAATTCAAACGCTGTCGCTTCTTTAATATACCTTTCCCAACATATCTCAAGAAGATAAACAGGATCGCGGGACTTGCCCATATTGCTAACCTTGCTAGCTTTTGCCATCAATTCTAAAACATGGTGAACGATTGTCCCAAGCATGGCCTTCTTTCCTGACGGGCTTGGCAAGCTTAGAATGTATTCAAGAAAATACTTAAACTGACAATCTTGATACGTGGTTATGGAAGATGACCTAAGGTATTTAATATTCATTGACTGTTAGCCCCACCATGTCTATCACTATGACTTTTTTGTCTTCAGTTTCTTTTGTATAGTTCAAACAACCAAAGGCCCTACCCGACTCTCTTTTATCCCATACTATAATAACTATTGATGCCTCGTCGATTATAAGCCTATCCCTAAGCTTTATTTTCCTAGGGCTGTAACTACCGTAATCTGAAAAGACAACATCTTCTGCATTGTCGATAAGGTCATGGTACCTTTCTTTAACAGGCTTTGGCCACATTAATTCCTGTCCTTCAAAAGGTATATACGCAGAGTACGGTATTTTTAATGATTCACAGATGTGGCAGAAATTCTGCTCTATGTCACGAGAAAGCCCAGACAAACAAGTAATGCCTTTTCTTTTCTTTAATTTGGTCAGTATTTTTTTGATAGATCCGTCGACGAAATTTTTCACATTTTCGTTTTCGTAATAATCAAGAATAGCAGACCCGTTATTTGCTATTACTGCAACTTTCATGCGTTAACTTAAAGCTCCCAGCCATAAAATTTCATCCATTATTTTTTCTAGTTCTTTGTTTTTTTGTTCGATGGTCATGCCTGAGTTTTCTATTACCCAAGTGTTACCGACATTGCAGAAGTTATAATTGTCTAAGGCTACTTCGCTCCTGTGAAAGCTGTTAATAGGATTTCTTTCCAGCCTTATTACAAAAGTTTCATATTCTGAAAACGCATCGATTTCGTTGGGAAATCGTGCGTCAGATATTATTGCTATATCTGGAGACTCTCTATTAATCTTGCTTATGGTTGAATTTACCCAGCAGTTTGGCTCAAACTCTCTAAAGATATTCGTACCCCAAACCTGAAGCAGTTGCCTAACTGTCACGTCGCTAGACAACGTGTAATCATTTAATTCTAAATCGCTATACATTATATTATTTATCCTGCTGGAAGGAAGTGGAAAGTCTGACCATTTGTATTGAGTAGGTAAATCTTTTTCTTCGTTGTCACCCCAGCATAATTGTTCTGGGATATTAAACAACTCTGAACATAACTGCTTAAGGGGGTCTGCAAACGCATAAATTTTCGATGTCATGCCTGAGGAGCCAACCATTGTGTTTATGAATTCACAAGATGTATCCTTGCCACTCTGGGCTTTTCCGGTTAGGATAATTATTTTACTGTTCATAAGGCAACGCGCTCCATTTTACTAGTCTTGGTTTTATGTGTTCTGTATATTGTTTGTCGGTTATATCGCCTGGATCACAATCGATAACCCCAGTCAAATCTTTAAATTTAAATTCATCGCCTCCTTTTTTTATAACATTTTTGGAAGCGGACTTACCAGAAGTGTCACTATCAAAAAAGGTGATAAGGTTGATACACCCAAAGTCTTTTAGGATTTTTAATTGATGCTTATTTAGGTTTACACCAAGACACGCAACGCAGTTTTTTACGCCAAGCTCCCAAAGTCTCCATACATCAAATGCCCCCTCGACCACTACAACCGCATTTGTTTTAAATATAAATTCTTTAGCCTTGTCTATATTGTACAGCTCTAGGTGTTTTTTAAATGTTCGGGGGTATATTTTCCATTTGGGGTATCCATGAGTGGGACAATTAAAACCCTCACGGTGATACTGATTGCAACTATTACATTTAGAAAAATCAGACCTTCCGGTAAAACCAACTATTTCTCCATCAGCATTCCTTATAGGAACCATGATCCTTCTGTCGTAATCTTGTCCTGTGTCGCAGAGTCCAGCATTAAAAAATTTAGCTGTGTCTAAACTGAAGGGCCTGTCTTTTATCGAGTCAAGGTTCTTGCTCAAATTCAAAAGCTTGTCCTCGTCTATAGTCTTATTAGGGTCTGGGGTGCTTGATGTATTATGCTCAGCTCTAGCAGATAAAGATGCTATGTCTAATTTTTCCTGATTAATAATATCTTCAAGCCAGCTTATAGCTTCTAGAAACGATATGTCTTTCATTCCCATAACCAAGCCAACGATATCGTTGCCGTGTTGCTCGTGACACCTATGACTAAAACAGGACCATATATTTTTATTGGTATTGTAGCAAAATGCGTCCGGTCTATCTCCACCGTGAACTGGACAGCTTTGTTGGACACCATTTGTGTTTATGTTATCGAACCCTAAGACTTTAAGAATCAAAGTGTCGACAGCAACCGCTGCGTGTTTTATCTTTCTGACTCGGTCAGATTCGACATCAGAATATAATGGTTTCTTTTTCATTGTTTTCATTAATTGTTTCCAGGGAGTTTGTTTCATCAAGAGCCTCGTAATTAAACTTGCCTTCAGTAAACTTACAGCAGTCAAGGTTTGATACTAGGTTTATATATTCGGAACTGGCGTCCATTCCTGCGCCAAATCTCGTTTCAACTACAATCATTTTTCTATCGCCGTTTGAAAGAGAATCCCCGGCAGCGATGTCTTCATCAGTTTTTCTTTTGAGGAATGCTAGATTAGTGCATAGCCACAAGATCCTGTCGCTTGCAGACACAACGCCTGCGTCTTCTCTATTTATGCCGTCTCTGTTAAGTTGTACCGCACTGAGAACGGGAACGTCGTATTTAACAGAAAAGTTGTGTAGCTTGGTTACAATATCGCCAAGGTGTTGGTATTCCTGGTGCGACCCAAGCTCATCAAGATTCATTGTTTTTAAATAATCTAACACTATAAGGCAATCGTTAATTCTTCCGTTCTCATCTCTTCCAACAACCGTGTTAACCCATCTCCTCATAAGGGAGAAGTATTCTTGCGGGGTTTTACCTGATATGTTTACGTGATCAAATCTCTTTCCCTGCATTTCTTTCAAGGCTATTTCGACTGCGTTTTTAAGGTTGGCCTTGGTTGAAAACTTACCTGTCTCTACAAGATCTTGACTGACTCCTGAATTAAGGGATACCCACTTCACGGTTTGGATTTCCTTTGTCATTTCTGTGTCTAAGTATAATACAGGTATACCTTGGGACACAACGTTCTTGGAAACGTTTAGGCAGAAAGTGCTTTTACCAATCTTGGGTCTAGCCCCAATGATATTTACCGAGCCTCTTCTAAAGCCACCCCCAATAGAGTTATCGTATCTTGGAAATCCAGATGGGATCCCGGGTATGTCTACAGGGTTCTCAGCAAGGTGTTCTATATATTTTTGGGCAAACTCGCCAACGTCTGTTATAGAGTCTTCATTTAATATATCCGGAATAAAATCAAGTACGGATTTTTCTGCGCGTGATATAACATCTGACAGCTTAGATTCTGAAGTTACTGTATGAAGATATTTGTCGAATCCAGAGAGTCGACTTTTAAATTTTCTTACAACGGACCAAAATCTAACACTGTCTATAAAACCCTTGAGTTCATTTTCTGTCAGGTTCTCATCACTAGACTCTTTGAGTTCGCTTATATATTCATTAGATATTAAACTTTGAAGGCCTAGCTTATTTGAAGAAGATACCACGGTATCTATTGTAACAGAAGAGATGTCTAGTTCGGAGCATGTGTTTTCCATGCAAGCAAAAAGAGCCTGATGTTCAGGAGAATAAAAGTCCCCCTTGTTAATAAACATATTAGTAAAGAAATAGCTTGGCGAACCCTTTTTTAATAGATTGCCAAGGATTACTTTTTCACTATAGTTATCAGAAAACTTTTCCATTATGCTCCATGCATCCTGCATCGATTGCATCTAATTTTGGAAGAAGACTCTAATCTTCCCGCGGGATACTCTTTGTTGAAATCGAATTCTGTTTTACAAACTTCGCACGCTTTCATGTTGGGTTCATACGCAGGCCTGCAAGGTCTTTGTTTGGCCGAGGAGTGTTTGTCCATGGCTTCCTTATATTCCTTATTGTCAAACTCCGGAAAAGAAAAATCACCAGAGGATATAAAAGTTGTCCCCCCTTCTGATTCTGCTGGAGAAATACTTGAGTCTACTGCGGTGGCCAATTCCATTTCCTCAGTTGTTCCAATTGGTTCTTTTAAGTCCATATTGAGTTCGTCCATCTGTCTTTCATACAAATCTACATTTCCATATATTAAGTCTTGTAAATGCAGCATATTATCCATAACGATGTCAAGCGCTTTCTTTAATGTGTCGTCTACTGGCATGTTGGCGTCCTCTATCTTTCTTTCAGGCGGGTCTTCTTCGTATATCAATGAGTAGTAATTTTCAATTACACTCATGTCGTTATTTACGATAGCGTTTTCTAGTATCTCTTTTTTGTCCATTACTGTCATTTTAAAATACTCCATTTAATTGTATATTTAATCATCCAAATCATCATCGTTGATTAGTAATTCTTCTTCGTCTTCTATGATAAGATCGTCTTCATCGAGTTCTACTTCGGTTATTTTTTTAAGTTTCATGTTTATTTTCCAAACGCTAAATTCTTTACACACGATGAAAGAAAATCAATTTTCCTGTCTACGTCTTCTATTGAAGATAGCTGTGTTTCACACAGAGATCTTGTTTCCTCTAGTTCTTTTGCAACAGGATCGTTTCTTTTTATGATAAGGCTTTTCTCTGCCAGGCCGTAGCCATTTGTGTTAGGAAGTTCCCTACCTATTATACTGTTAATGTTAGCGTTACACCAAGATATGTTAGATTTTAATCTGTTAATTTCACTCTTGATATAAAGGCCATATTGCGCAAGCCTAATAGCGTCTATTGAAAGATCTTCTTTGTTTGCCGACTTCATATAATCACGACCCATTGATAGCAGCGTTTCTACTTCGCCTGGTATTTTCAAAGAGGATAGCTTAAGGGTTTCCTTAAAACCAATCATCTTTTTTCTAATATCGCTTTTGTCCATCTTATTTAAACCTCTTTGTAGCATCTTCTTCTGAGTATATGTAAACCAAATCTATTTCATTCAGTTGACAAAAAAATTCTTTTTCCTCATCTCTCTTCAGCTGGTCATCAAAAGATGATTTTGTTTTATGAAAGAAAGGGGTAAATTTTTTGTGCTGTTTTCCTTGCACTTCTACCGCCAGCTTTCTCATAGGCAAGAAAAAGTCCAAAGATAATCTAGATTTAGGTAATGTTATATCTTCTAATATAGGATCTAGTGGGTATTTGTTTTTGATAATTTGCCCAACCCTATATTGTAAGTTTGATTTGCAGGCAGCTTCGGCCTTAACAGGCCACTTGCTTTCTCTTGTATCCCAAGTTTCCCAATCTCTAGTTTTGGCGTTTTGAACTCTCATTATTCGGAGACTATTGTCATAGACCTTATACTTGAATAAAGACCGTCATATAATTCCTTGTCTTTTCTCAGTTCGTCTATCATTGCGAACTGACCCTGGCATTTAATATCTGTGCCATCGATGGAATACCATGCACCAGACCTTTGGATGAGACCCATCTCACAAGCCACATTAAATAGATCCATATGTTCATCTACACCTTTGCCGTAGATAATAGGAACGGCGACAGAACCTCCTGGCGCGCCAAGCGCAGAAGATAAAACATTAAAATGGGCAATCTGGCCAATCGAATTATTATTCTTATCAGATATATCTTGTTTCCAAGGTGCCTCGAGCCAAACTGAAGCACCGTATTGAGTAGCATTACCTCCAACTGTTGCGCTTTTCTTTCCCGGTCCAGGGTTTGGATTAGCTATCATATGTGTGAGGGCAATAAAAGTTGACTGAGTTACAGACAGTATCTGACTGGTTCTTCTAAACATCTTGTACATCAAAGATGGGACGCCTGCCATTCGTACGGAATCACCTATGTTAGACTGAAGCTCAGCTTCAGGACAAAGTGCAGCAACTGAGTCTAGTATACACACACACTTGTTATGATCCTTAAGAGTTTGATAGATCAAGTTAAGGTAGTCTTCTGCGGTTAGAATCTTTTTCTCGTTAGATTTTACGATATTAAAATTATCCTTGTTTATTTCAGGAAAACAATCAATGAGTTCTGACCTTAGCCTTCCTTCAACATCAAAAAAGAAGACCTTTTTTTCTGGATAAAGTCTGTGGCATTGCTGAACATACTGTAAGGCTAGTGTCGTTTTTCCCACCTTAGGCTTTCCGCTAAGCAAAACATTTACTCCTTCTGGTATACCTCCAGATAGAGCTATGTCTACAGATAGGCAAGCAGGAATAATTTCACCCTGTGTTTCTAAGAGAGCAGAGGACGGGATAAGAAAATCTTCTAGTGCTAGATTGGCTGATTTTGTTGCCATTTATAGCAACCCGCTTAAGTCTGATTGTTGAGACGGCCTATCTTGTTTTTTAGTTACCAATTTCTTGTCGCTGCTTTTTTTTCTCATTGCGTCCTCTTCTTTTTTGTATTTAAGTTCTAAGTTAAACAGGTTGTATATAACGGTTTTTTGCTTGTCAAGAGGAAGATATCTCAATGTTATAATTCCTCTATCTTTAATATAGGCTATTATCGTTTTTGGCGAGAAGCATTTTAAAAGATTTTTTACATATGATATCTCCACTATGTAATCTTTTTGTAGTTGCTTGAATTCTGGATATTCGTTTGCTACATCCTTTTTCCAAAAAGCGCATTTTGGTTTTGATGATCCGCTTTTCTTCGAGTGCCACTCTATCTTGTTGTTAATAATAAGCTCTGTAATATGGGAGGATATCCCAACCATAAGCTGTGGAACAAACATACTCTTATATTCTTTTGTTTCTGTCATTTATATTGTTCTTTATAATAAAAGGGGAAGACGGGTCTATTTCTCTTTCCTCACGATTATAGCAAGACATGTGTTCATCGTACCAAACAATTACCATTTTATTGTCAACCTGCCAACCGATACCACAATGATTAGATGTCTCTTCTCCAAGCCAGCCAACGCTTTTGTTAGAGAAGAATATATGAGGAGGGTATTCTCTTTCAATATTTGCCCCGTTAAAGGTGGCATCTCCAGTAATATTATGTTTAGAAAATAAATGGAGCCTTTTTATACAAAGGCCCCCGTCTTCTACTTCTTTTTTTGTCCTGGCCCATTCGGTTTCGCCTTCAGAGTGATGGCAATCAAACCACATCTCACCATTGCTAAACTCTAAACACCAAGACAGCTGTTGAGTTCTGTCAATGGTTTTGTTCATCAGTTTATGCCAACGCCCTTTTGTGAATCAGACACCTCAGACTGGCCCTTGGTTCTAATAAATGAGTTTTGTTCTATGGAGCTGCTGTCTGCACCAGTGCTAGCGACACAGCCTTTTAAAGGGGTGTCTTCAATCGAAGACTTAACCACCTCGGCGTTTACTTCTTGAGTCATAGCAATAACAATTTTGTCCACTATTCTAGAAAGACACTCTGCGTCGTCCGTTTCTTTAGCGATAACGTTTTTTAGTTTCTTGCTTAATTTTTTAATCTTAGCGATTGTAATACGTTTTTTTCTAGCCATTATCTTTTCCTTAATATTTCTACTTGATTCAGTAGATAAGTATTCTTGGTCTTTAAAAACTCTATATATTGTTCGAACAAATCTTTGTTAACTTCCTCATATTTAAACAACATCTCTTTGCCCCTGTGCCTGCTATCAGTTGTTTTCAAATCATCAATGATTGGATTGTATGACACAGAAGGCCTTCCGCCAACCTTAATATAATGCCTATCTCCTGCAGAAAACTTAACAGTTTTAGCGGCAGAGGATTCTTCTTCTTGAGTATCTTCTCCAACATTGTTATATAGTATTGTTTCTAATTCGTTAACTTCAAAAGTTTCTTCTACACTGGATACTATCTTTTGTTCTGTCATTCTAACTCCTCGACATGTAGTGTTATCTTTGCAGAATCTCCACTCTCTTGAACATCTATGTCGCTGATAACAGTAGAGCGACCATTTTCTTCTATGGGTCCGTACGACAAAAGGCCCTGAATGGTATACTCACCAGACTCTCCTTCTGCCCATTCTGCATTTATGCGATGAGACAGGGCCTCGTTAACATCATTGTCTCTAGCAATAATATTAGCCATAGACTTGCCGGTTTTATTACATACGAGAGTGTAAACCGTAGCTTGAAATCCTTCTTCTTCGATATCCTTAACTTCAATAGACATTATTTTTCTCCTGTCATTATGTATTTTTCCTGTTGAGCGGGCGTCATAGATGTAATCTCTTTCTTGTGATCAAATTTTTTCTTTCTTTTTTTCTTCATGGACTCGTAATCAAGACTCTTTTTGTCCAGCTTTCCTTCTTCGACCATTCTTTCTGTATTCCTATCAGCTAATTCTCCTATGGTTTTTGGCTCATTAGAATCAATTGATGTAGTAATGGTTGAATAGTCCCTAATGATTTTGCCAACCAGTGAACAACTTGGGCATTGTGACGGATTGGGTTCGTCCATTTTTTTGAATACTTCAAAGTGATGATTGCATTCCTTACAGTAATAGTCATATATAGGCATGTGTCAGTTAGATACGCATTGGTATTATATACTTATTATAGTTAGGTATTGCAGAAATATCGAAAGTTTTTTGCTGTAAATACTTAGATTTTTTTCTTGTTAAAAATCCGCTGCAAACAGCTTCTTCGCATAGGGCTATAGAGTAGAGAACCTTTGCGTCCTCAATGTCGCTTTTTGGTATTTTCTGGGGGTATTTAATTGGAAAGTCCACTACTCCACCATTATATTTATGTAACAGAACAGCGTCCAAACAAGCTTCCTTTTTAACGGTGATGGGTTTATCCTTTAAGCCCATCATAAGATCAATCTCTTTTGATGAATAGATCATTCCGTACATAGCAAGTAGATTATTCTTATTAATCTCTACGTAGTTATTATGCATTTTGTTGCCCGATATATTATACACCTGTACTACCAAACCCGCCGGATCTAGTATCAGGCGAAGTCAAATCATCACATAAGACCAGTGTGCATTTTTCATATCTAGAGATCACGAGCTGGGCAATCCTGTCCCCAAACTCTATATTGAAATCCTCTACCCCGAGATTTATAAGAATGACACCAATCTCATTGCGATAGTCGCTATCTATAGTTCCTGGGGAGTTTAACACGGTTATACCTTTCTTCAAAGCAAGTCCACTCCTGGGTCTAACTTGACCTTCAAAGCCATCAGGTATCTCAATAATGACCCCTGTCTTAACAAGAACAGTTTGTCCAACTGGAACAACCGTCTTTTCAGAACTCCTTAAGTCTATACCTGCTGATCCCGGCGTGGCGTAATCAATGCTTGGTAGGTACTCGTCTAGTTTCTTTATCTTTAACTCTCTCATTTTTCTCCTATTTAGACTAAAGATCTCTTGTAATTATAAGTGTTAGCTACATCAATCACCCTTCTGACATCATCATCAGACATGAATGGATGAATAGGCAAACTTACTAATTGCTTGGCGTACTCTCTTGTAAGAGGGTTATTCCATCCCATATTTTTATATGGATTTGTAAGCTCTATTGGTACCGGGTAATGTATTCCACACTGAATACCCCCGTCTTCAAGATGAGACATAAATGATTCTCTATCCCCTGACAATATTCTTACAGGATATATATGATATGTATTGTCTTCGCAATATTCTGCGGTTCTTGGAGTAACCATGATTTCGGGGTTTAGTTTATTCTTATAAGACTCTGCTACATTTATCCTGTTTGAATTCCATACATCTAGATGTTTTAATTTTTCGTCAACAATAATAGCCTGAAGTGAATCGAGCCTATTATTATAACCCTTTCTTTTATAGTAATACTTTTCTTCCGAACCCCAGTTTTTCAATAGCTGAACTGAGTTATATAGACCTTCGTTAGATGTTGTAATTACTCCAGCATCCCCGGCTGCTCCTAGGTTTTTTCCTGGGTACATAGAGAATGCTGACATGTGTCCATAATACCCTGCCTTTTGTCCTCCCGACACGGTGGTTCCATGTGCTTGAGAACTATCTTCTATAGTGAAGCAATCAAATTCATCGGATAGCGTGAGGATGGACCGTATGTCACAAGGGTGACCATATAGGTGTACTGGCAATATAATACATTCGTCCCACTCATGCCTTCTGTTTTTTAAAACATCTTCTAGAATGTTTAGATCCATCTGATAGTGTTTGTCACAGTCAATTAGGACAAACTCTGCGCTGGGACAGGCCAT
>Ga0208299_1001999_pt1 | contig 14384 bp, 14 predicted proteins | sample 15_taG_FD_184089 | JGI IMG/M metagenome (GOLD analysis project Ga0208299, IMG submission 184089) | Marine viral communities from the Subarctic Pacific Ocean - 15_ETSP_OMZ_AT15312 metaG (SPAdes) (version 2) | ecosystem: Environmental > Aquatic > Marine > Oceanic | place: Pacific Ocean | collected...
TTTTTTGAAATGAGAGAGCATGAATTAATGTCTTTACAGCATCGAGAAGTTGATGGTTTTATGAAAAGTACTGATTTTGCTGTTAATTCTGATAGGTTTTTTCAAGAAAATAGTATTACTACTAAAGACCTTATAGATAAGAAGTTTATTGAGGATAGGAAATATGATTCTAACTCAGATGTTCTTTATGAACTGTATTTGCAAAAAGTAATATTAGGAAAATCGGAAGATAGTTTTGTTGATGCTATGTTGGATTTGGCTTCGGTAGGTGATGAAAAATACACAATAAATAATGCTCCAGATAAATTAAAAAATGATATTTTATATCTAGGAAATATGCAGGAAAGAAGGGTTTCTATAAAGAAACTTGGTGTAAATGAGGGCACTGGTAAAGGGACATATATAAAGTCAGAGGTGTCTCATGGATTTTTGACTGATACCTATTCTGACATTTTTATAGATGGCTCAGAAATGATTTTTCTTGACAATATATATATGGATAAGGGTGGCAATCTAGTTAATTTAGCATTTAACCCAGAAGGACATCGTGTTATTAAAAGGTCAATGTCTGATGGGGAATTTAATGCAACAAGAGGAGATGCGTTTAGTACTTATGAAAGATTCTATGGAACAGAAAAGACTTTTATAGAGAAAGATGATGGAATTCAAGTTGCAGCACATGTTGACCCAAATAAAGAGAGTATAAGTGGTGTCCATTACAGAGTTATTGTTGATGAAAATATTTCAATAGCAATTCCTAAAGAAAAATTAGATTATTTAGGTAATAGTTTTGTTAAGTGGTACGATAGGATTATAGAGACAGATTATGTTAAGGGTATTTTAGAAAATTCAAATCTTGAGGGAGCAAAGGGATTATTTGAAACTCTAAAAATGTATAAAGATGCAATTATTGAATCTAAGGCTGGAAGAGATTCTATGAATATGAAGCAACTTGAATCAATATTATCAGAAAAAACGAAAAGGGGAAATTTTGAATCAGTTGAGGATGCTGTATTCACTATGTTCAATGTAATGTACGGAGAAAGGATAAATGGGGATTGGCTTCAAGATGCCTATATCAGTTCTTCTGCGTCAAGGAAACATCTTAAGTACAAAAGACTTGCTCAGAATTTAGGTTATTCTAGAAATAGTGATTCTAGAAGATTAATGGCTCATAAATTATGGCATGAGGAGGGCATGGCTTCTTCTAATAACAATGTTCGTTTAGTTGAGAAGTATACTTTTAGAGAACATTATAATGCCTTTGTAATTGACGATAGTAATTTGAGTGAGAAGGGCGGAGAAACTAATAACTTAATTACAGACAATAGAAGTGTTGCTACTAATCAATTAGAAAAAATGAGGGATAGAGAAATAATTAGTGAGGAAGCCTATGAAGCGACTAAAAAAATATTTAATAATGCTAATTCATTAAATGCAGAATTCGCAAATGGGATGACACCAGCAAGTAGGGATTTCCTTGATTACTTATTACTCCTCAATGGTAAACAGCATTTAATAGGCAAGTCTGCTGGTCAAAAACCAGTAGGTCTTACATCCTATACAGATGCACAAGGAAGACTTAATGTTTTTTATAACAAAACTCATTATTTTTATGATTCAAGACTAGACCCATTTTTCAGAGAAAATCCAGATATTGATATTATAGCATTTAAAAGTGGTGCTAAGAAAGCTCGTAAAGTAAACCAAGACACTCGTGAAAATGAATTTATTGCATATGGTTCTGAGAAATCAGCGGGGAATATACCCAAATTAGAAAGTGGGGAAACTATTGTTAGTTGGTTAAATACAGGTTTCACCCGAGAAAGTGCAACTGCAGATGCTGGTCTTATTCCAGATACTCGTGTAGGAAGAGACCATGAATCTGTTTTTGGAGTAAAGTTTAATCAGAGCGTTTCTGGTGTTGTATATGGAGAACCTCATGATGTGCAAATAACAAAGCAGTTGCCAAATTGGTTATCAGGTGAAGCTCAGGAAGTTTTATTTAGATGGGGAAGGGCTGATATGGCAGCTAATTTTGGAAGAAAAATGCCAGAGTTCTATGACCCTCAGCACGTTGATGTAGCAACGAAAGAGGCTATGAGATTTATTAATGTTGATGGGAATAGCGATGGTTCTTTTCATGCTGATGCTCCTAATGCATCTGCTCAAGTAATGTGGATAGAGACTGGTGGAGTTCCATTCTCATCATTTTCAAAGCCCTTTTATGATACAATTCTTAAAAAACAACATCTTGATAGAGCTGGTGTATTCTCTGGTATTACAGACGCTGGGGGTTCTCCTATTTTGAGGGGAAATCTATCTATGGATTTAGATGTTCCAGTATTTGAAGGTAATCAGCAATTAAAAATTGGTGGGGTAAAGATAGGTGAGGCATATTTAGATAGAGAAATACATTTTATAGGGAGACTTGGTGACAAAAAAGGCGTACCTAGAAAAACTCCTAAAGGTAAACAGCGACCTGAGTATGTGGGTGCTGAATCTCTTACAATTGTTTTCCAAGCAAAGAATAGAGATGTTATCTTAGACTTAGAAACAGGAAAGATTAAAGACCCAACAAATCCAGATGCAAAAATTAAAGATGTGGAATTCGCAGAATTGAGAGATGGGATTGATTACATTAACGGATTAATAAAGTCTGGGGATATTAAGAAATATAGAGATTTATACGAGTTTCTAAACTTAGAAAAAGAAGGTGCTAAAATTGAAGTGCCTATAAATAAAGATAATTTTCATATAGGGATTCATGGCACACCTTCACCAAGAACTGGTCCACATGACAATATTGTATTAAAAATACAAGATATTCTACCTTCAAAAGATGGTGGTCTTATGGAAGTGAATCCATTTGATTTAACTATGAGACTTCAAAGAGATTTTGATACTGATAAATTATTTTTCTATATGGATACCCCTTTTCTCTTAAATAGTGATTCATATGGTTTTGGTGGGAAAATACATGAGGCTAACCCACTTGAAATGAAGAAGAAGCTTGAACTTGACCCTTATAATAATCAATCGATGAAGGAAACTGTAAGAAAGATTCCTCAGTTTAAAGCTATGTTAGGGACTGTTGTTAAGACTCAAAGGAAATTGACATATATTAAGAATTTGTTTGAGGGTATTGAGGGACAGGGAATTGAAGTTGCTCCTGGGGTTTCTATAAAATTCAATAAAGATATAATAGATGCTCAACAGAGAATTGTTGACGATTTACAGGCAAGCCTTGATATGTATGATGGATTTCCAAATGTTATTGAGGATTTACCAGTTTGGATGGATAAAACTTTCTTTGGTAATACACATAGTGAAAAGAGAAATGTGAATTTTGGAGCTGATAACCCATTTTTCCACATAGTAACCAAAGATAGTAAGACTGGCAATGATGTCCCATCTTCAATTGAAAATAAAGGTTATAAAGCCATTGTTGAAAAAATAATGAACGATTATGGACAATTACTATCAGTAGAAAGTGATGTTTATGAGTTTGGGCAGAAGCAAAGCCCTAAATATTCTCATATGGTAACTGCTTATAGAGACTTTGCAGAGATGTATAAAAGCAAAAGAATAAATGGCGAATTTTATCATTATGTAAAGAATAAAGTAAGTGAAGAGGTGGCTAACCAAATATTCTTTGGAAGTCAAAACCCTAAAATTATTTCAAATGAAAAATATCTTCCTGTATTAAGCAAGCTAACAGATGCTATTGCTAATACATCAGACCCATTTCTTAAGTCATTAAAGGCGGTTGCTAAAAATGATGTTACTAGGGTTCAAGATACTTATTCATCTAAAAGTGAAGGCTCTAATGCCTTTAATGATGGCGTTAATAAATGGTTGGGGTTGCAAAAAGGTCTCGCTCTTGAAGCCTTTAGATATGGAGACAATGTTGGTAAAAATGGTATAATAATCGACCAAGAAGGACGTATAGAGGGAATTGATGGGAGAACAGCTAGGGAAAGACAAGTAGCCTTTATAGAAGAATTGTGGAAAAGTGTTGGTCAAAGTAAGAAAAATGAACAAATTATGGTTCAGTTAGCTAATGTAGAGAACCAGATATCAAGAAGTGAATGGATATTAAAACAGGAACAGGATAAAGCTTTTCCAGACGCTGCCGCTATTAAGGTACAACAAGAAACTATTGAACTTCATAGGCTCGCTCTTGATGCTATGCTTGGTAAAATGTCAATTAGCCCAGACCAATTGCCAGAAAATATGAAGCCAAATATTATTTATCCTAAGAAGAAAGGTAAAAATAAAATAGATACTTCTTATCAAACTCCTGCTATAAGAGATAGGGAAACTGGTAAATTAATTGTTCAACTAAAGAAAGACCAAGAGTGGTATCTTGACAAAAGGCACGTTGCTATTACAAATCCAGTAATTCTTAAGCCTATTACATCTCATGATTTAATAGATGGAGTCGCTTGGGCTAATACAACATTGGGTTATTATTCAAAAGTTCAAGAGCTTGATTTAAAGGATTTTAAAAATCAAGTTAAAATAACTAGGAATTTAATTCAAAAAAGAGTTGTTGAATTTATAAAGAAAGATGGGGTTAAGGATTGGTCTAAAATTGATGAACAGATGATGAAGATAATTGAAGATGGATTAGTTAAAATTGGTGATATTGCAAGAGGTAAAGGAGCAGGTATGATGATGAATAATAATGAATCATCATCTCTTGGCGCACTGAAGAATATTCCTATAGGTAAAGAAAATTATGGTAAAGATTTCTTAATGACATTACTTGTTCCAAATGCAGAAAGTAACCCCAATGAATATCACTATTCTCCAATTACTAGCCAATTTTTACCAGCAGTTAGAAAACAAAGTAAAATGGTAGTACAGGCAGTTATGAAGGCAATCGACCATTTTGATGTTGTCGCAGATAAAAAACAATTTATAGGAGAATTGGCTCAAACTCATAGAGGGTATTATGACGCTACTGTTGCTGGTTCTGGTATGAATCAAGCATTGGTCAGATTGGGGGAAACAAGTTTTGAAGGAGGTCTTCATGGAATGACTGTTAACAATGTTCTTAATAGAGCTTTTATGCCAAGAAATTATGTGCCATTTGCAAAAGAAGGTTTAGAGATAGCGAGAAAAGTAAACTCTGAATTTGCTGAATTATATAGACAGATGTTAGAAGAGTCGGCTTTAACAGACCCCGTAACTGCTTTAAGAATAAAGAGGCAGTTATTAGGTCAAGATGGTGGCGTTAGGGCATATGAAGCAATGTTTAATAGGGCTAGGGGTGAAATAACATTTGATGGATTGAATGCGAGAAGATTTGGCGAAAAAGGTGGTCAATTTATAGGTGAATTAATTAGCGATAGTGTTCCTAGACAGGGGCTACCAAGGGCTGTTAAGACTGAAGGAAATTCTGTGCCTAAGTTAGTACAAGAAGTAGTTGGTTATGAAAACGAACATGGTCCAGAGAATATGTCAAAAAAGAAAAGTGATAGGTCTTGTGATTAAGCGTAAGAGGATTAAATAAATGGCTTGTACTGATATTACTAAACTTTCGAAGGCTGCAAAGGAAGCTGAAAGAGAATGGACTAATTCTAAATCTATTGAAAAATGGAATTTAAAAGATGATACTGTGGCTTTCAAGGCACTATTTGAAGCCTCTACAGATAAAACATTTGCTCCTGGCTCTGGTATTAATTCAACAGATATGGTCAAGTTTAAAAATGCTATTACGTCACTAAGGAAGGATTTAAAAAGTCCAGGATTGATGTCTAATAAAATTTTAAAACATTTTTATTTAGGAGAGCAGAAAAAGAGACAAAATCCAATACTTGCTAATTTTTATGAAAGCTTAGTGAAAGCTAATGAATACAGGAACAATCATACCAATGCTATGATGTCTCAATATTCAGCCATGATGAGGCAATTAAAGGGGGCAATTCTTGAATATGATAATGTAGAAGGCTCTTTTGATTATGACCCTAGTGCAAAGCCCAGAAAGAGAGATTATTTAAGTCTTAGAAATAGGAGGATGTCAAAGGCTACGAAAGATAAATTTAATAAATTAGATGAATACGAAAAGGCTTACTATAAAAAAATGAATTCTGGTGAAGCATCAGATGCTCAAGGAGAAATGCGGGTTCTTATGAACTTTCTTGAGAATGAGGGTGCTATGTTTCAGGATTTTATATCAACAGTTGAGCAGGGTGGGGGTTATTTAATAGAAAAATATGGAGAAAGAGACTCTTTTGGAGAAATTCATATAAGTGAAAATAAAAGATTATATGCTTCTAGGATTAAATCCGCAGCAAGTGAATGGAATATAATACAGGATACTGCAAAGCTTCATTTAATAAAGTCAATAGATAATGTTATTGAGATTGTTAAACACAAATATGGGAAGGGAACTCGCACATCTGAATTCCTTATTGAAGAATACAAAGGCATAAGCAAACAGTTATCTGCAAGTAAGGAAGGATATGTGCCTCATTACTTATTAGATGTGGTTGGTAAATCTTTAAGTATGCACGAGAGATTAGCGAAAATAGAGTCTGGAGATGTAACATCTTTAGACAATGTTCTAAATGAATATAGAAGTGAAGTGCAAGGTATTAATGCTAATTTAATGACTAGATTGAAAAAGAAATCTAAAGTTGACCAAGAATATTTCTCAAGGAATCCTATATTATATGCTCAAAAATATGTAGAGCAAGTTGCAAGTTTTAACCATAGGTCTTTTGTAGAATTAAGTTATATTAAAAATCTTAAGAAGTTAACGAATGTTATCCTAAAGAATCCCGATTCTAAAGAAGCTAATGCTGCTGCTGTATTTAAAAATGTATTAGGAGATACGAGGGAAAAGGCTTTAGGGAATGAAAGAGCGGATACCAATGAAACAGCTAAGAATATAACTAGAATATTAACATCTATGCAATTTGTATCAAAACTTGGATGGTCAAGTAGAGGTGCTTTAAGAAATAAGACTCAAAAACTGTTAAACTTTGGTCACTTTGGTGGATTGGCTTGGATGGATGCTCATAATGAATTTAAAAATAATCCAGCATATAAGCTGGCGATGGAAGAACAATTAGACAAGCATGGTTTACAATATCTAGATATTAGTAAGGTTACTGAGGGCGCATTGTCTCAAACTGATTTAATTGCCCATGGAATTGATTTTAAAGACGGGCAAGTCCAAAGGAGTCAAGAATCAAGTTTCCTTCAGGGTACTGCAAAAGCATTTTCTAGTGTGGCTGAGGCATCATCTGTATTTACTAAAGCAGTTGAAAATAATAACAGAAGAAGTACTTTTAATATAGCATTCCATAAAAGGCTTAAATATTTAAAGAAAACCGACCAGTATTCTGGTTGGGGGCTTGAAGGTGAAACTGGACAAGCTCTAAAGAAAAGTATGTACAATCAGGCTGGTATTTACGCATCCAACATGACAAGACTTTTACATTTTGAATATTCTAAATTTGCTAAGGCTGATATTCTATCTGGTAATGTTGGTTCTGTTTTAGGTCAATTTCAACATTATGCATTATCTTATGCTGATTTACAATATCAAGTAATAAAGGATTTTGCTAAAGCGGTAAAAGCTGGTGACTATAAAGGTCAAGAGACTGGAAGGGTAATAAGATATGCTATGCTTTATTCAATTAATGAAGCTATGTCAATACTTGGGAATACAGATTTTACTTCATATATACAAAACGATACTCTTGAAAAAGTAAAACAACTAGAACATTTTTTAATGGGAGAGACAGTAGGTAAAAAGGTAAGGAGAAAAATCCTTCCTAAGAAAAATTTACTTCATCCAGGAAAAAAGCCAAATAAAAAACAAATAGAACAAGCGAAGAGAGATGCATTTTATGGTAAGGGAATTGTTGGAATAGCTGGTTTAGTCCCTATATCAGATTTAATAGAAATTCATAATTTAGGGGCGGCAGCTGGTTATTGGGAGATGCTTGCAAAAGAAAAATCAACAGCTGCTTGGCTTGCTGGTTTTAGAAAATATAAAAAAATAGATAATGCAGAGTTTGTAAAAGAAGTAGCTGGGATGGGGAGTATTGAATTAGAAAGAATATTAACTAGGACATTACCAGCATTAAGACATAATAATCCTCTATGGTCTGCTGTTAGGGCTGAATTTGGTCTATATCCAGGGACAACTACAATGGGATTCAAGACAAGGGATTTACATAAAAAATATATTAGAAAGAAATCTAAGGCTAAGAAAGGCAAATTCAAACAAAGAGGCACAAGAAGTGAGAAAGCACAAAAAGCTATTGATGCACTCTCTCACTTTTAAAGGAATAAGTGTTAATTATACTTGTGCGATTTTTCTATTTTATTTAGTAGTTCTTCCATTTTTACAAATTTTTCATCAAAATACAAAGAAATGTCCATTAATAAATCTCGCAATTCTTGAAAATCAGAGTATTCAGCGTTTACATTAATCTTTTCACGAATTTCATTAATACTATTCATTTTATCTAGTATTGAATTATCAATATAATTTACTTTCTTTACTGTTTCCATTTTCTATCAGCCTGTATTATTCGTTGTCCGTATAAAGCAATACATATAGCATCGGCTGTTTTTAAAGTAGCCTTTACATTACTTTGCTCTGTTGCAATCTCTTTCAATTTCCTTTTCCTTTCTTGTTTCACTTTAGGCAATTCACCGAATGTCTTTTGCCATGTTTGTGGTGTTACAAGTTCTGTTTTTATTCCGAAAGCACAAAGAATACCTCTCCATATTCCGTAATTCATACCGAATTTAAAAGCAGAACTTCTTCCATCTGTAGGGAAAGCATGGACTTTCTCCAAAAAACAATGAATGTATGGTGATTCTGATTTTAGCATACTTATAAAGCCAGCCATTTCTTCTATCGTATCAGGACAACTGTGGGCGGTAAATATTTTAGCACCAAAATCATATATGTTTGATTTGATAATGCACATACCACCGCCCTTTCCAGGGTCAATCCCCACTACGAGGCTTGCCAAAGAGCCAGTTTTTCTTTTTATCATTTTTCCACTTTTTCCCATGACTATAATTTCTCCCGTAATATTCTCTTATTGCACATTGATAACATATTTGTAATGTAGTATTGCTAAAGTATGAGTGATATTCATAATATTTATCATCTTTAAAATCCACTTTGCACATTTGACAATGCTCTGTCGTTGCTAATCTTTGTTTTATTTCTATCGTTACCATTATCTGTTCTTGCTTCGTCTGAATTCATATAGAATTTACATTTGCTGCCATTGAATCCCATAACATAAGTTCCTACCTTGCCATACCTAGCTTTATCACATATAACTTCTATTTCATATTTATTATATTTATCATCATTAAAATTGTATCCATAAAATACTAATAATGCTGTTTCTGCTGTTTGTTCTATCGTTCCACTTTCTGCAAAGTCTGCTAATCTAGGTCTTGGCTCTATTCTCTTTTCAATTTCTCTATTTAATTGGGATACTAATACCCCAGCACAATTTTCTTTCTTACATACCCATTTATATTCTGTTAATATTTCCTCTATTTCAAATCTTCTATCTTTACTTGTTTTGTTTTCTACTTTTATTAATTGTATATAATCATCAACAACTACATCTGGCTTCTCTCTTTGTATTTCACGCATAGCATCACCTAAAGTGCGTATGTCATCATACATTATTAGATTACTTAATTTATCTTTTAAGTTATCAGCCATCATTTCTATTAATTGCATTCTACCTTCTTCAATATCACCTACTCTTAAGTCTTCATATTTCAAATCTGTACTTTCCATTATCATAAACTTCTTAATCATTTCTACATTTGACATTTCTCTGTTAAATACCATTACTCTGTAACCTTGATTTAATAAACTGGCTACAATATTGATAGTTAGTGTCGTCTTACCATGCCCAGGTCTACCTCCTATTACTGTGACTTCCTTTCTTGTCATTCCACCTGCTATATTATCTAATTGAGGATACCCAAATTTTATAATATTCTTTCCAGTTTTAAGCGTATCTATAGTTTCATTTATAACAGTCCCTATTTCTTTCTTTTTACTTGGTGCTATTTCTAATAATTCGTTTACAAGTAATGCATGATTATGTAACATAGTTTCTACATTATCTTCAGACTCTTGAAATCCAGTATTATACAATTCATATGCTGATTTTATTGATTGTCTTTTGATAAACTTTTCCCATACAATTCTAGCATAGTTCTCTGCGTTTGCTGTTGTAGGTACTTGTTCTGGTAAACCAGTTAAGTAGTATAGTGATAAGCCTTCATCTGAATATTTATCAGATTCTTTAATCCTATCACCTACTGTTACTATATCTATTGTTTCTCCTTGCCTATGCATATCACTCATTATTCCCCACAGATTCTTATTCTTACTATGGTAAAATGCATCTCTATCTCTTATCCATCCATTACATCTTTCAAATACACTAGCACCATCAGTCAAAACAGAACCTAAAACAGCTTCTTCTGCCTCAGTTGAGTGTGGGTATACTTTTATTGGGGCTTCCATAATTGCTCCTGTGTGTTAATTGGTTCATAATTCGTTATTACTAATTCATTTTTATAGTCATCTCCTGTCATTTGTCCTGCATATTTAATAGGTATCTTTTTAATATAAAATTCCTTATAAGTATCATTCACATAATCATGGTCATCATAAGAAACCATAAATTTTCCATTTGCATTATCTACCTTTTTACACATTTGATATAAAGCATCATGGTCATCCATATCTAAAGAATGAACATAGTAGTCTCCCCTTTCTCCTGCTATAACATAAGGAGGGTCAAGATACCAAAAATCATCTTCTCTTGGTGGATATCTATGTAATAATTCTCTGAAATCCAGATTTTCTATCATTGTATTCTCTAATTTTTGCTTACTTGTTTTTAAACAATTCCACATTTCTTCATTCCATTCAGATTCTTTACCTATTGGATTTTGGTAGTTTGTATTAAAGGCATTCTTTATGATGTAGAAATATTTAGCAGCTCTTTGTGGGTCTGGCATATTTTCATACATCAACTCATCCTTTAACTCTGTTTTAAATTCATCATACAGAGTTCTACTTTTCAACAGAGATTCACATTCAAACATAAATTCATCATAACGCTTAACAACTGACATATACATATTTATTAAGTCATTATGTTTATCATTTAATATATTAAGTTCTGCTTTGCCTTTCCTGAAAAACATACTGCCACCACCTAGAAATACTTCAATATATCTTCTGTGAGAAGGAATCATAGGTATTAACTTTCTGCCTAATTCAAATTTTCCACCCATATAAGGAATTATTACTGGACATTCAAACCATCTAGGGTCAGGCATCGTTATAGCTCTCCATCCAATCTAGTAAGAATTTTCTAGCCATATTTTTACTAATTTCAAAAGTTTCTACAAGATAACCAGTTGCTCCAAACATATTAGTTTCCCCAGACTCTCTTAATTCTTCTAGGTATTCAAATACATCTTCTTTCATTTCATCATATTGCCAATCTACTTGTGCTTCTTCTATTACATCCATCATTTCACTTTTCATTTACTTCTCCTTTTTAAAGTTAGGCTCAATGGTTTTTGGTTTATTTAAGTGTTTATATTTTGAGAATATCCTAAACAAACATTTATTGAGCCTTAAATTTTTGTGGCTAGTTTTTCCCAGACCTTCAAGAGCAGAAAATACTATGCTCATCTTGATTAGTTTCGAAACCTGCAAGGATTTTAAGGTTATACTAGCCACAATTTAAAATGCACAAGTTTTCGCTTGAGTGGTACTTGTGTAGTTTATTTTCACCTCAAGACATTCCACACAACATCAATAATTACCCCTGTATCTATGGACACCACATACACCATAGTTTGTTAAGGAATAATGAATACAGGGAAATAAATGGGCGAACATTGTAGTTGTGGATAATACATGACCAATCAAATAACAAAAAAATCATATATATCACTGCTCGCCCAATAGCGTACTCGATAGCATTGCTCTCTGACGCTTAAACCTACGCAGCAGCTTTGGCTGCCCATTTCTTGACATTAGGAAATATCTCTTTTTCCAATCTATGAGTAGATTGATAGTATCTATTCATTTTATGTGATGCAAGGTAAGTTGCTGTATTTAAGAGACCCCAATAGTCCTTTGGCTTATTGGCAATAAGATACTGAACTAGATATTCAGACATTTGGCTTGGAAATAACTTTACAAGTTTCATTATATCAGATTCTCTTAGTTTAGTATTTACAAGCATATCGAATTCATCACCAATCTCCATGCTTCTGTTTATTGTTTTTTCTATTGCTTCATCTAACTTTTCTAAGTTCTTATTGTTTATATTATGTTTAAAATTAGTTTGACCAAGTGTTACTCCTATCACAAGACCATTACTACATACTAATCTAAAGGCACCAGCAAGTACATGAACTTGAAGACTCCCATCATAACTATTCTTAAGAATAATCTCAGGATTCAAGACATCGCCTTTTGATACTTCTATTTTCTTATCTGGGATTATCCATTTCCATATTGATTTTTCACCTTTTCCAAGACTTACTGATTCTTTTAGTTCTGCTTTATGTTTATTAAGAATAGGTACTGCTGTGTCTATTATTTCCTTATTAGTTACTACTCTGTATTCATCTGTCATACAACTGAGTATTTCATTTGTATCTTCTCTTATAATAAATTTATATCCAGTTTCTAATCCATGTTTACTATAGTTTTCTACTGCTGGTACTTCTTTAACATTGAATAATGTATCTGTTAACATTAATCCTCCTTAATTTTAATTACAGATGGCGGTTTACCATGTCGTAATAGTTCATTTTTACCAATTGTACCTCTATTTTTGCTATGATTTAATACTATTTGAGATAGATATTTAAATCCTTTACCAGAATATACTGATTTTTTGTTTTCCAAATATCTCTGTATAGACCAGTCTACTATCTCATCTGGCACTTTAGATATAGTTTGCCAAAAATAATATTCTTTTATTAGTGTATTATCGCTTTCTATACTAGTTTTTATAAGATTTATTACTTTTCTAATCAATTTCTTTGTATATCTAGACCTTTGTCTCTTTAATTCTAATATTTTTTTACTTGGATTGAATGGTGCGTCATCACTATAGCCACAACAAGGGCATTTCATTACTTATTTTCTCTATATTTTACTTCAGTCCTACATCTTTTACATTTTTTACGCATTCTTAAATAAACTTCTCCATAGAATTTACCACATTTACATCTCGGATTCTTTATAGTCATTCTTCTCCTCTATATCCTATTGATTGAATCATATTGACTTTCTTTTTTATCTTTTCTTCTTTCATTGTATTATGTTCATCTGCTGTTGTTGGTTCTCCATCAAGAGCAGTTTGAGCAAGGTCTTCAATCATTCCATAATTATCTCTTAAATCACAACATTCAATAATTTCTTTTAAAGCATCTTCATACCATCTTATCCTTGTTTCAAGTTCTCTTACAGTTCCTGCTATATCATTATTACCTTCTTCATAAGCTTGTTCACATTTAATACATATTCCGCCTTTTTCTAATGTTGGTTTATCGCACCAATGACATGAAAATGGAGTCGGCATTATTCTTTCTTTTGCGTTTCTTGTTTAAACATATTCTTAATTGCTTCTCTATTCCCAGCCATATTTTTTGCAATATTATATTCGTCTATATTATCATCTACTATTTCATTCAATTTACCAAATGCTTTATCGTGTCTATTATCTCTCATTTCTTTATGTGCTTCCAAAAATCCTTCAGCCATACGAGTACTTCCTAATTCTTCTATCAATTCCTTTTTCAATCCATTTTCACATAAATAATGAATATGACTCATTCTACCCATTCTACTTGCCATCTATCTTTTTTTCTATTCTATTCAATCTCCATAAGGCACTAAGCAACATTGCAAGCATCATTAACATAGTGAATTCCCAATATGGGAAATATTCTGTACTGAATAAAGCTTCCCAGTAATATCTCATTCTATTTCTCCTTAAATGCAGGTTCTAAAAACTTTTTAATTCCTTTTTTAATTTTTATCCAAAAGATGTCCTCTTTTCCTCTGAAATTATTAGGAATATTCTTTCTTTTTTTCATTTTAACCTCGTTGTTGGTTAATCCATTGTCCAGCTAAAGATACCATCATGGCAATCATGAAGATAGCTATAGCCCAGAATACAAGACCAATACCTAGTACAAGCAAATTGGCTATCCACTCTGCTATATCAAACATTATCATTTTCACTCCCTATTTAATTTAATTAGAGGATGCTCTTAGTTTAGCCAACCAAGATGAAATAATGAGTATCTTTTGTCATCATTTTTTA
>Ga0208299_1002004_pt1 | contig 14352 bp, 26 predicted proteins | sample 15_taG_FD_184089 | JGI IMG/M metagenome (GOLD analysis project Ga0208299, IMG submission 184089) | Marine viral communities from the Subarctic Pacific Ocean - 15_ETSP_OMZ_AT15312 metaG (SPAdes) (version 2) | ecosystem: Environmental > Aquatic > Marine > Oceanic | place: Pacific Ocean | collected...
GGTATGCGTCCAACGCCAACCGTTGCAGAAGTAATATGGCAGGGCACGGACAAAGTGGAATTGTTTGCTAAAAAGTATTTGGAGCTTATCAGTGCAAGTCGGTGATTTGGTAAGATATGAAAATGTAGACGGCATAATCCAATATGGAATTATAACTCGCAGTGGTCTACATTCTGCGATGGTAAGCTTCAGTAGCCTAGAAAACGAATCTTGGGTCAGCACAGAATATTTGGAGGTCGTAAATGCAAGTCGGTGATTTGGTAAAAAAACGAAACTGCGTTGGGTTTGGCATTGTGCTCGAAATTGTTGACAATTCTGCTCTTGTTTGCGCGGTGGCCGAAGGTCGCTCAAATGTTCAGTGTAGAGTTTGGGTTGATTGTCGTCGTCTTGAGGTAGTAAAATGAAAGTAGGTGATTTAGTAAAGTTTAGAGACAACGACGCAGTAGGGTTGGTTGTTTACAAAAGCCCCAACCCATGCAAAGATGGTTTATTTCGTATTCAGTGGTTCGATGGCAGCGCTGGCGTTCGATTCGGTGACGAACTGGAGGTAATCAGTGAAAGTCGGTGATTTAGTTAGGTATCAGCAGGGTTCGCTTGATAAAGTGGGCATTATTACAGGACCGAGAGAGGATGGTGACTACTGGGTGCAGTTTGTCGATGGAGACTCTTTCCCTTGTCGCTGGCGTAATTTGGAGATAATAAGTGAAAATAAAGCTTGACAAACACTCAATTGTTTGAGATAATACTTATAGAAACTTGAAAAAGGATTCAAAATGAAAAACATCACTAACTTTGTTCTCTTACTTGGCTTGCTTGCAAGCGCTTGCACGATAAAACCAGACATTGGCGTTGAACTTCCAGAAGGCGCAGTCGTCAACACGGCAAACGTTTATCTTGATTTTCCCGATGCTGGAATCTTTTTTGAAGAAACCGATGTTGCGGAAACTTGCGATTTCGCCAAAATGCCCGAAGAAAACGGCTCTATTCTGAAATGTGTTGAAAGTTGTTGCTGGTGGGTTTACGAAGATAATTCTTGTCTTGAACAATGGTGTCTTGACTTAGAGGGTTTTTGTGGTTGGGCTTTGATTGATTGGGAATGTCGTGCAAGTCGGTAATTTAGTTGAATTAACTGCGAGGGCAAAAAAGTCTACTTTTATGAAAAGTTTAAGATGTTCAGTTGGATTGGTTGAACGGATGGTATCTTGTGTTGGGACAGGTCAAATCTGTTATGTTCGATGGTATCCTAAATCAAAAAATTCAAAAAACATGCCCGTTAATCGTAAGAATCTTAAAGTAGTGAAATAATTAACCTTAAGGGGGAGAGAAAAATGATTAGTAAAGAGCAAACTATACAACTTTTTGAAGAAGTTGTTTTACCTGCTGTACGCAAACGAGAAAGGAACAGCGCACCCAACAAAGCTATGCGAAAACGTGTTTGGCGCAACTTTATCAACATTCTGAAAGCAGACGGAAACATCGCAGCAACTCAAAATAAGCGTTGGACCTATCCAGCTTCATGCGAGAGGGATTTGAAATGAGCTATATTTTAGGCGCGGTTGTGGGCGCTTTTATAGGAACGTCTTGGGGCCTGTGGATAAGCTGTAAAGACCATTCAAAGTGAAAACTCTTACAATGACAAGTTTGTTTAGGGGTTTGAACGACCACAAGACATTGAACAATCGCGCATCGAAAATTTTTTGCTCAATGGATAATTAGTTTCATGTTATTTAGCAAATGGATACGCAAGATTTCATCAAATTGGTTCACCAAGAAACGGGAATCTGTCGAATTCTTATGGTCTTGTTCGGCCTGTCCTTCAACCCATTGGGATAAAGTCCGTCCTTTGACATGTTCCTTTTGTGGCTCGAATACAAAACTTGTTCCCAAACAATCGCGCACTATTAAAAATAAATGAAAATAAAGCTTGACAAATCAATCATTCTTTGAGATAATACCTATAGAAACTTGAAAAAGGAACAAAATGAGCCAACAACAACTTTACAAAATCATCCGCTTCTTTCGAGAGAGCGCACATCTTAGCAGAGTCATCAAGAAAAACCTTACGCTTGACGAAGCTCAAGCTCATTGTCGTAATCCCTTGACCGCAAAAGAAGGCGAATGGTTTGATGGGTACGAGGCTCAATAAAACAATGCTTGGGACTTTACTTGCAATTGCTTCGTTATTTTGGTTAGGCTGGTGGCTCGATAAATGAAAAAAATACTTACACTGCTGTTGGTGCTCAACTTTGTGGGTTGCGTCCCTGTTTTTGATGGGACTTGGGTAGACTCTTGCAAATACCACAACGCGCCTTTTAGCTATGAACCGCTTTATTGCGGCCCCAGCAAACTGCTCAATACAAGCCAATGTTGTACTTGGGTTACTTACGAGTATTATAGCGAATGTTTTACGTCTTGGTGTCTCAACGAATATCTGTGTGAATGGCACGTTAGCCAACAGAAATGTTATCCGATTTAGTGAAAAAAAGTGAATTTTCTTTCACAATGATATCAAACACTTGCAGCGTTAAGCCCGTAAGTTGGCGATATCATAAAGAAAGAAAAGTGAAAAAAAGTGAAGAAAAAGCTTGCAATTGCTTTCAGACTATGAGATAATACCTATAGAAACAATCGAAAAAGGATTAAAACTTTGAAAATTTCATTTACTTCCGATGGCAGCTTACAAGTTAAAGAAACGCTTTTTGAACTCATTCCCAATCAGGAGTTGAATCTTGATACGCTGAAAGATGCAAAAGACGCAAAACCCTCACAAGATGAGATTGACGAAGAACTTGAAGAACGTCGCGTTGAGCTTGATACTATTAGCGCATTTCTGAAAGCTAAAAATGAACGACTTGCAAAAGAGTTGAAAGATAATCCTAACGCTGTACAAAAAGTAGTGGAGGCACCAAAAAAGAAAAAACAAAATACATTCGGTACAGGACGACCGAGAAAGTCCTTTGTAAAAGAGGTTACTTTCAAACAGTTGGATAGCGGTAAATTTGCACTTGCTGGTAGAGGACGCCCGAGTCCTGACCAACAACGCAAAAAGGTTGTTATTCACTATTCTTGGTTAAGTTCGCTTTCCCCCAAAAATGCGTATAGCCAAAAGGATATTGAAAAGATGAAACAACCGAACCGCGCCCAAAAATGCGAGTAGTGAGCTTTCAGGTAAAATTGTTACTTGTTAGCTTGCTACTCGCTGTTTGGTGGGTCAAGTGGGGAATTTGAGGATAAAATAAAGTTGAAAGGATGCGAAAATTGGTTGCAGTGGAAAAAAGCGGTAGAAACGTTGATGTATTTAGCATACCCTCAAAACAATGTCAAATAAACCTTAGAAATCTAATTATTGAGAGGAGCCTATGAACCCAATGGGGAATAACCTTTACGCTGACGGTATGACGCACGAAGCACTAGCTTCGTTTATGCCTTTTTATTGTGGGTGGCTTGATGACGATGGCGTACCGAACGCTACCAGCGTTATGCTTGCACCTGTTTTTTATTCCATTAGCGTCTACGGCGCAAGAAAAAGCGAAGATTGGCTTAATTAATTCATCAAAACTATGTACTTGTCCACGCCCAATCGGGCAAAAGGGAATTTGTCAATGAAAGATAGCGATTATAACGCTCAAATGGTTCAGATTATTTTCAACATGGATATTTCAAGTCCAATAGTAACAAAGCTTGCGCCGACACCACCCAAAAGCCCAAAAGGGCAAAAAAATAAAAGTCAATAAAAACAATTAGTTAGTTTAACTTTCTTCCAATGGAGACAACAATGGAAATACTTGCTTTATTCGGTCTAACGATACCATCAATTGCATTGATTTATTTTGTACATAAAAGCGAAAAAAACGCAATAAAGTGAAAAAAAACCTTGACAAGCTCACAATACTGTGAGATAATACTTATAGAAACAATCAAAAAGGATTCAAAATTCATGGTAAACCCTCTTTCAACTATTATCGAACAAGCTCTTGATTCACATCCTGACCTCGCTGGAAATCATGCGAACGCTGTTGTTGCCGCAAAACTTGCAAACGAGTTGACCATAGCAAGTTGGGAACAGCTTGCAAGCGTAACAGGCGCTCAACTTGAGACTGATTACAGTGGGCAACTTGTCCTTTATACTGGTTCGTACATTGCCCAATCAGACCATGAAATCATTCATGCTCGTGACCTTACCCCCGAAGAAGAAGCAGCCGAAGCATCTGCTAACATTCCCTCCAACAACTTTTAGCCGATAATAAAAGAAAAAAAGCTAAAATAAATGCATTATTTCCTTGACATCCTCCACAACCTTTGATAAAATACCTATAGAAACAATAAGAAAAGGACAACACCTTATGAATAGCTTACGAGACGTTAAAACCGCTACCCGACAAGAATTGATTGCCTACCTAGAAAGTTGGGGTACTGCTTGTTACGATGATGAATCTACCAGTCTGTTGCGAGAGGCAGCGGTTGACACCTTTAAGACGGAGGGTTGTTAGTATGGTCGAACTTAAAGAACTTCTCGAACAATCTCAACTTGCAGCTTCTTATGCGTATTCAAGAGCTTATCGTCTTCACCGTGAGGGCCGAATCACTAAACGCGAACTTAGAAAAGTTCGCACCATTCTCACCAAAACACACGCACTGTGCCAAACTTACGAGGCTAAATAATATGACACGCAAACACTTTGAAATTATTGCTAAAGCCCTTGCCAACTTTAACGTAGAGAGCCAAGCAAGCCAAGCCGAGACGGTAGCTTTCATAGCGGCAGCACTCGCTCGTGAATTCAAGCAAGTCAACCCTCACTTTAATCCCACAAAGTTCCTTAAAGCTTGCGGCGTTTGTTAGCACAAATTAAAAGCCTTGTCAAGTAAAAAACGCTTGACAGGCTCCCCCCCTCCCCCTCCCTACCGGAATCTATGTCTCCTTAATGATTACGGGCGCTTACGAGGCGCGCAAGTACATTCACAACACGCGGCTAATTTTTTAAGATTTTTCATTTTTTTGAAACTACTTATAATACCGAGGAGTTTTCCAACATGAAACTAACCAAAACCAAACTTAAGCAACTAATCAAAGAAGAACTTGAACAAGTTCTTGAGCGTAGTTCCGACGCAGATACTGCGTCTGGTGGCGTAAGGACGGGTTTCGAGAGACTAAATGATATTCACACAGAATTACTAAGAATTCGCAAAATACTTGAGCTTAAATAAAGGACTAAACCATGAAACTAACCAATTCCAGACTTAAGCAGCTTGTTAGAGAAGTGCTTGAGGAAAAAGACGACGAATGGATTCAAGACGCTGAAAAAGATATAGAAAAGCGCGGAACCGAAGGAGTCTGTACTGGAGACAAATTTGGCAGTGAATCATGCCCACCGGGGAGCAAACGTTATAATTTAGCCAAAACATTTCGAAAAATGGCTAAAAAAAGGAAAAACAAATGAAACTTACCAAATCAAAACTTAAGCAGCTTGTCGAAAATGAGCTTAACAGTGCATTATTGAAGGAAGCCTATGCCCCCGAGGGGCAAAATTGGCAAATTCTTCGTAATCATGTGGTCGCTCTTGAACGACGAGTCGAGCAACTTGAACAACAGTTGGCTTCAGGTGGCGATGGTAATTACGATCATGACACTGGTTGGCAATCCAAAAGCGAAAAATGGAATAAAGAAGGACCGCTGGATGCAGGTATGCAAAAATATATTAAAAAGATGTCAAGAAACTTTGGTAAAGGCGCCACAACACGACAACAACGAGACTTTGCAAAACAATTCGGTTTTGATTTTGATCTTGGGCAATTTGGATTAAGCGAATCAACCGACGACTAAGGGGTCAAAATGAAACTAACCAATAAACGCCTTAAGCGACTAATCAAAGAAGCCTTAGTTAAAGAAGCTAAACTATCAAGACAGCAACACAAAGTTCGTCGTCACATAAATAAACTTAGAAAAACAAACAAAATCGATGAACCAACTTGGAGAAAGGCGCGTAGAGCAGTTTATAAAGATCCCCAAGGACAAACGGCCCTTACATTTCTTACAAATCATAGCAAACAGCAAGCAAAACCGGCCAACGTTCAACAAAATAAAAAAGACATTAAAACACAAATGGGCGGTTCTACCCAACAAACAGCAAACACAGCAGTTTCGTCGGCAATGGCAGCAGCAAAAGATGCAATAAAACCTCAAGCCAAACAACAAAGTGCCTCAGAAAAAATAAAAGCAGCACCTGCAGACCCCAAGAAAGCAGTTGCTGGAGCACCTCCGCAAGCTGCTACACCAAAAGTAGGTGAAATTGACCCTGCTGTAGCCGCAAAACAAAAAGCGAAAGAGGATGCAATGGTCGCTGCAAGCGGTAAAACTAAGCCCCAACAACAAAAACAGCAAAAAAAATACGACTTCTCAAGATTTGATACCGTGAATCCTGCTCAAAAGAAAAGAGCCTTGGCCGTTTTTTCAAAAAGGAGCGATCCCAAGTCTAAAGCGCTGGTTCAATATTTGCAGAAATCTCTCAAAACAAACAAATCCACAGTTCAAACGCAAACAACTACTACAGATGCAAAACTCGATCATTCTGCTGATGACACCGGAATACGAGCGCGTATGGCAACTGCTGCTTTACAAAATGCGCGAAAAAAGTACAAAAATTCTATCCAGCATAGAAAGGCAAGACGAGCAGCAGGGTTACTTTACGATAAAATGGTAGCTGCAGGCTGGAATCCAAAAACTGGTGTTAACGGAATTAAAGATAAGGGTCATCGACAAGAATGGAAAAAACTAATAGGAAACTAACAATGAAACTTACAAAACAAAAACTTAAACAACTTATTAAAGAAGAACTTCAAAAGCTTAACGAGGATGACGACTCTTGCGAACCCGGAACAACATTTTCGAAAGGAGACGGATGTAACACTTGTACATGCCCCGATAGCGGGAAAAAGAGTGAAGCTAAGTGTACCGAAAAGGCTTGTGGAGACGCCGACGACTTTGGTAAGTTTAATGAAAGTGCTTCCTTTAATCCTACTGACGAATTTAAAAAAGATTTTATGGACCCCGCAATAAACGAACTTAGCGAAACTTTAAAATCTGAACAACTTCAACATGCATTAGAAAACGTTGCTATTAGCGTAATCGATCAATATACTGACGCTGAAGAATATGAGGATCAAGAACCCGGTAGTCGAGAAGAAAAATACGGCAAAATGACCGCTAATGAAGCTCGCGAAGAAATTGCCTTGGCAATAGATGCCGTTTTTGATGATTTCCTTGAAGATTTCTTTTTTGGAACCGTTGAACAATTAATCTCCGAAACATTTCCCGACGATTCCGGCGATAATAGCGATGAACTTTACGCTCAATACACTGATGACTCAAGTACAACGCTTAACCATCCAACCGGCGAATCACACGAACGAATGAAACAAATCGCTCGAAAGCTGCGCTAATAGCGGTAGCTTCTTACCTTTCTTTTTTTACCCCTAAAATTATAGTAATGCCGGTTAATAATCGTCCTATTTACGACGTTTCGTCGATAATGATGCCTATGCCTATGATATCGCCTTTGATGCCTTACATTTGGCCTATGATGGTAATTGTGGCGAACCGTCCTTGGCCTCTGATAATGGCGAATTGGGTACAAATACATTTCGGGCAAGTGTGACGTATGGACCACTTCGTGTGAAATAATTGCGTCATGCCCTGCAAAACATCCGGGCGTTGCAAACATGCCAAGGCCTGCTACGCAATAAAAAATACATTTTGTCATAATAACTCCTTTGTTACCTTATAATTATGCAAGCTACATGCCAAGTCTTTTTAAAAACTTCTTTACTAATTATAATCATAACAAAAGGAACATTCTTTTGAAACTAACAAAATCTAAGCTTAAACAACTTATAATGGAAGAACTCGCTCAACTTAATGAAAAGAAGACGCGCTATGACTTGGATGACGAAGAACAGACTGCGTTAAAGAAGATTGAAGCGGCTTTTCTAAGACTGATTAAGGGGAAATTACGCGGAACCAACCGACAAGCGAAGGAGAGTTTTCTTAGTAGAAAAATTGATGAAGCAATTGCAAAAGGCTGGTTACCATCGACTGGGTATCGCGCTCTTAAAAAATACGATAAATGGTGGGTACATCTCTTCGATACGTTGAATCAAGCACTGACTAGGGACAGATAAAATGAAACTAACAAAATCTAAACTAAAACAACTTATAATGGAAGAACTCGCTCAACTTAATGAAGAGTCGCCGCCTACTTATGGTCAAGGAGAGGCCTCTTCCGCGATTGTGGACGCTTGGAAAGAAGAGTGGAAAGCCAAAGGCTATGCGCCCGGAGCGCTTGAGATTGTTGGCAAAGATAAAACTGGTAGTCCAATAGTAAGACCAAAAAAAGATGCATTCAAAAAGGCTGTGGGTTCTGGCCCCCTTCATGTAACAGCAGAACCAATGGGTGGAGATGGCGAACCATTATTGACATTAAGCGCCATTAAAAAGCTAAGAAAAACCGATCCAAAAGCTTTTCTTAGGCAGTGGAAAAGAGTTAAAGGCGCAAGCGCCTTTAATAAGGCAGCGTGGGACAAACGCGAAAAAGGATCGCAGGCGCGTAAACGCGCACCAGAAACAAGGCAAAAGAGACGCCCATGAAACTAACAAAACGAAGACTAAAACAACTAATTCGAGAAAGCATCACAACAAGTCTTCTTGAAGCAATGTGCGGCCCTGATGAAAGTGGACAATGGGTTGATGGTAAAATGGTTTGTGCAAAGAAGTGCGCTCCAAAAGGCTCGGCTAATCTTAGTGGACTTCCCGAGTGCCCTCCAAAGAAAGATGACGAAGATCAAGATGATAAAAGCAAGAAGCCTAAGAAACGAACGAAAAAAAATCCGAGTTCGAGAAAATCAAAAAGAAAGTGCAAATATACCGATAAAGTACACGGACGCTGCAAGGATGACAAACAAAATTTCGGTTCTAAAAATGAATCGCGCCTACAATTAGAATTCGAAGCGCCTTCGAATGAGTCTGGTCTTTCAAAACAACTTGAAGACATTGTGAACAAGTGGGCCTCGCAAACTCCTGAAGGTGAAAAATACGAAGAACAAATTATCGAACTTATTAAACAAAAAAATCCTGCTTTTGAAAAAACCCCAACAACTGAAACAGGAGAAACCGAAACGGGGGGAATGGACTATTCATGAAACTTACCAAAACAAAACTAAAACAATTAATTAAAGAAGAGCTTGACGCTCTTAAAGAATTTCGGCGCGAACTTGTTCAAGCGCCGCCGGTCGGCGCAGTGCCGCCTGAACAGCCAATCGGCGATTTGTGTACAGTTTGCGACAATCAAGAATTTATTTCAGATCTTGAAAAAGCTTTCGAAACCGCACGAGCAACGGATGTGAAAGATGCTTGGACTGGAGATTGGGCCGAATATACTCAGAAATTTGGCCAAAAAGGCTTATTTACAATTTATAGAGGATTTCGGAGCGAAGCGGATCAGCCCGGTGATGATCGAGAAACGGTGCAATTTGCTGTGGCTCCCTCTCTTAATAATCCGGTGTACTTTCGGGAAATATCTGCATCCGATACAATTCAAGATTTTGGACAATGTGAACGCGGTACAGAATGGTTGAACACGTTTTACCATAAAGAAAGATTCCAACGTTTGATTGACGCTCATGTAAGAGCGGTTGATTGGGTACGACATTGGATGTCAGATACAGATGGAGTCATCAAAAGCCGATTCAGATATAATGATGTTGCCAAAAGATGTGGAAAGGGTGGCCCAATAACAAATATCACATATGCTCCTGCACGGGCAAAACGCAGACGCAGACGACGGAAGAAATTTTAAAAATGAAACTTACCACATCAAAACTAAAACAACTAATTCGAGAACAACTTCAAGTTTTGAACGAAGCTCATGCTATTCAAAATTGGTACAAAATTGCTCAAAACCCTAATAATCCCGAGCACTTTAAAGCAGTTATGGCTCTTCGAAGAGGAGCATCAAATGTTGTTGGGCCAAATGTAGACGCCTGCAAAACTTGTCTTAAGATGCTTTGCGAACAAGGCATAAGCGAAGCTTGCTGATGAAGCTTACAAAAAAATATCTTAAACAGCTTATAAGAGAAGTTTTAAATGAAGGCAAACCTTATAAGGGAAGCCGACAAGGCAAAACCGAAAGTCAAGTCCAACAAAAGGCTGCTGGAATGGCGCATGGCTGTCGGAAAAAACGTGGAGCAGAAAGAAAAAAATGCGCCAATAAACTTAAAAAATATGGTGGTGCGGCATGGAATCTCTACAGTGGAGAAATAACAAACGACGAATTGCGTAAATTAGCTACAATCCGCGCAGGGGCTGAAATTCCCAAAAGCGATGCAAAGCCGGGTGAAAAAAGAAAAGCCCTTCCCAAAAGAATAACTGATTCAAAAAACAAAAAGAAGTCTGCTTTAAAAGAAAAACAATCTTGGTATGAAGAAGACGTAAGCCCGGATCAATTAGGAGACGAAGAGCTTTTGAGCTTGTTCAACGCTCTTACCCAAGCAACTAAAGGGCCAGATGAACAGCCAAAAATTCCCAGTTGGCGAGATCCCGGCGGTGGCAAGTACAGCTTTTTCAACACGTTTATACAAAAAAAGATAAATAACGAAAGGGTCATAAACAAGCGCAGACTTAAACAACTTAGAAAAGAGTTAAGAATCCGATTCGGCGACAGGAAATGGGATAATATAACAAAAAAATATTTAAATTTCAGAAAAATCTCACCCTAATTACTGCATGGAACAATGCAACTTTATAATAGGCGATCTTGTAACTTTTAAAAGCGAATTCTTTGTTGGATTGGTTCAAGATGTTAAAATTTCCGATACCTTCGGTGAAGCTGACAAGTGCGAAATCAAAGTATTATGGGTTGATTATAAGATTTCTTTTTGGTGTCTTGAATGTGCTTTGAAAAAACTTTAGTAACTTTACGCTTTTAAACACTATTTATTCTACAACTTTTAACAGGAGCTTTCCCAATGAACTTACGTCTTACAAAAAATCGCTTGAAGCAGATTATCAAAGAAGAACTTGATGCTGTCATGTTCGAAGAATATCTTGAAGAAGATGACGGATACTTTGAAGAAGATCAAAAGTGGGGAGGCAATAAAGGCGAATATAAACGCAAGAAAGGCAAGAAGACTGGCGATGAAGATGGCCACTATAAAGATTATATGAACGAAGAGAATATGATTCAAGAAGCTGCTGATGAAGAATCGCTCCATCTTTATCAAACAATCAGCTATTGGACTAAAAAACTTCGCGATCCCAACTTGAGCGCTCGTCAAAAGGCAGACGCCAAGTCGCAAATAGATTCTGCAAGATCGCGTTTAGCTTCTGTTCAACCCGGAGCGGGAATGGATCTCGGAATGGGTCCACGGAGTACTCGCGATGACGATCTTGCCGGTGTTCCTGCTTTTGCAGCCGACACGCTCAGACATGGCCGCGATGCAGCCGATGCCGCTGCCGTGGGTGCTGCCGCTCAAACTTCTGCGGGGCCGGGTGGAACTGGAGAATTCGAACATCTAGGAACTGGTAGACATGGCAAAAGTAGCTGGGGCAAACATGGCGATCCTGAAGCTCAAGTTGATCGTTCTATTGACCTTACTAAAAAAATCAATCGAAGGCTGAAAGGGACTTCAGGCTATAAAGAAAAATCTTTTAAAAGTCTAAGACGCGCAATAAATCGTGCAAGAGGCAGTATTGGAAAACCCGAGTGGCGACGACTTCGCCGTTTGGCATATAAAGATCCTGCTGCAGCGAGCGCAGGCCTAAAGAAAGCGCTTGATACAAGTGGCTCGGGAATTCCTGATACGCCCTATCGGAAATCGTTAGACTTGGCAGGACGCGACTAAGTGAAAATTACAAAAAGACAATTAAAACGATTAATTCGTGAAGAATTAGAAGCCGTATTCGAAAAAGAACTTCTCAAGGGCGAATGGGACGGCCCTATTGAAGAGTGACGAGATATGGACGAAGACTCGGAGAGTCTTGAAGAATATGATGAGGAATACGAATAATAACTAATTATCTTTATCATGGATAAAGGTGATATTATTGAACATCGTTACCAACCTAATAGAATTGGCGTTATCGTCAAACTCAAATCTACCGATAAACAACATAAAATTTGGGATGTCCTCGTAGAGTGGGCAGATGGCGAAAGCTCTTGGGTTTCACTAAACCATATAAAGCCGTATTCAAATGGATAATGTAATAAGTCTTAGAGAATATATGTTGAAAAAGGATTTAGAACTCGCAAAATCAAAACTCTCTGAAGCACGTTATTTAATTTCTGTGGGACATAATGAACTTGTCCCTCAAGCCAAGTCACTTGAAGATATGATCAAACGGATTGAAGAAGAGTTACTTCATATGATCGAAGAAGGTATTATTTAATCATCATTGATAAAAGTTTTTGTTCTTATACTTATGGTATGAACGAAAACGAGTTTACCTACGCTCAACAGATTATTGCAGAAAGCAAAGTTGAAAGTTTGTATATTGAAATTTCTAAACTTCAAGATGAAAAAAAAATTTTAATGCTCGAATTAACCAAACTGAAAGAAGAGCTTAAAAAGTGTCAAACGAATTACCGCCAATCCTAACGCCCGAACAATTTGAAAAATTGTGTCGCGAAGAACTTGAGAAACGAAAGCGTTCTAAGGAGCCTGATAAGCGCCCAATTGAGCGAGAAAACAAAGAGAAAGCCCCTCACACCAAAAAGAAAAGTTTTGAACCGTTGCCTGATAACGTAATTGATTTTTTTGCCTACCTAAAAAAGAATAACTCTTAATCGAGACATTCGTTTAAAATCAACTATTTATAATAACGTCATTTTTTATAAGGGATATATGTATGAAAATCACAAAAACTCGTCTTAAACAGATTTTGAATGAAGAGGTTCAAGCTTTTTTACAGGAAGCTGATGGAATCGATGTTTTAAACAGAATGGGTGCTGCATCTGATCATGGAGGCAATTCAAGAAAAAGCTTGGAGAGTCAATTAGCAAAACTCGAAAAAGAGAAAAAACCTATTTGGGATGCATATACAAAAGCCGTACAAAATCGTGAGAATTCTGATACACGAGAGCGCAAAGCTGGCTACGAAGCCGAAATGAAAAAGTGGTATGACAAAGCACAACCTATTATCAAAAAAATTCGAGCTGTACGGTCGGCAATGAGTAGCCTGCCGTCCGCACCGAAAAAGAGACGAGGCGGAAAACGACGCGCAGGTTCCAAACGCGCAGCACTTAACAGAACATTCAAAAAAGGCATGATGCCCAAGGGAACTGGTTTTAGTAATTTTAAAGATTTCTATGCAGCGCTCACCAAAGCAGGAATCAAAGTCAAACAAGATAGCCATTGGGGACGACGACATTATAGAGCTTGGAGAAAACTGCGCGGAGCAATGAAAGGAAAAGGCGGTCTCAAAGGTGGTGTAGAGATGTCACCAAAAGCAGCCAAAATGTATCAAACCGGAAAGGGCGGCCCAAATGCAGGAGCAAGCGCTAATATGGCTCAGAGCAGAGATGCTCGAATGGCATCACTAGCACGAAGCCAAACAAGACTTTCGCGATTGATTAAAAATAGCGAAAAGCAGGGATTGGATACTACAAAATATAAGAAACAACTTGTAAGTGTTCAAAAGCAAATGAAAGGAGTTGAGGCTGAAACTGGTGTGGATGATTCAAAAGAATTGGCTCAATTGGCAAAAGATACCAAAACTCAAGCCAATATAGATTCCAGTACAAATCCAAAAAGAGCGGCAGCATCGCAAGCTAAACTTGATAAAGGCGCTGAAGAAGATGTCTTGAATCCGGGTTCAAAAGCAGCCAAAGCTGTAGCGGCTAAAAAGGCCGCAGGAAAGAGCCAGCGCCAAAAAGAAATAGCAGCTTATGAAAAGAAACAAGGAAGAAAGCTTACGCCAAAAGAGATTCAAACTTTAAAGAGTACAGGAGTTATTTAAAAATGGTTTTAAATGAACAAACGTTAAGAGAAATGGTTCTTGAGGCTCTTGAAGAATTAACCGAAGAAGAGCAATTAAAAGAGTCTGATCCTTTTGCGTGGAAATCATTGAATCAGCTTGCTGAACCATATACCCCAAATTTAGGCCCAGAAGAAACCCCCCCAAAAACTAAAACCAAAACTAAAACTAAAAAGAAACCTACTAAAAAAACTACTACTAAAAAGCCAAAGCCTAAGCCAAAGCCTAAGCCAAAGCCTAAGCCAAAGCCTAAGCCAAAGCCTAAGCCAAAGCCTAAGCCAAAGCCTAAGCCAAAGCCTAAGCCAACGCCTTCGCCTAAGCCAACGCCT
>Ga0208299_1002005_pt1 | contig 14344 bp, 19 predicted proteins | sample 15_taG_FD_184089 | JGI IMG/M metagenome (GOLD analysis project Ga0208299, IMG submission 184089) | Marine viral communities from the Subarctic Pacific Ocean - 15_ETSP_OMZ_AT15312 metaG (SPAdes) (version 2) | ecosystem: Environmental > Aquatic > Marine > Oceanic | place: Pacific Ocean | collected...
AAAGAAAAAAGATTCATCACATGACCTTTTAGAAAAAATAATTTTACTAGAGGCAAGAATTATTTTGCTAGAAGAAGAAAATAAAAAATCTGCTGACGTGATTAATGAGTTGCTCAACTATGCACAGACTTTTTCTGTGTTGATGCAAGGGATAACGCAAGATGTTGTTCTTCTTTCTACACACGTAAAAGGTTTATTGTCTAGACAGAGCGCTTCTTACAATGATGACATAATTAATAAGTACCTCGAGGTCGACGACGACGACGACGATGGGTACTTAAACTAAAATGGGAGAGGAGACAGTAATGGCAAGGATAAAAGCATTTTTTGATAAGCACGTAGAGAGATTTATAAGTCGAAAGTTTTTGGCCTGGGGTACAGCAACGTATTTGTGCTTGAGCGGCGTTGTAGCTAGCAATGATTGGGTTGCAGTCACCTTAGCGTACATAGGGACTCAAGCGTTGGTAGATGCTGCTGTTCTTTGGAAGCACGGACCCTCAAATTAAAATGAAAAAGGCGTTTGATTGGCTAAAACGAAGATGGAAGGCACTTATTGCGTTCGTTGTGCTAGTCATAAGTAGTTTTGTGTTCTATTTGAAGGGTAAGGGACAGAAGGATGTGCTGGACCAGGCAAATAAATCACATGCAGAAGAAAATAAAGCAAATGAAAACGCGCTAAGAGATCTCGAAGATGGTTTGAATGACATACGTGAAAAAGAAAGAAAAGATATTGAAGACTTGAATAAGACCCACGACGAGGCTGTTGCTAAGCTTGAAGAAAGAAAAAAGGAGCTTATTGATAAGTCTAAAGATGATGAAGACTTGGCGAAGAAAATTGCTGATAAATTAGGAGTTGAGTTTGTTGACACCAGCAAAAAATAAATTTGTTGCGACTTTATGCATTTTATCCGTTTTTTCTCTATCTACTAGCGCTTATGCTGATACGCTAGAGAATGAATTGTCTGTTGATGTTGTTGCAAATATAGTCAAGGGGGAAGTGGCACCTTTTGATGGTGTGCTGTTGTCAAAAGGGTCGGCTGCTAAGCTCTTTGGGGAATTACATTTTTTTGAAGAATCGTGTAAACTAACTTTATCAAAAGAGCTTGACATTGCCAACATAAGATATAATTCTGAAATAGACGCTTTGAAACTGAAATTAGACGTTGAGATCATAAGAACAGACAAACTTTTAGAAATCAAAAATGAAAGAATACAATTTTTAGAAAAAAATTGGCAACCGCAGGCTTGGTATGAGTCTGGAGAGTTCTGGTTTTCCATGGGGATACTTGGCGGTATTCTCATCACAGTAGCATCAGGCTATGCAATTAGTCAAGCTGCAAAATAGTTATACATACGAGGAAAAAATGAGTTCAAGGAATATTTTTGTCGAAGACATTGCCTACGGAATTTATGACAGACCCGGGCCAATGGGAACCATTGCTGATAGTGAAAAAGAAGAAGAAGCCTCAACAGTGCCTGATGATGTGCCGCTCTCACCAAGCCAGCATATGTCAAATCAGCTCTCCGTCCAGCGGCCCCCGATCGAAGATGAGGAGTATGTACCCGCCTCAGTTGAAGAACTTTCAAGAGCAGCATCTGCAATAGCCCAGTTGGCGCCAAATGAAACAATAGAGTTTTTCTATAGGCAGCTTCATAAGATCTTAGATGATGCTACAGATAAGGCCGCAGAAGAAGAGGTTGTAGGTTCTTTGGGAGGCGCTCCCTCGGAAGAAGACCTTGCTGTCCACGAAGAAGCCATCCGAAGACACATTAGAAAAATGTTGACTGAACAGCTTACACCAGAAGAGATACAAAGCTATGATGAGTATAGGGCAGTAGATAACGAGCCAGACGAAGAGCCTGAAGATGTGTATAGCCAGGAGTTGAGCCTAGATGATCTCGCTCAAAGGTTCGGATACGCCGGCCCACCGGGTGTCAGACAAGAAATAGAAAGACTGACAAATCGTCTGGAATATTTTGCGACTAAAGTCAAAGAAGAAGATTTGGACGCACTTTTAGATTACGCATCTGGAGAATTTATTGACGTGGTCGAAGAGGCCGACTTATTAGACCCAGAAGACATAGATGATTTAAGGTCGGCTTCGAATCTCGTTCGAGATCTGGACTCATTCAGGTTCTTTTTCGTGAGCGCGTTTGTGATGCCCGGGTATAGACAAGTCGTTAGAGACGCGACTAAAAAGGTAAAGACAGAAATTTCACAGATGGGAATTCCCAAAGAGCTTCACCAGACGGTTTTTAATCAGGTCACAGGCGCCTCGTCTAGAAAGCCTAGTGTAATTAAAAACAAGCTACATAAATTGGCAAATTCTGGAAAAGTAAAAGCCGATGATATCGAAGAGCTGGCGTTAAAAATTGAAAATGCAAGAAACGCACTAATAGCAGCGTCAGATTTTAGTGACGACTTTATTCAAAAGTCTTTGGACAAGTGGCAAGCGAACGGACGAGCCGCTAGAGTTAGGATTCTTAAGAAGGCAATGGAATCAACACTTGAAGAGCTGTAATGAATAGTTCACAAAAACTTTCAAAAATACTGGACTCATATTTTTCAGATAATTCTTATCAAGCTTCTATTCCCAATTTTTTAAATGAAAATTTGGGTACAACTTATCGAAACAATAGGCTTCCAGTCAAACCAGCTTCTTGTGATTGGGAAATTTTTGAATCGCCCGAAAGGTTCTCACGAACATTCAAGTTTGGTGATAAGCAAGCTGTTATCGACTTTCTTTCAGAAGTGCTGACATATGAGATGAGCTCTAACCATTCAGGTTCTCATAGAATAGAGGATCTGGAAGTTACAGTTGAGGTTTATACTCACGACATTAATAGAATAACTGAGCTTGATCAGTCCTACATAGAAAACATTAATTACATCTACAGAGATATATCGGATTTCAGATGATGGATCAAGAGTACCATAGGGTCTTAAACAACCCGGACAACTTTATCTTAAGCCAAGATCTAAAAGAAAGTCTAGAAATGGACGTCGTTCACGATGACTTTGAAGATATAGACAAAAAATCTGTTGAGGCTTATCTTTCTATAAGTGATGAAAAGTATCTATGCATCCCCCTGTGTATTACAAGGGTTTCCAGTGAGAAATTTATCTTTAAAGTAAGTGTGCCAGTTATGCCCACAAAGCATATAATTGAGGGTAGAAAATTTAATTTTCTTTTTCATGGCTCTCTTTTTGATTTAGAGGAGGGCGAAGATGTCATCATTGAAGAGGGTGTCTTTTTAACTTTTACAGCGCGGAGAATAATTAAAAATGAAGAAGTATCGATTTGAGTTTGATAAGTTCGTTAAAGATCTAGAAGAAAGAGCTGACAAGAATAGAAAGCACCTTACAGAGGAGTTGCAGGCCTCGGAAGAAGCTGAAATTAAGCGCGCACGAGTCCGAAGGTATCAAGAGCATCCTCACAACAGTATAGTCTATAAGAGAGAACAGAAAAATGATAGATGATATTGATAGGCTTATAAGACGAGAGACGTCTAAAGCGATAAGAGAAATTTTAGACGCAAATCTGTCAGATGACAAGTCTGGTGAGGAAAGAAAGCGTCAAAAAATCCAACATGCTGCAATATCTGATAGAAATCTCCATGCTTCAGACGATGCGTCAAAAAAAGTCGAGGCCGAGGATGATGATGAAGAAAAAAGTTCTGCTGAAGAAGAATCGACTGAGAAGCAGGCAGATCGCACAAAGGGCCGCGGCACAGCAGATTCTCCGAAGCTTGCAGATCCAAAAAAAGAGCAGCTTCGCCAGCCGTCTGTAAGAATGATTGTTGATAAGCTAAATGCTTTAAGGGGCGGAAGATCTTTAAAGCATCCAGAAGTTTTAAAGTCATTTACTCAGTACTATAATGGTTTGACAAATCCTGAAAAGCAGTCGCTCGTTGTTTTTATAACGGGAATTGCCCAGGTCCTCGCAGGGTCCGAGCCTGGCGCTCAAGCTATAGATCCGGGAGATGTAGGCTTAAGAGTTAAGGGAAAAACCGCAAACAGAAAGCAAGCGCCCGAAGAAAAAAGCAAAGAAGGAACCGTCACCAATCCAATTGTTGTTGGAGAAGTCTCTTCAAAACACAGTATACTGAAAGCGTTAAAAGAGTATAGTAGACACAGATGAGCAAGATAAGAAATTTAAGAGATTTTGTAAGGTCTATAATTTTAGAGCACTCTGATGATACTCATCGATGTTTCGACGGGTCACTTGTACCGATAGAAAGTGAAACGTGTTATGATGATGTTTGTGCTAGGATAGAAGATGCAACCGAAATACGCAATTCTTGCCCAAAAAGGTCTGACGCAAGAGAGCATTACAACGGTGTTTTGAAAGTTTTAAGAAGAAAACATCGAAAAGCCAAAAAATTTATGGACGGAATGAATATTTAATAAAGCCGTGCATTATATCACTGGAGATGAATGAGATGAAAAGTCTAAAAGAAGTTTATGGAATGGGTTCAAAGAAACTCACCGCTCGTGGTTTGAGGAAGCTAATTAAGGAAGAAATTCAGATGCTTGAAGATGCTGATCCTGCCAAAGTAGATGATGAGCGCTTTCCTCTTAAGCTAAGTCAAGCCGCGGCAAAGGCCGATCAGGCTGAGATCCTAGCCACAGGAGGCACCAACGATGGTGCTGAGGGCGACGACGAAGTTCAAGCTAGCAAGGCCGAATTACCAGTATCACAGCTTAAGCCTTCTCAAACATCGATGAACATTGACAAGGCCATTGCTATGGTAATCGCCGCGCTACGAAAGGTCGACCCCTTCCCAGGAGGCCCAGGAGGAGATCTAGGCGCAATTATCACATCTGATAATCATATCATGGACGGCCACCACCGATGGATTGCGAGCGGCATGGTAAACCCTGCATCTAAAGTAGGTGGTTATGTCGTAGAGTTTCCGGCTAAGCAAATGATTGCTGCTTTGAATATGATCACAGTCAAGTTGGGAATAACACAAGGCAAGGAAGGCACAGGAGACTTTGGTCAGTTCAAGGAACCTGGTATTAAGGCTGCCCTTGAGAAGGTCGTAGCCGAAGGTACTTGGTCGGGTAATTCCGAGGAAGCCACGGCCGCAATTGAGGAGTGGACTGGGGCAGAAGGTGATGCTGCTATTGACGCCGCGGCCGCAAAGATGGCAGAAAATATAGACACTCTCAATACAGATGTCCCAGGGGACTTTCCGACTCGACCTGATATGCCCGTCATCAGCTATAAAAAGGGTCACTTAGACAAGGCAATCGAACTCTTAAGAACCGGCGCCGTCGATCTCAATGAGCCTTACGCAAAAGAGGGTGAAGAGGGAGAGGGCGAAGAGACAAAGAAAGAATCCAGACATCGTAATGATAGACTAATCATGGAGCGCTGGAAGCGCTTGGCTGGACTTCTATAGAGTTTGCCGATTAATGGACAAGCTCTTTTATGAACAAGCCTGATACCAAATTAAGACAACTTATTAGAAGCCTCATAATAGAGGAGTCAGCTGGTGCAGAGTCTTTATTGCTAGAAGCACGAAACCCAGTCACCTCTGAAGCTATGAGATTAGCCGTTCAAATGGCTTTAGCCAGCACCGGTAGATTTGATTATCCTCATGGTAGTAGTAGTCGTGAATATTCTCGAGGCATAAGAATAAACCCAGTAGGCGATCTTGGAACTAAGGAAAAAGCTGATGTCGTAATGGCTCTCAGAGGCGCTGCTCGCGACGTAGGCTTAGTGCTTGGAGATGAAATTAGTCCTAAGAGCACTCCAGGCGGCAGGGAAAAAGAAATTTCTGGGACTTTTTTCTCTTGGCAGATAATCAATATTGAAAATTGGTTAAAGCAGAGGCGCCACCGAGGCCGCGGCAACCCAAGAGGCCTTAGCTTTTTACAGCAAGCGCTCGCTCAGCAGGGACAAAATTTTTCAATTCGTGAAATTTCCGATCTTGTAAAGAGAAAAGCACTAACTGATGAATACGTCGTAGTTAATTCTAGATCTCTTCAAAATAAACTCTTTACTGGCCAGGGTTTGGGAGAGCTGGCAGAATATGCCACAGCTGCTGCTATTAATGACGAGAAGACCCCTGTAAATCCCGATAATCCAACCGGCGAGTTTAAAAAAGCAGTTGAGGGATCTATCCTTGATGATTCTTGGGTTAAAGCAGCAGGAAATCAGGCACTTATGAATGATTTTGCAGAAGCTTACACCAACATGAGAAACAAAGCTTCAGCTAATATCCAGCAAATACCCGATTTTAATTTTGGAGAAGCCAAAGTAGAAGGGGGAACTGGAACATATGACGTCGTCACGTCTACCGCTCTTGTTCACGTCAAATATGACGATCCCAGTCGGCTTTCCGGAATCCAGCAGAAAACAGAAGATCTCTCTAAAGCCAAGAAAAGCACCCCCGATGAAGACATAGTGTTTGGAATGTCGGATAGGTATTGGAAGAAGCAGCGAGCGGCTTTTAAGGCGGCTATCGGCAAAGTGGGAGAAAAAAAGGACAAAGAGCTGTTGGGTGAGTGGGGCTTTTACGAAGTTCTTTTAAACGGAGGACCATATACCAAAATAGATCAGTCTACCGATCCAGAAGTCATGGCATGGCGCGACTCTATCACACCCGGTGATATTGCTGATAAACTAATCCATGATATTAGTACTGAGTATGGTGCCAGCCAAAGAGCGGACGCCGCAGGAAACCCAATGCCCCAGTTTTATTTTAGCTACTTTCCAATGGGAGATAACGATTATAGGCTAAAAATAGAGAGTGTTGAGTTTGGAGATGAGGCCGGCCCGGTAGACATTGCTGGCAGTATAACACTCCGCGGCCCAGCCGGCCAAGTTACCAAAGTGAGAAACCTGGAAATACAAATGAACCCATCTTACAGTGGTCGAGAAGGCGGAACTCAAATTGGAAGGCCTTACGTTGCAAAATCTGGAAATCACATTATTTTTGAATTAGAGCTCAGAGCTGAATCTGCATCAAAGCCAATTCAGATTCACCGAGGGGACGATTTTAGTGCCGCAATTGATGCGTCTAGTGGAACAACCATGGCTAAAGTTTTGGTGAACGAAATAAGAAAGCTGATTCGTAGAGTCATTCAAGAAGAGAATGAAAGAGTCGATTCTGCTCTTTTGAGTCAATCAACTCAGATCAGCCCGGTAAGAAGGCTTATCCGAGAGACCCTCCTTCTTGAAGAGCTTACTAAGAGTGATAAGAAAGAGATCGAAAGGCTTGCTAAAAAACAGGCAAAGATATATTTTGACAGAGAACTATCCTCGGCAATAGAAAAAGAAATCAAAAAACGAAACGGCGTATTTGACAAGCAGACTAACGACATAGTCACAACTCGCTTTAAGAATTCAAAATCGGACAAAGATTTCGACGATGCAGTTATAAGGGTCTCCAAGCGTGTTCTAAAGGCTCTGCACGACATGCATTACAAGAGAACAAATCTAATAGATAAGATGCCTGTCCCTAAGACGTGATAGAGATAACTTTTTGTTGGTAGATACTTATTACCACTAACAAGAAGGAGTTTGTCATGAGTAGTGTAGGAGCAATAGGCGCTTCATCCGGAGCCGGCGCCGCCGGAATGTCAGGGGCCCCCGCAGCTGCCCCAGCATCAACATCAGCCGGTTCACCGGCGTCTCTTCAAGGCGCCCAGGCGGGAAAACAATCAGCCGGAAATTTAAACGACAATTCCGTCAATCAAACAGTCAATAACAACACGACAATAAATAATACAAATATGAGCACCATGGATATGATTAGCTTGAGATCTTATGGTCAAAGTGAGGGTATTAACGGTCTAGGACAAGCAGGTAGTGTAAATCCCATGGGTGAAGGTCAGGACATGCAAAAGATGATGGAACAGCTAATGAAGCTGATGATGTTAATGATGATGATGAAAATGATGCAAGAGATGATGGGTTCGTCCTGACAATGATTTAGTTAAACCCTCTTTTAAGGGGTTATTCAAGTGTTATTGAAGAAAATTACAATATCGATTTTGAGTTTAGTTTTATGCGTAGCATCTGTCGAAGACAGCAAGGCTCACGTAGACCCAGAAATGGGAACATATAAAAAGACGACAGCGCGTCTTGAAAGTGTTTTAGAGAATTTAAACTTTAATGTTCACGCAAGCATCTTTAGATCAAGACACAATGGCTTTAGAGATCACAAGCATTACAATCGTAAGAGAGATAATGTTCTGATTGTGCCCGAGGCCGCTATTCCTGACTCTATAACTCTAGTAGTCTGGATGCACGGTCTGTCAGGTTTTAGTGAAAAAACATTCAAGAGAGTCTTGACTCAAATGAATGAAATTACTAAGCGCGGTCACTCCATAGCTGTTGTTATACCAGAAATGCCCTGGTCGATAAACACGACAACCAGGCGCTCGAGACAGGGGCTTGTCTGGAATTATCCGGGAGAATTTGACGGATTTGTAAATGACACTTTAGAAAAATTGTCGTCATGGTCGACCAGCGAATACCAGCTAGACATAAAAAACACGAATATTGTCGTGGTGGGACATTCTGCGGGAGGTTCTGCAATTGCATCCGCATCGTCAGAGGGCAGCCTTTGTGATTCACGGGTAACTGATGTTGTTTGGTCTGATGCATCGTATGGAAAATGGCTCGATAAGGCTTACACCGGCTGTTTGGGTGATTTTAGTGCAAGATCACATATTCTTGTGAGGAAGTGGGATTCTCCTTACAAAAATGCTGAGCAATTTCTTCAAGAAGATTCCAAGAAAAGAGAAATTTACAAATATAGGGTTTTGTCTAGAAAAAAATATACCCATACGAAGATAGGCAACAAAGCTCTTTTACTGACTGACTTATTTCCGATAGGCTGTTAAGCTGATAGATATTTCTCTCTTTGACGTCATGACATAATTAGAAGTGTAATGTACTTTTAGGCGGCCCAATATGAACAAACACTTACAAGAAGCTTTTCTGAAACAGAAGATAAGAAGAGAAATTAGAAGAAAGCTATCGAAATCAAAATCATTAAACGAAGAAGCTTCTCTTTACTCTGCGTTCGTCGAACCTTTTACTGATGTGCTGTTAGCCGTTCAACTTGGCACCGAGGACCTTCTCAATAGCTATATCACGTATTTGAGAATGTTTATTACCTGGGATCCGAAAAAAGCAGAAGCTCTCTTAAAAGCACATGATCAACGACGAGATGCGATAGCATCAAAGTGGTCGACTTTAATGGAAAGAAACAATAAAGCACTCTCTACAGGAGATGCAGATGTTTTGGCCATGGTGTTTGCGCCAGGTGCCTATGCCATTAGTGCCGTCGCATCGACCGGCGCCGAGTACGGGGGTGCCATAGGCGCTGCTTTAGACGCTGCCGGCCTAGGCGGTTTTATCGGAGGATTGATTCCGGGATATGAAATGAAATTCCAGGCCGCCGGCGGCGACTCTGATTCTGGCGGCAGTATCTTAGACAAGATAGAAATGCTTTTCTTGGGAACAGCAGCTGTCGCTGGTATCGCTTCAAAGGCCAAAGACATGGCCGCCGGCGAAGGACTCGATACACCTCCGAAAGATGAATCTGGGTCAACTTCTGATAAAAAAGAACAAAAAAAAGAGAGCGTGAAAGTTAACAAAAGCGTGCTAAAAGAACAAGATGAAAAGTTTGATTTTGAGAAGGATTTTAAAGAGTTCATTGGGGCCACGGGAGTCAAGGATGAGCTTGACAAGACAAAAAAAGATCTTTTTGATCTTTTGAAGACAGATGTTGAGAAATTTGAAAAAATCCATGATCAAAAAATAGTTTTGTTTGAGGGCATTGATAAATCGAAAACTTTGCAAGAATTTTTAAAGTCTTTTGAAGGGGTAGATAGTGAATCTTTGCCGGAAGGACAAGATCCGTCAAAAATGAAAAATGAATTAGGTAAAGCAGTTGAAAAACTTGCGAATAGTGAAGAATTTGTGGACTCTGTGAAGGAGCAAGCCGGATTAAAGGAGCAAGCCGGATCAGAAGAGCTGTCTCAAGACCAGATAAAAAAGGCTGCAGAGAAAGTAGTTTTTTTAGACGCTAAGAAAAAAATGGAAAAAGAAGCTTTCGGGGGAAACGGCATGCAAAAAGCCATGTCAGATTTTAAAATTCAGATGGGAAAAGATGTTGTAAAGATGTTGCCCACAGAAGCTGGTATGAAAATTTTAAAATCGTCAAAAGAAGGCAAAGAATTGGAAGATTTTGTAGAAAAGACTAAACAGAAGTTTTCTATCACATAATATTGACTCGTAATATCTTTTAATATTTGGAGAATTTAATGCCTGAGACTAAAAATTGGCTACCAGAGATAATGTATGAAGAGTCATCTGGTGACGGCCTTACGTCACATATTCCATTCATTCCAGTTCCACCAGGCGAGCTTATGCCTAAATTTCTTTTTATATTTTCGTCTAGAGAGACAGGAGAATTTGAGCCTGGGCCTGAGGGAGAAGATTTGCCAGTGATAGAGATGGATCTTTATCAGTATGCTGACATGTCCGTTCTTAAGCAAAAGTTAGACCCGAATGTTTTTGATTCTGTGAGGAGCGCCTTAGGCCTTGAGCCTCTAAAGATCGCCGGAGAAAAAGGATCAAAAATAACGGATTCTGTGAGGAATAATTTAAGCCCTGGCGTGTAAATAAGCCCACAGAAGGTTACAATTGATCGTTGATCTTTTTATAGACAGTCAAAGGAGACTTTTGTGCCTTATTTAACAAGAAACGATGCCATATTTGCGCTGGGCAAAATGAAGTCTTTTCATGATGATTTAAAGGGCGTCATGAAAAAAAATGGGTTCAATCTTTTAAGTAATATAGGAAGAAGAAATATTCTTCTTTCTGAGGCGCAAGAAAGATACTTTTCTGAAGCTCTATCTAGAAAGTATGAAGTTATTTGCGATGGTTCTACCGGAGAGCCCGACATACTAATATCGTCGCTTAACAGAGAGCTTGAATGTAAATTAACATCTAGGCACAAGAGTGGTGCAATCTCTTTTCAGTCTGATCATGACACTCTTGTAAAAAAGGGTCCGCTTGATTATCTCTATGTTGTTGCTGATTTTCAATTTGAAAAATTTGCCGTAATTCACTATACAGATTTAACAATTGATGATTTTAGACCTTTGTCAAGTGGTTCCCGAGGCAAGACGCAAATGATGAAATACAAATCAAGCGATCGGGCTCGTGTTTTAGTAGGGGCAATGAAAAATGTGAATAAAGAGTCACTTTTTAAACTTAGCAAAAAGATGAGAAATGCAAGGTCAGAAAAGCAAAGGGAAAAAATTAAAAAATCTATTATTTACTGGAACAATACCCCCACCAGGTATAGAGTAGAGATGGAGGCAGTAAATGCTTAATGTAGGAGACGTAGTTTTTTTGCTTGACAGAAAAGAACACACAGTAGTTCCCTGTAGAGTAGTAGAGAAAGTAAATTCTATCAGCTTGCAAGGTGAGAACACATATCATGTAATAGAGACACCCCAGGGCAAGAACATAAGGCTTGAAGACTACAAGAATCCGTGGTTTTCTACAGTAGATGAAGCTAGAGGCTTTTTAATTGAGGCTGCTACCTCTTTGGTCGACACAACAATTCAAGAGACAATTGCGACAAGAGAAAAGTATTTTCCCCAGCTATCGTCCCCGGCCGATGAGCCTAATTTAGATAGCGATATTCCGTCGCTCGAGGAAAAAGGTGAACCTAGTATTGTAGTGGATTTAGGGAATGGTCAAAAGGGCCGAGTGAATATGACGTCAGGTCCCTAGATGAAAAAAATTCTTCTAATAGATGCGTATAATATGATTCACCGGTCTAGGTTTGGGTGGTCACAAGGTGACCACGCTATAACATACACGTTCTTTAGATCACTGAAGTCGGAAGTCTCTAGACACAATCCGGACAAAGTTTACATAGTGTCTGAGGGTATTCCGAAACATAGATTGATACTCAATTCGGAGTATAAAGCGAATCGAGAGCCCGTCAAAGATCCAAAATTTCATAGACAAAAGAAAGATATATTTGATTTGTGTAGTTACTTGCCTGTAACATTCATAAGGCATCCTGACTATGAATGTGACGATGTTATTGGACATCTTTCGACTGAAGTTCACATAAAAGATGATGTTGTGATATGTTCTTCCGACAGTGATTTTATTCAACTTCTTGATAGCGATAATGTCTCGTTGTGGAATCCAGTCAAGAAGATATTTGTAGAAAAGTGGCCAGTCGATTATCTTGTTTGGAAATCTCTTAAGGGCGACAAGACAGACAATGTTCCAGGAATTAAGGGCGTCGGCGATAAGACTGCCACAAGACTTGCTAATAACATTGACGACCTGACAAAATTTTTGACAGATGAGAAAAAAAAGATATTTGAATCAGCATATGATCAGATAAGACTATCAGAAATTTCTGAAAAAGATAACAAGCTTGAGATCTGTGATTATACTTTTAATGAGACACAATTATTTAAGTGTTTTGAAGAGCGAGGATTTAAATCAATTGTTCAAAAAAATTGGTCAAAATGGAAAGATTTATGGGGGGATTTAAGTGTCAAATGAACAATTAAATGCAGAAGAACTAAAGCTACTTAGGGAAAAGAATTTTGTTAAGGAAAGTGAATTTGCATATCGAGCGGGTGACTTAATAATAGCTGAAAATGTAAAGTCAGGAGAAAAGAGGATTGTGGGATCTGCGGTTTCTCTTTTAAGTGAGACTAATAGGAGAATTCTTAAAGGATGAAAGAAATATCAGAGCTTAGATTTCATTCTGATGCGAGATCTAAAATGATTTCCGGTGTTGAAAAGCTTTGTGCTGCCGTTTGTGTTACTCTCGGCCCGAAGGGAAAAAATGTAGCGATTGTTACCCCTGGCCAGCGACCTCACTTAACAAAAGACGGTGTAACAGTTGCCAATGCTATAAACTTAAGAGACCCGTATGAAGATTTGGGATGTCAAATAGTCAAAGAAGCTGCGCAAAGATCAGCCGACATCGCCGGCGACGGAACAACAACTGCAACAGTTCTGTCTGCTAATCTGCTAAAAGACGGTCATCGACTGCTTGAAACGGGCTATGATGCTCGACAGGTAATTTTGGGAATTGAGACAGCTTGTCTGGACGTTTTAGAAGCTCTTGAATCTACTAGAATTGAGTTAGAAGACAAGGGCCAAATTTTGTCTGTTGCCACCATCGCCGCGAATGGAGAGACAGAAATTGGAGAGATAATAGCTGAAGCCATTGAGACAGTCGGGCCCGACGGCCCAATTACAGTTGAGAATGCAAAAGGTTTTAAGACACATCTGGAAGTTGTAGAAGGGACAGTTGTAGATAGAGGATATTTGTCACCGTACTTTGTAACAAATCAGACAAAGAACACTGCAGAATTATCCAACCCGTATGTGTTTATTTATAACCAGACACTTTCTACTGCCAAGACTATTCTTCCAGTCCTGGAAAAGACAGCAGCCGACAATAGAGAACTCTTAATCGTGGCGAACGACATTACCAGTGAAGCACTTAAGACACTTGTCTTGAATAAAGTGAAGGGCGCAATTAGCATATGTGCAATTAAGGCACCAGAATTTGGTGCTGCTCGAACTCAGGCACTGCAGGACTTGGCTATCTTGTGCGGAGCTGAGGTCGTCGCCGTTGATTTTGGCAACGACGAGATACAAAGAATCGAATCTATCTTAGGTCAAGTAGAAAAAGTAATAGTTGATAAACACGGGACTCTTTTGATAGGGACAAAGGGTGATAGAGATGAGGTGAGGAAAAGGGTTGAGGCGTGCTCAATACAATTAGCTGACCCGACAGCTACGGACTCTGACATCGGCCTTCTTAAGCGAAGGATAAGAAGAATGTCAGAAGGCGTCGCTATTATACACGCAGGCGGTTCAACAGAAGTGGAAATGTATGAACGACGAGACAGAATTGATGATGCTCTTTGTGCCTCAAGAGTCGCAAAGAAGTCAGGGGTCCAGCCCGGCGGCGGAATAGCCTTAGTGCACGCAGCTAAAAGATGTGCCAAGAGAAGAAATAAATCTTCTTCTGAGGCCTTCAATGCCGGGTATGACGCCTTACTAAAGGCGTGCCAGTCTCCGTTACGACAAATAGTAGAAAATACGGGTGAAGTTCCGGAATTGATTTTTAGAAAAATTTCCAAGAGCAATTCATTAATAGGGTATGATGCATACGGGGGAGTATTTGGAAACATGATTGAGATGAACATCATTGACCCGCACGAAGTAGTGGCTGCATCAATTAAGCATGCTGTCTCTGTTGTGTGTAACATTCTTTCAATTGGCTGTGCCATCTCAATTGACATCGACGACACTGC
>Ga0208299_1002007_pt1 | contig 14335 bp, 25 predicted proteins | sample 15_taG_FD_184089 | JGI IMG/M metagenome (GOLD analysis project Ga0208299, IMG submission 184089) | Marine viral communities from the Subarctic Pacific Ocean - 15_ETSP_OMZ_AT15312 metaG (SPAdes) (version 2) | ecosystem: Environmental > Aquatic > Marine > Oceanic | place: Pacific Ocean | collected...
CAGGGTTTATAGGCTTTCTTGTTTTTTATGTTTATGATTATATCAAGTGTTACTTGGCGACCAAAGATGCTCAAGTATCTTACTATAGGATCAGAGCGGAACAAGAAGCATATGATTGTCAAGATGTACAAAACTATTTATCGATGAGAAAAAGATGGGAATGGCTCAGGAGGTATAAGGTGTGAAACTATTATTTGAAAATTGGCGAAAATATCTTGCAGATGATTTAGAAGGTCAAAAACAAGTTGCATCAGATCTTCAAGATCCTCAATTCTACAAATATCGGGATCCATCTGTGTGGACAGGGAGTAAACTAGAACCATCCGATGAAAGAAGTATTACGAAAGGTGCTGGGAGTTATTTTGATCTTGGAAGAACTCTAAAAAAAGTATTTGCTAAAAATGCAGATCGTAAATTTATTGATTCTCTTGTTACCTTACATTATGTTAGGAGCTATGATGAAGCTCTTAGATTGCTCAAAAATTGGAAAAAAAGCTCTCGGGACGAACTAAGTGCCTCCGCTTATCTCCCAAACCAATCGCGGTTTGATATGGCAGGTTCGACCTTCGGTGGAACCCAGATTGCAATAGAAGTAGAGGGACACATTTCTCTTTTAGCTGCTTCGATGGGTGATCTTGTAACGTGGGGCAAGCGACAATTAAGAAATCAGTTTAGCTCTGAAAGAACAAAACATTCAGGGCTGAACAAAGGCATTGCCCCAAGCCGGTTCGCAAGATCGAAATTTTTAGAACCAGAAGATAAATCCCGTGGTAGTTTAATTTTAGATAAAGAAGATTACACTGAACGATCAGCACCGAATAAAGGACAAGATGTAAATGAAGCACTTGTAGATAACTGGACACCAGTTGGGTTATATTTTATGGGTAATTGGGGTATGGCAGGGCCAGATTGTGAAGGCGAACGAGAAGAAGTTGTTAAGATGATAGAACGTATGAAAAAACGTGGTCAATTGCCAAAAAACTTTACTGTAGGATTCAAGGAGGAATGCAAATGAAACTCTTAATGGAAAACTGGCGTTCTTATCTTAACGAGATTGGCGATGCAACCGCAGAGCCTTTTGATTGGGAGCTTGCTCCTCAGATCGCAGGTGACCTTGGCGACGTAAAATATAATTTTGTTTCGTCGGATGATCCATCCACCGACGACGGAAGTGAGTATGAAGTATCTTTCCAAAAAAGCGAAGTGCGGAATTTGTGGAGTTTGAGCTTTGATGCCGATGGCTCTACGAGAGAGACAAGTGAAGGGCATCCTTTACGAATTATGTCAACTGTGTTATCAATAGTTAAGGATTTTATTTCAAGACCAGATTTGAACGGGGGGACTTTGCGTTTTATATTTGAAGGGATTGACAAGGGTGGATACCCAGGCGATGGGGAAACTGCACGGACTAAACTTTACTTACGTTTCTTGGAAAAGAATCTTCCCGCTAATTTTGAGTTTCACGCCATTAGCGATAATATAATATTTTTTGGCGCCAAGGACGAGGAAGACAGATTATGAAACTCTTAATGGAAAACTGGCGTTCTTATCTTAACGAGTTAGAGAACGTCTCGGATATTGATTTACCAAAGAAATTTTACATATCCATTTATTTTGATGATGCAATGCGCCCCGAAATTATGCAAAACCTTGCGGACAATAAAGTAGTAAAAATACCAGGTCAATCCAGTTCAGACATCGTTGGTTTTGCTGATAACCCATCTAACTTTATGCAAATGCACGGTAACATTAGAGATGCAACGATTGTTATGAACGCAAAGGATTTTGCCGAAATAAATAATTCAATAGTGAAGATAGAGTATGATAATCCTAATTTTCTAACTCAAGATGGATTGAAAGCACTTTACAGATTGATGGAGAAGAACCAAGACAGTTCAATTCACGCAGAACGGGTGCTTCGCAGCATTTTTGATCAGGCTGATGTGGACGGGACTATGAGCAAGGTTACGCGCAAGGAAGTAGATAATCGCGCCCTGTACGCAATGCAAAACTTTTTATCGGATTGGACTGTACAAGAAGCTCTCTCAAAGCAATTATATGATAATTTAGAGCGAGTAAATAGTTTGGATCATTTGACGGATTTATTGCTTCCGGTATTACAAGAACAGCTTAAGAAAGCAGAGGCGTGGCGACGTGAAGAGTTACAAGAATATATTTCCAAGGATTTTCTTCGTGTTATCTTATATACAGGAATAGTAAAATCAGCACAGTCCTATGAAGAAGAAAATGAATGGGTTGTTGACAGTAATGTGCTGAATGTTCCTAAATCATCCATCCTTTACATTGCAGGGCCCGCAGTAAAAACCAAAGATCTCTTCAATAAAATGAAGGGCGGCGAATTGACTGCGGCTCAAAAAGATACGCTCACTTATGAAATAAATAAGATGGACAAAATTATGGCTTCCATCAAGAAATACGATCTGGAAAACAACTTCAAAAAAGTAATTATAACAGATATGGGGACTTTCAATGCAGCCAAAAATAAATGGCAAAAGAGAAAAAGGGAGATGGCATATGCTGCCGAATAAATATGAAAAAACTATTTGAAAACTGGAGAAGACATTTAAAAGAAGAAGAAGATGAACAAGAAATGGCTCGCCACCGACGACGCACTGCCCGAACTCTCACAAGAGAATCTTTACAAAACATTATTGAGGAAGTCCGAGCAGAACTAACAGAAAGCGGATTACCACCTGGAATGGAAGGATTTGGTTTTGATGTCAAGGATGAGGAGGAAGAAAGCGATCCCGATCATGATGCTTTAGCAGCATTAGACCAAGGCGATGAATTTACTATTGGACGGAGCAAACAAATTTATAGAGTGATCAACAAAGCTAAAAATGCGTTCATCAAACACGTAATCAAAATAGATACTAAAAGACGAAATTCCTATATAGTAAAGAGGGTGAATCCAGAAGGTTTTATAGTCGCGCCATTTAAAGTTATTAAAGCAGATGGGACAACCGAAGAAAAGCCCAGCGCACCGCCGGGACTAATTACAAAGGTAAGTCATACGGAGACAAGAGACTGGTGAAACTGCTATTTGAAAATTGGCGAAAGTATTTGAAGGAAACTTCGGATTTCGGGGATGTTTTCGAGCAATGGCTTCACGGAGAAAAAGAAGGGTGTGAGCCAGAAGCAAGATCACCTGCTTGTTTAAAAAAATACGGTTTTAAATTATTGGGTAAAGGCGGTTCGTGGCGTGATGGATATTCTTTACCTGACAACGATGATATTGTTCTGAAGATGGTCAATCAACAGGATTTCGAAACGTCGAAGGCAAAAGAAATGAATAGAGTTGAGGCTAATTCTATTTTGAACACTGGCTTTCCTGATCTTTTACCAAAATTTTATGAAAGCGCAGATGACTATAATTGGATTTTGGTTGAAAGAGTATTTACAGTTCCAGAGAACTGGATGGAGATATATTTCCCAGAACTAAACTCAATTGCATCTAAGTTAGGGGTAATTTATAACAATCATCCCTCAGAACTTCTTATTGAACTTTTAGAAGATACAAGAGCAGCAGTGAAGAACTCTGGCAATTATAAAGATTTTGATCTCGATCTTGGCAGCCACTTTGACGAAGAACAAAAGCAAAAAATAAAAAAAGAAATTATCAAAGCGATGAATCCTTTATTCAAAAGAATGTTACAGTTTTCTTTAGAAACCGATGCAGCAACTTGGGACATCCGTGACACAAATATTGGTGTCTCGGGCGATGGAAGGTTTGTGATGTTAGATCCCGGCATTGGAATTGAAGAAAGTTCAGAGGTAACAGCATTATCGACCTGGGCAGCACCAAAAAGAAAAAAGGAGATGTCGTAAGCGGCAGAATAAAATATGAAACTATTATTTGAAAATTGGCGAAAGTATTTGGGAGAAGCCATAGGGGACTTGGGAAAAGATACGTGGGAGCCAACCAAGGCACCCGTATCGATTGCAAGTGGTCTTGATAAGGTAGAAAAGTATAAGGATAAGACGTGGGTCTTTTTCGATACAGAAACAACGGGGTTCGGTTCTAAAAGAAATGCAATAACAGAAATCGCCGGAATCGCAGTTGAACCAAATTTGTGGGATTCAACACCTGTCGTTGTAAAAACATTTAGTCAAAAGGCAAAACTCACTCCATATGTTAAGGGGCGAGATCCCGAATCTGAATCAGGTAAGGTAACTAAAATGGTTTTGGGTATGACGCGATACGGTGAGAAAGATGCACCCGAAGGTCGTTTCATCCCTGAAAAAGAAATGATTGAAAAGTTTTATGATTGGCTTGAAAGTTTGGGTGATGTTGTTCTGGTAATCCAAAACGCCCGGTTTGATATGAATATGCTTTCAGTAAGATATAACGCGGATCCTGATACAGGTATTGCGACTGGCGCAGGGTCCGTCGGAAAACAGCTTCCACATTATCCAATCATTGATACAGTTCCTATTATTAGGAAATACCTTATCCCATTCTTTAAAACTAAAGCGGAAGCTGGCGACAAAGAAGCCAAAGTATTTTTGAGTAAGTTGATTGGTAAGAAGGGCAAAAAAGATTCAGCTTCCCAAGGTCCAGTAGCCTCGGCATTCGGTATTCCGATTATAGGTTGGCACGCTGCGATTGATGATGTAAAAATGCTGATGCAAATATTTCAAAAATCGGTGGACACAATGCGTCGGGGTGGGGATATCGATATTCGTGGTGAATTTGAAAAGGTTACTAAAAAACCTTTAACTCGCCATCAAAAATTGAAAAGATTGAGAAAAAAACAAAAACGAAGAAAAACACTCCGAAAAGAATAATTTTCTTGACAAATAGCTCTGACTTTGGTATTATAGAAGTCAATGAATGAAAAAGATGTTACAAAATACCAAATCTTTTGCGATCTCGATGGTGTTCTAGTCGACCTTTTGGGAGGCGTCAACGATGCTTTATATGCAGCCCCCGATCCATCAAAATCGACTAGGCATCGGAAAATTCAAGCAGAAGCGCAACAAGCATTAGGACATCTTCCTTTAAAGCAAGAAAATCTAAATAAAAACAGTGAATATTTTCTTAAGCCCGTAAGAGAATTTATGTATCGCGTTGCTCGTGATGATCGTAAGTTTTGGCGTAATCTTAATTGGCTCGACGGAGGAAACGAATTGTGGAGTTTCATTAGGAAATATGATCCTATTATCCTTTCGCGCCCTACAGATCTCCAAGCGGTGATCGGCAAGAAGAATTGGGTCAAAGATAATCTTGGGTTGAAAGGCGACCGAGTTCAGATCAGGTATGACAAAACACCTTACGCGAAATACGAAGGAAAGATAGGTGTCCTCATAGATGATTTTTATAAAAATACGGAAGCTTTTCGCTCTGCTGGCGGCGAGTCAATTTTATACAAAAATACAAATCAAGCGATTGAATCTTTGAAAGCCCTCGGTTTTACAGGGTAGAATAAAATTATCACGTTTCCGACAAGAAGCAACTATTTATATTATCACACCTGCACAAGGTTCAAATAGGAGAAACAAATGAAACTAACAAAATCACAACTGAAAAAGATTATCAAAGAAGAAATAGGGCGGCTCTCTGAACAAGAGACAAATAAAATCAGATTCCTGATCGAGGCAGGAGGCGAATATGAATTTCCCCTTGAAGTCCACGGCGCATCCACCGCAGTAATTGACGATGCCACGCGCAGTATTGTGATCGATGGACGAATTAAAATCCACTCACCCTACGGCGTGGTGTTCCTCGACCCGAACGACCCCGAGGTCGCAAAATTCTCCAAGGTGAGGTGGCCGAAAAAGAGCGACTCATGAAAATCACCAAGTCACAACTAAAGAAGATTATTAAAGAAGAACTTGATCACGTTTTATCTGAAATGACGTTTGATCCGGCAGCAGAAATTGAAAAAGTTGAGCAACAATCTGGAATGAGAATTGCTTACCAACCAGTTCGCGACGAACTAATGGCAACAACATCCAAAGCTGAATTTGATGAAATAATGGACGGAGTATATGATAAAGATACTGTAAGAGATTTTGCAAGAGCAGAAACAGAACCATACACTCCAGCCGATTATGAAATGGCAATGTCCGAGGATTGAGGAAACAATCCTAATCGCTCCGTGAGAGTGAGACGCAACAAATAAAAAATCCTTTTACTATTTTTATAACATAGATACTAATATGAGGCAAAGTTTTTTTGCTTTTATATTAGTTCTATTATCCGCATCCTGTCAAGACGATGGCACATTAACAAAAGTATGTCCACAGCCACAACCTTGTTATATTAGAAAAGACGGTTCTGTTATTACCGAAATAGAAAATATAGAGTTGATTGGAGCCTGCCGCTTAGGTTATACAACCTGCAACGAAGACAAAGAAACAATCTGTGTTAATTACGTGGTTCCTGAAGCAGAAACTTGTGATGGTCTTGACAATGATTGCGATGGCGAAATTGACGAAGATTATGATAAGGATAAAGATAGATATACAACTTGTGGCTCCTGGTTTGGAATACCAGATTGTGACGATGAGAACTCTCTTATAAACCCATCGATGCCTGAAGTGTGTAATAACCAAGATGATAATTGTGATGGCAACATTGATGAGCAAGTAACAAAAAGATGTTGGAATGGTGGAAACCACGTAATTGATACAGAGCCATCTATCTGTAAGAGTGGCACCAGTTCTTGTACCCTTGGTAGGTGGAATACTTGTAAAGGTGAAGTAAAACCAACTCAAGAACTTTGTGATGGCCTCGACAACGACTGCGATGGCGAAATTGATGAAAAAGTATCTTTATCTTGCGGCTTAACTGATGTTGGAACGTGTGGTTTCGGTGATCTTATTTGTTCTGGGAACGAACAACTTTGTGTTAGCGCCACTTACCCAACAAGTGAATCATGTAACAATGCTGATGATGATTGTGATGGTCAAATAGACGAAAATGTAATAAGACAATGTAATACTGTTTGTGGCGTTGGCATTGAGACTTGTGATGCGGGTAATTGGATAAACTGTTCTGCTGCCACTCCTCAACCTGAACTTTGTGATGGTCTTGACAATGATTGCGATGGCGAAATTGATGAAGGGTGTCCCTGTATACTTGGAGAGACCCGTATTTGCAACGGAAATATCTTTGATTCAAGCGGCAACCTTGTTAATTGTGGTGTTGGGGCACAAATTTGTGATGAGACTGGACAATGGGGTGTCTGTTATTTATTAACTACATCACCAGAGGTATGTAATGATTGGGATGACGACTGCGATGGAGTCGTTGATGAGATTACAAAACCTTGTGGGAATCAAATGACTGCTGGAATTGGAGAGTGTAGAGCGGGAACAAGCACTTGTTCGGCAGGGGTTTGGGGGATCTGCGGTGGCGCAATAAATCCTCAAATTGAAATTTGTGATCGTTTAGACAATGACTGTGATGGTCAGATAGACGAAAACTTAAATCCTCATAATAAAGTTGATATGATTTTCGCAATTGATATTTCAGGGTCAATGTGTTCCAGTATCCAAGCCCTCATTCAAGGAATTAACAGTTATATTAACGGATTTGTAGGAACTGATCACCGATTTGGAATAGTTACTTTTCCCGGCTTACCAGTAGGTTCCATGGAAATAGCAACAGTCAGAACTTCACCAGCCTTAATGGACGCTTGGGCTTTTAGACAAGTTTTAAGTAATATTCAGTGTAATGGGGGCGGACGAGAACCAAGTTACGATGTTATGTACGCGCTTGCGGATCAAAGAGACCCATTACAAATTGGTTGGAGGAGGGACGCTCAACCGTATATTATTATGATTACGGATGAACGCCCACAGTCTTGGTCTAACATTATAGAATCAAATGTCGCACCAAGGATGCGCTATTGCCGAATTGGATCTTGTTCGGCTGTCGGCAGAATAGAAGTATATGTTATCTCTCAAGGATCATATTATCCATCTTGGGATGATGTAGTTTTTAGAGATCTTAACAGGTATATTGACATTCATCCAGCAGACGCAGCAAGATATACAACATTTTTTAGGAATGTCTTCCAAAACATATGTATTTAGTTCTTGACAACTACTACAAAGAATGGTAGTATATAACACTAAAAGGAGAAATAACAAATGTGCTTAATTTGCATTGATTTTAACAAGGGGCTATTAAGCCCAACAGAGGGATGGCGGAACTTACAGGAGATGAGAGAGATTATGACCGATGAACATTATGATGATGTCCTCGCAATGATTACAGAAAAGTTTTTTGAAAGTATGAGTTCTGCTGAGAGCTTAGAAGAGTTTGATCATTCTGAAGTTTTTGAAAAGTTATCCAAATTTGATGAATGGGATACTTGGGATGAAGACCAAGGTGGTTTTGCCCAATTTGATGATTGGGATGTTGAATGAAAATCATCCCCTTTCTTCTTGTACTTAACATATGTGGTGGAGTTCCATATATAAAATCAAAAAACAAAGTTAAACAAATAAGAAAGATTATAAAATATAGCGAAAAGAAGGGGCTTGATTCTTATGAGATGTTAGCAATAGCACTTACGGAATCAAGTTTCAACCCAAAAGCAGTCTCAAACAAAGGTGCTATTGGGCTCTTTCAGGTGATGTGCAAGTATTGGGCGAAGCCTTTGGGCTATAAAAGTGTGGATAAGTGTAAGTCAGACTTATTCAATCCAGAAAAGAACATTGCCGCAGGTGCTCATGTATTAACAACTTACAGAAGCGGTTATAAACAATGCAAAGGTAGTCTAGCGTATAGATGTTATTTTGCTGGACCTTTTTGGTATCGCCGTGGACCTAAACTTATGAAAAAGATTGCGGCTTATGAAAAGAAGGTGTTAGAAAATAAAGATGCACTTCTTTATTATCATAAAGACTTCATTGAAAAAGTAAGAAACGAATATAGGACAAAAGGTTGACAGATAAAGAAGATATATCCACAGAGGATATAATTAAAGCTACTGAAATGGTAAGGGATCTCACAGAAGAAGAAATAATGGATATTCTTCTTTCCAGCCCTCTTTTTCGGTTACTATTTGACGAAGAAGATTAAATAGGGGTTTTCACTGTCCCGCGCTTTTGCCTTGACTAACACTTGAGTTCGTGTTACAATGACAACAATGAAATACAATAAAAGTATTGATCTGTACGGTGACGGCATCGGCAAGGTTGAATATATTCAGCATATGGGGGAGGATCTGACCATCGTCAACTCGGCTCGCGCAAGTTTCGGGGCTTGGAAGGATGAATTGGATGACAAAGACGAGAAACTTATTAATTACCTCGTAAAACACCGTCATACAAGTACATTTGAACATAATGCAGTAACCTTCAGGTTCAAGGTTCCACTCTATATTCGGAGCCAACATCACCGCCACCGCACTTGGTCTTATAATGAGATCTCGCGGCGCTATACTGATGTTGATATGGAGTTCTACGAGCCAAAATCTTTTAGGACACAACATAAATCAAATCGGCAGGCAAGTAATGAAAATGAGTTGATCAACCCCGAAATAATGATTGTCAATCAAGGGTTGATAACAGCATCCGATTTGATACAACATCATCATAAAACCAGTTTGTCATTGTTTAATGCATTGCTTGATGCAGGTGTTTGTCGAGAACAAGCCCGTGGAGTTCTGCCACAAAACCTTTACACAACTTATTGGGGCACCGTAAATCTAAATAATCTACTAAAGTTTATTGACCTTCGTATCCACGATGGGGCGCAATATGAGATCCAAAAAGTTGCTGGAGCTTGTTTGGAGATCGCGGAGGACTTGTTTCCAAGAGCAATAGATTACTATCGAAAGAATAAGGAGAAAGAAAATGACTGACTGTGAACACGAGTGGATTTATCTAGGCGGTCATAATGAGTGGTGGGTTTGTAAGAAATGCCAAATGAAGCAAAGAAAATAAAGAAGATCTTACGAAACAAAGACAACAAAGTCTCGATGAAGATAGTCGAAACTGACTGCTGGGGTGGAGATAGAGTTTTGACCTCCACAACAACTTATTATAATCTGGTAAGTGAAACCCTTCTATGGGAGCAAGAATTCAAGCAAAAGTATGGTACACCACCGGGTCTTGTTGCGGATGCTCCCTCACTTATCTACCTTCTCACAATAGAGAATAAAGAAGGCGAGGAACTTTACAAAAGAACTTTCTCGAAGAAGGAAGAAATAAAAGAGTTCCTTATTGGCGGGCTTGATGGAGTAGTGAAATGAAAGTTTGGGTTGTAATAGAGCGACGACTTCACGAAGACCGGAACAATGTTGCTGTTTTCTCAACTGAAACGGCAGCAAACAACTTTGTCCGAGATAATGAAACCGATGATAACTGGCGAGTTTATTACGATGTTGAGGAGTGGGAAGTTGAAGAGCAATAAAAGATACTTTGCCAAACCCGACACTTGGTTCAAGGAAGGAACCGAAGCATTTTACGAAGAAGAAATCTATCCAGTTGGAACTTTATTTGATGAGGACGGCATTTCACACGGGTCAGCAATCTACCGAGGAACTTATGTTATCGGACCAAATGAGGGTTACGACACCTATTGGCATAGCAAAGGCTATAAAGAAGGCGACGAAGTTGAAATGAGAGAACATTGTTGTAATAGCGAGTTTATTGTTGTGGAGGAGAACAAAGAATGAACGAGAATAAAATCAATCAAAGGCTGGTTGACAATATTTTTTCTTTGATCGACGGTAAAGGAACAATTAGCTGGTATTATGAAGATTGTAAATTTATCCAAGAAACGCTGAAAGAAGAATTTGGCATTAATTTGTCCATTAACGAATGCAGAAAATATTGGGAGTGGAGATCTAATGAGTGGGACGCTTCTTTTCTGGGCGCTCATGGAAGATCTAAGGAAGAAATCATTGAGTGGTTTTGCCGTTGGGTAAACGATTTAGATGTTTGGGACTTGGTTGAGGAGAACAAAGAATGAATGAAGACGTAACAGTAACATTTTGGGAAAGCACGACCACTAATCAAAAAATTGCTTGGGCGTGTCTTTTGATTGCGAAATGGTTTTTTCTGGTTATTCCGGTGACCATCTTTTTTATTCGTGAACTCGCTCCAGTATGTATGGGGCTGTATGGGTTCTTTATTGTAAGCGCAATTGTATTTGCTTTAAGAAAGGAAACAAATGAAAGTCGGTGATAAGGTAAAAATAAACTACCGAGGCGAACCGCATTATCGTTACAACAGAAGTAAAGATCATCCAACTAAAGGATTTTATTATGAGAATGGTGATGAGGGAGTTGTGATAGACCCAAACTATTACAAACAAGAGATTAGAGAACACACAAATTTAGCAGGATACACTTTTCCTATTTCAGTAACCCTTGAGGGTGTTTTGGTTTTTATTGATGATGAACAAGTGGTAATAAAAGAAAAAGATTTGGAGGAAACAAATGAAAGATAAATTGATTAAGTATGCAACTTGGAGATTGCTTGGCGGTCTTGGAACAGGTCTTATTGTTTGGACTGTTCTATGGTCTGAAGGCAATATTCCAACAAGTCTTGCACTTCCACTGGCAGGAACTTCTGTTCTTGTTGATGTGGTGGTAAAGCACGTATCATACGTCCTGCACGGTGCAGTTTGGCGTAAGTTTAGGAAGGAGTAAAAATGGCAACAATTAGTTTCACACCAGAAAAAAAGAAGAAGGTTCAAAGCCTCTTTAAGAGTTTTCGGGCAATTGAATTGCAGATTGAACCTTATTTGGAACAGCGTAAGGATCTTCGCAAGGAATATCTTGAAAATCAATGGCTTGATAATAATGAATTCTCTCTCGCAAAGAAGGCATACAATGTAGCCAAGCGTAAGATGGATTTTGATGATTTCTCAAGTTTTATGGAGGTGGCGAACGAGTTATTCGGCACAGATAGTTAATTTCATAACATTAAGATAATAAAAAGGCAAGCAGAATTCATTTTTTGCTTGCCTTTTTTGTTTCCATGGGGTATAATGGGTCTATGAAGTTGAAGGTTTGCAAGAGTTGCGGAATAGAAGTTGTAAGATGAAGTGGGTAAAGGTCAAAAACAAAAAAGAATGGGTGTGTGATGTGTGCGGCACCTGTGGTGACTACGAATGTTGTGCTTCGCCAGCTAAATGGCTAAAACACCCTAATGTTTATGCTCGACGCTCCGATATCAACGCGACGCTGTCCGTGGATGTGCAAGGTGACTTTACTTTATGTGATAAATGTTTTGATGGTCATCACGAAAGGATTCTAAAAGAAATCGGGAGAATAAATGAAGATCAATAAAATCATTGAAAACCTCTATAACGATGGCAATTCAATCATCTTTGTTGACGACATTGCAAAAGAGGCGAGCGTATCGCGTGTAACCTTGATGAAAAAGATTAAGGTTTGGGTTTCACAAAATGAAACAAACGCAAAGTTGATCATTGGTCGCCGTGGAGGCAAGACCAGAATTGAAATGACCGGCGCAACAAAAATTAAGAAAGAACCTGTACAAGAAAATGTTCCGGCTTCAGAAGATGTTGTTAAGGGAAAATCAAAGAAAGAAGAGGACTTTTATTATGTAAAAAACAACCTCAATGAAAAATATATTCCTTGGGATAAGAGATATGTTAGTGTTCCATTGAAAATGAAAAATCTCCAAACAAGTTTTACGATCCCACTTGACATTTCACGTAAAGAGTGGGATAATATGATTGATCTTATGAAGCGTTCGTTGAAGCGCAAAGAGGTAATGGACTGGTGAGATTATTTCCAGACAATTTATTCGTGGTAATCAATTATGATCATCCAGTATCACTTTGGACTACAAAAGAAGAAGCAAAGCAAGCTGCTGAAGATCTAAAGATAACAATGAAAAGATACCCTCATCTAAATCAAGAAATAGAAGTCCTTACTTTTGTTCAATGGTCCGAGCGGGTAAAAGTTTTGGCAAAGGCAGGAAAAATATAATGACATTTATACAAGCACTAATCGGATTCGCTGTTGTTATTGCAGGTGCAATAATTATCACAGATATTTGTAATATCTTATTCAGCAACGAGGTGGCCTTGGTTGTCTCTTTGTTGCTTAGTTTCGCTTGGGGTTATGGTGGGTTCGCTCTGATCATAGAGTTCTGGAACTACTTTAATGACCGCCGCCACAAAAAGATTAATATTTGGAAGTAGATAAAAGAGAAAAAAAGACTTGATTTTTTGTTCTTGATATGCTACAATGTTCTCGTGGTTTAGAAGTTAATATCTTTTGAACTACAAATTAACATTTTACAGTTTGGTTCATTACGAATCGAACAAAAGGAAATAAATTATGATTACTAAGACAACTAAACGCTCAACGCGCAAGAAGAAACAAGCCGACAAGCGCGCCCCCGATAACCCGATCATCGTGCGAACGCCCTCCCCAATTCCCATTTCCATCCCGGTTCGAGGATTTTTACACTCGCTAACACAAGGTCATCGAGGCGCTACCCAAGCTATCGCGGATCTTATTGATAATTCTGTGGATGCTGGAGCAGATAAGGTTACTATCGAAGTCGACAAAGGCACCGCAAAGTCTCCCGGGGACCCATGGGCAAAGGACGCTGAAATTCACATTTGGGACAATGGCAAAGGTCTGGACGCCGAAGAGATTACGAATGCTTTGACTCCATACAATTCCCCTGATAATCGATCAAATTTACCGAGGCATGGTCTTTTTGGTGTTGGTTTAAAACAATCCTGCTTGAGCTTTGGAGCGATCTTTCAGATTATTGCGAGGAATAAAGATGGTGATTACTTTCAGGGAACTTTTGATTCGGATTATATGAAAGCTCAGGGGCAACTTTGCCTCCCCGGCGAACCGGGACCAGCTTCAGCAGAGGAGTGTAAACTCTTTCGTCGATATGCTAACGGTGCTAAATCAGGGTGTTTGATTCGTGTTACGAAGCTCCACAACGTTCCGCGATGCGGGAACCCCAAAGAATTTAAGAACAAGCTAAAGGAGAAAAATTCGCTCAAGCGTATATTCCGCAATATTATTGACCCTAAAAAGAAAGGGTTGAAGATTTATATTGGGACCGCCGCTTCAGTAAAGCCTCTTGAATACCAAGATCTCCTCGAATGGTCTGCTGAACGCACGATCCAAGGAACCTTGGGGTGGAAGGTTATTCCGGTGACTCTGGACAACGGCGCGCCGACTACTATTCAGATGCGTGTCGCAAAAGCAGGCGTTAGAAACGCCGGTAATAACGGCTTTTCTGTACTAAGGAATGAACGTGAAATCTTCTTTGGTCATCAACCGGACATATACAAATTTACCGGTATGAAGGCGAAAGCTTACGGTATTTACTGTGAATTGAAGAT
>Ga0208299_1002009_pt1 | contig 14329 bp, 10 predicted proteins | sample 15_taG_FD_184089 | JGI IMG/M metagenome (GOLD analysis project Ga0208299, IMG submission 184089) | Marine viral communities from the Subarctic Pacific Ocean - 15_ETSP_OMZ_AT15312 metaG (SPAdes) (version 2) | ecosystem: Environmental > Aquatic > Marine > Oceanic | place: Pacific Ocean | collected...
GATGGCAATGCTCCAACGGCCCATCTGACACCAAAAGACTTTAGTTACGATATAGTAATTAATGTTATCAAAGAAGCAAATGAAGCCATGAACAAGAATCAATTACTTGTTCTTATCTCAACAGTGCTTCCTGGAACTGTTCGCGGAGAGTTCGTTCAACATATAACTAACACACGTTTCGTATATAATCCATATCTAATTGCGATGGGTTCTGTTGCGTGGGATATGGTTAATCCTGAAATGGTTATGATTGGCACAGAAGATGGCAGTATGACTGGTGATGCGAAAGAACTAGTAGACTTCTATAAAACTGTAATGGAAAATGACCCACGTTATGAGATTGGTACTTGGGACGAATGCGAATGTATCAAAGTATTTTATAATACATTCATCAGTGCTAAGATTGGTCTAGTGAATATGATACAAGATGTAGCAGAGAAACAAGGTAACATCAACGTTGATGTTGTAACTGATGCTCTTGCTAAATCTACAATGCGTATCATGGGACCACAATACATGACTGCTGGTATGGGAGATGGTGGTGGTTGTCATCCTCGTGATAATATTGCACTGCGTTATATGGCAGATGAACTAAATCTAGGTTATGATTTGTTTGATGCTATTATGAACGCACGAGAGATACAAGCAGAGAATTTAGCAATACGATTAGAATGGTATTCTAACGAAAGAGGATTACCAATCGTTATACATGGTAAAGCATATAAGCCTGGTGTTCCTTACTTAGAAGGAAGTTATAGTATATTGATTGCTCATTACTTAGAAAAACGTGGACACACAGTAACATATGTAGACCCCAATACAGGCGATGATTATCAACCAGAAGGCCCATGTGTATTCTTATTGGCTCACAGTGCGAGTACAACATATGAATATATGCAAGAAGAAGGTGACAGTACTGATAAGTTGTATTGTGATATACCTAAAGGTTCAGTTGTAGTTGACCCATGGCGTAAGTTTATTGGTGACGATGATATTGAAGTTAATCATTATGGCAACACAAGAATAAAATCTTAATGAGATAAAAATATGAGTGATAAGAAAGAAGTAAACATTCTTCCTCGTGAAAAATTATTTGGCGAACATCTAATATATGATTCGACTCAGATATCAGAAATTGAAGAAGATGAAAACTATCTATATTATATACGACTAACAACAGAATTTTTACATCCTGCCTTTGACCGGCATGTAGTAAGTAGTCAGCAACTACCCGAAAAAAATCAATCAATTCTCAATGCTTGTAGAACACAATGTGACCTGCCATCTTTTGTTAAAGATGATATAAATTCTGGTAGGGCCAAATTAGTATTAGATTATTCAACAGAAGGATACTGGGATATAGATTGGGAATGGGTTACTAAAATACTTGAAATAAACGAAGATAGAATTATATGGTTAACATCATTGTATAATTTTGCTGATTGTGATAAAGATATTGGTAGTGAGTTTGATGTGACAATTAACAAAACTTCTGCGGAAGTTAGATACAATGCTTTATGGGAACAAATAGTAGTTGGAATGATTTGGGGTAGTATTGATGGTATTAAAGAACAACTACATCTTATTGATAATCTACATGAGAGACCGTTAATGGCTCTAACATATAATCGTAGACCACACCCACACAGAATAGCATTACTTGGCATATTACACCATCATAACGAATTAGATAATATGATATGGAGTTGGGGCGGAGTAATGACCGATAAAGACGGAATAAACAATTTAAGCGGAGACGCCTTTGCTGAACATATTAGCAGACAATCAGAAATTCAAGAACTTCATCCTTGGGTAGGGCATTTTGTGTCTCCAACATATAACTCATCTGTTGATATAATATTACAAACACCAGAGCATTCGTATGATGAAGACCTCAGTACTAATAAAGCATTTGATATGAATTATTTACACATACATGATACTTATTACCAAGTAATAACCGAAACATTATACGCAGAACCGGGTATATTTTTATCTGAAAAGTCATATAAACCATTTATATCTTGTCAACCATTTGTGATATGTGGACAACATCATACAGTAGATGTGTTACGCCAACAAGGATATGATGTATATGATAAATGGATAAATCACGACTACGATGCCATCATAGATAATAAAAAACGAATGACTGTTCTTAGAAAAGAGATTTCAAGACTTAATACAATATCACATAAAGAATGGGCAAAGATGATGAAAGAAATGTTACCAACTATAAAAAAGAATTTAAAACATCTTATGGATTCATATGATAAAGAAGATGTTATATCTTTTAATCATTCAGATGAGCATCCTATGCCACAAGAACTAATTGATATTGTTTCTTAATACCATTGTTTTGTTTCATTGTATAATACTTGAGCAACTCTATTGTTACCTTTCGCATTCCAGTGTCCGTCATTTTTAATAAGATATGATTTCCAACTTGCAGAATCTACGTTATTAGTATTGAAATATGTTATTAATGGACCACGATTCGTCTCACCCCATTTAATATTATAATTTTCGGTCTGTTCCTTAATTATTGCTAACTCTTTTACAGTAGTCGGTCCACCAATAAAAGTACCAAAAAAATATATATTAAAATTATGAACTTTTGATAAGTTTGTTAATGCCACAATTGTGGCATCTAGTTTTGCCATAGAATTTACTTTTGATATTAAATGTGTATAACTTTTATGTACAAGTGCGGCTCTGTGTTTATGCCATTTAGAGGCATTACTATTAAGCAGGTCGTTTGGTAAATAATTCATAGTTACAGTCGGAAAATTTTCATACACATTGTCTTCCCACATCCAATTCTCTTTATAACTTTCCCAATGTTTGAGTCTAGTTAAGGATGATAATCCAAAATATACAGTGTGTACTTGGTCACCAAATTCATTACACCATTGTTGTAATCTCAACAAAGCAGTATCAAATCCCGTGCCCGGCAATCCTAAATTAAAACAAGAATATTCATCAGAAACTAAATTATCTAAATAATCAGTCATTGTGTTACCTCTAGGAACTCCATGACCATAGACAAAACTATCACCGAGACATACTATATGTTTTTTCTTTAGTATTTCATCATCAACTGTGCTTCTCGTACAATAGTCATTCTCCCATTTATCACATTCGGTGATTTTACCATTTGAGTCTTTAATCGCAAAGGTCGTTGATTCTCCATTAAGGTCTTCATATAACTTGGCGGTAGATAGTGAACTCCAGCGTGGTGTCATGTGTTTTTCCTCTAATATGTACTAATATACTGTATTTATGAAGAAAAAACCCTTAAAAACTTGACAGGATAGTGAATTATGATATAATATACTATGTAAATGGAATAATTCCATCTACTTTTTTAACTATAACGAGAGGTATAGAAATGAATAAGATATATGCACTGCTTTCATTAGCAGTATTAATGTTGGGTTGTACTGGAGTTACTTACGCAAAAGGATGTCCTGATGGCAGTGAGCCAATCAAGAGTGTTGCTTCTGGCGGGGACTATTATGTATACAAATGTGGCGGTGCAAGTGCTACCAATTCAAAAGCAGGGTCAGTGACCCTAGCAATGAAACCTGATACAGGTGATTGGATAAGTGAATCTATTTTCCCTTTTACATTGAAAGAAAAATTGAGACAAAAGTATGAGTATTCACATATTACTGGTTTTGCTATGGGGGATTTTAATAATGATGGAGTTGATGATGTCTTAATAGTAGGAGGACATAAGTATGCTGGCAGAAGTGATATAGTAGATTCCGCTTCTAGTGAGACTGTCAATATCAAGTGTGTTGTCGCTTCCGGTTGTCATGATGCTCAAAGGTCAGTCAATATTTTTTCAATGGAAGATAATGTGACCTATGAGTTTTATAACAACGGAAAACAAAAATGGGAAACAGTTACGGGACTTCAAGCAACTAATATATCTGACTTGGTGGTCAAAAACTATCCAATCCAAATGTCCGCAGAATCACCCGTGGCCATTATGACCGCGGACTTTAACGGTGATGGTGTAATAGATATTTTTATTCCTGATACTGGATATCAAAATACAAGAGGTTTTCCAGGTCATAACGACCAGTACTTCTTATCACAAACAGATGGTACTTGGTTAGAATCTACTAGTACCCACGTCACTGGATCAGGTGTTCGAAAAGGGCGAGGTTTACAGAATTTTTCGCACGGCGGTTCGATAGGTGACATTGACAATGACGGTGATATGGATATTGTTGTAACAAGTATTAAGTGGGTTGGTAATAATGGTCAACTCTTGTGTTACATCAATCAAGGTGACGGTCATATGAAAGTTCGTAAATGTGGTGCCCAATTTGGCTGGACAGTTGAACTTGGTGATATGGACAATGACGGTGACTTAGATATTGCTTTTGGAGGCAGTAGTCGCCAAGGGAATAGAGAATGGGGTCAAACTAACTTATTACCACGTAAAGGTGCGTTTAATGGTGTTTTATTAAATGATGGAACAGGCAATTTTTATAAACGTGGAGCCTCGTTTGCTGAGTTTAAGAGTAGTTATGGATTCACTTATGATAGTGTTCCTAATGTCTCGGTTGCTGACTTAGATAATGACGGTGACTTGGATGTTATTCGTATGCATGTAGGCCACTTATACGCAGGTACGATGTTATCCATTGAAGAAAATCTTGGCAACGGACAATTTAAAACAGCCTATCTTGAAGAATGGTGTAAAGGTCCAAAAACGAAAGCAGATTGGGATCTAAGTACCGAAGGCAGTAGTCATAACTGTTGGGCTTCTGGTTTCATGCTTGGGGATTTCAATGAAGATGGATTCGTTGATTTTGTAGTTACTGGTAAACTTAGAGAGAGTTTTACCACACCCCGTGGTGATAATTATCCTGACGGTACAGTTTATCTAAGTACAGGAAAATTCACCTACGATGTCATTCGTCCTAAAGATGAAGGTTATCCACTGGCTGATTTTCAAGTACAAGGATTGTCATATTATGATTAACTTTTAATCATCAACAAAAAGCCCACTTAATGTGGGCTTTTTATTATATAATTTCTCTAAATTCAGATAGATAATCTTCAATATTTTGTTTTCGTATCTCGTCTAAGTTGCGTGTATATTCTTTTGCTTGTTTCCATTTCTCTGGTTTATCTGCTCCACCAAACATAGTTTTTAATTCATTTAGTTTCCAATCCTCAAATACACCCTCGAAGTTTTTATGTATAACATCCCTCATCTCTTTTGGTAAAACGGCAGGCGATAAAATATCTGGGTCATATACATAGTTGTGATGTACCCATACTCCATGATTCTTATAAAACATATTATAAAAGTCGCCCAATGTACTGTAATTCATCCATGATACGGTCTGTGTTATATCAATATCAAAATTCTCTTTCTTAAGACGCATAAAGTTCTTTTCGATATCATTCCAATTACTGGGATATCGTATATAATGATTTCTATCTCCCAAATCATCAATGCTACAACTTATTTTTACATGGTCAAACTTGCGCCACAACTCTATAACTTTTTCATTCATTAATGTCATATTAATATTATACCACAACTTGATGTCAGTTTTACCTAACTCAACAAGTCGTTCTAAGAACGCAAAGTGTTCTTTGATTAACATTGGTTCACCACCATTAATGTAAAAAGTTTTAACGTTATTACAATGTTGTAATAAGTCTTCCCAGAATCCCTCTCGTTCTGGCCATCTGAAACCTTCTATTGTATTATAATCGGTCAAGCGAAATGTAGTTGCTTTTTGTAACGCATCATAATCGTTTCTCCACTTACTACTAGAAGCAGGATTACAAGTACGACAAGCAATATTACAAACATTGCCTAATCGTAGTTCTACAAATTCTAATTGTACATCTTTCATATAGCCTGTACTATCTGTGGATTCTCTAGCAACTTCTACTGTATATTCTGGATAGTTTTTAATTTCTTCTATTCGTTTTGAATTCATACCCTTGGCTTCTTCTGAATAACAACGCAAACATGCTCCTGGTATATCATCATTTAATACTTCTAATCTTGCTTTCTTAAAACTCTCACTATTCATTGTGTCGTGTACAGTGTCATAGTTTAGATTATAAAATCTATCACTATCACGTGAACTACTTAATGAATTGCGATGGTCAGCAACACAACAATGTGTTACACCGCCATGTGGATGTGTAGCAAGATGTTGAAACAATAAAGGACAAAAAGTGTCACTCATTAATTAACTCCACATTAGTGAGTGATGTGCATTTAACAAGTTCACTCATTACTTCGTCTTTGGTAGTACCAGTCATATCTATTTTACCTAACTTAACTCTTCCGCTATTGAACATAGGCAAATCAAGGTTATAATAATCTCTGACATTATTTTCATCGCACCATTTATTAAGTAGGTCTATAGGATAATATGGCTCTTCCGAAATACCCCGTTGTTGAAATCGCATTTCGAAACAAGTATGTACTGTGTTTTGTTGACACAACCCCTTAGTTTTAATTAGTTTAAAATCTCCAGTAGCAAATGACGCCATTAAATCTTTACCAACTCTAAAGTAATCAAGAGTTAAGTCGCCCCAATCATGGTATATTGTAAAATTGTTATAATCTTCATCTGTTAATGGTAGTGTTATCCATCCACCATCTTTGCCTTCGTTGACTCGTATAGTACCAAAAAATTCTAACAAACTAGGTGGTTCCCATCCCTCCATTGAGTGTACCAGTTGATTAATTTCTTCTAAGTAAATGTAAGTTTCTTTATGCTGGCAATAAGCGTTGGACGTATTAATTTCTGGCATATTTGATACATTCTCAAAATACAAATGAAGTGCGTTAAGTTTTAATATCTCAATATCAAGTGAGTTTTCATTTAGTACTAGAGACTCATCAACGTTTGGCATGTCATTCATTGTTTTAATTGTTTCAATTATCCAATTCATTCTCTCTTTCATAGCAATAAACATACTTTCATCTATTGTAGGATAAAAGTTATATCCACAATTATATGCTTCAGGTTGAACTGTCTCTTTCCATAAACCAATAAACTTATCAGTAGTGCTACAGTTTTCTGTTAGATTAAAAGTCAAAGTATAAGTCTGGTCTATATCCGTTATCGGTAAAACTACTTCTCCTCTTAGAGGTGGATTTGTTGGTAGTTGAGAAAATGTTACTTTAAATTTCATCGCCATTCATGAAGTGCTATGTTTCCTATATGTTTATACTCCATGTACGATTCTCTAATTTCTTCATAAGTTTCTTGTAATATCTCATAGTCTGTATATCCAGTACCAATCATATTTAATACACAATCAGAAGTTATATGACATCTAAACTCTCGTTTCATATTATTCATTCCTATTGGACTGTGTTGAACCATTCCAGGAAAACTAACACCAGCATAATATAAATCAGTTACTCCGTGTGATTTAAAAAACTTCACAACTTCATCTTTATCCCATGATAATATACCGACGTTATCAATATGATTGTGGATTATTGCTTCTTCTAACATATGATGAGGTGCTTTATCTTTCCATTTACCATCTACTTTAAAAGTGTTGTGACAAGCCAAAACAACAGGCATATCTGAACCCCTTATAGAGTCAAATATTCTTAACATCATTTGTTCAAGTAAACTATCAAATCGCTTATCATCTGATGGATGTGTATCGAACATATCTACAATTATTAATCCATTTTTTATTTTCCATATAACATCGCCTGGATCAAAGTATCTTTTCTCTTTCGGAATATAGTATACTGTTTTGCCGTCCTCGGTTGTTATAGGTCCTTCTACATCTTCTGGACAATTTGCTTTATATTTTTCTCTAGCATTTACTCTAATCTCCTCTGCCTCAGATTCAGTCATCTCTGCAAGATTTGGTTCGTCTTTAATATGCCACATAAAGGATAGTTCACTCATTACGTTGTTCTCCACCAGTTATATAATTCATCATCTGTTTTGTATATATCGGCAATTGTAATCTTTTCATCTCGAATACTATCAAGTCTGTCTTGATAACTTTTGCCGTTCTTTTTACCTTGTTCAAATTCTTCTGGATATTGTTCTTCAAATGATGGTCTGTTCTTCATTTCTTTTAAGGTATTTATTAATGTAAATTGTTTGTGGGTCGCACGAGGTTCAATATACTCAAGCAACTCATCAATCTTTCTAGTAAGAATATGTTTCGGCCACGCAAATGGCGAAAATATAATGTCTGGATGAAACGCAAACATAATCTTTGTTTCTATTCTCACATCAAGTTCTAAACTCAAATCAAATAAGTCTTTGATACTAAACATACCTGGACCAGTAATCGTCAAGTCAAACAACATCTTGTCTTTGCCGCCAGGTGCGGCGAGTCCTTCTTTAAAGTTCTCAAGCCATTCTTCCCATACAATTCCTTTCCGAATGAACTCGACTATATCTCCAGTTCCGTCTATACTTGCACACATTAACCAATCTTTGAATTGTGGTAGATAGTCAAATAGTTTTTTGCCTTTTAATTCTGTGCGTGATAGATTAGAATTATATCTTAGATGACAGTTCTTTGCTGAACCATTCTTAATCATTTCTTCTAATGCCCACCAATGTATGTCATACATCAATGGTTCACCACCAACCCAATATATTTCTTCAACGATACCATCTGATATTGCTTTCTTAAACTCTGGCTCAACCACTTCAGTTTGAAATGCTGTCATCTTACTCTTAACATCTTTCTGCATGAACGGTTGATGTTCTATGCTCCACATATTATTCAACTTCTTTTCTGCTTCCCAAGATGATGATAACTGTTCGCCACACATACGACATTTGAAGTTACATAAGTTAGAATATCTGTAATCAAAAGATATAACGGGCATTGTTGTGTGTCCGTCATCGTCTGTGTTGTCAAATGCTTCTTGTATCTTATCTCTAAACAGAACACCTGTGAACCATTTGCGATACGATGATATACTTAAGATGTCATCATTACACACATCACATTGTGATATGCGTTCACCTGCCATTAGTTTCTTGCGAATGTCTTTCATATATGGTGAGTTCCAATGTTCTTCTAAACTGACAGGATTAAAATCGTCTGCTAATGTTTTAGATTCTTTTATCTCGCCATACTTCTCATCGTTAGTCGCATCAATATACTGTTTTTGAAATGAGTGTTCTTCTCTACTCGCACAACACATTCTTCTCTCTGCTTGTGGAGATATGTAAGTGTGTGACCACGGTGCCATACAGAAAGTCTTGTTCTCACTTTCTTCGGCACAACTCCCGTCACTATTCCAAATTGGTATTATTTTTTCAGTCACTGTTTGTTCCTGTTTTTTACTTGAATACTATTCAATGTTTCTGTAAGTTCATCGTTCATATCTTTCCCACAAAACTGTGAACACACCCTTAGTCTTTTGTTTCTTATGTTTCTATCTTCAAATGTTTCAAGCCATCCAGTAGTAAATAATTCTCCATCGATAATATTCTTTAGTGTATTATGTTTTAATGAGATTTTTTCTTTTCCATAATCATCTATAAATTTTTTCAATTGTACAGATAATTCGTTGTCTGGTTCATAATACTTGCCGCCAGTGAAACAACAAGGGAAAACTAAACCTTCACTTGAAACAAATATTTTTCTTTTTTTTAACGCTAAACAATCTATATCACATTTTCCTAACTGCTTCTCGTATTCAGATAGTGGTCGGGTTGTGTCAATAACTCTATCGTATTCAATCGTATGTCTATATATAGGTTCAGATGTTTTAGATTTCTCAAATTGGGTATAAACATTATCTTCATCTGATTTTATAAAATTGTTTTCACTTATATATTCAGCAACTTCTTTGTTTGTGTACTTCAGTTCACTTGGTGGATGAATACGATATTGGAACTCTCCATTACTTCCAAACACATTAATAGATTCTCGAACATCTTTATCTATTTCATCTTCAACAAATCCCATTGCTTTTTTTGTAAGAAAATGTGTAATGTTCATTTCTTTTGCTAATGCCTTTGCCTCTTCCACTTGATGTTGATTGTGTCGAAAGACTAGAAACTCCCATCTGGATTCTGCGCCAGTTGAAGCATAATTAGTCATTGCGGACATAATCTTTTGCCAATTAGTACCTCGGCGATATATCCAATTTGTATCTTCAAGGCCGTCAACACTGAATACTACTACACCCCTTTCTTTAAATGTTTCACCTAACTCTTGCCAAAACTCTGCATCTCTGCCACTTGCATTTGTATTCATAAAGAACCTAATATCTGGATGTATAGACTTAAAATATTGTAGAATAGGAATTAATTCCGGATTAGTCATAGCATCACCATAATTTCCACACATTGATATCTCCCATAAACCCGCAATAACGTCTTCAGGAAACCACTTTTTTACATCTTCTAAACTTATAAAAGTTTCTGTAAACAATTTATTCTTTGGTCCACCACGTTGTCTACGATTACACATAGGACATTTAGCATTACAAAGACTGCTTGTTTCTAAGTCTATACCTAATATTTCTTTATAATCAATCATTAGGGACCCAATTCATCAGTTTCAGTATTCCAACCACCAACTGTTTCGTGTTCATCATCGCCCTCACCATATTCTTCTGTGGTAGCAGGATCTCCTGCTCTATTAGTTGATGTAAGAATAAAACGTTTTGCTTTAATATCGTCTTCACTAGGCACATCTGCTTCTAATGATTTAAACCATTCTGCTAATGGTCCAGAAAAGATAGATACAAAATCTTTGTCTCTACGTATATCATATTGTGAGAAGAACGATTTGAAATCATTGTATAACTTTGGAGTTTCAGCAGTATTCTTGTGTGGGGTTTTCACAATGTCTAAGTAATCAATTAATCTACGAACACTTTCTTTCTCACCTTCACTTAACATTTCTTGTGGGCGGTCAGAAGTATACCACTCATTAAGTTTATTTTTATAATGAGTTTTGATATTTTCTGGTAGTATCGCCGCACTTTGAAATGATGGAAAACGTAGAATGTTTAGTGTCATTGTAGGCGCACGTTGTCCGTATTCTTCACGTAAGTCTAGCATCTCGTCCATAAACTCTGTAATAGAATTTAAACATAGAGAATTAATAGTCATCATCATATGTAATTTTCTTACATTTGATTCTTTTAATACTCGATGAATGTTGCTCTTCCATTCTTTATATTTCAATCCATCTCGAATATATTCTGCTTGTTGTCCAATTGATTCCATGCTTGTGTATACTTCAAAATTAGGAACATACCAAGATTTTTCAATAAGTTTATTAAGAACCTTAGGAGTTTCAGGACATAGATTCGAGTTGATAGCAAAACGCATATTGCGTCCCCTATCAGGATGTTGCTCAAACCAATCAAACAATTTCCATGTGCCTTTGTGCATGATAGGTTCACCACCAGTGATACGAATTTCTTCTAAGCAGTCTGCTAAGTCACTGTCCCACCACTCATGGAATGCTTGAATGTATGGATTATCTTCTTGTCGTTTTGTTGGTGGTTCAGCATATGGGGCCGTATCTTGAAAGTGTCCACGACCATCAGACTGTATGTTCTGATATCCACCATAGTCGTTGATGTCTTTAACCCATGCTGTACTAAATGCAGGATTACAATAAGAACATTTAAAATTACATGCCCTATCAAATGAGATTTCAAGTGTCTTTAAGTTTACATCTTCTTCCCATGGCATTGTAGCACTTTTTTTAATGTCTTCATCTGTAAAGATTTCTGTTTTGAATACACGGTCAGAGATGTGTTGCTTGCCCATGTCTTCAACTTTCCAACAATACTCGCACTCTGCTGGTCGATGACCTTCTTGCATAAATTTACGCATCTTCTTCTTATGTGGCGTATTATGAATTGCTGATGGATTATCTTTTAATTCTTCAAGAGGAATCCAATGTCCTGGTGGGTGATGACAACTTGTAGTTTGTCCATGCCCTAACCAGATAGTTGCATTGTACCATTTTGCGGCGCAGTATGACTTACTGATAGGATCGATTATTCGAGCCTTGTATTGGTGGAGATTTTCACCGTTTTGTTTTCCTCTATTCATGTTTTTCTCTTTTAAATACAAATTGACTTGTTTCATATTTTGATGGATGTTTTATTTTCAGTTCAATGTTATTTTCTAGTTTATACGACATAGTTTCCATAATAGATATAATAATATTCGTTGATAATCTAGTTATATGCGGACAAGAAATCTCATCAATAACAATAAGTTCTCCGATTTTATTGGTATTAGGACCCATTTTGGTTAAAGAAATTTGTTCTGTAGAAAAATCTATATCTTCTAAAATTATATATTCTGGTCTGCTTCGTGCTATTAACTCTAATAGATGTATTGGAGAATGTAATTTACATATAAGACCAAAACATATAATAACATCATATTCTGTTTTTGGTAAATATGTTTCATACGATTCTCTAATTATATCACTTTCTTTTACACCTTCTTTTAAGAGCCATCTATCATCTGGATCTAGTCCTGTTATAGATGATGGATTATATTTGTTATAGTGTTTCCAAAACATTCCATCGGCTGTTCCTATCTCTAGTACATTTTTCTTTTTTATACAGTCAAATATATTATTGTTTTCTAACTGGTCGAAATATTCTTTCCAATGTTTATCTTCCTCATCGGTTATGATTGGTTCTAGTTTTATTTCAGTCTTTTCAAATTCTTCATCTCTATTCGTGTTTTTCTCTACAGTCAAACTATCATACCAATCTACCATGATAGGATCAAATGTTGCTCTAAAATCTTTGCCGCGTCTCTCGTCATATTGTGTATAAAATGATTTGAAATCACTTTGTCTCTTTTTTAATAATTCTTCTGGATGTGGATTATTTATTGCCCTGTTCATATGGTCAATAATACGAGTAACCCACACATTTTCACTATCACCTAATTCTTCTTTTCTTTTATCATGCCACGCTTTTAATTTATCATTATAGTGTTCTATGATATAAGTTGGCAATGTGCTAATACTCTGAAACTCAGGATTATATACTGGGTTTAATGATAAAAGAGGGGAACGTTCTTTTCCATAAATCTCTCGAAGTGCTAACATATCATCCAAGAAATCTGTTATTGAGCCTAAACACAAAGCATTAATAGTCATCATTATACAAGTTTTCTTTACTTTTGGCTGGTCTAATAATCTCTTAACATTGTTTATCCAAACTTCATAGTCCATTCCATCACGGATATATTCTGCCTGTGCGCCAGTCGCCTCACAACTTGAGAACATCTCAAAGTTTGGTGCGTATTGCACTACATCTAATAGTTTTTGAAATGTCTTTTCTTTTTCTGGAACAAGATTCGAGTTGATGGCAAATCTCATATTTTTGCCACGTTCTGGATTATTCTTGAACCAATCAAATAATTTCCATACACTCGGATGCATAATAGGTTCACCACCGGTGATTCTTATTTCTTCTAAAGTGTCTACTAATCCGCCCTCTTCTTCCCACCATTCCCAAAATGCTTGAATGTATGGATTGTCTTCGTCTGTTTTTGCTACATTGGCCGCCCAATCGGCAGTACTGATATAGTGTTCTCGTTTATCTGATTGAATATTTTCATATGGTCCATTGTCTTTAATATCTTTTACCCACGTAGTACTGAATGGAGGATTACAGTATGAACAAGCAAAGTTACATGCTCTATCAAATGACACTTCTAGTGTTCGTAAGAATGTATCATCATTTCGTTTTCTTGTCTTATTCTTATACCAATCAAACAATTTCCACACACTTCTCGTATTTTTTTCACGTTTTGAAAATGGCAAATTCAAATCCGATTCATCATACTGAATTGTTTTAAAAACTCGGTCAGAAATTTTATCTTCACCACCGTCTTCTACTTGCCAACATTTATAACATTCGGGTGGTCTATCTCCTTCAAGCATCATCTTACGCATCTTCTTCTTATGTGGCGTGTTGTGAATTGCTGATGGATTATCTTTTAATTCTTCTAATGGAATATCATGTGAAGCGGGAAGATGACAACTAGTGGTCTGACCGTGTCCTAACCAGATGGTTGCATTGTACCATTTTGCGCCACAAAATGTGGCACTTTTCGAATCCATAACCCGAGTTTTATATTCTTTGAATGATTCCGATTCTTGTTTTTTCATGAGCCATATTGTTCTTCGTATTCTTCTTTTGCTTCGTTCCAGAAATCTGTCATCTCTGGAAACGTGTCTAAGAAATCTAAGTTTCTGCGTTTATCATATTGTGTGAAGTATTCATAAAATTTTATTAATTTATCACTTAAATCTTCAGAAGACATATTCTCGC